>JADMIO010921810.1_pt1 | contig 27498 bp, 14 predicted proteins | sample 8958161 | NCBI WGS metagenome assembly JADMIO01 (sample SAMN16585339, study PRJNA669376) | soil metagenome | isolation source: Crop rotation soil | place: USA: Cullars Rotation, Alabama | collected 2011
GGCGATCCAGCAAATCCTGATGCGAATTGCCCGTCGGCACCGCGGAAATCTCACCGGGGCTGACCGTGGTTTCGGCATTATTGAGCCCGGCAGTCGGGGCCCGGAAGGCGGCCGGCTTGGAGGCATCCGCCGCTGGAGCAGCCGGCGCGGCTGGGGTTTCTTGGGCGGTAGCGGAGAAGGACAACAGGGCCAGGACAGGGCATAGGCCTGCTTTGAACCATTGTTTAATTAGGGCGTGAGGGCTCATTGGCGGAGCGTAATTAGGGTGCTACAAAAATCCGGGTGAAGAATGAGGGTGTTAGTTTTTGCAAACAGGGTCAATTCCAGAGTGGTAGTTTGACGAAATTGTTTCAGGCCAGTTGGCAATTCTTAATCAAAGACCCACGAGAGGCTCAAATAGAGCAGGTTTTCTGAAAAGTCGGTGGTGAGCCGGTGGCTTTCGCGCTTTTGATATTGGTAGATGAGTCGCGCGTAGAGTTTCTCGTAGAATCGGTGCTGGATTTCCGCGCGTCCGCGCCAGACGTCGGTGGAGCCGAAGTCTTCCTCGTAGGCGATGCGGATGTATTCGCCGGTGAGGCGGTATTGGGTCCGCGGGCTTTGGATATAGTTGAAGGTGACGCCGGAGCGCCATTCCTCGCGATCGGGCACCGCATGGTCGAGATCCTCGATCCAATGATAGGTGGTGAAGGCGGAAGCGACGAAGTCGGGTCCGATGACCTTGCTGATGTGGTAACCGAGGCGCTCGTCCATCTCCTCCAGGAAGTCCGAGGTATTGCGCTCGAAGATGAGCGTGTGCCGGAGGCGCGGGGTGGGCGTATGGGAAAGGCGCAGGCTCCAAACGAGGTTGGAGTTGTTGCGCTCGTCGTCGAGGTAATAGCCCACGTCCCCGCGGAAAAACATCAAGTCGGTGACCGGCCCGCGGACGCCGATGCGCGCTGTCTGGCCGCTGCGTTCCGGGTCGGCCGTGTGGAGGTATTCGTAGTCGAAGTACGGCTTGAAGCGGAGACTTTCGCGGACGGAATCGATATGAAAATTTACGCGGTCGCGCTGGCTGGGAAGATTGTGTCCTTCCTCCTCATACCAGATGTCTTCGTGGGAAGCGCGAAAGCGGAACACGCTTTGCCCGGGGAAAGGTCCGCCGGTATTCACGCTCACCGTGTTGCTGTAATAGACGAACTCAAAGTCGTTCTCGTTGTCCCGATCCCGATCCGAACCACGGAAGTTTCGAGGCGCCGGAGCGCGCACGGTGTAGATGCCCGCACGGTCGACGGAGGTATCGTCGAAGCCGTCAAACAACTCGAAGGAGTCGTAGCCCGTATTCGAAAAGCGCGCGACGCCCATGGCAAATTCATCGGCAATGACGAAGGGCAGTCCCAAAATGACGGGCTCCCACGCGACCTGGACATTCGACGTAGGAACGCCGGTGAGACCGAACCCATACGGTGCTACCAAGCCCAGGCCGTTGGCGCCGCCGTTGCCCTCAAAGGGAAGGTAGACGAGATTGCCGGCGATGGCGATGTGAAAGCCCTCGGAGAGCTGCGCCAGGATTTGGCCGCCGATGCTCACAATGCCGATGGTGTCAGCTTCCTTGCGATTGTCGTCGTGATGGATGTTGTCGCTATACAGGGCCGCGAGGGAAAGATGGCGCAGCTTGAAATAAAGGGGGCCGATTTTGAGGTCGGCATCCTCGGGGGCAAAGCCGCGCTGGAGCAGGGGAAAGCGGCCCCGGAAGTCCGGAAAATCCACCTTTCCTTTGATGCCCACCGACTCCGACGGCTGGACCACCGGGTTCACCTGCACATCGCGCAGCGCATTATAATAGGGCGCGCCTGTGTCCCGGAAGAGACTGCGAAAGGGAATGCCCGCGCGCGGAGTCTCGTAAGCGTTGAGGGGAATCCGCGAGAGGTTATCCGTCGGCGTGGCGACGCTACCTTCCGCGGCGGGAGTATCGCTACCGACGAACTCGGCGCTGAACGCAGCAGCACCCAAGCCGGCGAAGCAGGCTAGAGCCAGTGCATGGTAGTGGGTGGTCATGGGGTGGTTGGGAAATCCTAGGAGCCCGGACTTCGGCCGAGCTGACGCTGGGCGGCGCGCCGGCGATCCTTGCCGGACGGACGACCAAGAAACGCAGTCGGAAGATCGTCGCGGCGGATGGAGAAAGGGAGATACGCCAGCAGGCCCAAAACGGGAACCAAGGTCACCAAAATTAGCCAAACTGCTCGCTGGCGCGGGCTAAAAGGCTGATTGATGATGCTGGAAATGGCGCACGCTACAATCGCGCACCATAGAACGACGGCGACGATCCAGACCTGGCCGGTCAGCTTATCAATTTGAAATGTAAAACGGCTTAGGAATTCGCTCATGACAGTCGGGTGGGACGTACCCGCAAGAACGCGGGCGGGATAACAGGGGAGAAAATCGATTTTGGCAATCTCTTTCCGCGTTTCGGTGCGTGGGTTGCGCTTACAAAATGGCAATCCAATATCCAGTCGCGCTGCCAGTTCGGCCGTGCAAAATCGCTCCCGCGGCCATTGCTGCCCATTAGCGGAAGTTGGCAAAGACGCCTTTCCCGGCGTGTGTGTTAAAGCAGTTGCCAGAAAATACTTCTGCTTCCGGCCCTTCGGGCCGCGATCCGGAAACGAATTTTGGCAGGCGCTATAATTCTTAAAAGGAAGTGTCGTCTCTCACGCACCTCGTGAATCTCCCGCAAGGGAGCGCAACTAGCCAACGGGTCGCGTTTGTCACAAGTGACCGTCGTGTCCCATCACGAAGAATTCGGGCGATGCCGAAGTCCCTTTTGCTTTTCTTCAGTCGCGGCAGGGCGCTCAGAAGCGACTACTCCGCCGGTGGGAGTTTGCCGTCCTTGTAGGCGGAGAGGGTCTTTTGGAGATCGGCTTTCGTGGTGTCCTTGGCTTGGGCGACTGCTTTTTCCTGGGTTTTGATGGCTTCCTCCTTCTTGCCCTGCCGGAACTGAATCCGAGCGAGCGTGTCGAGGACCGCGGCTTCTTCGCCTTTCGTTTTCTCGACGGCTTTGGCCACGGCGCCCGCGGCAATTTCGAGGGCTTCGGGAGTCGGGTTTTTCATCTCCCCGCCGATGGCCCAGGCGATTTGATTCAAAGCCTGCGCGTTGTCGCCGACGGGGCCAGCGAGAAGTTTTTTCGCCTGTTTGATGAGCTCGGTGCTGTCGCCTTTCTGCTGGGCGATGTGGAAACGAACACCGACCAGCGCCTCAGCCATTTCCGGGTGCTCCTTTTCGATGTCGTCCGCCACCGATTTGGCGGCATCCCAATCACCCTTCCGGACGGCGGCGTTGATCTTTTTCCCGATTTCCTGGCGCGCCACCTGTTCGGCTTCCTCCTTGGCCTGCATCTCCGCGGCTTTGGCGGTGTCAAAAGAGCCATCGACAACTTGCTTCAAGAGCACCGCGGTCAGGCCCGCGGGATGGCCGATCCAGGCAATCTTCCCTTCCTTGCCGATGACGAACGCACACGGGATTCCGTTTTGCTCGGCGGCGGCCATCCAATTGACGGCCATGAATCCTTTTTCTTCCTTGGAGGTGTCATCGGTGGCGACCCGGTAAGACATCTTCTCACCCATCTGGGCGACGAAAGGCTTCACTTTGTCGATTTCCTGCTCCCAGCAATCCTGGCCGATAAAAACGACGCCTTTGTCTTTGAGCTCCTCGTGCAATTCATCGAGATGCGGGATGGTCTGCCGGCACGGGCCGCACCACGTGGCCCAGAATTCCACGACGTAGACGGTGCCCTTGGCCAGGGATTCCACCGGCTCTCCCTGCACCCAAGCGCCTACTTTGAGAGGAGGAGCCGCATCGCCGATTTTGAGTTTGGCCTCCGCGAAAGAGGCGGTGGCGAGAAGAGCAAGGGCTGGCCATAAGCCACGGGATGATTGGGCAAGAAAGCGAAACATGGCGGTAGTGGTGGTTGGTGAGATGAGCTTTAGACAGCACAAGCGTGCGCGGGTTCAGCGAAAGACGAGGGCTATCTATCTTTGCGATACGCTGGAGGCTCGTGAATCTTGCGAGAAGATCAAGATCGGGTGGGCTTCACGGTTCCGGCCCAGGAAAGCGTTGAGGCCGCGATGGTGATGAGCGGAAGGGCCAACGCCGGGACTTTCGCGGGAGGGACCGAACCCGCGTGCATGGCGTGTCTGCCCCAAGTAATTGCGGAACCAAGGGCCAACGGCGGCTTCCGGCGGCGTGAAATTGGAGGCGGGGGAGGGTACCTGGGTTTCAGAGTAAAATGATGCCTTTTGCTGACATTTTCCCGGAGTTTTCGGGAGGGGATTAGGACCGCATTTTGAGCGTGGAGCAACGCCAGAAGGGGGAGAACGAAACAGGGTGCCAAACTGCATCGCGAAGGTTAGCAATTTACGGGGGAAAGTAAATGCGGGAGTGAGGCGAGCCCGTGCACTATTTCCCTGAAAGCGTGCACCGGAATTCTGATTTCGGTCCACGGAACACACGAAATCCGCCGCCTTCTTTTCGTGTATTTAGTATGTTTCGCGGTTCAAAAATGAGTTTCGAAACAGGCTCGGAGGGATGGCCGGCACCTTTCACGAGCCTCGCTTCCGGAAAAGAAAAGACCCGGGCGACTGCTGCCGCCCGGGTCTTGAGAATTTGCGCTATGGCAAGGACTAGCCGTTCACGTGGTCGGTTTCCTTGTCGTGCGGGAGCAGCGTGTCGAGGCCGTTCTCGAACTTCCCGACGCCGTTGCCGGCGCGCACGTCCACGAAGGCTTGAATCACCGCTTGATAGGTGAGGCTGCCTTTTTTACCGGCGAGCTTCAGGAAGGCCGACAGCAGCGGGCCTTGATTCGCAGCGGTATCGATGCCGGTGCCAAGCAGGGCCGCCTTTTGGCTGGGCGAGAGGCTGGAGCGGAAGATGGTCTCCGCGATGCTGCCAGCAATGTCGCGGGCTTCCCACAGGTCCGCTTTAAGCGTCTGCGTGGTGGCCACCAACTTAGCAGCCAGGCCATCGGACGTGTTCAGATTCGGATTATCCTTCAGCGTCGCCACCTTGTTGAGGGACTTGAGGATGTTGCTGCCGATGGTGGCGATGAGCGTGGTTTGAGCTTTGTCCGTCGCGCTCTTGCCCAGCGCAGCCTGCGTGAGGGAGGCCGCGAGTTCGCCGAGTTCGTCCATGCGGTTGACGAGCTTCACGCCCGGCTTGGTCTGGATGGCCTTGGCGAGGCCCGTGGCGAGAGTTCCCGTCAGCGAGAGCTTCACCGGCTTGCCGGCGGTCTTTCCGCCATCGCTCATGACGCCGATGACAGCAGCGCCGATTTCAGAGGTGGTCTCCTCGTCCACGACACCTGCCACCGCCGTAGCGATGGTGGCGGCTTTTGCAATCGCCGCTTTATCGCTGTTATTATTGTGAGTGATGGCGCGTGCGGTAATCGCACCCGCGTTCGCCGGGTCCGTGAGCGAAACGCCTTTGGCAGCGTCCTGCACAAACTTGGCGTTCGCCGTGGCCAGAATGTCGGTAAAGAGAACCTTGTCAGCACCCGAGACGGTGAGAGCCGAAACCTGCCGGGCGATATCCGTAGCGGATTTGCTGGCTTTCCCCATCAATGTTCCGGCGATGCTCGCGGCCGTAGTGGCCGCCTGGCTCGTGCTGCGCTCGACGATGCCCGCGGCGAGATAACCAACGGCGGCGTACGTCTTGAGTTTGCCCGCGATATCCGTGCCGAATTTCAGCCGGGAAGCGTCATCGGCGAATCCACCGCCAGCGCTGTCAAAGATGGCTTGCGTCACGACTTTGGCGGCGTCGGGCGTGCTGAGGCCGACGGCTCCGATAATCGCCTGGCCGATGGCGGTCTTCGTCTTGACGTCATTACCACCGGCGAGCTTCTCGGTGATGGCATCGATCTTGGCTACGTCATTGCCCGAGCCGACCGCGACAGCGGCGGCAAACGTGGTCTTATTGGCGGGAGTGCCCGCGCCATTAATGATGCCGTTCACTTCCGTGGCGCCAGTGGCGCTGCGCAGAAGGCCTTGCGTGATCAGACCTTTCACGGCGTCCTTGCGGCCACCATTCAAAGTGACGCTCATCGCCGCGCGGTCCACGACGCCACCGCTGATCGAGGCGATAATTTCGCCCACGGCCTTGGCTGCTTTCGTATCACCGAGGACGTTGGTCGCGAGCGTCTGGATCTCCCCATCGGAATCGTAGGCGCTGTTCGGATTGTTCAGCACCAAGCCGCCGTAAACGGCTCCCGCGCCCGCGGCGTTTTTGGCGGCGACCTTATCGGCGACCGCCTTGGCAAAAGCTTCGCGACCCGCGGCAGCCACTTCATTGGCATCGAAGAGCCCATCCACAAAGTTGGTCAGCGCACCCTTGGCGGCGGGGGAGCTGGTGCCGAGCGCCGTAATGGTGTTGGAAACCAGCAGGGCCGTGTCCCCGGAGAAGAGGCCGGCGATGGTCTGGCCGACATTATTGCCCGCCGTCGGCGCGGCCGCGACTTTCAGCGCGGAAGCGATGGTGGCCGACTGGCCCGCAGCGGTGAGCTTGTTCTTGGTATCCGAAGCATTGGCGTTGAAGATCCGTCCGGTGATGGTGGCGATGGCGTTGGCGTCACCGCTCAGGTTTCCGGAAGCCACGATGGTGGCGAGGACCTGTCCCGCAATCTTGTTCTTGTCCGCACGGCCTTTGCCGCCTTCGGTGGCGACGGCGGCCTCGCCGATATCGCCGACAGTGGCGGCGCCGGGATCGGCCACGGCTAGAGAGACAGCCAAAAGAAGATCCGCGGACTTGGCCTTGATGATCTGCACCGGAGCCTTGAGCGTTGGGATGAATTGAGGCGTGAGATGCGCTTCGATCGCCGCTTGGCCATCACTGAGAGCGGCGTAGGCACTTCCGCCGGTGGAGGCGAAAACAAGTGCGGCTGCTGCTGGAAGGATGGTTGTAGCGCAGAGGGAGCGAAATGCGGAGATTTTATTCATAGTCGTTACGGTGGTTTGAGTGCTGAGGAGTCTCGCTTCGAACCGGCTTAAAAACTGCCGAACCGGAGAGGGAACGCAAATTCTTTTTTCAGAAAAATGGATATATTTATTGGCGGCACCACGTCAAACGCGAATTTGAACTAATTACGGGGGCCGGAGTTGCGGGATTCCGCGAGCCTTTTTTTGACATCGAAGCTCACCAAACGCTGCGCGGAGAGCCACATACCGTTTGCCCTCACGGGATCGCCAATTTTCTCGAAGTATTGGGCGAGCACTGCGCGCGGCACCCACAAGTTTTGGTCGAGTTTTATGGCCTGCTCGTAAGCCGCCCGAGCTTCGGTATATTTGGCTTGGGAATCGAGGGTCTGTCCAAGGGACATCCAAAAATTCTCTTCCTGATCGAAGAGGGCTATCGCGTGGCGATAGGCGTCCTCGGCCAGGGCGATGCCGGGACCGGGCTTGCCGATCCCTGGGACAATGGCTTGGCCGCGGTAGGCGTCACCCAAGTGCTGATAAGTGTAGGGGTTGTCGCGGTCGTATTCGAGCGATGCTTGCGCGAAGACGATGGCTTCCTCGTAGCGCCGATCGCGCGCGAAGACCCGTGCTTTTTCGGAAAGCATTTCTCCGCGCCATTTCGTGCCGAGGGAAAGAATCAGCCCGCATCCCAGCAGCGGCAGCGCCACGCGGGGCCAGCGGCTCCGGGGCCCGGTTTCATCGGCGGGATCTTCGGGATCCTCGATCGCGGCTGCGCTTTCCGGCCTGCTGGGATTGGCCAGCAGGCCGAGGACGAAAGCCATGGTCAGGGCATTCCCCGGGAGGTGTAGATTAAAATCGACCATGGAATGGGCGAGATACGCCGCGAAAGCGCAGAGCGCGCCGATATTCAGCACAAGCTCGGGGGAGGCTGGATAGCGATCTTCGGCCCGGCGGGCGCTCCATTGCTGGTATCCGCGCCAGCCGGAGCGGGCGTGGACGAAAAGGACGAGAGCCAGCGCGGCGAATCCAGCGATCCCATACTCGGCGAGTAATTCGAGGTAGTCGGAATGGGCGTGGACCGGATCGCCCTGGAGCTCCTCGCGCCGGTATTTGCGGCCATAATACAAATGGGTGCCCGCGCCCGTGCCCAGCCACCGGGCTTCGTTCCATTGGTCGAGTGCGGCGAGCCAATTATACACTCGGATATCATGAACTTTTTTTTGCTCCGTGAGCTCTGAAAGCAAGTTCAGCCGCCGCTGGAGCACGGCGTTGCTGCGCATGAAATAGACGGCGCCGCAGGCGATCCCGATGGCGGCCACGATGGAGAGATAGAGCGCCGCCGGAAAACGGGATCGGCTGGTGCGGCGAACGAGATCGCGGCCCAGGATGACAAAAACCACCATCGAAAAACTCGTGCTCACCCAACTGCCGCGGCTGGCGGTGATGGCGATGCCGAAAAGGCAAACCGCCGCCAAATATCCGGCGAGAAGGCGCATCCAAAGCCGCCGGGAGCCCCAAAAGGCAAAAGCCAGCGCGAAAGGCGCCATGATTTCCAGAAAGCCGGCCAAATGGGCTGGATTGATGAAAGTCCCGCTGGCGCGCGCGGTATCTCCCACGGCGTTGCGACTCAGCCCAAAAGGAAGCCAGTCATTGCCGGCAAACTGCCGGGTGCCGACCACGACCTCAAACCCCGCGAGCAGCAGGAGCACCCAGATAATCGAGAGGCGCTGGATGGCGTCCGTGATAAAGAGGGCCGTGAGACTGTAGACGATGAGCGCCGCGAGGGCGAGATAGTGGTCCGAGCGCGCCAGATACGGCACGGGAGAATACCACGCGCGCAGCAGAACGTAGCCCATGAAAGCTCCCGTCGCCGCGAGGCACCAACGCCCGGGCCGGTTGAGTCGCGCCGAAGGCGCCAAAGCGGCGAGCAGCGCCACCATTCCCAGAATAAGATAGACCGGAAGGGCAAAGGCGGGGCGGGTCCCGCTCAAATAGCATTGGATGACGACCAGGATCGACGCGAAGACGGCGGCGAGGATTGAATTCACGAGTGGCGGGAATGCAGCAAAGAAGCGCAAAATTTTCAACCGCGCATTCGTAGTAAACATTCATTTGCTGTTTTGCCCGGAAATTGCTTAAACCGAGCTCGGTGAAGCGCAAAAATTTATTTGACACCGGCAGATGTTTCGTCGATTCGTCGACGCGTTTGTGCCCTAGTCCCGCTCTCCCTATTTACCTCAAACCCTCCTGAACCTCATACCACCGAACCATCGCCCATGAAAACGCCGAACACCCTGACCCTTGCCCTGGCGGCACTTGCTGGCCTTAGCTTTGCCTCAGCTTACGCTGCGCCGAGCTATACGCCGAATGCCAATAGCCCCATCAATACGACCCCGCTGACCTCCTCGTCGCAGAACCTCAATAATTACGACGACTACATCGGCATCATTGATGGCTACCTGACCGGCACGGACACGCTGTTGTTCCCGACTCCTCCTGGTGCGACCTTCCCGAAGGGCCCGGCGTACGTGGCGGCGGTGGCGGCGGCGGCGGCGGCAAACCCACTTTATGTTAAAGAGATTGTTGCGGCGGGGGCGCAATACCAGCCGGGAAATCTCGCTGGCAAAGTGAAGGATGTTTTGAAATTGATTGCCACGAACAATCCGACGCTGGCGGAGGACGCGGTGGTTGGGGCGATTGCGGGGAATCCGGCGAAAGCCGCGGATGCAGCTTCGGGGGCGATTTTGGGCATCATCGCTTCCACGGCGGCGACCACGGCGGATTACGGCGATATCGTGGATGACACGGTGACTCCCACCACGAAGGCGTTGATCGAGAAGATCGCGAAAGCGGCGGTGGCGGCGACCAAGAAAGCGCCGTTGGATTCGCCGACGAATGCGGTGAAAGTTGCCAAGGCGATCACGGCGGCCGTGGTGGCGGATGCCGTTTCGGATCCTGGCATCAAACTCTACATCGACGATCTGGCGCGCGGCCTCGTGGCTGGTGCGGCCGGGATTAGCAGCAGCAGCCAGGCGGAAGTCACGGCGGCCGCCTTGGATGCTCTCGATAACACTCCCTTTGAAAATAAGAAATACGTCGCGGAATTCGCCAGTGGAGCCCTGAAGGCTGTGAAGACCGCCACGACGGCCTATACTGACGTCCTGACTGCGCTGAAGACGACGTCCACGGTCGGTGCTGGATTTGCGGCTACCATCGATGCCGTCAGCGCCGCGCACGTTGCTCTCCGGACCTCGCCTGCGGTTTCCGTGGTATCGGATACGCAAGCCGCGCTCACGGCTACCTATGCCAGCGAATTGGAAGCCTTCATGATTGGCGCCGTTCAGAATAAGGCTTCGAAGGCCTCGGATTTGGTGACGGCGATTTTCACCGACACCGACAGTGGTGTCATTTCGTCGGCGACCAAGCAGGCGATTGTCGGTGCTGCCGTGCGCGGCAAAGCTACCGCCGCGGCGAAGGTAACGACGGCGGCGATTAATGCTACGAGCAACTCCCTCAGCCGTTCGCTGACGGTGGCTGCGGCGATTCCCAATGCCACTTCGGACTTCGCGGGTGCCATTGCCGGTGCTGCGGTCAAGACGGCGGGCGCCGCCAGCGATACCGCCACAACGGCTGATGATCAGCCGGACGACGTGGCGAGTGCCGCGTTGTCGGCGGCCGTCGGAGTCGGCTACGGTGACGCCATCAATGACATCGCGTTGCAGTCGGTGAAAGCCAAGAAGCTGGAAGCCGACAAAATCGTTCAGACGCTCATCAAGAACGCGGATTCCGCGGGCTGGCGTGAAGCCATCGTGGCGGCGGCGGTCATCAACGACAAGAAGAACAAGATCGCGATCAAAGCAGGTGCTGCGGCCGGGGCTGCGATGGCTGGCTCTTCCGACTTTGAAAAGGCCTCGCTCATCGTCGCAGCGGATCTCGCCGAGGACGCGAAGACCTTCACCAAATCGCTCTTCGATGACGCCATCGAGGATTTTTACGGCCCTCAAGTGGATGTGAACGGAACTCCGACGGACAAGTCCCAGTTTACGAAGGCCATCCTCTTCGCCCGCGGCGGTGTGAATCCCAAGCTGGCGGGTCCCTTGCTGGCGGTGGCGATGAAGTTCGACACCAATGCTTCCATCAGCTCGGCGGACATGCTGGCCATTAGCAAGGCCATCTACAAGAAGGGCGCTCCGGCATTGGATATTCAGTACTCGGTGATTCAGGACGCCCTCGGCCAGCCGGAGCAACTGTTTGATCTGGTGGACCACGCTACTGTCACCAACCTGGCGAAGTATGCGCCGGATATCGCTGCGGCTGCGGTGGCAGCGCGCCCCGAATACGCGCACATTGTGGCCCGCGCTGGTTCGTTCCGTTCGCCCGCCAATGCCGGCAAGATCGGCGCCGCGGCGATTAGCTTCGGCCACATGCTGAGCAACCGCGACGCGACCGGGGTCGCCATTGCGGCTCCTGATGATCCAGCGGCGGTAGCGGCCATTTCGGCAGCGACCATCCTCGGCATCAAGGACGCCAAGCTGATCCCGACCAAAGAGACCACGGTCGTCAAGAATGCCGTCGGCGCCTTGGTGAAAGCCGCGGTAACCTTGAATCTCCAGAGCAGCTCGGCCACGTTCCTGCAAAGCACCGGGACGACTGCCTCCAGCTCGACGGCGACGAATGCCTTGGGCGGTGCGGGTGCCGTGACCGGCATCATTGCGGAAATCCAGGGTTACGGTGGTGCCGCCACCAATGCGCTGGATCCTCTCGCCAAGATTGCCATCACGGCGGCGATGAAGGCTGACAAAAAGCACAGCTTGGAAATTGCCCAAGCGGCGGCTCAAGCAGCTCAGTTCATCTATCAACTGAACGGTGGCGTTGGCGAAATCGACGCCGCGTTCAAGCTGGCCATCAAGACCGCCCTTACGGACGGTGGTGGCACCGGCAATCTGGATAATGCGATTCAATTCGGCGTCACGGAAGCCGTGGCTAATCATTATGGCGCGGGTGCCGCGGGCATCCTGAACTACGCGCACCGCAGCGGTCTCTTGCCGGCGATTACGTCGCTCGAGAACTTCTAAGCGGAAACGCACCAGAAACAATCTACCGGCGCCCCTGCAGGAAACTGCAGGGGCGCTTTTCTTTGGCGGAAGCTCTCTCGGGAGTGCTACCTCCGTTCCCGGAGGAATTTTGATTTGGAGCGTTTGCCAAAGTCATTTCCGACCCGGAGGGCCGGCGGGAACCTGCCCCCGGCACCCGTGGGAGGAGGCTTGGTAACCGCGGGATCCCCGCGCTCGCCGCACTCCCGCATTTACTTCCCGCCGTAACTCGCTATGATCTCCAATGTCATTCGAACTTCCCGTTTCGTTTCCCTTGCTTCGCGCGTTCCAGGCTCAAAATGGGGTCCGGCTTCTCTCGCGAAAACTCCGCAAAAAAGTCAGCAAAAGGCGGTCTATACCTCTGAAAACCCGAGGCCGCGCCTTCCGCCTCAAGTACCGCGCCGGCGGGACCCCTTTTCTCCGGCCCCGCGCTGCCGAGCGAGCATCGCGAGCGTGCCGTCAGCAGGGGCCCTGTGGCCCCTGCCTTTTGGTTCACGCGCTGGAAAACCCATGTGCCCGAGCCGGGCCCGTCTTCATTACCCGCGGAGTTATACCATCTCGCAAAATTAAAATGACAACGAGGTCCGGCGCCCCTGCCGGGGCTTGGATCCTTTTTCCACACCGATCCGGTGGTTCCTTCGCTGCGCTCAGTCACCGCCCCCTAATTTCCATGCGGCCCTCCGTGCCTCAGGGCGCCTTGTCCGATTATCTTTGCGAGATGGTATTAGCCGTCCAGCCATTGCCACTCCTCCCGCCGAGTCGCCAACGTGACACGCTTTTTTGCAAACGCGCCCTTGTTTCATAGGGTTGAAATCCAGTAGTGACGACGTGCCCCGCGCGAGCGATCGCCATCCCAGCCCTCCAACTTCCCGCGCGGAATATTTCCAATCCCTTCACGTGTACCTGCTCGCTGTTATTCTAATGATTGCGGGTCTGCTCCTCACGCAGATCCTAATGGGAGGGTTCAATCTGCTCTTCAGCCTTCCGGGCTACACCTTGGTGGCGCTGGGGATGGTCCTCACCATCTTTCTGCCAAGAAGGCGGCTGGGCACGGGCGGAAATCTCCCCGCGGTGACCTCCGCCATTTTGCTGGCCGGATATGTCGCGGTTCGAAGTCTCAATTCCCCCGTGGCATACCTTGCACGAATGGACTTCTTCATGGTGCTCGCCGCACTGGCGGTTTACCTCTTTACGGTCCTGTTCCTGAAGACGGCGCGCCAGCGCTATTGGGTCATCTATTCGCTGTTCGGGCTGGCGATTTTGAATACCGCGGCCGGGCTGTTGCAATTCACGAAGGGCAACCATTTCATGCTGATGTGGTACTGGCCCGATGGATGGCTCATTCCCAAGCTCTTCCGCCCGGATTATGGCTGGCGGGCCAGCGGCTTTTTTGGGTGCCCTAACTACCTCGCGGGTTTTCTGGAAACGCTGGGGCTCGTGACGCTGAGCTTGTGTCTCCTGGGCCGCGGCCGGGTGGTGGCCAGGACGATTCTAGGCTACTTTCTCCTCGTTTGTCTCACGGGCATGGCCATCACAGGGAGTCGTGGCGGCTATCTGAGCCTCACGGCGGGCCTGGTCTTTCTGTGTGTGGAGATGCTGTGGGTTTTGAAAAAACTGCGGAAAGATCGCTTTTGGACGGCGCTGGTGGCCTCGGTCGGCTTGTTCCTGGGGATCATCGTCGTGGGCTATACCGCCATGGCGAGCAGCACCGCCATTGAGCAGCGGCTCAAGGATGTTTGGGACAAGGAGAATGTCCGCCTGCTGCTGTGGGGCGCCGCCCTGAAGCAATTCCAAACCAGCCCCGTGGTGGGCACGGGCAGTGGCACGTATCTTTTTTATGGCCGGCAGTTCCGGCTGGCGGAGGTGCAGCGCGACCCCGTGCATGCGCATAATGATTACCTGGAATTGCTGGCGGAATATGGCGTAGTGGGGGCGGCTCTCGTAGCGGCCTTGATCGTGTTGCATCTGCGCTCGGGATTTCGGGGGATGCGGGCCATTGTCCGGCAGCGCCTGCGGCCAGCGGGGCGGGTCCTTAGCGATGAACTGGCCCTGACGGTGGGGGCCCTCGCGGCCGTCGGAGCGCTGATTGCGCATTCCGTGGTGGATTTCAATTTTCACATCCCGGCGAACACGTTGTTTTTCGCGTTCCTGCTGGGCATTGTGGCGAGCCCGACGTCGGATCCCAAAATTATCCCCGAGCGGCCGACCGTTCCGATGCGGTGGTTGCGGTTTGCCTTGCCCTTGCTCGGCGGCGTCTTGCTTCTGCTGGGAACGCCGCTGCTGCCGGCCGAGGCCCACGCGGAGTGGGCGCGGGTGCAACTGCGGAACCAGTTGTGCATCGATACCCTCGCCGACGCCCAGGCCGAGCTCTGTCTGCTCTCTCCGGCCCTGGCGGGCGGGTTTGTGCCGCCGGCCAGTATCGTGCAGCGCGAGTGGGCCAGCGATTTTTTTGGCACCCACTACCTCCCGGCAGCCATTGCGCAAGCCAGGGCCGGCTTGGAGAAAGAAAAACAAAACCCCAACCTCTATTACCATTTGGGCGAAGCTCTGCGCTTGCAGACGGTCTACGCCAATCGCAATGATCCCGCGCCCAAGCCAGCCTATGAGTTGATGAAAGAGGCGGCGGTCGCATATGGTGAGGGCCTCAAGCTCTTTCCACAGGATGCCCGGTTGCAGATGAAATTTGCCCAAACTCTCGATAATCTCGGGCCCTCTTCCTGGGCGAATGCCGAAACGATCTATCTCCAGGCCTTGCAGGGCGACCCCAACCTCAGCGAGTTGTACGCCCAATACGGCCATCATCTGTTCCTCACACGGAAGCTGCTGCGCGCGGAAGCGTATTACCATCGGGCAATGAAGTTCAGGGACCCCAGCGAAGTGGCGGCCAAAGGCCTGGGGGATATCGCGCGCCTACGAGCCATGGCCCTGAACAAGGAATACGTGGAACAATTTGGGAATCCGATGGATGACTTTGATCTGGAGCCGCCGACCGAGGAAGACGAGAAGCGGGGCGCCATCCAGCATGAGTGAAGCCGCTACGAGCAAACGACGGTCCTTTTTTAGCATACGCAGGCTGAGCCTCGCGTATGCGATCCTGCTGGCGGTATTGCTGGTGGCGATGGAATGGCGGGCGGAGTCCTTCCTGCTGCTGGCCATCCTTTCCTTTGCGCCACCGGCGATGATGTTGCTCCCGCTCGCGCTGCTGGCGCCGCTGGCGCTCTGGCGCCGGCAATGGCTCGCGCTCGGCATCCACGCGGGCTGTGTGCTGGTACTCTTGTTCGTGTTCATGTCCTTCCGCATGGGAGGCAAGACCCTTCCCGCGGGAGCAAACGTGCTCACGGCGATCACCCATAACATCGGACAAACGAGCAAGGACGCCTTCGATAACTCGTTTCCCACGGCGCGGCCCGATATCATTTTGTTGCAGGACGTGACGGCGGGCGGCGGCCGGCAGCAGGACTACAAGCGGCGCTATCCAGGCTTGCGGGAGGTGGCGATGGGGCAATTTCTTCTGCTCACGCCGCATCCGGTGGAGAGCTCACGCTATGTGGAAGAGGCGGACTGGAATCGCAAGCCTGTCGCGGCGCGGTTCGTGGTGAATTTCAAGGGGACGAAGATCGCCGTTTATACAGTTCATCTGCCGACTCCGCGGCGCTCGCTGGCGCACGTCATCAGTCCGCGCGCGCTGGGAGAAATTTTTTGGCTGGATAGCGCGCCCACCGATAATTTTCCCAGCTACCGCGCCTGGTTGAATGCGCGCGTGGAGCTGGCCCGCAAGCTCGCGGCGGCTTTCGAGAAGGAGACGCTGCCTTTCATCGTCGGTGGTGATTTCAATATGCCCGACCATGGAGCCCTGTATCACACCTTTGCGCAGCATCTCACCGATGCTCATGCCCGGGCTGGCCGCGGGTGGGGCCTCACCTTTCCCGGCACGCGCGAAGGCGGGCTGCCGGGCTTGCTTGGGTCCTGGCTGCGGCTGGATTACTGGTTCAGCGGTCCTGGCTGGGAACCGATGGAATGCCGCGTGGCCGCGGATGAGCATTCGCAACATCGCGCGGTGCTGGCTCGCTTTGTTTTGAAGCCCTGATTTCTTTCCGCCATGACCACGCCTGCGACCCGTCGTTCCAACCAGATCGCTTATTGGATGCTGGCGGTTTACCTCGCCGCCGTCGTGGCGTTTGGCTGGCAGAAGGCGGGTGGCGCCTATGAGAGTGAGTTTGGAGGGCACCCCGACGAAGCGGCGCACTATGTGACGGGCCTTTTCGTTCGCGATGCCCTCGCCGCCCTGCCAAAGTGCGTCGCCCAGCGCTCGATGAAGCCGCTGGCAGCGTTCAAGGGGAAGGAAGGGGAATTTTACCAGCACTACCCGAAGGTGGCGCTCGGTGTCTGGCCACCGGCGTTCTACGTGCTGCAGAGTGGCTGGACGTTTTTGTTCGGCGTTTCGCGGTTTTCCATCCTGCTGCTGATGGCGGCGCTGGCGGGAGGAGTGGCGGCGCTGCTGTTCCGGGCGGTGCGGACGGAATTCGGCACATGGCCCGCCGTCGCGGCGGCTGTGATTTGGCTCTCCAGCCCGCTCGTGCGCGAGAGCTATAGCATGGTGATGGCGGAGATGCTCAGCACCTTGATGATGTTTGGCGCGACGCTCGCCTGGGGGCGCTATCTGGACGAAAAACGCGGGCGCGATGCGGTGTGGTTCGGAGTGCTGGCCGGCGTGGCCATCATGACAAAAGGAACCGGCCTGGCGCTGGGCTTGATGTGCCTGCTCTCCGTGGTCCTGGCCCGGCGCTGGTGGGTTTTTTCGGCGAAGGCCACCTGGATGGCGGCGCTGGTGGTCCTCTTGCTGGCCGGTCCGTGGACCTGGATTTTCCGTGCGGAAGGAATGCGGGTGGGTGGATGGGAGGATAATAGCGGCGGGCTGTCCTGGGAGTTCACGAAAGATGCGGTGATGTCCTATGGCGCGGTGCTGGGTCTGGCTCTGGGGTTTGCGGTGGCGGCCTTTGCGCTGGTGGGCTGGCTGGCGCGCGGTTTCGGCAAGGGCGAGCGTGCCGGCCGCTGGGCGGCGGTGGGCGGGCTCGTCCTCGGGGTTTTCCTCTTTCAATCCGTCCTGCCCGTCGGCCTGGAAGCGCGCCATCTGGTTTCCCTTACGCCGGCGCTGGCCATGCTGGCGATCGCGGGAGTGCAGCTGATCGCGCAGTCGGCCCCTCTCCGCGTGAATGGTCCCGAGCAGGGGCGCCGGGAAAAGCTGTGGATCGTGCTGCTGGTGCTGCTCACGGTGCCGATGGAAGCGACCCAATTGTCGAAGAAGGGGTACTCCGGATTTGCGCCGGTCGCGGAATATCTTCTGGCGAATGTCCCGCCGGGCAGTCGCATCCTCGTTTCGTCCGATGCGCGGGGGGAGGGGATGTTGATTTCCGAAGTGGCGATGCGCGATCACCGGCCGAATCTGATCATCGAGCGCGCGAGCAGTTCGCTCGTCAGCGAAGCGTCGAAGAAATGGAATGGACGGGAACCCAAGGATCGATTCCTCGAAGACGAAGATTTGCTCGCCTACCTCACGGAAGGGAAGATCAGCTACATCGTAGTGGACGATACGGTGATGTATCCGCGGCGGGCGTCGTATCATGATCAACTTAAGCGGGTGATGATGGATCTTGGGACGGGCAATGCCACGGGCCACCTTTTTTGGAAGGTGGAGGAGTTTCCGATTATGCGCGAAAATGAGGCCGTGCCGCCGGCCATCCGGCTGTACCGGGTGACGACGATGCGGTGAGGACTCGCTGTGCCTTGACAGTTCCACCGGGTCAGCGGAGACAGGAGGGGTGCCGCTACTCGAAGTTCGCAATCTGAAAGTCTGGTTTCCCATTCGCACGGGGATTTTTCGTCTGCATACGGGGGATGTGAAAGCGGTGGACGACGTGAGCTTTTCCATCGAGCCCGGGACGACCGTGGGCCTCGTGGGCGAGAGCGGGAGCGGCAAGACGACGATCGGCCGGGCGCTCTTGAAATTGATTCCGCCCACGGACGGACAGGTGCTGTTCGAGGGAACGGATATCGTGCCGATGAACGAGGGCGAATTTCGTCCGTTGCGGCGGCAGATGCAGATGATTTTTCAGGACCCGTTTGGGTCGTTGAATCCGCGGCTGTCCATCCTGCAAATCGTGGGTGAGGCGCTGGAGATTCATTTTCCATCGATGACGCGGGAGCAGCGGCGGGAGCGGGTGGCGGAGCTGATGAAGCTGGTGGGGCTGAAGCCGGAGATGATGGAGCGGTATCCGCATGAATTCAGCGGCGGGCAGCGCCAGCGCATCGGCATTGCGCGGGCCCTGGCGGTGGAGCCGAAATTCATCGTGTGCGACGAACCGGTGAGCGCGCTGGACGTAAGCGTGCAGGCGCAGATTGTGAACCTGCTGCAGGATTTGCAGGAGCAATTGGGGCTGACGTATCTTTTCATCGCGCACGATCTGGCGGTGGTGGAACACATCAGCGATCATGTGCTGGTGATGTATCACGGCCACATCGTGGAGAGCGCGCCGGCCGAGGCGATTTACGAGAATCCGCAGCACGAATACACGCGGAAGCTGCTGGCGGCGGTGCCCAAGTTTGCATGAGCCGCATGGACGGCAGGCCGTGAACGTATTGAGGCCATGACACCGTTTCTCCGAAAACTGCTCGGGATGAATTGGGTGCTTTTCGCCGCCACGGTGGTGATTGCGCTCGCGGGGATTCTGTTCATTGACGGGGCGTCCTACCTGCACCCGGAGCAGCACTACTGGCAGAACCAGGCGAAATGGGTGGGCTACGGCGTGATCGTATTTCTGCTGGTGACGCTGATTGATTACCGGTGGATCAAATTCGCGGCGATTCCGATCTATCTCGCCAGCGTGGGCCTGGTGGCGCTGACCTATACGGGCAGGGGCGTGAAGGTGGGCGGCGCCCAGTGCTGGCTGCAGCTTCCGGGGCTCGGCACGTTTCAGCCCTCCCAACTCGCCGTAGTGGGCGGCGTCCTGATCGTGGCGCTTTTTCTCAGTGCCTGCCGGCACTGGCATCCGTTGCTGAAGCTCATGGGCACGGGGGTGATCGTCGCGCCGGCGATGCTGCTGATTTTGAAACAGCCGGACTTTGGGATGACGCTGGTGTGGATGCCGATCCTGTTGACGATGCTGTGGGTGGGCGGGATTCCGAAGCGCTGGATGCTGACGGTGCTGTTGGCTGGGTTGATTGCGCTCCCGGTGGTGATTTGCTTTTTCCTGAAACCGTACCAGCGGGAACGCGTGACGACGTTTCTCGATCCGGAGATCGATCCGCTCGGCTCGGGGTATGCGGTGAACCAATCGCTGATTGCGATTGGCTCGGCGGGCGTGAAGGGCAAAGGCTTCAAGGCCGAAGGGACGCAACTGGAGCTGGGTTTGATTCCGTCGACGGTGGCGCATACGGACTACATTTTCACGACGATCGGCGAGCAGTGGGGCTTCCTCGGCGGGGCGACGGTGCTGGCGGCGTTTGCGGTGTTGTTACTGGCGTGTCTGGCCACGGCGTTGCGGGCGACCGATCCGTTTGGCGTGCTCATTGTGGGCGGGGTGACGGCACAGATCTTTTTTCATGTGTACCAGAATATCGGGATGACGGTGGCGATGATGCCGATCACGGGTCTGCCGCTGCCGTTGATCAGCTACGGCGGGACGTTTGCGCTGACGGTGATGTTCTCGCTGGGATTGATTAATTCAGTGTGGGTCCACCGGAAGATCGAGGAGCCGGAGATCGATAAGAAGTCTTCGGGTAAAAAGGGAGAGGCGCTCGGGGGAAAAGGGTGGCTGATGGGGGAGAAGAAGTAGTGGTGATTTAAGGGACCAAAGGGACACAAAGGACCCAAGGGATAGAGGAACGTTGCTTATTTAAGGCCGAGGGTGTGGGCGGGGCAGTCGAGGGTGAACCCATCGCTGAAGGTCACTTTTTTCGGTTGGGCGGAGAGGTTCCAGGCAGCGTGGGTGGTTTTGTTGCCTTTTTTGAAGGTGACGGCGAAGGGGGTGCTGGCGGCGATGTCGCGCTCGACGGTGCCGAGATCGGAGAGGGCGGTGATCCAGACGTAGGTTTCGGTGAGGCTGTTGCCGGCCTCGGGCTTGTAGCCGGCGGGACGGGCGTTCCATTGCTTCAGCGCGTCGGCGGGATCGGAGAGGGCGCGGTACATCCAGATGATGTCGGCCCATTGGTCCCACTTGGCGCCATCGGTGGGGGCGGGCTGGTTTTTCTTCGCGGCTTTCTTGGCGTCGTCGGCAAGGTTTTCGGCGACGAGCGCTTCGTAGTTTTTGCGGGTGTACTCGGGCCAGCGGCCGAGGTAGAAGGAGGCGCCGGTGACGGGCAGGAAATTGATGCCGTGGACGGCCTCGGGGTTGCCGCTGAACCATGTGCCGTTGGCGCCTTTGCCGCCCCAGACCATGGTGACAACGGAGGGATGATAGTCGGCGGGGCGGAGGTCGCCGCGGACGTCGAACCAGTAGTCTTCGATGGCGGAGATTTCCGTGGCGAGGAGGTAGGCGCCGAGGTTGCGGATGGTTTTGTCGCCAAGGGCCTCGCCGAGGAGCAGGATGCCGTACCACGCATTTACGGCCTCGCTGGAGGATTCGTTATTGTTGCCGTCGGCGAAACGCGAGTGTCCGCTGGCCCAGCTATGGCCGGCGTAGGGATCGAAATTGCGGAGGAAGGGGAAGAGCGGGTCGGAGCGATCGGAGCTGGCGGTGTCGCGAATAAGCAAGCGGAGCATGGCGCCCCACTTCGCATCGGCGGCCCAGGCGGGATCGCGGCGGGCGATTTCCCCGGCGGCGCGGAGGAAGTAGCCGTAGTGGAAATGGTGATCGTTCAGTTCATTGTCGCTGCCGAAGCTCGCGGGGTAGCCGATGAGCGTGCCCCAATTTTTGTCGTAGGCGAAGAGGCCCTTGGCGTCGGGCTTGCCGCTGGCATCGCCGGCGGTGAGGAAGTCCTCGAGGGCGGCGCGCATGCGGCGATCGCACTCGGCGACGGCTTCTTTTTCGCCGGCTTGCTCGGCGATGGGGAGGATGGTGGCCCAGCGCCCAAGCTGCTTGCCGAGCCAATAGGTGTCGCCCGTGAGCTGGGGCGTGCCGGCGAGATCCGTGGTGAGCAATTCGTGGAGCTTGGCTTTATCGATGCTGGCGGTGAGCGGGACGCCGGGCAGCACTGGCGGGAGCTTCAGCGTGGTGATGAAACCGCGGCCGCCGGCGAGCTTCATGGGGCCGCGCACGCTGGGGTAGGACTGGCCCGTGAACTCGGTTTTGGCGGTGCGCCATTGATGGGGATAGAGCGCGTAAAGGGTCCCGCGGTCGGCGCCTTCCATCGCCTGGGTTTCGAAGGTGTAGGTGGTGGTGACGACGGAGAGCTGCTCGTCGAAGGCCCAGATGACCTTGGAACCCGTGACGTGGGAATAGGCGCAGGTGCGAAATTGGGCGAGGGTTTCCGGTTTGTCGTCGGGCAGAATGGCGAGAGAGAAGTAGCCTTTGCCCTTGGTGTGCGCCTCCAGCTTCGTGGTGCCGAGGCCGGTCCACGTGGAGCCGGTCGGGGCGAAAAGCGCATAGTTTCGTTTACCAAGGCGCAGGCCGAGAACGGCGTCCTTTTCGGTGCCGGAGAAAACTTCGGGGGCTTTCGCGAAGGTGACGGTGGGTTCGCCACCGGTGTATTGCGCGAAGACGAAGGGCGAGCCGTGGCCGAAGGTGAGGCGCACGCCTTTTTCTGCGGTGCCCATCTGCGCGGTGACGAACCAATCGCTGAAGCCGGCGACGCTGGCATCGGGGAATTTTTCCACGGCGGAATGGCCGAGGATGAGGTCATCGGGGCCATTGCCGGCCATGAAGCCGAAGATGGCGGAGTTATTGGCGGTGATATTGGCGCCGGGGTAGTAGACGCGGAGGCCGCTCTCGACGCATTTCACGGCGAGAGGGTGGGGATACATCACGTCGGAGAATTTCACCCAGGCGAGGGAACTCCACCAGTCGTTGGTGGGGGTGGGGCCTTTGAGATCCGGGGTCTTGTAAATTTGCGGCTGGGGGCCTTTGACGCCGGGGGGCAGGGCGTCGAGGTAGGAGCCGGCGCCAGCCTTGACTACCTCGGCGGCGGGAAGGAGGGCAGGGAGTGCAATGAGGAGCGAAAGGATGGAGCGGACGAGGTGCATGCTGGATGCGTGTTAAAAGGGGAAACGAGGAAGTTTCTTAGCGACTATGTGCATAAAAGTGCATTATTTTGAAAGGGGTGGGTTTTCAGGGGTAGAGGATGACTTTTGCTGACTTTTTTGATTTTTTTGGAAGGGGCGCTTTGGTGAGGTGGAATGCGGGGGGCGTTGGGGAATCGGAGGTTGGCTTTTCAAGGGAGGGATGAGGTGTGGGTGTGCTGCGGGTGCCGTGCCTCTGGCGTGCTTTAACAGGGCGGATTGTCGCACGGATGGGGCAGGTTTGGAAGCTTGAAAAGGATGGGTACAGGCACAAGGGAACCTCAAGGACACAAAGGACCTAAAGGACCCGGTGGACCGAATTGGGGGCTAGGGATTTTTGGGAGGGGCTACTTTTTCTTCTCTTCTTTCTCGTCGGTGCACTTGCAGAGCCATTCGGGGTTTTTGCATTTGCCGCATTTCTCCAGGTCGTATTGCAGGCGGGCGGTGATGGGCTTGGCGTCGGGGGCGTTCTTGTATTGGAGGATGAGCCACTCGCCATCTTTGACGACGGGGAGGACGAATTTGCCGTCTTTCTTTTCGACGGTGAGTTTTTCGGCTTTGCCGCTGGGGCCGCCGGAAGCGGAGAGGGTTTGGTCGGCGAGGGCGACGGGTTTGTGGGCTTTGTCGAGCAGGGCGATTTCGAAGTGGCCGTCTTTGACGGTGACTTCGCCGTGCATGGATTCGTCTTTGCTGAATTCGAGGAGGCGGCCGCCGTTGGGGCCGAGTTCGCCGCCGCCGTGGGCGAGGAGGCTGGTGGTGAGGGCGAGGCTGCTGAGCAGGGCGAGGAGGTATTTTTTCATGTTGGTGTTTTGATGATGTGGTTTGTGGTTTGGGAGAAGTGATGGCCTGGGCGTCCAAACCGCCGCCGAAACCGAAGAGAGTTTTTGCCCCGTGCAATTCACAGGGGATGCGCATTCATGAGAGGTTCGGTGCCACCGCTACGCGGTTTGGTCGGGGGGGGCGGATCCGTGGGTTCCGCTACGCTCCACCCACGGCTACTATGGTGGCTGCCGCTACGCGGCAAACAGATTGGACCGAGCGATGCGACAGCGCTTTGAACATGGGATGGTTTTGGCATTTTAGTGGGAGGCGGGGGCTTCGTTTTCGATGGCGGCTTTGGCGGCTCGGCGGCCGAAGGTGTAGAAGACGGTGGGGGTGACGCCGAGGCCGAGGAGGGTGCTGGTGATGAGGCCGCCGCAGATGACGACGGCGACGGGGTGCAGGATTTCCTTGCCGGGTTGATCGCCCGCGAGGACGAGCGGGATGAGGCCAATGCCGGCGGCGATGGCGGTCATCAAGACGGGGACGAGGCGCTCTTTCGTTCCGCGAATGACCATCGCTTTGGTAAAGTTTTCGCCCTCGTGCTGCATGAGGTGAAGGTAGTGCGAGATCAGCATGATGCTATTGCGCGCGGCGACGCCGGCGACGGCGATGAAGCCGACGAGGGTGGCGATGCTGATGTTGCCGAGTTTGAAATACGTGAAGACGAGGCCGCCAACGAGGGCCAGCGGGATGTCGCAAAGGACCTGGATGGCGAAGAAGGGCGTGCGGAAGTAGCCGTAGAGCAGGAAGGCGATGACGACAAAAATCACGGCGCTGAGGATGGCGATGCGCCGGGTGGCATCCTGCTGGGCGCGGAATTCGCCCTCGTAGGTGACGAAGTAGCCTTCGGGGAGTTTCACTTTTTCGGCGACGGTTTTTTCCAATTGCGCGACTAGGGCGCCGACGTCGCGCGCGGTGGGTTTGATCGAGAGCACGAAGCGCCGCTGGGAGTTTTCGCGGTTGATCACGTTAGGGCCTTTGGCCTCGTGGACATCGGCGACGAGACCGAGAGGCAGGCGCTGGACGTGGCCGTCGTTGTCGGCGTCGTGGACTTCGACGGGGAGTTCGGCGAGACGCTCGGGCGATTCGCGCCAGGCGAGCGGGAGGCGCATCACCAGATCGACGGTGCGCTGGCCTTCGCGGAGCTCGGCCAGCTTTTCGCCGCCGACGAGGGTGGAGACGGTTTCGTTGAGCTCCACGGGCGTGATGCCGTAAGCGCGGGCGCGCTCGCGGTCCGGCTCGATGCGGAGCTGTGGGATGGAGGATTGGGAATCGAGTTTGCAGTCTTCAAAGCCGGGGATGGTTTTGGCAACGGCCTGGATTTGCGTGCCGATGTTTCGGAGTTGATCGAGGTCGGGGCCGAAGATCTTGATGGCCACGGGCGCGGCGACGCCGCTGAGCATGTGGCCGATGCGATCGGCGAGAGGGCCCATGACGACGCTGAAGGTGCCGGGGACGCCCTTCACTTTCTTCCGCACGTCTTCGAGGATTTCCGCGCGGGAGCGTGCCTTGGGGGCGCCGGCTTTGGGCGGGGCGGCGTCTTCGCGGAAATCCACATCGAACTCGGCAGTGCTGACGGGAACCACGTGGTCGCCGCGCTCGGCGCGTCCGAGGCGGCGGCCGACTTTTCGCACTTCGGGGATGCTGAGGATCTCGCTCTCGATGACGTCGCTGATGCGGTTCATTTCATCGAGCGAGGTGCCCGGGGCCGCCGTGCAGGAGACGAGCGCGGTTTCCTCGCGGAAGGATGGGAGGAAGTCTTTGCTCATTTGCGGATAGAGCATGAAGGCGCCGAGCACCAGGAGGCCGACGAGCCCGAGAAAAAGGAAGGGCTGCGCGAGGCCGAAGCGGAGGAGTGTTTTTTCGAGGGTCCACTTGATGAAGCGGACGAAGTGTCCGTCTTTGTGTCCGTGCCCGGCTTTGGGCCGCAGCAGCAGGGAGCAGAGCACGGGGATCGCGGTGAGCGAGACGACGAAGGAAGCGATCATCGAGATGATCGTGGCGATGGCGATGGGGGCGAAGAGGCGGCCTTCCACGCCGCTCAGGCCGAGCAACGGGAGGAAGACGAGGACGATGAGGATCGTGGCGTAAAAGATGGAATTTCGCACTTCGGCGGAGGCGGTGGCGATGACTTGCAGGCGCGGATGCGGCTTCGGCAGCGCGGTGTTTTCCTGCAAGCGGCGCCACACGTTTTCCATGCCGACGATCGCGTCATCCACTACCATGCCGATGGCGACGGCGAGGCCGCCGAGCGTCATGGAATTCACGGAGATGCCCTGCCATTTGAAGACGAGCAACGTGATCGCGAACGACAGGGGCATGGCCATCAGCGAGACGAAAGTCGTGCGGAAATTCAGCAGGAAGAGGAAGAGGACCAGCGTGACCATGATGGCGCCATCGCGGATCGCTTCCTTGAGATTGCCGATGGCGTGCTCGATGAAATCGCCCTGCCGGAAAAGCACGACGGCCTCGATGCCTTTGGGGAGCGTGGGCTGGAGTTGCTTGAGCGCTTCCTCGATTTGCACGGTGAGGCTGAGCGTGTCGAAGCCCGGCGCTTTCGTGATGCTCATGATGACGCCATGCGTGCCGTTGACGCTGGCATCGCCGCGCATGGGCTCGACGCCCCAGTCGACCGTGGCCACGTCGGAAATGCTGATGGCGCGGTCTTTGACTTTCTTGATGACCGTGCGCGCGATGTCATCGAGTTGCACCGTCATGGCGAGATTGCGCACCATGATTTCCGTGGGGCCGGTGTTGATGAAGCCCCCCGTGGAATTGCCGGCCGCTTGCTTCGCGGCGGTCTCCAATTCCTCGTAGGTCACCTCGTGCGCGGCCATGCGGTGCGGGTCGGGCATCACCTGGATCTGCTTCACGCCGCCGCCCATGTTGAGAATTTCGGCAATGCCCGGGATGCTCTGGAGGCGGCGGCGGACGGTCCAATCGGCGAGCGAGCGGACTTCCATCGGCGGAATTTTCGGATCGGTGCTGCGCAGGCCGACGAGAAGGATCTCGCCCATGAGGGAGGCGACGGGAGTGAGGAAAGGCGAGACGCCCTCGGGGAGCGATTCGCGCGCGGTTTGCATGCGCTCCTGCACGAATTGCCGCGCCTTGTAGATGTCGGTGCCCCACTCAAATTCGGCGTAGACGAGCGAGAGCGAGACGTCGGAGGCCGAGCGCACGCGGGTGAGACCGGTGACGCCCATCAACTCGCTTTCGATGGGCTGGGTGACATTCGTCTCGACCTCTTCCGGGGCGAGGCCGGGCGCCTCGGTGAGGATGATGACGGTGGGCTTGGTGAGGTCGGGGAGCACCTCGACGGGAAGTTCGCGCACCGTCTGCCAGCCGAGCGCGAGAAGGAGCAGCGACGCGCCGAGGATGACGACGCGATTGTGCAGCGCAAAGTAGATCAGTTTGTTGAGCATGGTCTACGGGTGCGGTTCCGCCGGGCGCGGCGCGGCGGCTGATTCGTCGGCTTTCGGTTTTCGCAGCATGGCGATGGCGAGCAGGATCAAGAGCAGGCCGTTTCCGGCGAACGAGAACATGGCCCATGGGCCGAGGTTGCTCCCGCCGGTGGCAGCATCGCCCGTTTTGGCGGCCTTGGCCGCGCGCTGGGCGGGCGTGACTTCGCTGCCGTCTTCGTTGTGTTCGTGGCCGTGGGCGGCATCGAGGGCTTCCTTGAGACTCACGCTTCCTTTGCCCGCAAAAGCGAGTGAGTAGGCGCCCGTGGTGACGACTTCGTCGCCGGCGACGAGACCGGACGTTACTTCCACGAAGCGGTCATTCATCGCGCCGGTCTGGACGGCGATCCGCGTAAACGTGTGCTTGAGCGAGGAGTCGTAGTGGCGCCGATAGACGGTCCGGTTCAGCACGTCGCCTTGCAAGGCCGCGCGCGGGATGCTCATCACGCCGGTGCGCTTGCTGAGGACGATGGAGAACTCGGCGCGCATGCCGGGCCGAAGGCCCAGCGTGGGATTGGGGAGCGCGAAGATGGCGTCGATGGTGCCGCTGGCGGTGTCGGCGGCAGTGCCGAAGCGCAGCAGGGTGCCGTCGAATTTTTCCTCCTTGAGCGCCGCGATGCGGATGTGCGCGACGGAGCCGGGCTTGAGCTTGCCGGCGATGTGTTCGGGGACGCGCGCGATGGCGTAGACTTGGGAAAGATCCGTGATTTCGAGCAAAGCCTTGTCGGGGTCGACGGGCTCGCCGATGCGGGCGGCGCACTCGGTGACCAAACCGCTGGCAGGGGCTTTGAGCCACACGCTGGGCGGCGGATCGCCGGGCTGGCGGCTTTCCAGGCGCGCGACGTCGGCGTTGGCTTGCACCATCGTGCCGAGCGTCGTTTTCAATTCCACGATACGGCCCGGGATGCGGCTGGCGACGACGGCGCGTTTTTCGGGAATGGGCTCGATGCGGCCGAGCGCGAAGACGGTTTCTTCG
>JADMIO011331855.1_pt1 | contig 27496 bp, 20 predicted proteins | sample 8958161 | NCBI WGS metagenome assembly JADMIO01 (sample SAMN16585339, study PRJNA669376) | soil metagenome | isolation source: Crop rotation soil | place: USA: Cullars Rotation, Alabama | collected 2011
AAGAAAGAGGCCCGCCGTTTTAGGGCAGGCCTCCGGTCAGTTGTTACGAGCGCTGGGCTCAGTCTTCGTCTTCGTGCGACTCCGGCGGCCACAGGGTGAGCGCGTCCTCGCCTTTGATCAGGCCCATGACGGTCTCGCGGTCGATGTCCTGGAGCTGCTTGAGCGCGAGGCTGCACTGAACCTCGACGGTGCTGTCGTACTCGGCGCCGACGCGGCGGCGGATGTCGTCCCAGACGCCGGAGTCTTCGAGGAAGCGCGGCGAGTGGGGCCAGGAGACGAGGCTGAAAGCGCGCGCGGCGCCCAGCGACGGCCGCCGTCGCTTCAGCCAGGCGATGCGCTGCTGCGCCGAACCCTTGGGCTGGGACACGGTGATCAGGGGCGTCTCGTTGTCGTTGGACCGCGTGTCCACAATCAGGCGTTCCGGGAAGTGGCCGAAGGCGATCCCAAAGACGTCAGCGTTGGTGATGACCTTGCTGATTTCGTCGAAATCAACCAGCACGCCGTTTTCGCTGTACATCCACACCTCTTATTCAGAAATTGCCCGGCAGTAGAGTTTCGGCTGCTGGGGCTATGTTCAGGATACCAAAGGGCCGCCGCCGGTTGCCCGGGCGGCGGCCCTTTTCGCTGCTACCCGATTGCGGGTTAGTACATCGGCGGCGCGGCCATACCGGCGCCGGCGCCTTCGGGGATGTCGGTGACCAGGCAGTTCGTCGTCAGCACCATGCCGGCGATGCTGACCGCGTTCTCGAGGGCAGAGCGCGTGACCTTCAGCGGGTCGATGATGCCCTTGGCGAGCATGTCGCCGAAGTCATCCCGCGCGGCGTCGTAGCCCTGGCCCAGGGGCAGCGTCCGTACTTCCTGGACGATGACCGAGCCGTCCTGGCCGGCGTTGATGGCGATGCGCCGCAGCGGCTCTTCGAGTGCGCGGCGGAGGATGACGACGCCGGTGCGCTCGTCGCCTTCGAGCTCGCCGTGGAGCGCGTCCAGCGCCGACTGGGCGTTGATCAGCGCCACACCACCGCCGGGGACGATGCCCTCTTCGATGGCGGCGCGGGTCGCGCTGACGGCGTCCTCGACGCGGTGCTTGCGCTCCTTGAGCTCGACCTCGGTCGCGGCGCCAACTTTGATGACGGCGACGGACCCGGCCAGCTTGCCGAGGCGCTCCTGCAGCTTCTCACGGTCCCAGTCGGAGGTCGTCGTCTCGAGGGCGGCCTTGATCTGGGCGATGCGCATGTCCATGTCGGACTTCTGCCCGTGACCTTCGACGATAGTGGTCTCGTCCTTGCTGATGACGACGCGGCGGGCACGGCCGAGGTCTTCGACCTCGGTGGCGTCCAGTCGGCGCCCGAGCTCTTCGGAGATCAGGATGCCGCCGGTGATGGCGGCGATATCGCCGAGGTTTTCCTTGCGGCGGTCGCCGAAGCCGGGAGCCTTGACGGCGACGACGTTGATCGTGCCGCGCAGCTTGTTCACCGCGAGGGTCGCGAGGGCTTCGCCGTCGCAGTCCTCACAGATGATGAGGAAGTTTTTCGTGACCTTGAGGACGCGCTCGAGCACGGGCAGGATGTCGGAGACGGCCGAGATCTTGCGGTCCGTGATCAGGATGTAGGGGTCCTCGATCTCCGCTTCCATCTTGTCGGAGTTCGTGACGAAGTAGGGGGAGATGTAGCCGCGGTCGAACTGCATGCCCTCGACGTACTCGACTTCCGTCCGGATGCTCTTCGACTCTTCAACGGTGACGACGCCGTCCTTACCGACCTTCTCCATGACCTCGCCGATCATTTCGCCGACGGCTTCGTCGTTGTTGGCGGAGATCGCAGCGACCTGCGCCATCTGGTCGCGCTCGGTGACGGGGGTCGAGAGGTCGCGCAGCTTGTTGACGATGACCTCGGTGGCCTTTTCGATACCGCGCTTCAGGGCCATCGGGTTGGCACCGGCGGTGACGTTCTTGAGGCCTTCGGCGACGATGGACTGGCCGAGGACGGTGGCGGTGGTGGTGCCGTCACCGGCGATGTCGTTGGTCTTGGAGGCAATCTCCTTGGCCAGCTGGGCGCCGATGTTCGGGAACGGGTCCTGAAGCTCGATCTCCTTGGCGATCGTCACGCCGTCGTTGGTGATCGTGGGGGCGCCGAACTTCTTATCGAGGACGACATTGCGGCCCTTGGGCCCGAGCGTAATCTTGACGGCGTCGGCCAGCGCGTCAATGCCGTCTTTCATAGCGGCTCGTGCTTCCTGATCGAAGAGCAGCTGCTTCGCCATGCTCTACCTCCTGTGGTGATTCATTAATAGCTTTGGCTCTCGGGTTTAGCACTCTGGCAGGTTGAGTGCTAACGGCATTGTGACGGATACATTTCGCAAGTGCAAGGGGGTACGAAAGAGGAAATTGCAGCTTCGGTACGGCCTCGGGCTGGAGCTGGCAAACGGCGGTCGTGCACTCGTGCTCTGGGGCTGCGGCCTAGCCAGATGATACGGACTCCGCTGTCGGTTTGTCGCGAGCGCCTTTGTTCCAAGAAGATTCTTCGCTGAGCTCAGAATGACAAAGGGTGTGGGCGAGGGCCTCACATCGGTAGGTGCTTGAAGACTGCAGGCCCGCGGCGACCTGAAGGCCGCTCTACGTTCGGAATGCGTCGGCCGGAATGCGTCGGCGATGCGGACGATGTCTTGACATAGAAGGCCAGAGTGTTAATCTCGGAATGGAACTCCGGAGGTTCCGGCTCATCCCAAAAATCGCGTGAGGGGGATGACTAATGAGCGATCGAATTCGCTGGGGGATCTGGCAAGTCGACTGTTAAGCCCTGCCGGGCCGACAGGGCAAAGCACCCGGAGCGTCATACAGGCTCCGTGTCGCGAATCAGAGCCAGACGCACCCGATCAGATCGACCCACCAGCCGGAGGCCGCAAAGGCCTCCGGCTCTTCTTAATAGAGGCACGAGTGCTCGCCGACAACAGCAACCTCTGGCTCGCCGAAATCTTGTGGCGCCTTGGCGCAATCGAGTTCGGCGACTTCACCCTCGGCCGCACGGCCGTTGGCTCCCCCATTTACCTCAACGTCCGTAAGCTCATCGGCCATCCGACGGCCCTCTCGCGCGCCGCGCTCGTGATCCACGAGGAGATTTCGGCGCTGCAGTCCATGCGCAACCGCCAGATGGAGTACTTCGACCTCGTTGCCGGCGTGCCTCTGGGCGGCCTGCACGTCGCGACGGCTTTTTCGCTCACCGCGAAGGTGCCGATGATCTACCTGCACCCGGCGCCGCTCAGCAAGGAGACGGAGATCGAGGGCGTGTGGACGCCCGGCCAGCGCGTAATCATCATGGACGACCTCGTTACCGGCGGTGGCAGCATCGACGAGACGGCAGACCGCCTGCGCGACGCCGGGCTCATCGTGCGCGATGCCTTCGTCCTTGTGGACCGGCAGCAAGGCGCAAGGGACCGGCTCAAGAAGAGCGGCATCAATCTGCACTCGGCTGTGACGCTCGCCGTTGCCCTCAACTACCTGATGTCGTCCGGCCTCATCGACGAAGTGTGGTACCGCCGGTCCATCGACTATCTGCAGCGCGGCGGCCGGGAGCCCCTCGGCTAGACGTCTGCCGAAGCCGCTGCTGGCGCTCACGGCGGCTGCAACCGACAATCCCTTAGACCAATGATTCGCCGCAACCTGTCCCGCCATTTCGCCTGCCTGGCTGCCGCTGCGCTTCTCGGCCTGGCGCTGCTTGGCTGCAGCAGCGACAAGGACACGGCCTCCGCGAAGGCCGAGGACGGCTTCGGCGCGCAGTCGGGCGCTGCGATGGCGTCGAAGGGCGAACTCGACCTGGTGCAGGCGTTTGGAAAAATGCAGGCGCTGCAGAGCTTCCTCTACGACTTCGCGTTCAAGCTCAGCTTCGCGACCTCTGGTTCCAAGCAGATGGACGCGCAGAAGCCGGTCGAAGCCGCCGACGCGGGCGCGAACCTCCTGTTTTCGCTCCTGGGCGACTTCCACAGCGAGGGCGCCTTTCGCGCCCCAGGCGACGTCGACCTCAAGCTGACCTATGCGGGGCGGGACTCGCGCTTCGTCCAGGTTGGTAAGCAGGCCTGGGTGAACGAAGCCGGTAGCTGGCGCACGATGGCGCCGCAGGACCTCGGCGGTGCTGCATCGCTCCTGGACACGATGGACGGCGTACTGCCGGCGGAGCCGCTGAGCGGCGCGAAGACCAAACTCGAGAACGTGAACGGCGTCCGCGCCCTCCACTACAGCTTCGATAGGGCTGCGCTCAGCCGCCTTGCCATCGCAGGCGAGGAGGCGACAGGCGACGCGACGCTCGACGTCTGGCTCAACGAGGACGGCGTGCCCGTGAAGCTGCTCCTCGTTGCGGCCGGCGGCGAGGATCCCGAGCGCAAGGTGACGCTCCGTATGGAGCTGAACCTGCGTAACCTCAACGACAAGTCAATCGAGATCAAGGCGCCGGTCTGACCGGCGTAAGGAGACCCACCACGATGCCCCGGACAAAATGGCTCGCTGCGCTGCTCCTCGCGCCGGTCACGCTGTTTGCGCTGGCCTGCGGCGGCGGCGACTCGGAAGAGAAGGCGGTGACAAAGAAGGCGAACGACGTCCTCCTCACCTACCTGGACGTGCTCGCCGGCCACAAGGACGCGAACGCCCTGATCGACGTTTACGCGCCCGAGTGCCGCTCAGGCGTCGACCCGGACGAGATCGACGAAGTGCTCAGCATCATCCCGCTCTTCGCTCCCGAGTTCGCGAAGATCAAGATCCAGGAAGTCGACCTCGGGAAGCTGAAGATCGAGAAGGACGGCGACACGTTCAAGGTCACACCGGTCGACCCCAACGCGATCCGCGTCAAGGTAGACGGGAAGTTCCAAAATGCCGACGACTACTTCAAGAGCCTCGGCGGCCAGGCGTCATCACCTGACGGCGCCCTGAGCACCACCTCGATTACGAGCATGGCGGGCGAGTCGACGCTGTCGCTGGTGCGCCAGGGTGACAAGCTCTACGTGTCCACCTGCGACGAGCTGCAGAACTTCACCGACTTCTAACGAGGAGCGCGGCCGCCGCCTGGAGGCGCGGGATCGAAGGCTTGGTTCACGCTACGATAAGGACATGATGAGAATTATCGAGGCCGAGGCGGCGCGCGCGACGATCCTTCGGCGGCGCCCGGCATCCCAAACGGAGCTGCCGGAAGCGGTCCGCGCAAAGCTGGCCGAGGTGCTCGGCGTGGAGCTTTCGCTGGCCGAATCAGTGCAGCGGATTATCGACGACGTGCGGGTCAATCGCGACGCGGCGCTGCGACGCTACTCGGAGGGCTTCGATGGCGTGGCCTACGAGCGCCTCGAGGTCACCTCGGGCGAGATCGAGGCGGCGCTGGCGGCGCTGGAGCCGGAGCTGCGCAACGCCCTCGAGTTTGCCGCCGGGCGTGTGCGGCGCTACCACGAGGGGCAGGTGCGGCGCGTCCTCGAGTCTTACCAGGAAGACGGCCTCGGCGTGCAGGTGCGCGCCATCGAGACGGTGGGGTTTTACGTTCCGGGAACGGTGGCGGTGTACCCCTCGTCGGTGCTGCACACGCTGATCCCGGCGAAGGTCGCGGGTGTGCGCAACCTGATCATGGTGACGCCTGCCGGCCGCGACGGCCTCGTGCCGCAGGTGAAGCTGGCGGCGGCGGCGATCGCCGGCGTCGACCGGGTCTTTGTCTGCAGCGGGGCGCAGGCGGTCGCGGCGCTGGCCTACGGGACCGAAACGGTGCCGCGCGTCGACAAGATCTGCGGGCCGGGCAACATCTTTGTGACGCTGGCCAAGCGCGCCGTCTTCGGCGACGTGGGCATCGATTCTATCTACGGACCAACCGAGACGGTAATAGTGGCGGACGAGACCGCCGACGCCGCGCTCTGCGCCAGCGACCTGATTGCGCAGGCGGAGCACGACGAACTGGCGTCGCCCATCCTGATCACGAGCTCCCGCACACTGGCCGAGACGGTGGCGGGCGAGGTCGAGAAGCGGCTCGCGGTGCTGCCGCGCGAATCCACGGCGCGCGCGTCAATCGCGAACCAGGGCGGCGCCGTGGTCGCCGAGAGCATCGAGGCGGCGGTGGCGCTGGGCAGCGAGTTCGCGCCGGAGCACCTCTGCATCCTGGCGCAGGACGCGAAACGGCTCGCGGGCCTTGTACAGAACGCGGGCGGCATCTTCATCGGCGAAGGCTCACCGGAGGCGATCGGCGACTACACGGCGGGCCCAAGCCACGCGATGCCGACGGGCGGCGCGGCGCGGTTCGCATCGCCGCTCAGCGTGCAGGACTTCCTCAAGTTCAGCACCATTGTCGAGCTGGGGAACGACGGCGTCTTCGACCTGGGCCCGGCAGGCGCGATTATCGCGCGGGCCGAAGGCCTTGTCGGCCACGCGAGGGCGATCGAAGAGAGGCTGCCGCGGTGAGCGAAGAGACGCTGATTGACCGCCTGCAGCCGCACCTGCTCGATGCGCCACCGTACGTGCCGGTGCAGCCGCCCGAAGTGCTGGCCGGGCGCCTGGGCGTGTCCGTGGAACGGATCATCAAGCTCGATGCGAACGAGAACCAGTACGGACCCTCGCCTCGGGCGCTGGAGGCGCTGGCGAAGTCGCGGTCGTACCACATCTACCCTGACCCGGCCCAGCTGAAGCTGCGCAAGGCGCTCGGCGATTACGTTGGCTACGAGCCAGGCTGGGTGCTGGTCGGCGCCGGCAGCGACGAGATGATCGAGCTGTGTGTGCGCATGTTCGTGCCGCCGGGCGGCGCGATCCTGAACTTCCCGCCCACCTTCGGCATGTACACCTTCCTGGCAGACGTGCTCGTGGGCAAGCAGAGCGTGGTCAGCGTGCCGCGGCGCCCCGACTTCTCCATCGATGTGGACGCGGCGCTGGCGGCGGCAGAGCGCGCGAGCCTGATCTTCGCCGTGTCGCCCAACAACCCGACCGGCACGCCGCTCACCCGCAAGGAGCTCGATGCGCTGCTCGGGACCGGGCTGCCCGTCGTCGTCGACGAGGCATACGCCGAGTTCGCGGGCGAGAGCTACGTCGACCTGGTAAAGAAGACGCCAAAGCTGATCGTCCTGCGCACGCTGAGCAAGTGGGCCGGTCTCGCCGGACTGCGCATTGGCTACATGGTCTGCGACCCGGCGATCGTCGAGGTCGCGATGCGGATCAAGCAGCCGTACAGCGTTAACGGCGCGGCGGAAACGGCGGCGCTCGCGAGCTTCGAGGACCTGACGCTGCTGCAGCAGCGCGTCGGGCTCATCGTGCAAGAGCGGGAGCGCTTCGCGGGGTTGTTGAACGCGCTGACCGGCTTCGAGCTGACGCCGTCGGGGGGCAACTTCATCCTCTGCAAGCTGCTCGGCGTCGACGCGCAGACGGTGCACGCGAAGCTGGCCGAGCGCGGCATCATGGTGCGCGCCTACGATTCGGCGCTGCTGGCGAACTATCTGCGCATCAGCGTCGGCCGGCCGGAGCAGGACGACGCCGTGATCGCGGCGCTGAAGGAGATCCTCGGCGAGCTGGGCGTGACGCAGACGGTGCACGCGAAGTAGGAGCCGTCGACAAAGCTGGCATACGGGCATGGCCGGAATCGGAGCAAGCCCGCCTTGACTGGAGAGAGCGATGACAGAACGCCGCGGCTCCTATGCACGCGCGACTAAAGAGACGAGCATCGAGGTGACCTGGGACCTGGACGGTACGGGGCAGGCCGACGTCTCGACGGGGATAGGCATGCTCGACCACCTGGTAGACCAGATCGCCCGCCACGGCATCTTCGACATCACCTGCAAGGCGAAGGGCGACCTCTACATCGACACGCACCACACGGTCGAGGACGTTGGCATCGCGCTGGGGCGGGCACTGCTGGACGCCCTCGGCGACGCGAAGGGCATCGTCCGCATGGGCGACGCTGTCGTGCCGCTGGACGAGGCGCTGGCGCAGGTGGCGTTGGACCTGTCGGGGCGCGGCTACGCGGTGCTGGGCATCTCGTGGTCGGGCGACCGGGTCGGGGAGCTGCCCTGCGACCTCATCGAGCACTTCTTCCAGACGATGGCGCATGAGGGCAAGTTCAACCTGCACGCGCGCCTGCTCGCCGGCGTTAACGACCACCACAAGGCAGAGTCGATGACGAAGGCGTTCGCGCGGTCGCTGTCGATGGCGACGCGGGTGGAGCCGCGCCGGGCGGGCGTGCTGCCGAGCACGAAGGGCGCGATCGGGTGACGCGGCTCGCGCCTCGTCACAGGCATAGCGCATAGACATAGGGCATGGCGGGCCGGAGCGCCTTCGCCCGGGTACCTACGTCTGTACCGCGGGTTGAAACCGCGGCATGATTCCCTGAGCCAGAGTGTCGAAAACGCGAGTGCGCCCCGGCATAAACGCCTGGGCCTTTCGTGGCGTGGGTGCGCGGCGAGCGACTCTGATCCGGAGGCGCCCTTCAGGTCGCACACGGGGCGTCGTCTGCCAGCTTGCGGTCCTGTCACTGAGGTCTGGCTCGACAGGCTCACCACGAACGGTGGCTGGGAACCTTGTCGCGCATTGCCGTCGAGGGCTCATCCTTCGAGTGCCTCAGGATGAGCGGACCTTAATCTTCGCCTACCCGCCTACCCGCCTACCCGCCTACCCGCCTACCCGCCTGCCCGCCTGCCCGCCTGCCCGCCTAGTACACCCGCCCGCCCATGATGTTCGGGAAGGCGCTCATCTCGTGCGCCGCGAGGACGGGCTCTGCTTCCGTGACGAAGCTGGCGTCTAGCTGGTCGATTGAGGTGATGCCGAGGAGGCCCATCGCCGACAGGAGCTCGGCTTCGAGGATTTCGAGGACGCGCAGGAGGCCGGGCACGCCCGCGGCGGCGAGACCCCAGACCTGCAGCCGGCCGATCGCCACCGCGGTGGCACCGTAGGCGATGGCCTTGAGGACATCGGTGCCGCGCTGGACACCGCCATCGACGATGATCTCGGCGCGGCCATCGACGGCTTCGACGATCTCGCGCAGGTAGTCCATAGTGCCGAGGCCGTGGTCGAGCTGGCGGCCGCCGTGGTTCGAGACCCAGATGACCTTCGCGCCGTGCTCCAGGGCGATGCGGGCGTCCGCCGCGGTGGCGATGCCCTTGATCAGGACAGGTAGCTGTGCCATCGCGGCGATCTCGTCCATCTCCTCCCAGGTTAGCTCTGCCTGGTAGATGGGGTCGAAGTAGTTGCGGCGCGTGGGCCGGATCCAGCCGGTGAGCATCGGCCGCTCGCGTCGGCTATCGACCGCAGTGTCGACGGTGAAGCAGAGGCCGATGTAGCCGGAGTCGTGGACGCGCTGCATGAGGTCGCTCAGCCAGGCCTTGTCGCCGCGCACGTAGAGCTGGAAGATGCGCGGCCCGTTCGCGCCGGCGGCGGTTACCTCGGCGGCGGGCTGGGTGGCGGAGCTGACGACGTGGACGGTGCCGAACTGCTCTGCGGCCTTCGAAGAGGCGACGGCACCCTCGGGGTGGACGGCCTGCAGGGAGCCGATCGGCGCCAAGACGACGGGCATACGCAGCTTCTGTCCAATGAAGGTGGTCGACGCGTCCACGCGAGAGACGTCGACGAGGATGCGGGGCCGGAAGGCGATGCTGTCGAAGGCAGCGCGGTTGCGGCGCAGGGTGGTCTCGGACTCGGAGCCGCCGGTGAGGTAGTCCCAGAGACCCTGCTCCACGTTACGGCGGGCGGCGACGATGATCTGCTCGTTCGTGAGGAACTCTGGCGGCATGAGTGACTCCCTGCGGGCTGAAGGGCGGCGTTGTTTGCGAGGGGCAGCGTAGCAGATTGGAGCGCGATGGATTACTCGAACGTTGCCTCGAAGGCATCGAGGAATTTGGCGGGGTCCTGGTGGAAGGTCTGGCGGAAAGCGTCGTCCCATTCGGTCCTACCGGTAGCCTCGAAGAAGGCGCCGAGGTCGCGCAGTGGGCGATCCCCCATCAGCGCGTTGATGGCCTGGAACGCTTTCGAGTAGTCGGACGGTGTGCCGACGCGGACGTCCTCCAGGCGCGTCGATGCCTCTTCAGGCCTGACTTTGTAGTAGGCGACCATGTCCGGCCAATCCACCTCGTAGATCTCCGCAAGGTAATGCGCCGAGGCATATTCGGCGCCGCCTTCCAGTAACCAGAAGGGAAGGCGGTCCGAGTCCCCGTCGATGCTGTCGGCAAGTGACCACTCGAAGTTGTGGAAAAGCTCATGGGCGACGATGTTTTCCTTCAGGTAATGGGCCTCGATGCTGGAGTCGTCTGGCCAGCGTTCGTTGCCGGTGTAGATCCAGAGCTTGCGACCGGCAGACCAGCCGAGCCAGCGGTCTCCGCCGTCATCGTCGGTAATCCGAACCGTCACCTCGCTCTCGAAGTCCCGGCCGAGCTCCTTTGCGTAATAGTCGCGCGCGGCCTTCGCGGTAGATTCAACCAGCCGGCTGTCGAAGCGGCTGACACTCGAGTCAGTGTCGAAGACGAGTTGAGCTTTCGGCCCATCTGTCTCCGCCAATTGGGAAGCTTCGCCGCAAGCGGACGCAACGAACATAAGGAAGCCGAGCAGAGGCGCTAACGACCAAAGTGGCGGGTGGGTCATGATTCCTAGTCCGCTTAGTCCAGCTCGATGTCGAAGCGGTAGGTCTCGATTACGGGGTTGGCGAGGAGGCGGTCGCACATCGCGTCGATGCGGTCGCGGGCTGCTTCCTGGGTGGCGGCGCTGAGGCGCACTTCGATGTACTTGCCGGCGCGTACGGCCGCGACTTCGTCGAAGCCGAGGGAGCGCAGACCGTCAGCGATCGTCAGACCCTGGGGGTCGTTAACGGTGGACTTCAGGGTGACGTGGACCCGGGCGACGTAGTCAGGCATGGGGCAGCAGCAAGCAACAGGCCACAAGTAGCAAGGGCGGTGCCGGAATCGGAGGATGTTTCGACAAGCTCACCACGACCCTTCTATAACACCGAAGCACTTACCGTCGATGCGCTCATCCTTCGAGTGCCTCAGGATGAGCGGTAGGACCCGTCGCCGTAGCAAGCGCGATTCCCGCATTAGAAGCGCATGAGCTCCTTGCCCGTAAGCTGGCGGAGGGCCTCGCGGTAGCGCTCTGCGGTCTTTTCGACGATGTCGGCGGGCAGCTGCGGCGCGGGCGGTTCCTTGTTCCAGCCGGACTCCGTGAGGTAGTCGCGCACGAACTGCTTGTCGAAGCTGGGCTGGCCGCGCCCGGGCTGGTACTGGTCGGCGGGCCAGAAGCGGGACGAGTCGGGCGTCAGCACCTCGTCGATGACGATCGCCTCGCCGTCGACGATGCCGAACTCGAACTTGGTGTCGGCGATGATGATGCCGCGCTCGCGGGCGTACTGGGCGCAGTACTTGTACAGCGCAAGGGTACGCACCTTCATCGCGTTGGCGTTTTCGACGCCGACGATGTCCGCGAGCTGGTCCTCGCTGATGTTGAGGTCGTGCCCCTCATCAGCCTTGGTCGAGGGCGTGAAGATGGGCTCAGGGAACTGCTCCGACTCGACCATGCCGGACGGGAGGCGGATGCCGCAGACGATGCCGGTTGCTTTGTACTCGGCCCAGGCGGTACCGGTGATGTAGCCGCGGGCGATGCACTCAGCGTCCAGGCGCTGAGCCTTCTTGACGATCATGCTGCGGCCCTTGAGCTCGGGCGGCAGCTCGAAGGGGAGATTGTCGTCCCTGGTGCCATCGGCGAGGCGGAGGAAGTGGTTCGGTACGACGTCGCTCGTCAGGTTGAACCAGTGAGCCGACATCTGGTTCAGGACGGCGCCCTTGTCGGGGATGCCCGTCGGCAGGACCACGTCGAAGGCGCTGATCCGGTCGGTGGCGACGATGAGGAGGCGCCCGTCACCGAGGTCATAGGTATCGCGCACCTTGCCGCGAAAGGTGGGGTTGGGGATGGGGGAGCTGAGCAGGGGCGCAGTGGTCATGGATGGGCACCTTTCGTAGCAGTCTGCGACGTCAGGTAAAGATTTTCCCAGATGTGGGGGGATGAGTCGAGCGGGGGCCACGGGCCGGAGGTTGGAGATTAGAGGAGGTTGGAGATTAGAAATTGGAGATTGGAGACCGGAGACCGGAGACCGGAGTGGGATATGGGAAGCCCGTCCGAAACCTGCTTGTGTGCGTGATTGTTTTCTAAGCGAGAATTTTCTAATCGAAGACGATGTCGAAGACGGTCATCCAGATCACTGTCATGGTGAAGGTGGATGCCACGAGGACGCAGCAAGCGAGAGCGAATCGAAGCGGCAGGATAACCAGACGCCGCATGGCACTAGCGCCTGCAGGGGAAAATGAAAAGCGCTGAAACGCATATGAGGCCAGGATTGCGCCAACTGTAAAATTGACAACCATCATCGCTACAACCAGAGCAGTCATGTCGGGATTATATCTAGGCCGAGCAACAAGTACCTAAGCCGTTCCAGGGCCATGTCGCCCTCATGTCGTCGTGGTCGGATGGTCTAGGCGGCGAGGAGTAGGTGATTAGCGCGTAGCTTCTTGTTCTGGCATTGTTACGGCGATTTCGACGGGCCAAATCGATGAAGTGTGGGGTCCCCTGATGCGACTAGCGAGCCGGATTGAGAAGCTGCCTCCTTACCTGTTCACGGCGATCAGCCGCAAGATCGCGGAGAAGCGCGCCGCCGGCATCGACGTGATCAGCTTTGCGATCGGTGATCCGGATATTCCGACGCCGCCGCACATCATGGCGGCGCTGCACAAGGCGGCAGACGACCCCGCCAACCACCGCTATCCGGAGTCCGACAGCCTCCCGGCGCTGCGGCGCGCTGTCGCGGGCTGGTACAAGGGGCGCTTCGGAATTGAGCTGGACCCCGACAAGGAGGTGCTGCCGACCATCGGGTCGAAGGAGGGCATCGCCAACGTGGCGTACACGCTCATCGACCCGGGCGACGTGGCGCTTATCCCGGACCCGGGCTACCCGGTGTACCGGGCCGGCACGCTCTTCGCCGGCGGCGAGCCTTACTACATGCCCCTGCGGGAGGAGAACGGCTTCCTGCCCGACTTCACGCTGATTCCCGACGAGATCGCCCGGCGCGCGAAGGTGATCTGGCTCAACTACCCGAATAACCCTACGGGCGCGGTCGCGGACATTGGCTTCTTCGAGGAGGCGGTGGCGTTTGCAAAGAAGTGGGACCTCGCGATTTGCCACGACGGTCCCTACAGCGAGGTCGCCTACGATGGCTACAAGCCGGTCAGCTTCCTGGAGGCGGCAGGCGCGAAGGACGTCGGCATCGAGTTCCACAGCCTGTCGAAGAGCTTCAACATGACGGGTTGGCGCATCGGCATGGCCGTGGGCAACGCGACGCTGATCGACGCGCTGTTCCGGATCAAGGACAACGTTGATTCCGGGATCAACCAGGCGATCCAGCAGATGGCGATTACGGCGCTCGAAGGACCGCAGGACTGCATCGAGGAGCACAACGCGATCTACCAGCGACGCCGCGACATCCTGGTCGATGCGCTGCGGGCCTGCGGCGTGCGCGTCGACCCGCCAAAGGCGTCGCTCTACATCTGGGCCCACGTGCCGGAGGGCTACACGTCGGCCGAGTTCGCCTCGCGCCTGATCGAGGACGTCGCGGTGGTTGTCACGCCTGGGGCCGGCTACGGGCCGAACGGCGAGGGCTACGTGCGGCTCTCGATCACGGCGCCGGACGCGCGCGTGGAAGAAGGCGCCAAGCGCCTGGTCGAGTGGGCGGCGGCGAACAAGTAGGGCGTCGAGCCGGATAGCAATCTGGCAAGCGGTCAATCGGGCAATCCAGAGGTTCGATCTGGCGGTGTTTACCCGGCATGATGCAGGGGCATCGCGGCGCCTGAGGTAAACGCCAGGCTGACGGTCGTGGTTCGACAGCCTCACCACGAACGGGATATCGCCCGCCGGATCGCTTTGCGTTAACGCGAAAGGAACACGCAGCTTCGAATTGCTTGCTTGAAACGCAAACGGCGGCTCAATCGTAGATAATGCAGGTAACGCAGATTAGTTCATTGCAGGAGGATCGCTACTGGCACGCAGAGGAATCATTACTCATTCGACGGCACCGGCGCCGGAGCGCGCCTATCTCGTCGCCGTGCAGCTAAAAGAAAACCGCACCGGTCTCAGCGCCGAGGAATCCCTCGATGAACTGGCGCTGCTCGCCCACACGGCGGGAGCCGAGGTCGCCGGGCATACGGTCCAGCGGCTCGATTCACCCAACACAGCCACCTACATTGGCAAAGGCAAGCTCGAAGAGCTTATCGCCGAGCGCGAAAACAGCGATTACACGCTGGTCATCTTCGACGACGAGCTGAGTCCGTCGCAGCAGCGCAACCTGGAGGACGCCCTGAAGGTGAAGGTGCTAGACCGCACGGCGCTGATCATCGATATATTCGCCCGTCGCGCCCAGACGCGAGAGGCGCGGCTCCAGGTAGAGCTGGCGCAGTCGCAGTACCTGATGCCGCGACTGGCAGGCCAGTGGAGCCACCTGGAGCGCCTCGAAGGGCGCATCGGCACGCGCGGCCCCGGTGAGTCGCAGCTCGAGACGGACCGCCGCCTCGTGCGCAACCGGGTCACCAGGCTACAGCGCGAGATCGACGAGGTGCGCCGCCAGCGCGAGCTGCACCGGCGCCGGCGCCAGCGCCAGGGCATGCAGGTCGTCGCGCTGGTGGGGTACACGAACGCGGGCAAGAGCACGCTGATGCGGGCGCTCTCGGGCGCGCATGTGCTTACGGAGGACCTGCTCTTCGCGACGCTGGACCCGGTGACCCGCCGCATCCGCCTGCCCTCCGGCAACGAGGCGCTGCTGACCGACACGGTAGGCTTCATCCAGAAACTGCCGACGCAGCTGGTCGCCGCCTTCCGCGCGACGCTTGAGGAGATGGCGGACGCGGATTTGCTGCTCCACCTCGTCGACGTGACGCACGAGAACGCCGAGGAGCAGTACGAGACTGTCGAGAAAACCCTGGCAGACCTGGGGTTAAGCGAGAAGCCGCGCATCGTTGCCTTCAACAAGGTGGACCTGCTGGCGGACGTCGGTGACGTGAAGGACGAGGACGAGGACGGGGAGCCGGACGCACTGGGCGAAATCGAGAGCGTCCTGCGCCAGGAGCACCCGGAGGCCCTGCTGATCTCTGCAGCGAAGAAGTGGAACCTCGACGAGCTGCTGACGACGGTCGAGGCGGAACTGTCGCGCATCGCGGCGGAGGCATATGTTCCGGCCGCGGAGGCGGGTGTGGCCGCTTCGCGGCAGGCATAGGGCATGAGCCGCGGGGTACGGGCATAGGGCATGAGCCGCTTCGCGGCTCGCATACGGGCATAGACGGAAGCCAGAGGCCGGCTCCTTGAAGCTGGTGGCGAATGAGCAGGGTATGATCGGCCGGCGTCCGGACTGACGACGCGGTCGAATCTGGGCCGGGCGCGGGGACGTTGTGCCGGGCCGTCTTCTTTCCATAATCGCTGCGGTGATTGCGCTCGCGTGGGCGATCGGACTCACGGTGCTGTTCTGCGTCTCGACGCTGGCGACGGCGGGTCAGGACGGCTTCTCGGGTGCTGCCGAGGCGGTCGATGTCATCTATGTTGTCTTCGCGGCGGCGGGCGCGACCTTCGCGGCCGTGCTTTTGCTGGCGAGGGCGGCGCGCCGGGCGGTGCCATGGCTACTCGTCGTAGCGGCGGGCGCCGTCGCCGCGTGGCTTACGGGCGTCAGCGGGCAGGTCGGGCCCGTGCTGGCGGCGGTCGTCCTGCTGCTCTGGTGCTGGTCGACGGGCGCCTCGCTCATTAATCGTCTCGACATTGGCCTGCTGGGCGTCGGCCGGTGGGCGGCGGCAGCGCTGTCGATGGGCGCCGGCATGGCGCTGCTGAGCTTTGCGCTGCTGGCGCTGGCGCTGGTCGGCGCGCTGACGGACGTGTCGATTGCGGTGGTGCTGGTCGTGGGTGGGTTTACGGCGCCTGTGCACGTATGGGCGTGGTGGCGGCGGAGGCTAAGGCTGCAGCAGGGAGTCCCTGGCGTACCCCTGCCTTCAGGCCGGGGCATGCGGGAGGATCGCATCGCGGTTGCGCCTGAACCTGTATCGAGGAGTCCCCTGGCTGGCGTCGAGAGCGCTTATGACCTCTCCCCCTCTTATCCCCCTCTCCGCTTGCAGAGAGGGGGAGGACAGAATCGAATGACGGACGTCGCGCCGACGGCCGGCTCGCCGCGAGTAGAGCCTTCGATTGCTGAGTTGGCGGCGCTGGTGGCTGTGCTTGGGGCCGCGCTATTGAGCTTTGCGGTGTGTCTGACGCCGCAGGTGAGCTTCGATGCGCTGCACTACCATTTCGCGATGCCGGGTGCGTTCCTGCGCGCCGGCGCCTTCGTTGAGCGGCCGGATATTATCCAGAGCTACTTCCCGCTGGGGCTGGAGATGGACTTTGTGGCAGCGTTCTGGCTCGGCGGCGAGACGACGGCGAACCTGCTGCACTGGGCCTTCCTGCCGATGACGGCGGCGCTGCTCTGGTCGGCGGGTGACCGCTGGTGCCCTCGGCCGGCGGGGGCGATTGCGGCGGTGCTGTTCGCGCTGATGCCGGTCGTGGTTTGGGAGGGGACGTCGGCGTCCAGCGACCTGGCGATGACGTTCTTCGTGGTCGCGGGGGTTTACCTGATCGCGCTGCGCGCCGCGGGCATACGGGCCCTTCAACAGGGCTCAGGACAGGCATACGGGCAGACGGGCATGGGGCCGGAGTTTCGAACCGCGCTCGCGGCGGGGCTGCTTTTGGGGCTCGCGGTGAGCTTCAAGCTTGTGTCGGCGCTGTATGTGGCACCGGTGGCAATCGTGTTCCTGGTGGTCGAGGCGTGGCGGGTGTCGCGGTCGTCCTTCGAAAAGCTCAGGACGAACGGATCGAATGGGGTGGCGCTGCCCGGCTCAACTGTCGATGGCTCATCCTTCAAGAACCTCAGGATGAGCGAGCCAGAGCCGGCACGTCGAGCCGTCAACTCGATTGCGGCGTTTGCGGGTGGTGGGATCCTCGGCGGCGCGCCATGGTTGGTGCTGCGCTGGGTGCAGACTGGGAACCCGGTGTTCCCGCTGCTGAACAACGTTTTCCACAGCGATAAGTGGGCGCCGGTAAACGAGCGCTTCGACCTGCCTTTCTTCGGCATCGGGACGTCGGCGCAGGACTTCGCGACGTTCTGGTGGCGCGCTACCGACGAGCCGTCGTTGTTCGGGCAGCCGGCGCCGTCGTGGTTCCTCGGGCTGCCGTTGCTGCTGGCGCTGGGTGTGTTCGTGTTCCTGCCGGCGCTTTCGAGGTCACGCGGGACGCTGGTCTGGACGGTGGCGGCGTTTGCCTGCGCGCTCGTGTGGTTCTTCTTCAGCCAGTACCACCGCTACGGACTGCCGGCGTTCGCGCTGCTGTGTCTGCCTGCGGGCTTCGCGGTGAGCGAGGCGGTGCGACGGACCTCGACCTGGGAGGCGCCGCGTAGTCTCGTCGTCACAGGGCTTGTTGGGACGTGGTTCGCGGCCTGCGTAGTCGTGAGCCTTGCGAGCTTTTCGCTGCTGCCGGAGCATTTCCCGCGCGATGTGCTGCTGGGGCGGCAGTCGCGCGAGGAGTATCGAGAGCGCTGGGTGCCGAACTACGTCGCAATCAGGGCGTTCGACCGCCTGACAGGCGGGACGGACGACGCGGGGGCGATCCTAGGCTGGCCGTACAACTACTTCGCGGCGAACCGGCTGTACGACGTTATCGTCCCGGCGGAACTGTCGCCGTTTCGTCGCATTGTGGAGGAGGGGCTGCCAGCGGACGAGACGGCGTCGCGCCTCATCGATGCCGGTGTGCGCTGGTTCGTCTACGACAGCAACAACCCCTTCGGCTACGAGGAGTGGCCACCGGCGTGGCTGGCCGAGAGCGTCCTCGCGCCGTCGTTTGTCGAGCGGCATATGGAGGTGGCGTTCGAGGAGAACGGCGTGCGGGTGTATCGGATCGTGGGTAGCAAGTAGCAGGGCCGGAGCGGAGGCCTCTTCTGAGGGGCGTCTCAGCCCCCGGCATGAACGCGGGGGGCATAGAGGGCGAGCACGTAGGTCGTCGGGCTAGTCGTGGTTCGACAGGCTCACCACGAACGGCTTGAGTGGGCGATTAGTGGCAGGGCGGACCAGTGCACAGGCGATGGCTCTCCTCGGCTTGCCAGAATGCCAGTCTCGCCGGTGTAGACTCTGCGCGATATGAAGGGGATGACGCGGGTCGGGCCGCTGGTGTGGGCGCGGCTGCTGGCTTCGTGGCGGCTACTTGCGGTGCTGGCGTTCGGCATCCTGGTAGCGTCGACGCTCATGGCGGCGGCACCGGTCTACACGCGCGTGATGAACGACCTCGGGCTGCAGGAGTCGCTGCGACGCCAGATTGGCAGCGCGACGCGCATGGGGCTCATCGCCTTTGACCTGCGCCTCGGGTCCGAGGAGGCGGCGCAGCAGCGGCAGCGCATGGAGGCGCTGGCGTCGACCGAGGTGGGCTGGCTCACGGCGAGCGAGGCGCGCGGGGCGGGGCTCGTCGACCTGACGTTGGCGCGGCCGGGGCAGCCGTTTCGTGACGACCAGTTCCGCACTGTCGCAGAGCTGTACACGGTCTCGGACTTTAGCGAGAAGGTGCAGGTGATCGCCGGGCGCCTGCCGCAGCCGACCAGCGATCCGTCTCGCATCGAGGTCGTCATGTCGAGCGGCGCGGCGGAGATCGCGCGAGCGAAGCCGGGCGACCGGTTCGTCACTGGCCGCACCTTTGACGACTGCACGCGCCCGCCGCCGTCAGATGACCCGGCGCAGGCGCGCGATGCGGCACGCTTCCGCTGCGTGCCACAGGCCTTCGCGACGATCTCGGCGCCCTTCGAGGTCGTGGGGATAGTCGAGCAGGCGGACGCCCGCGACCCGTTCTGGTCCGCGACGGGCTTCTGGTTCGCGCGGCCGGAGACGCCGGAAGAGGCGGGACCGACGATACCGTTCCTGATGCCGGAGCAGACCTTCTTCGAGGCGCTGCCGAAGGTGCTGCCGGGTGTGGGCACCGACTTCCGTCTCGTCAGCTACGCCGACGTCTCGCGACTCGACTCGGCAAATATCGACGACGCGAAGGCGGCGATGGCCCGTCTGGAGCACGCGGCGGAGGCGCAGGGCTTCGTGTCTGACATGGCGCTCGCGGGCGCCCTCGGGTCCTTCACGAGCCGCGCATCCTTCAACCAGGTGGCGCTGGCGCTGCTCCTGCTGCAGGTCGTGGGCATCGCGGTGTACTACGTACTGCTCGTGTCGACGCTGCTGGCCGAACGGCGCGCCGAAGAGATCGCCATGCTGCGCAGTCGCGGCGCGACGGTCTTGCAGGTCGTGACGATGTCGCTGCTGGAGGCAGGTGCGCTGGCGCTGGGCGCGGTGCTCGTGGCGCCGTTTATCGCCGCGGGCGTCGTGGCGCTGCTGGGCAAGACGAACACGTTCGAGAGCGTGTCGGGCGGCGGGCTGCTGGAGTACCGCGTCGTGCCGATGGCCTTCGTCTACGCGCTGGGCGGCGCGGCGCTGGCGGTGCTTGCGGTCGTCATACCGAGCTTCTTCGCGGCGCGGCGGGGCGTCGTCCTCTTCCTGCGCGGCACCTCGAGGCCGGGGCAGCCCCTGCTGCAGCGCTATTACCTGGACCTCGCACTGGCGGGACTGGCAGCGCTGGCGCTGTGGGAACTGAACCAGCGCGGCAGCGTCTACGACCCGCGCAGCGTCGGCGGCTGGTCGGCAGACCCGCTGCTGCTGGCGTCGCCGCTGATCCTGATCATGGCGGTCGGGACGCTGCTGTTCCGGTTCCTGCCCCTCGTCCTGCGCGTGCTGAGCCGCGTCCTGGCTGCGACGTCCGGTCCGGGTCTGACGCTGGGCCTGTGGCAGCTGACGCGCAGCCCTGGCCGCTACACGCAGCTCGCGCTGCTGGTGGTGATGGCAGCGGCGGTCGGCACCTTTGCGGCGACGTACGGCGCAACGACGGCGCGCAGCCAGGAGGAGCGCGCCCTGTTCCAGGCGGGCGTCGACCTGCGCACGACGGGCCTCGGCAAGCTGGAGCAGGCGACGCCGCCACAGGTCCGGGCGGCACTGAACGGCATACCCGGCGTCGAGGATAGCGCCGCAGCCTACCGGGGCACGATGAGCCTCGGCCCGATACGTGGCTTCGAGGACCAGGTGCAGGTGCTCGCGATTGACCCGGCCGCGGCATCGAAGCTGCTCTGGTTCCGGGACGACTTCGCGGACGAGGACCTGGGGACGCTGACGCGGCGCCTGTCGGGCTCGCCGGCGGGCGGCGCCGGTCTCGTTCTGATGGCTTGGCGCTCGCTCTCACCGGGATTGTGCTGGCAGTTGTCCTGTGGCAGCGCAATCAACTTTCGCGCGAACGTACCGCGCTGGTCGCCCTTGCCTCTGTCATCGGCGCCATTGCGCTGCTATTTTTCGGCACCCGCATCTCTACTTTTCTTTTCCCCGAAAAACTCGTCCCGATTGATTTAGGCGTCATCCTGCCTGAAACAGGTTTCACCGTTTTGGGTGTCGTGCTTGGCTGTGCCCTCGCCATTGGACTGGTCTGGCTTGCCCGGCGTGTCCGCGCGACAACTGTCCTCGCCGCTGTGCTCCTCCCGGCATTACTCTTGACTGTCGGCAGTCTGCTCTTTATCCGCGCCGACAACGCACCGAAAGCCGTTGCCACCCCGACGACGGTCCCGCCCAAGGACCCGCAAGTTATCAAAGGTTTCAAAATCACGCGTTTCACGGGGGCGTCCGCGCCAACGACGCTCACCGTCGGACCCGATGGACGTGTCTATTGGGCAGAATACATTTCCGGGAAAATCTGGAGCGCCCGCGACAACAACGGCAAGGCAGAGGACATGCGCGTTTTCGCCGAGGGCTATAAAGGTGCCAAAGGTCTCGTCTTTCGTCCCAACACCAACGAACTCTATGTCTCGATGCCCGGTAACGTATTTGTCATCGAGGATACAGACGGGGATGGCGTTTCCGATACACGCAAGCAAATCCTCAGCGGCTTGTCGAACTTTGACAACGAGCATTCCAGCAACGGCGTTGCGTTCGGACCCGATGGCAAACTCTATATTTCTGTTGGCGGACCGCGCGAAACAGACATTGATTTCAAGGATGGGGAGTATCTCTATCAGGATAAACCCATTGACCCGCTGGTGGGCGGCATCCTCGTCGCAGAGCCCGATGGCAGCAATCTAAAATCCTTTGCCCACGGTATGCGCAACCCCTACGACCTTGCATTTGATTCGCAGGGCAGATTGTTTGCTACGGACAACGGCACCGATTCCTCTCCCAACCCTTCCGGCGATGAGCTGAATCTCGTCGTGGCTGACGGTGATTACGGTTATCCCGAAGCCGGGGGTTTTCCGCCGCCGTGGTCCAATACGCTCGCGCCCGTGGTTTCCTATCGCGCCCACTCCTCGCCCGATGGTGTGACCGTCTACAACGGCACGCAGTTCCCCGAACGCTTTCGCGGCAATATTTTTGTCGCGATTTGGAGTGACAGCGAACGCCTTTTTTCCCAAGCCGATTTGCAGCGCGGCTATACCGGCGGTTTTCGCGGCAGCAAGCTAGACCGCGTCCAGTTGAGCGAGGTCAACGGACACTGGCGCGGTGCCAGCAGCGATTTTGCATGGGACTTTGACCATCCCATTGATGTAACCGTCGCGCCCGACGGCTCGATGTATGTGGCTGACTTTACGTGGAAGCACAGTCTGGTTGGTGGTGCGATTTATAAAATCGAATACACGGGAAAATAATTTCTCCGCGCACGGATTCGTTTACATCGCACACTCAGCGGACGATGCCGCTTTCAAAGCTTGCCATGCTGAATACCTCTCTAAAAACCACTGCCAACCGGCGGAGCCTCCTTTGGTCGATCGCTCTCGGTTTCACTCTGGCGCTTGCCATCGCGTTCGCGTTACAAAGTTTGGGCTTGTCGGAGAATGGAGATCCCGATGAAGGGGTCCACCTCCTCGTTGCGCGTCTTTTGAACCATGGCTATCCCTTCCACACTTTCTTTTACGACCAGTTTGCGCTCTTTCCGTTCATGCTGGCTGCGACACAGCGTCTTGGGGGCGAAACCCTTCTTTCCGCGCGCCTTACGGTCCTGCTCTTTGCGGCGTTTGGACTGGCTGGCATTGCCGCGCTCGGGAAATTCTACGCAGGACGCCTTGCAGCAGTCCTAGCCATTGCCCTGGCGATTCTGCATCCCTATTATTTGTATGTCTCGCGCGTTACGATTGCGGAAGCGCCTAGCCTTGGTCTCTTGATGTGGTCATTGGTCAGCATGATTGTCTTTGCCAAGTCGCAGCGGCAACGCTGGTTGATTCTCTCGACCGTGCTCTTTTGCGCAAGTGTTTTGCTAAAACCCCTCCTGATAGGGTTTGCTTTGACGCTTGCATTTTGGTTCATCATGGCACATTTGCGCCGCGCCGGGGGACATGTCCAGGTGATGTGGCGCGGATTGCTGGTCAATCTCGGCATCGTGTGCCTCGCCGGTTTGATGACCGCTGCGCCCTTTGTAGATTTGTTGCACTTGAATCATGAATTCGACCGTACGGTCGGCTTTCATATGCTGCAGTCTCCGTCGTATGCTTCGTCCTTTGCCGCCCAGCTGCAAGGGCTGCAAGATTGGCTCTTCGCAAGCAGCCCCTGGTTGCTTCTCGCGGTCCTTGGCATCTGCGTCAGCTTGAAACGGCTGGTTTGGAGCGGTCCCCTCATTCTTGGTACGTTCGCTACCCTTGTCCTTTTGGTTATACTTCCACCGTTCCCACATCATTATGCCGTGCTGGTTCCCCCTCTTGCCGTCTTTACCGCCATGGGTGTGAATGCCGGAATCAAAGGTGTCCATTTCTTTGCCACATTGTTGCGTCAGCGCTCTCTGCGCGCGGGCATCCGGCGGCGCGCAGTCTGGGCGCATGGCGCTGCGGTGATGATGTTTTGCCTGGCACTCCCTATTGTTTTTCTGAATGCACCCCGGGTTCTTGCTTTGAATGCGCATGTCTTTGACGACCGCTGGCTGGACCGTTCACCGGCAATCCGTTTGCTAAAAAAGAGCACGCCTGCCAACAGTTTTGTCATGGGTGATGACCCGAAATTGATTTATCTTGCAAAACGCCTTGTCCCGCCTTCTGCGATATTATTCCTGTACAATACCACCTTTGACTTTTTGCCTGAAGCGGAGGCACGCTTTGCTCGCAGTACGCGTGAATATCCGGTGACAGCAATCACAATGACCGGACCCTATCTGCGGCATACCGAACTTGTACAATGGATTAAAACAAACTATCCCGTAAGGGCGGCAGTTGGTGACGGCATAAAAATAGTCCGGGCACGTATTTATCGTCTTCCCAAGTGAGTGAAAAATTACGTATGCTCTTTCAACGTCATACCGTGGGTCGCAATGGGTTGCTGTTGGGACTCTATTTTCTCCTCACGCTCGTCCTTACTTATCCCCTCGTCCTCCAATTCACCTCCCACGTTGTCGGCGACGGTGGTGACGACCCGGGGCTTGCCTGGAATCTCTGGTGGGTCCCCCACGCCATCCTCGACCTCAACACCAATCCGATTTATACCGACGCCATGTTTTTCCCCGTCGGTCTTAATCTCGGCTTTTACACCCTCACCTATCTCAACGCCTTTCTTGCCATCCCCTTCCAATTTGCGTTCGGTCTCGTCCCCGCCGCCAACCTAAACCTCATCTTTTCCTTTACCCTTTGCGGTTTTGGCATGAGTCTCCTTGTCACGTATCTTTTAAAACAAAATTCTTTATTGGATATCCACTCGCCAGAGTGGATATCCAATAAAGAATCAATCATCTTTCTCTCTGCCTTTATCGCGGGACTTGTCTATGCCTTTTCCGCCAACAAATTCCTCTACGCCGCCCTCGGTCAATACAATATTGCCTCCTCCCAATGGATTCCCTTTTATATCCTTTTCCTCCTAAAAATATTCAACACCCCTAAACCCCCGCTCCGCTATGGTGTTCTCCTCGGCATATTCCTACTCGCCCAAGCCCTCAGCGAATTCATCTTTGCGTCTTTCCTCATTCTCTTTACGATTGCTTACCTGGTTTACTGGCTGCTAACGGTGCGCCTAAAAATCCAAAATCATAAATCACAAATCATAAATCTCTCAGTCGCCGCAGTCCTCTTTGCCGTGTTACTCTCTCCCATCCTTGCTGCCATGTTTTCGGACCTGCTCACCGAGGGCGATTTTATCCAGCAGGGGTTGGGATTTTCCAACGTCTTTTCCGCAGACGTCCTCGGCTTTTTTATCCCCTCTCATTTACACCCTCTGTTCGGCGCGCTCGAATCTCAATTCCACTTTACCTATCTCAATTTCATGTATCTGGGTTTCACCGCGCTGGTGCTGGCGGGCATCGCCCTTTGGAAAATAAAACCCGCGCGCATCTGGGGCATCTGGTTCGCCCTCATCGCCCTCCTGACTCTTGGACCCACCCTTCGTATCAACGGCGCCGAAACCGACCTCCCACTGCCCTTTGACCTCCTCCTCCAAATCCCTCTCATCAAAGGCAACCGCTATCCCTCGCGCTGGAGCGTCATGCTTACCCTCTGTCTCGCGGTCCTCGTCGCTTACGGTCTCGCTTGGCTGCTCTCACGCCTCGCCCATCGCCGTTCGTCATCCGTCCTTCGTCCTTTGTCCTTTGTCGCCGTCCTCATCGCCGCCCTCCTCCTCTTCGAACATCTCTCCCTGCCGCTCCCGCTCTCCGATTTCCGCGTGCCCGAAATCTATACCCAAATTCGGCGTGACCCCGGCGCATTTTCGGTCATGGAAATACCGCTCGCCTGGCGCAACGGGTTCCGCGTCACGGGCAGCTATCGCCGCGACTCACAGGCATTGCCCGACCGTATTTTCATGTTCGCCCAGTGGTATCAGACCACCCAGGAGCATCCGATTCTCAACGGCAACACCTCGCGCAATCCCGAATTCAAATTCCAATATTTTGCCGAAGCGCCCGTTCTAAAATCACTGCTCGCCATTCAGACCGGTCACGCTGTATCTGACGATGCCCAACAGCGCGACCGCGCGCTCGCTCCGGGCGTCCTCCAATTTTTCGGCACGCGTTATCTCGTCTGGCACACTCCCTACACCGACGAGAACCGCGATGTAGCCAACAAAACGCGCGCGTATATCGAGGAAACGTTCCCCGTCACCAAAATTTCTGAAAGTTATGAAAATGGGCGCGGCGTCGCGGTCTATCGTGTCAACGCTCTGCCGGCCGAGGAAACACTGCACATTCGTCCTGATAACCCCCTCGCGCGTTTGTATCTCGGCGAAGGGTGGGGCGCGGTCGGCGGCGACAACTTGTGGGCGGAACGGAACGAAGCAAAAATATTTTTTCCTCTGACCGCCCCGCGCAATCTCAAACTGACCCTGGATAATTTCAAACCGCTACCCTCGTTCGGGCAGGGGCTGACCCTGCGCATAAATGGACAGCCCCTCGCGCACTACAACCCGCTTCAAATCACAGACGGAACTTTTAGTGCCGTCCTGCCCGCTTCCTCGCTAAAAAGCGGCATGAACGAGCTGACCTTTGTCTTTGACAAGACGCTCCCGTTTGCAAACATGCCCGACCATCCCGTTTCCATCGTCGTCCGCAGCGCAGGCGAAGAGCAGGGTTCGTTCGGGCATATTTACGTCAACGGTGTGGATGAATCCCCCAACGAAATTGGCTATAACATCGTCGTCGTCGAACCAAAGACGGGCCAAGTGCAGGCGCGCGCGAGTTTCGACACCTTTTTATCAGGGCGCGAATCCACGCGCATGGCTGAATTTCTAAACAATGTTGCCGAAGGCGACCTCGTCGCAGTTGCCGCCAAGGATACGGTTTCCACCCCAAACTTTAACGACGCCAACCTCACCCTCCAAGCGGTAGACGCCCTCCGTTCCATCGGCGCGCGCCGCGATTTGCGCGGCAATTTTCGCTGGTCGCACGCAGTTATCGGCGTGAAAGGCGTGCTCCCCGGCTCTGCCTCCGAATCCGCATCCGAAACCAGCGTCTCCCAGGTCTATCTCAACGACCTCATCACATCCCCCAACCTTGCCGCCTCCATCGGCGAAATCCGCCTCGAACCCGCCCCCTAGCCGCTCATACAAGTCGCGGTCCCTCTATTTCGTCCTTCGTCCTTGGTCATTCGTCATCCCTCTCATCTCTTTTTCATAATTTCTCGATTCTGCATCCCCGCGCTATAATCGCAATGTTGTAAAAATGACGCCACGCACTAAACCTCGCGTTCTCGTCCTCGGCTTGGATGGGGCAACCTGGACGCTTCTCGACCCTCTTTTCGCGCAGAATAAACTCCCGACGTTGGGCAAGTTAATCGCAAACGGCACGCGCTCGATTTTGCGTTCGTGCATCCAGCCCTCTTCCGAACAGGCGTGGTCTGCCTTTGCCACCGGCAAACAAAACGGCAAATTCGGGCTGTATGGTTTTTACCAGCGCTCCCAAAATTCCTACGCTCTCGAATATATCAATGCCTCCCATCGCCGCGCCGCAACCCTCTGGCGCATTTTGAGTGACCGTCAGAAAAAATGCGTCGTGGTCAATGTCCCGCTGACCTGGCCCGTCGAGCCCATCAATGGCGCACTCGTCAGCGGCTTGATGACGCCCGGACTCAACAGCCAATTCACCTACCCACCCGAACTAAAAAATGAACTGTTGAGCAAACTCGGCGAATACATTATTGATGTAGACATCGAGCGCGGCGAAAGCGACCTCGGCTCCTTGGGCGAACTCGCCGCGCGCGTCAAACGCATGAGCGAACTGCAAACCGTCGCCTTTGAACACCTTCTCAAAAAAAATCCCGATTGGGATTTTGGCATGCTCGTCCACCGCGCACCCGATATTCTCTGCCACAAATATTGGCGCTACCAGGACCCCACCCATCCTCTTTACAATCCCGAAGAAGCCGCACAGTGGGGCAGCGTCATCAACGATTGCTTTGAATATCTCGACGTTTATAACGCGCGCCTGCTCGAAAAATTTGCCGACGACAACACCACCGTTATCGTCTTGTCCGACCACGGGTTTGGTCCCCTAACACACGCGGTCTACCTCAACCTCTATTTCGCCCAGCAAGGCATCTTGGGATACAAGGAACAACAGGGCAGCACCCTTTCCTCCGCCCTCCGCGCCGGGGTCAAACGCCTCAACAATCCCTTTATCGCCGCTGTTAAAAATAAAGTATTCGAGGCAGTGCCCCGCCTCAAATCCGACCTTCACTATTCGATGGCATACGGCAACATGGACTGGTCACGCACGCAAGCCTATGCGGTTGGCACCATGGGCAACGTCTATCTCAACGTCCGCGGGCGCGAGCCGCAGGGCAGCGTCGAACCCGCCGACTATAAAGCCACCCGCGACCGGGTGATTACTGCCATGCGCGCGCTGCGCGACCCTGAAACGCAAAAACCCATCTTTGATTTTGTCTATCGTCGTGAAGAAATTTACAAGGGCAGCGCGGTGGACGAGGCGCCCGACGTTATCGGCTTGATT
>JADMIO011429283.1_pt1 | contig 27495 bp, 22 predicted proteins | sample 8958161 | NCBI WGS metagenome assembly JADMIO01 (sample SAMN16585339, study PRJNA669376) | soil metagenome | isolation source: Crop rotation soil | place: USA: Cullars Rotation, Alabama | collected 2011
GCCGCGACTTCAAGTCACGTGAATTCCAAGCTTCGGATCCCACTGTGCTGGAAAGGCGCGGATTGTCTCGATCGATCTGTCGCCTGCCGAGAAGGCGCTCGGCTTCAAGACGTCGCTCGTGTGGAAGCAGCCGGGCGCCGAGGTGATGTACCAGGGCGATCCGGTGGCCGCCGTGGCCGCCGACACCGAGGAGCACGCGATCGATGCGGCGCGGCTGGTGCGCGTCGAGTACGAACAGCTCGCCCACTTTGCGAACGTCGAACAGGCGATGGAGCCCGGTGCGCCGGTCGTGTTCATGGGCGGCAACACGAAGGCGGGGAACGCGGAAGAGAACGGCAACCCTGACACCGGGTTCCGGCAGGCGGCTCACATCGTCGAGGCGACCTATTCGACACACGTCATCACGCATGTGTGCATGGAGGCGCACGGATCGGTGTGCGAATGGGACGGCGACAAACTGACCGCGTGGATCACCACGCAGGCGGTGCACGGCTCGAGGCAGGGGTTTGCGCAGGGGCTGCAGATTCCTGAAGCGAACGTGCGCTGCATCACCCAGTTCATGGGGGGTGGTTTCGGGAGCAAGTTCGGTCCCGACGCACAGGGTCTCATCTGCGCGAAGCTGGCGAAGCAGGCGAACGCACCCGTGAAGCTGATGCTCGATCGCAAGGAGGAGCACCTCGACACCGGCAATCGCCCGTCGGCGAGCGCGCACATCCGCGCGGGCGTTGCCGCCGACGGCCGGCTGACCGCGTTCGACGGCCAGAGCTGGGGCACGGGCGGCGCGGGGGCGGCGGCCGGATTTCCGCTCCCCTACATCTACGACTTCCCGAACCGGAAACGCAGCCACACCGACGTCTATATCAACGCCGGCCAGCAGCGGCCGATGCGCGCGCCCGGTCATCCTCAGGGTTGCTTCCTCACCGAGATCCTGATGGACGAGCTCGCCGACCGCGTGAAGATGGATCCGGTCGAGTTCCGTATCAAAAACCTGCCGCCAAGAGCGCCGAACGCGATGTGGGCCGACTACTTCACCATGGGCGCCAAAGCGTTCGGGTGGGACAAGCGCCATGCGACGGTCGACCCGGCGCCCGGACCGGTCAAGCGCGGCATGGGCGTGTCTGCGCACCGGTGGGGCGGCGCGGGCCGCGGCTCTCAGGCGCACTGCGACATCCTCGCCGACGGCAGCGTCGTGATGAAGTGCGGAACGCAGGATCTCGGCACCGGGACACGCACGCTGGTCGCGATGGTCACCGCCGAGACCCTTGGCCTGCCGGTCTCCGCCGTCAGGCCGGAGATTGGCGACACCAATTACCCGTTCAGCGGCGGGTCCGGTGGCAGCACGACGGCGGCGTCGGTGTCGCCGGCGATCCGTCTGACAGCCGGCAAGGCGCTCGACGCCCTCATCGCGAAGGTGGCCCCGCAACTGGGCGTGGAACCGGCGAGCCTCATCGCGCTGAACGGTCGGATTCAGGTCAAGGACACGCCGGCCAAAGGCATGGCGTGGAAGGATGCCTGCAAGCTGATTGGGACCGAGCCCATCTCGGTCGACGGCAAATGGGAGGACGGCCTGTCTTCGAGCGGCACGAGCGGCGTGCAGTTCACCGAGGTGACGGTCGACATCGAAACGGGAATCGTGCGGCTCGAGCGCGTGCTCGCCGTGCAGGACTGCGGGCTCATCATCGACAGGCTCACGGCCGAAAGCCAGGTCTACGGCGGCATTGTCGGCGCGATCAGCTTCGCGCTCTACGAGGATCGCATCCTCGATCGCAATACGGCGCAAATGGTCAACCCGAACATGGAGACGTACCTCCTGTCGGGCATGTCGGACATTCCCAGGATCGACGTGATGCTCGTCGACTCACCCGAACAGCGCAAGCGCGGCGTCGTCGGCATCGGAGAGCCGCCCACGGTTTCCACGGCGTCGGCGATTGCGAATGCCGTGCGCAACGCCACCGGCGCGACGGTGCGCAGTCTGCCGCTCCAGCCCCACAAGATTCTGGCGGCGCTCGATCAGCAGAAGGCAGGAGGAACGCTGTGAAGGCCTTTGCGTACGTCAACCCGGCGAACGAGAAGGACGCGGTCGCGGCGCTCAGAATCGACAGCCCCGCCGTCGCGCTGCCGCTCGCCGGAGGACAGGACCTTCTGGCGCGCATGAAGGACTACATCGCGCAACCCGATCGGCTCGTCAATCTGAAGGGCGCACTCGACGCAACGGTCGTCGCGATGCCCGACGGAGGCCTGAAAATCGGGGCGGCGATGCGGATCGCCGACCTCGCCGAGCATACGCAGGTCGCGAAGCTGTATCCGGCGGTGGCGGCGGCCGCCATCGAAGTCGGCACGCCACAGATCAGGAACCAGGGCACCGTCGGCGGCAACCTCAATCAGCGGCCCCGCTGCTGGTACTTCCGCAACGAGGAGTTCGTCTGCTTCAAGAAGGGCGGCAACCGCTGCTTCGCCGTATCCGGCGAGAATCAGTACCACGCAATTTTCGGCAACGAGGGGCCGAGCCACATCGTGCACCCGTCGAGCCTCGCCGTGCCGTTCGTCGCGTACGGCGCGACGTTCCGCGTGCTCGGTCCGAACGGGGAACGCCAGGTGCCGGCGGCCGAATATTTCACACGTCCGACGCCGCAGACGGTCCGCAAGGAAAATGTCCTGGCAGACGACGAAATCCTCACGCACGTGCTGCTGCCGCCGCCGGGCAACGTGAGGAGCGGCCACTACGAGGTCCGGTACAAGAAGTCGCACGACTGGCCGCTGGCGTTCACGACCGTCGTTCTCGCGATGAACGGCAACACCATCCGGTCGGCGCGGGTGGTTCTCGGCGCGGTGGCTCCGGTGCCGTGGCGCTCCGAAGATGCGGAGCGCGCGCTCGTCGGCAAACCGCTGAACGAGGACACCGCCGCCGCCGCGGGCGAAGCGGCCGTTACCGCGGCGCGACCGCTCAGCGGCAACGCCTACAAGGTTCAGATTGCCAGGACCGCCGTGAAGCGCGCCGTCATGCGGGCGGGGGGAATGAGGACGGTGTGAGTTATGGATCACTTGACATCACCAAAGTTGACCCCGGGCGTTCACTGCCTGCACATCCGACACAAGGGGATGTACGTCACCGCGGGGCCTGACCCCGATGAGTTCACCTTCTACGACAAGTACGAGTCGACGGCGTACTGGTGCATCCAGACCGCCAGCGGGTTCGGGCCCGACGGTCATCCGGTGCGGCCGGACCTGTGTGCGGGCGATCGGGGCTGCTGCGCCCACTGACCTTCCGCCGGCGAACCGTCGGGGTCGGCGCGCCTCATTGCAAGAGCGACCCTTTATAATGGACGGAGAGGCCACAGAGGTTTGATATGAAGCACGGAACGATCACGGCAACGCTCGTTCTTCTCGCTGGCGCCGCGGTGGTGTCGGCTGGTGGGCGGGGTCTCGTCACCGGACAGTACGTCGAAGCACGCACCGCCGAGGTCTTCACAGGCGGCTGCGTGATGAACAGCGAAGCCGAAACCATGGGCAGGCAGGCGGTCCTTGCCTGGAAGGTCGACCAGGGCAGCTTCAACGGCGTGTCGCTCGACGGCCTTTCGGTGGTCGCGGCGCTTGCCGGCGATCGGAACCTGGGGATGACGGAGATGGGCGGCGCGAAGCCGTCGGTCCACTCGGCTCTCTTCGTCGATCAGCGGGCGAACGCCGCGCAGCAGATCGCGCTCGTCGCCATGGCGAACGAACTGTCGAAGGGACTCATCGGCACCATCGTGCAGGTGTCGCCCGCGCCCATCCAGTTTGCCGACCGCGGCGGCGAAATCGAGGTGAGCGCCGGCCCTGGCGGCCAGTTCTCGCTCGATGTCAGCAAGCACATGCCGCACGATCCGAGCTGCGGCGCGATGCAGTGGTTCCATCCCCTCGCACTCGTGCCCGATGCTGAGATCGGCCTTGCCGCCCAGCACCTGTTCACCGGCTCGTCGCTCGGCACCAGGTGGAGCGATCCGAACCGGCGGTCTGCGTTCTTCGGCACCTTCAGCTACTAGCGTTCGCCACCTCGACCGGGACAGGCGCCTGCTCGCCTGCCCCGGTCCCATCATCCGTCCTCGCACAGCACCGCCGCACCGATGGAACTTGCCAACACCGCCGCGCTCATCACGGGCGGAAAACGCATGGGGCCGGTCCTCGCCGCGCAGCTCGCGGCGCGCGGAGTCGACGTCGGGCTGGCCTACGCGCGATCGAAGGAAGAGGCGGAGCAGGCTGCACGCGCCGTCAGTGCCGCCGGACGCCGCGCCCGGATCGTGCAGGCCGACCTCTCACAGCCCGCCGCGTGCGAGGTGCTCGTTCGCACCGTGGCGGATACGTTCGGCCGTCTCGACATCCTCATCAACATGGCGTCGGTCTATGCGCGGCGCTCCTTCGACGAGTTGACCGTCGAAGGATGGGACGCTGCCCTGAATGTCGACCTGCGCGCGGCTTTCCTGTGTTCGCGGGCGGCCGTTCCGTACATGCGCCGTCAGAGCGGCGGCCGTATCGTGAACTTCAGCGACTGGATCGCCCGGAGCGGACGCCCTCGCTATACCGGGTACCTGCCGTACTACGTCGCGAAGGGTGCCGTCATCGCGCTGACCGAGGGGCTCGCGCTGGAGCTGGCCGCCGATCGCATTCTCGTGAATGCCGTCGCGCCGGGGCCGATTCTGCCGCCCGAAGACATGGACGACGAGGAGCTGAAACAGGTGGCCACCGCGACGCCGCTCGGCCACTGGGGCGGGGAGCTCGAAATTGCGAAGGCGGTGATCGCGCTGCTCGAAAGCGACTTCATCACCGGCGAGACGCTCCGCGTCGACGGCGGGCGCCACGTGAAGTGACCAGCTCGCAACCGGCCTAGGCGGCGCCGGCCTGTTCGAGCACCGACGCGAGAACGGCCTGGGCGCGCGACGGCGGCAGGTTGCTGATGTAGAAGTGCCGCGCCCCGACGTCGATGAGCGACCGGATCGTGCGGGCGCAGATCTCGTCCGGCGTCAGCCCCTGGCCAAACTCACGCGTCAGCCCCTCCACCGGCACGGGGAGAAAGCCGCGAAGCGCTTCGAGCGTCCTCGGGTTGGCGCTGCGGTAATAGAAGACGCCGAAGAGGCCCGGCGACGAAACGCCGCGCCTGCGCGCCGATTCCACGAACCGTGAGACCGATTGGACGTCGTGGTGGCTGACGATCTGCGTCAGGAAGAATTCGGCGTGGAAATTCGGCGCCACCAGATAATCCACCTGCCGCTCGGGGTCCGCATGCGGATTCGCCCAGCCGCCGAGCGCAATCGTGTGATCCCGTTTCCGCAGCATTTCCCTCAGCTGCCATGCGTGGTCGACCGACCGCGGCGTGCCGACGCTCTTGTCGCCGCCGAGCACCACGAGCGCCTGGAATCCGCTCTGATGCGCCCGATCCGCGTACGACACGCAGTACTCGAGCGAGTGCTTCGTCGTGAGGAACGGGACGACGCGCGATCGCGGAACGTCGCGACCGAGGTTCGTCACGAGATGGCGCAGGTTGTCTTCTTCGCTGGCGCCGACGGCGCTGTCGGTGAGGAAAACGAAGGTGCCCTGTCGCGTCAGGCGGCGCACCGCATGGTAGGTGTCGATCCACGCGTCCATCCCCTCGGCTGTCGCCAGCTCGGCACGGGGCGGCCGCAGTTCCGCGGCGAACACCGGAGAGGCGCCGGTGCGGAGCGTCGTCAGCAGGTCCGAGGTCAGGTCGTCCAAAGTTCGCAGCGTCGCGGACCTCACTATACAATGCCGCGGCGTGCCCACTTCGCTCACCTTCCTCGGCGCCGCCGGCACCGTCACCGGTTCGAAGCATCTGCTCGACGTCGATGGGCGGCGGGTCCTTGTCGATTGCGGCCTGTTCCAGGGAATGAAGGAGCTGCGGCTCCGCAACTGGGCCGCTCTGCCGATCGATTCGAAATCGATCGATGCCGTCGTCCTGACCCACGCGCATCTCGACCACTGCGGATACCTCCCGCGTCTGGTTTCGCAGGGCTTCCGCGGCCGTGTGTTCTGTACGCCGGGGACGAGCGACCTCTGCACGCTCGTGCTGCCGGACTCGGCGCACATCCAGGAAGAGGATGCACGCCAGGCCAATCGCCACCATTTCAGCAAACACAGCCCGGCGCTGCCGCTGTACACGCAGGTCGACGCCGCGCGCGCCCTCGATCAGCTGCAGCCGGTCGGCTACGACCGCCCAGTGCCGGTGGCGCCAGGGATAGACGTCGAATTCATCAACGCCGGCCACCTGCTCGGATCGGCGTACGCGCGAATCACCATTGGCGGGAAGTCCATTCTGTTCGGCGGCGACCTCGGCCGTTACGGGCGCCCGATCCTTCCGGATCCGGAGCCGGTGGCGGACACCGACATCCTCCTCGTGGAATCCACGTATGGTGACCGTCTGCACGAGCCAGACGACGGCGGCGCACGGCTGGCCGAAATCGTTTGCGCGGCGGTGGAGCGCGGTGGTCGACTGATCATCCCGTCGTTCGCCGTCGGCCGCGTGGAGGAGGTCGTGTACTGGCTCAAGCGTCTCGAGGATGAGCGGCGCATCCCGGTGCTCGCGGTGTACGTGGACAGCCCGATGGCCGCGGGTGCCCTGAAGTTCTATACCGGGCGCGTCGCCGAGCTCGACCCTGACCTGCGGCCGGCGTTTCACGCCGTCTCAGCGTTCGCGACGACGCATATGATCACCGTGTCGTCGCCGCAGGAATCCAAAGAGCTCGTCGCATCGAAGACGCCTGCCATCGTGATCGCATCGAGCGGGATGGCGACCGGCGGTCGCGTGCTGCATCACCTGCAGGCGGCGCTCCCTGATCCCCGCAACACGGTGCTGTTTGTGGGCTACCAGGCGGCCGGCACGCGCGGACGCCTGCTCTGCGACGGCGCCCGACAGGTGAAACTTCGCGGCCAGTCCGTTCCAGTGGCGGCTCACATCGAACGGATCGATTCGATGTCGGCGCATGCGGACGCCGGCGAAATCATGCGCTGGCTTTCCGGTTTCACCCGGCCGCCGGCAATGACTTACCTCGTCCACGGAGAGCCAGCTCCCCTCGACGCGCTCGCGGGGCGTATTGCACGGGAACGGCAGTGGCCCGTGCGCATCGCCAAGTACCTCGAACGGGTGGACCTCGAGTTGGGATAGGCTAGATCGACCGCGCCGATCGGCGGCCGGGCCTTGAGGATGCGGTCGTCATGACGATGGATGCGACGCGTGCCCGTGGTCGTAGCGAAACGCGCCACGAAACGCGAGACGAAACTCGTGACGACACGCAGACATCGCCGGTCGCTGAACACCGAACCGCAGCCGAACGGCAGTACCTCCTGGAGCGTGTGGACGACGCGGCTGTCGTCCAGGTGTACGCTGACGGGTTCGAACATCTTCCGCTGAGAGAGAAGGTGCTCGTGTGGCACCTGTATCGAGCGGCGCTGTCGGGCCGCGACATTTTCTACGATCAGAAATACGCGGCCAGCCTCGAGATGCGCGACGTGCTCGAGGCGATCGTGACGCACTCCGACGAGGTCGCGCCCGCGACCGTGGACGAGATCGTCCGGTACACCAAGCTGTTCTGGATCAACAGCGGCCCTCACAACAATCTCACCGCCCGCAAGTTCGTGCCTGCTTGTACGCCGCCCGCATTCCGTGCGGCTGCGCACGCGGCGGCACGCGCGGGCGCGACCTTTCCGCTGAAGAGCGGCGAAACCCTCGATGCGCTCCTGACCCGTCTGGAACCGCTGTTCTTCGACCCGACCGTCGATCCGACCGTGACGAACAAGACGCCGGCGGCTGGGGGCGACCTTCTGACCGGAAGCTGCAACAACCTGTACGTCGATACGTCGATGAAGGACATCGAGCGAATCGAGGAGCGGTACCCGCTGAACTCGAGGCTCGTCAATCGGGACGGAATCTTCATCGAGGAGGTGTACCGCGTCGGCGGCCGGTATACGGCGCAGATCTCCGCCATCATCGGGCACCTCGCTGCCGCCATCCCGTATGCGGGCGAAGCCATGGCCGATGCGCTCCGCGCGCTGATTGCGTTCTACACGACCGGTGAAACCGAGGACCGCGAGGCCTACGACATAGCCTGGGTGCGCGACGTCGAGTCGCCGGTGGACACGATCAATGGTTTCATCGAGGTGTACCTGGACGCTCGCGGAGTCAAGGGAGCGTGGGAAGCGCTCGTCTTCTACGTGAACCGCGAGAAAACATCCGGGATCAGGAAAATCGCCGCGGCGGCGCAATGGTTCGAGGATCGCATGCCGTGGGACCCACGTTATCGCAGGACGGGCGTCGAGGGGGTGACGGCGAATGCGATTGACGTGGTGGTCGAGACCGGGGAGTCCGGTCCGATCACGCCGATCGGCATCAACCTGCCCAACGACCAGCGTGTTCGCGAGCGCTACGGCAGCAAATCGGTGTCGCTCGCGAACATCAGCGAGGCGTACGACAAGTCGACGCTGCCCGAGTTCCGGACGGAGTTTTCCTGGAGCGCAGACGAGGCGGCACGCTCGGCGAGGTGGGGCGCTCTCGCGGCGGAGTTGACGACCAACATGCACGAAGTCATCGGGCACGGTTCGGGTCTCGTCGAGGCGCGGTTGAACGGCAATCCCCAGGCGTTGCTGAAGGAGCACTTCTCCGGACTCGAGGAGGCGCGGGCGGATCTGGTCGCTCTGTATTTCCTGGCGGACCCCAAGGTGGTCGAACTCGGCCTCGTCGGTGCGGAAGAGCACGCAGAGCTCGTGCGGACCGAGTACGAAGCGTATGCGCGCAATGCGCTCGTGCAGCTGCGGCGCGTCCGGCAGGGCACCCATCTCGAAGAGGACCACATGCGCAACCGCCAGATGGTGGTGCGCTGGCTGGCGAGGAACACGGCGGCCATCGACGTGCGCACGCGCGACGGAAAGACGTACTACGTCGTGGCGGACGTCGATGCGTTCAGGGCCGGCGTGGCGCGGCTGCTCGCGGAGGTGCAGCGGATCAAGGCGCAGGGAGACTATTCCGCCGCCGCCGACCTGTTCGACACGTACGGCGTCCACTTCGACCCGAAGCTCCGCGACGAGATCGTCGCCAGGGTGGAGCGTCTGCACCTTCCGTCGTACACCGGCTTCGTCATGCCGAGACTCGAGGCGAAAAGAAGCGGCGACGGGAACATCACCGACGTTTCCATCTCGTATCCACGGGACTTGACCGCGCAGATGCTGGAGTACTCGGCGGCCACGCGCGAGCTTCGTTCCCGGTAGTCGTGTTCTCCACGCGCACCGCCCACGACCTCACGCCCAACCGGCTCGCGGAAGCGATCGAGGCGCGCCGGCGGAGCGGTCAGCCAATTCTCGACCTGACGGCCACGAACCCGACACAATCGGGGTTCGCCTATCCACCCGACCTCTTCTGCATGCTCGCCAGCCCCAACGCCCTGACATACGCGCCCGCGCCGTTCGGCATGATGCCGGCGCGAGAGGCGGTTGCCCGCGATTACGCGAGGAGGGGGTTCGACGTCTCGCCCGCCCGCGTGATCCTGACGGCGAGCACGAGCGAAGCGTACGGTCTGCTGTTCAAGCTGCTCGCCGATGCGGGGGACGAAGTGCTGGTCCCACGGCCGAGCTATCCTCTGTTCGAGCACCTCGCGCAGCTCGAGCTCGTCTGTGCGGTGCCGTACGATCTCGACATCGAAGCCGCGTGGCGTATTGACTGGGACTCGATCGAGCGCGGCCTCTCGGCGCGCACCCGCGCCGTCCTGGTCGTCTCGCCAAACAATCCGACCGGCTCGTACGTCAAGGCGGACGAAATGAATCGCATGGCGGAGCTCTGTTCCGCACGAAATCTGGCCATCGTCGCCGATGAAGTGTTCGCCGACTACGAAATCGAACCTGGTGCCCGCCGCGCGTCGGCAAGCGTGGTCGAACGCGACGACGTGCTTGCGTTCTCCCTGGGCGGTTTGTCGAAGTCGGTCGGCCTTCCGCAGGCGAAGCTGGCGTGGATGGCGGCCGCAGGACCGGGCGCGGCGGTCGCAGCGGCGCTGCGCCGGCTCGAGCTCGTCTGCGACACCTACCTGTCGGTGTCAACGCCGGTGCAGTGTGCGGCGCAGGATCTCTTGACGAGCGGCGCGGATGTGCGACGCCAGATCGCCGGCCGCATCGTGGCGAACGAGCGATACCTGCGCGACCGGGCGGCCAGCGTCCCGTCGATTGGCGTGCTGCCGGTCGAAGGCGGCTGGAGTGCAGTGGTCCAGGTGCCCGCGGTGGAAGCGGAGGAGACGCTGGTGCTCGACCTGCTCGAGCACGACGGCGTGCTGACGCATCCCGGATATTTTTTCGACTTCGCGCGTGAAGCGTTTCTGGTCGTGAGCCTGATCACGCCGGTGGAACGGTTCGCGGCCGGCGTCGACCGCATCATGCGGCACTTCGATTGCAAAGTCGGGCGGCCATGAGTGATCTTGCTGGCCGCCGCCAGGCAGGTTTGCTCATCCCCCTTTTCTCGTGTACGTCGACGGGCAGCTGGGGGATCGGCGACATCGCCGATGTGAAGCCGGTATGCGCGTGGCTGGCGGCCGCAGGCCAGCGTTTCCTGCAGCTGCTGCCGATCAACGAGATGGCGCCGGGGCAGCAGTCCCCCTACTCGGCGATCAGCGCCATGGCCATCGATCCGATTTTCATCTCGGTGCCGGCGGTTCCCGAATTCGTCGACATGGGCGGCGAGGCGTCGCTCGACGACGCGAGCCGCGAGCTGTTGCAGGCGGTCCGCGCGGCCCCGCGCATCGACTATCCGGTCGTCCGGCGGCTGAAGCACGCGTCGCTGCGCGCCTCCTTCGAACGCTTCTGCGAGCGGGAGTGGTGCCGCGATACGCCGCGCGCGCGCGAGCTGAAGGCATTCGTGAGCTCGCAGGCCTGGTGGGTCGAAGACTACGCGCTGTTCCGCGCGATTCATGCGCGCGAAGGCGAACGGCCGTGGACCGAATGGCCGGCCGCGCTGCAGCGTCGCCATCCACCGGACATCGATCGGACGCGCCGCGAGCTGACGCACGACGTCCTCTTCTTCCAGTACCTGCAGTGGATTGCGGGCGGTCAGTGGCGGGAGGCGCGGCGGCAGACCGGCGGTGTCGCGTTGTTCGGCGACTTGCCCTTCATGGTGGACGGAGACAGCGCCGACGTCTGGGCGAGGCAGCACCAGTTCCGGCTCGATGCGAGCATCGGCGCGCCGCCGGACGCCTTCAGCGAGGCCGGTCAGAACTGGGGGATGCCGCTGTACCGATGGGACGTCATCGCCTCCGAAGACTTCAGGTGGATCCACGAGCGCGTGCGCCGCAACGCCGATCTGTACGACGGCTACCGGGTCGATCATCTGGTCGGGTTCTATCGCACGTTCGCATGGCCGAAGGACGGCACGCCCCCGTTCTTCACGCCGTCCGACGAAGCCGAGCAGACCGCGCTCGGCGAACACCTGCTGACGATTTTCCGCGAGGCCGGCTCCACGATCATCGCGGAAGACCTCGGCACCGTCCCCGATTTCGTCAGGGCGTCACTCGCCCGGCTGGGCGTGCCCGGCTTTCGCGTCTTCCGGTGGGAACGGCACTGGAACGCGGCGGGGCAGGGGTTCCGCGATCCCTCGGAGTATCCGCCGCTGTCGGTCGCCGCGTCCGGTACACACGATACCGAGGCGATGGCCGTCTGGTGGCGCGCGGCATCGCCGTCCGATCGCCGGAACGTCGCGGAGCTTGCCACCGTCGCCCGCTTGGCCGCGGGCATCGACCTGTCCGAGGCCTCGTATAATCCGGCGATTCGCGACGTCCTGCTCGAAGCGCTGTACGCGTCGCGCTCGAATTTGCTGCTCCTCCCGATTGGAGATGTGTTCGGCTGGAGCGATCGCATCAACGAACCGGCGACCGTCGCCGACGAGAACTGGACGTACCGGCTGCCGTGGGCCGTCGATCGCCTGAACGACGCGCCGGAGGCGCGGGAGCGCCAGGAAACGCTCCGTCGATGGGCAACCCGGTACGCGCGGACCGACGGCCAGGATGTGGAACCGAACGCACGCAGCCGATAAGTTCGAGAGAGTATTCACACTTCAATGGCGCTCAGATTCGTGGCCAACCTGCGCGTGCGCCGTACGGTGGCTGCCGGGGCTCTCGTCGTTTCCGCCTGTGGGGGCACGGCGCCCCGGCGTCCGGCGCCTCGCCGCGATATCGACCTGAGGGCGGAGACCCGGGCGATTTCCTCACGCGTCGCCGCGGGAATGACGCTGGCGTCGATCCTCGCCGGCTACCATCTGGCGGCGGACGAAGTGGCGAACGTGATCACCGCCGTCACGTCGGTGTTCGATCCACGAAAGGTCCGAGCGAACCGGCCGTTCCGGCTGGAGCAGACCCTCGACGGTGTGTTGACGGCGTTCGAGTACGAGATCGACGCCGACCGCTTCCTCCGCATCAGTCGCGCGCGATCCGGGGAGGTGCTCGCCGCCGACATCCTGCCCATTTCGAAAACGGTGCGTCCGGCGATCGTGCAGGGAACGATCACGCGCGGAACGCCGTCGCTTTTTGCCGCGGTCGACGCCGCCGGCGGAACAATCGAGCTCGCTGTTGCGCTGGCCGACGTGTTCGCCGGGGAGGTCGACTTCGGCAGCGAGCTGCAGCCAGGCGATCGGTTCACGCTCCTCGTGGACAAGCAGTACCGCGACGCGGAAACGTTCGCCGGCTACGGTCCGATTCTGGGCGCCGAGCTCGACAACGGAGGGCGCACGCTGCGAGCGGTCAGATTCGGGGGCGATGGCGCGCCGGCGTACTTCGACGAACGCGGCGTCTCCATGCGCCGCTTCATGCTGCACTCGCCGCTGAAGTTCGCCCCTGTCGTTTCGTCGGGTTTCTCGCGCGGGCGCCTCCATCCAATTCTCCGGGAGGTGCGGCCGCATCTGGGCGTCGACTACAAGGCACCCGCCGGGTCGCCGGTCATTGCCGTTGCCGACGGACGGGTCGTATCCGCCGGCTCCAACGGGGGCGCAGGCCGCATGATTCACCTTCGCCACGCCAACGGCTTCGAATCCGAGTACCTGCACCTGTCGTCGATCGACGTGCGCGCCGGCGCTCGCGTCCGTCAGGGCGATCTCATCGGTCGCGTCGGCGCGACAGGGCTCGCGACCGGCCCGCACCTCGATTTTCGGGTGAAGAAGAACGGCGCCTTCATCAATCCGCTGACCGCCGCACGCTCGATGCCTCCCGCCGATCCGGTGCCCGACGCCGCCCGGGCGCGCTTTGCGGCCGATCGCGACCGTGTGCTGGCGGCACTCGAGCGCCACGATGCCGCCCGGCCTTCGGCGGTGCAGGGCTCGCCGTGAGATAATTTGAGCCCCGTGGCGACCATCTACCCGTTCCGTGCCCTCAGACCGCTTCCCGCACACGCCGCCCACGTCGCCGCCGTCCCATACGACGTCGTCAATACGGATGAAGCGCGCGCGCTCGCCGACGACAACCCGTTCAGCTTCCTGCGCGTATCACGCGCGGAACTCGAGCTTCCGCAGACCACCGATCCGTACTCGCCGGCGGTGTACGAACGGGCGGCGGCGAATTTTGCGGCGTTGCGTTCGAAAGCGCTGGTCGTCGAGAACGAACCCAGCCTCTATCTGTACCGGCTGCGCATGGGCGGCCACGAACAGATCGGGCTGGCGGCCTGCTACTCGCTCGATGAGTACGACGGCGACATCATCAAGAAACACGAACGCACCAGACGGGACAAGGAAGACGATCGCACGCGCCACCTGCTCTCGCTTCGCGCGCAGACCGGGCCGGTGTTCCTCACCTACCGGAGGACAGCCGAAGTTGATGGGCTCGTCGCCCGAGCCGTCGACGCGTCACCGCTCTTCGATTTCACCGCAGCCGACGGGGTGCAGCACACCGTGTGGGTGGTCGGCGCCCCCGATTGCGAGGCGCTCGTGCGCGCGGTGGGACGTATTCCGGCCCTGTATATCGCGGACGGACATCATCGTGCTGCCAGCGCCGCACGGGCGCGTCACGAGCTCGGCGTCGGCTCGCGCGGGACGGCAGCCGGCGATCCCGCGGAAGCCGCGAGGTTTCTGGCTGTGGCATTCCCGGACAGTCAGGTCCAGATCCTTCCCTACAACCGGATCGTCAAGGACCTGGGAGACCATTCCCCCGAGGAGTTCCTGCAAGCGGTCGGTACGCGGTTCGAGGTGAGGCCAGGCCCCGCGAAGCCGGGACGCCGCGGACAGATCGCGATGTACCTGAACGGCACCTGGCATGGATTGACGCCGCGTGTGGCTCCTCCGGCAGCGGATCCGATCCGTTCGCTCGACGTGAGCGTCCTGCAGGAAGATCTGCTGGCTCCCGTGCTCGCGATTGGCGACGTGCGGATCGACAAGCGGATCGACTTCGTCGGCGGCGCGCGCGGAACCGTCGAACTGGAGCGGTTGGTCGACAGCGGCGCCGCGGCGGTTGCATTCTCGCTGTATCCGGTCGGCGTGGACGATCTGATGGCGGTCTCCGACGCGGGCGAGATCATGCCGCCCAAGAGCACATGGTTCGAACCAAAACTGCGCGACGGTCTCCTGATTCACACCGTTTGAGGCGTCGGCCGGAGCGGCAGGGGCTTCGATTGCGATGACGGTGCTCATCGCCGACACGTTCGAGCCCGCCGGCATCACCGCGCTCGCTGCCGCCGGGTGCGACGTCATCTACCGACCGGAGCTCGACGGCGATGCGCTCGCCGCCGCAATCGCCCAGTCGGCGGCGGACGTGCTGATGGTGCGCGGCACGCCGGTGACGGCGGCGATGCTCGACGCCGGCGCCTTGTCGCTCGTCGTGCGTGCGGGCGCCGGTTACAACACCATCGACGTCGCGGCGGCGGCCAGCCGCGGCATCTTCGTCTCCAACTGCCCCGGCCGGAATGCCGTCGCCGTCGCCGAGCTCACCTTCGCGCTCATCCTCGCCATCGATCGGCACATTCCGGAGAACGTCGCGGATCTGCGCGCCGGGGTGTGGAACAAGAAGGCCTATTCGGACGCGCGCGGCCTCTTCGGCCGAACGCTCGGGTTGATCGGGTACGGTCACGTCGGCCAGGAGGTTTCAGCGCGTGCCCGCGCGTTCGGCATGCACACGGTCGTCTGGAGCCGCCGCTTCGTGGACGGGGGCGTGGCGCCCCCTGACGGCATCGAGGTGCTCGCGTCGCCGGGCGACGTCGCCGCGCGCAGCGACGTGCTGAGCGTCCATCTTGCCCTCGCGCCGGAAACGCGCGGCCTTGTCGACGCGTCGGTGCTCGGCCGGCTCGCGCCGGGGTCGTCGTTCATCAACACGGCGCGCGCCGAAGTCGTCGACTACGATGCACTCGCGGCGGCGGTTCGCGAGCGCCATCTGCGCGTGGGACTCGACGTGTTTCCGTCAGAACCGACCGGATCGACCGGCGCGTTCCGCCACCCGCTCCTCGATCTGGCGGGTGTGTACGGGACCCATCACATCGGCGCTTCGACGGCACAGGCGCAGGAGGCAATCGCCGCGGAAGCGGTTCGCGTGGTCACCACCTACGCGCGCACCGGAACGGTGCCGAACGTCGTCAACGTTGCGGCGCGGACGCCGGCCACGCATCGCCTCGTCGTGCGCCATCGTGATCGCCCTGGAGTGCTCGCGCACGTCTTCGATCGGCTGCGCGCCGCCGGCATCAACGTTCAGGAAATCGAAAACGTGATCTTCGACGGCGCTCAGGCGGCCGTGGCCCGCATCGGCCTCGACATGCCGCCGCCGGGGGCCGTGCTGGACGCGATGAGCAGCGGCAACCGGGACATCATCGACCTGAGAGTCGTGGCAATTTGATATGGTGAGAGGCATGACGACCGTTCAGCGCATCTTCAACTTTTCGGCCGGCCCCGCCGTGCTGCCGCTGCCCGTGCTCGAAGAAATTCAGCGCGATCTCGTGGCCCTGCCGGGCGTCGGCATGTCGATCCTCGAGATCAGCCACCGGTCCGGGGCATTCGAGGCCATCCTGACGCAGGCGGAAAGCGACATCCGAACGCTGGCCGGCGCGCCGTCGAACTACCGGATTCTTTTCCTGCAGGGCGGCGCCAGCCTGCAGTTCTCGATGGTCCCGATGAATTTTCTCGCCTCATCGGCGACGGCGGACTACATCGACGCCGGTTCCTGGGCCGATAAGGCGATCAAGGAAGCGCGCAAGGTCGGCACCGTCAACATCGCGGCGAGCACGAAGGCCGACCACTACGCGCGGATCCCCGCGCAGTCGGAGCTCAAGCTCACGCCCGGAGCGGCCTACGTCCACATGACGTCGAACAACACGATCGAAGGCACGGAATACAAACAGCTGCCCGACGTCGGATCCACGCCGCTCGTGAGCGACACCTCGTCGGACATGTTCAGCCGTCCCATCGACGTGTCGCGCCACGCGCTCATCTACGCCGGCGCCCAGAAGAACATGGGCCCGGCGGGCGTGACGGTGGTGATCATCCGCGACGATCTCGTCGGCCGCTCCGCCGTACGCAAATCGTCACTGCCCACGATGTTGAACTACGCCGTGCACGCGGAGAACAACTCGCTGTACAACACGCCCCCGGCCTTCGCGGTCTACACGCTCGGTCTTGTCATGAAGTGGCTGATCGGCCTCGGGGGGCTCGGCGCCGTCGCCGCCCTGAATCAGCAGAAAGCGGCGAAGCTCTATGCCGAAATCGATCGAACCGGGTTCTACCGCGGTACCGCACGCAAGGAGGACCGATCGTTGATGAACGTCACGTTCCGTCTGCCGACCGAAGAACTCGAGAAGACGTTCGTCAACGAATCGGCGGCCGCCGGGCTCGACGGACTGAAGGGCCATCGCTCGGTCGGCGGCATGCGTGCATCGCTCTACAATGCCTTTCCCGAAGCGGGCGTCGACGCCTTGGTGGCGTTCATGAAGGAGTTCGAGCGGCGGCGGGGCTGAAACGGCGCGGAGCCGCGCCGCGCCAGACAAGACAAGCCGCCGTGCAAAAGCGGGCACGTGCGTTCCTTTCGCAGGCTGGCGCCCCGCCCCTGTGATATCATCACGTGTTCTTGCTCGGCGATCCCCCCTGGTTTTCACGGGTCATCCCTGGCGCGTTTCTGGGTGTTTGGAGGTAGAGGAGTGCTCGGTTCCCTCATCGTGAGTCTCGTTGTCGCCATCGTCCTGATTCAGGTTGCCGTGTTCGGCACGACGATTTACCTGCATCGCGCCGCGACCCATCACGCCCTTATTCTTCATCCTGCGGTCGCCTGGATGTTCCGATTCTCGCTCTGGTTGACGACCGGTCTCTCGACGAAGGAGTGGGTGGCGGTGCACCGCAAGCACCATGCGTTCACCGATGCCGAAGGCGACCCGCACAGCCCCTACCTGATGGGCTTCTGGTCAGTGCAGCTTGGCAACGTTTTTCATTACCTGAAGGAAGCGCGCAATCAGGATGTGATTGCGCGGTACGCCCGCGACATCAAGGACGACTGGTGGGAACGCGCCGTGTTCCGCCATGGCGGTCTCGGTCTCACGATCGGCGTCGTCTCGCTCTGCAGCATCATGGGAATCGGCTGGGGCCTGCTCGCGGCCGGCATTCACGCGACGATGTACGTGTTCGTCCTGTCATCGTCCATCAACGGCCTGTGCCATGCTGTCGGCTACAAGAATTTCGACAATACTGCCACCAACCTTCGATTCCTTGCGCTGCTGACCGGCGGCGAAGGGCTCCACAACAACCACCACGGCTATCCGCGCAGCCCGCGATTCAGCTTCCGCGCCAGCGAAATCGATCCGGCGTGGCCGCTCATCCGGCTGTTGATCGCGCTGAAGCTCGCCAAGCCCAGTAAGACCATTCACGAAGTCGTCGCCGCCTAAGACTGTGCCGGCCGCACGTGGCGGCGCCGTCGGCGCCGCCGCCTGCGTGGCCGCCGGACATCGAGCGGGTCCGGCGCCCCCGTATCCGCCTCCGCCTCTCCCTCCGCGACCGGCGATTCGGCAAGCAGCGCCTTCCAGTGTTCGACCACGTCGGGCGCTCCACCATGTATCTCGAACCATGTCAGCGTTTCCCGGAAGATGCTCCGGTGGGCGAGCGCGCGCTGTGCTCGGGGGCTGGCGTCGAGGTCGAGGAGCCGCCGCTGCATGGCGAGCATCTGCCGCAGCCGTTCGACGTCGCGGCGGGCGAGGGGCAGCTGTCCCAGCTTCAGGATCGGGTCCGGCGTGCGGGTGGGCCTGGCTTCTCCCTCCACCGCTGACGCGGGCGCATGGCGCGAGCGGAGCGGCCGACCAGGACCGAGCGGGATCCCGAGCGGCACGATCAGGCTGCCCATGAGAATCGGATTCGTGAGCGTCTCCGGCGTCGCATCGAACCGGCGGCGGTAGGCGTCCACTTCCGCGAGCGAGCGCCACAGCGGATCGGCGGCGCCCCGGTGCAGCTCCATGGAGATCGGTTCGAGGAGCCCGAGTTCGGCAAGCAGCCGGAACGTCTTTTCGGCCGCTCCCGCGCGCAGAATCTTGTAGTACTCCTCGAGCAGGCGCGGCGCTGAACTGCGCGCGATCTCATGCCTGTGCGTTCGGATGGCGTCGAGGACCGGCGGGTCGATGGTGAAATCGAGCCGCGATGCCAGGGCGACCGCGCGGAGCATTCGCACGGGGTCTTCGCGCAAGCGGACTTCGGGATCCCCGATCGACCTCACGACGCCAGCGCGCAGATCGTCCAGGCCGCCGACGTAATCGATCACCGAGAAGGTCGCGATGTCGTAGAACAGCGCGTTGACGGTGAAATCGCGCCGGAACGCGTCCTCTTCAGGCGTGCCGAAGGTGTTGTCGTGGTGGATGAGGTGTTCGCCTTCGGGCGTGGTCGGATCGGGGGCCGGCACTCCGTCCTGCACGACCTCTTCGCCCGGCTCGACCTGCCGTCTGAAGGTGGCGACCTCGATGACCTTCGTGCCGAAACGCACGTGCGCCAGCCGGAACCGGCGGCCGATGATCCAGCAGTTGCGAAAGAGCTTCTTGACCTGGTACGGGTGCGCGGAGGTGCCGATGTCGAAGTCCTTGGGGCGGCGCCCGAGCAGCAGGTCGCGGACGCTCCCGCCTACGAGATACGCGATATGGTCGAACTGCCGCAGCCGATAGAGAACCTTCAGGGCATCGGGATCGACGTCGCGCCTGGAGAGCTGGTGCTCGGCGCGCGGGACGACCCTTGGTTCCACCATCGCTCGGCATTGTACCAAAAGGGTAAACGGCGCCGCTTAAAAGCTGCAAAATCAGCAGGATAGCGCCATTTTGAGGCCGTGCTACGATCGGGCGGATGAATCGGCTGGCTGCGCTCGTGATCGTGCTGAGCGGCGCTGTGTCCACGGCGTACGCCGCCGACACGCGCGACGCGCTGTTTGACGCCCGTCTGCTGTACAACGAAGGGCAGTACGAGGCTGCAATCGCGGCAGCCGAGCGCGCACGGCCGATGCCGGGTCAGGCTGACCGCGCCGATCTCATCGCGGCGCGCGCCTATCTCGAACGCTATCGCGGAAGCGCGGCGCCCGACGATCTCGCCAACGCGCGCACCCGTCTCACGCGGCTCGATCCGCAGCAGTTCGGCGCCCGCGAGCGCCTCGAGTTCATCGTCGGCCTCGGAGAGACCGTGTACTTCGATGGCTCGTATGGCGCGGCCGCCAACCTCTTCGAGTCGGTGCTGGACAGCGCCGAGGCGATGGCCCCGACGGCGCGCGAACGGGTGCTCGACTGGTGGGCCAGCGCGGTCGACCGCGACGTCTGGCCGCGGCCGGAGATCGAGAGGCAGACCGCGTACCAGCGCATCCGCAGCCAGATGCGCGACGAACTCGAGGTTCGTGCCGGCAGCGCGGCGGCGGCCTACTGGCTGGCGGCGGCGGCGCGCGCGCAGGGCGATCTGCAGGCGGCATGGGATGCCGCCGAGTCCGGATGGGTCCGAGCGGCGCTGACGCCGGACCGCGGCGCGACGCTTCGCGCCGACCTCGATAAGCTGGTGCTGCAGGCGATCGCACCGGAGCGGGCGAAGGTGCTGGCGCAGCCGGCGGAGACGCTGCTCGCCGACTGGGAAGCGTTCAAGGCGCGTTGGTCCACCGGCGAGTAGGGCAGCCGCGCCTCACGGCTTCGCGTCCTTCCAGTTCTCGCCGATGCCGACATCCACGGTGAGCGGCACCGTCAGGTCCGCGGCTGACTCCATGCGCTCGCGAACGACGCTGCCGAGCGCGTCGGCGCGCGCGGCGGGCACCTCGAACAGCAGCTCGTCGTGGACGGTCAGAATCATCCGCGCGCCAGGTTCGCCGGCCAGCGCCGCGTGGACCTGCAGCATCGCGCGCTTCATGATGTCGGCCGCGGTTCCCTGAATCGGCAGGTTGACGGCGACCCGCTCCGCCGCCGATCGGATCTGTCCGTTCCGGCTCGTCAGCTCCGGAACCAGCCGGCGACGACCGAACATCGTTTTCACGACGCCCGAGACGCGCGCCTCTTCGAGGGTCCGATCGATGTACGCGCGGACGCGCGGGAAGCCGGCGAAGTACGCGTCGATGAATTCCTGGGCGGCCTGCGGCGTGACACCGATGTCGCGCGAGAGCGTGTACGCGGTTTTTCCGTAGAGCAGCGCGTAGTTGATCATCTTGGCGGTGCTCCGCAGGCGATGCGGGTCCATGCCGCTGTTGGGGCCGAACACCTTCATGGCCGTCTGATCGTGGATGTCGTCCCCGCGCCGGAACGCGGCGATGAGCGTCTCGTCTCCCGCCAGGTGGGCGAGCACGCGCAGTTCGATCTGCGAATAGTCGGCCGAGATGAGCAGGTGCCCGGGCTCGGCGATGAATGCCCGACGGATCTCGCGTCCGAGCTCCGTCCGAATGGGGATGTTCTGCAGATTCGGATCGCTGCTGCTCAGACGGCCGGTCGCCGCGACGGCCTGGTTGAAGCACGTATGTACGCGGCCGGTCTGCGGGTTCACGAGCTGCGGCAGGGCGTCGATGTAGGTGCCCTTCAGCTTCATCAGCGCGCGCCATTCGAGGATCATCCGGGGCAGGTCGTGCGCCAGCGCCAGCTCCTCGAGGACTTCGACCGCAGTCGAAGGCGCTCGCGACGTCCCCGTGCGCTTCAGCACCGGCAGCTGCAGCTTGTCGAACAGCACCTCGGCCAGCTGCTTCGGTGAATTGATGTTGAACTCGCTTCCGGCGGCCTGGAAGATCTCCCGTGTGCGCCGTTCGAGTTCCTGTTCGACGCGCTCGGACTGGGCTGCCAGCGCGGGGGCGTCCAGCCGGACGCCTGCGCGCTCGACGTCGACGAGCACCGGGATGAGCGGCAGTTCCAGGCGGCGGTAAACCTCGTCGAGCTCCTCTTTCGCCAGGAGCGCTCGAAATATCGGTGCGAGCTGCCCTGGGATGTCGGCACGCTCGCAGGCATAGTCGAGCGCGGCCTCCACCGGCACGTCCGCGATCGAGACCGCCTTGGCGCCGCGGCCGCACACATCCTCTTCGCTGAGCGCCTTGTAGCTGGTGTGTTCGAGCGCGAGCGCCTCGAGCCGGTGCTCGGAGCGCGTTGCGTCGAGCAGGTAGCTGGCGATCATCGTGTCGCTGTCGAGGCCCCTCAGCTCGACGCCGTGCCGCGCCAGCAGGATCGCGTCGAACTTCAGGTCGTGGCCGGTTTTGAGCACCGCCGGATCCTCGAGGGTCTGCCTGAACACGCCGAGGACGGTCGACAGCGGCACCGACGGAACGGCTCCCAGTGCGCGGTGACCCGTGGGGACGTAGTCGGCGTCGCGTGGGGCCGTCGAGAACGAAAGCCCCATGACATCGGCGCTCATCGCCGACGCGCCCGCCGAGACGACCCGCAGCGCGAAACGGCCCGCCGCGCGCAGCTTCGCGTCGAGCGCCGCGAGGTCCTCGGCGCTCGTGACGATCCGATACGCCTTCGCTGTCGTGGCGGCGGTCGGCGCGAATTCGGCGGCGAGGCTCCGGAACGCGAGTTCGTTGAAGATTTCGAAGCAGCGCTGGCGCGATGCGCCGCGGTACCGCAGCGACTCGGCATCGAACTCGACCGGCACATCCGTCCGGATCCGCGCCAGCTCGCGACTGTGACGCGCGTCGTCCATGTGCGCCACGAGCGCCTGTCGATACCGCTTCTGCGGGATCTCCGCGGCGTGTTCGAGGAGGTTGTCGAGCGACCCGTATGTGGAGATCAGCTCGCGAGCGCCCTTGTCACCGATTCCCGGGACGCCCTTGATGTTGTCGATCGTGTCGCCCATCAAGGCGAGCACGTCCACGACCTGCTCAGGCGCGACGCCGAACTTCTCCCGGACGGCGGCCGCGTCATACCAGAAGCCTTCGTCGCGAGGATTGAAGACGCGGATACCGTCGCCGACGAGCTGATAGAAATCCTTGTCGCCCGTGACGATGACGACGTCGAAACCGGCGTGGGCCGCCTTCATCGTCAACGTCCCGATCACATCGTCGGCTTCGAACCGCTCCGACGTGAGAATCGGCACTCCGAGGGCTTCGCACGCGGCATGCACCATCGGGATCTGCTCCGCGAGTTCGTCCGGCATCGGTGCCCGGTTTGCTTTGTAGTCCGATGCCAGATCGTCACGGAACGTCCGCCCTGGCAGATCGAATGACGCCGCGATGAACTCCGGCTTCCGCTCGTTGAAAAGCTTCCGCAGCATCGTGACGAAGATGTAGACGGCGTTGGTAGGACGGCCCTGCGCATTCCGGAGCAGGCCGCCGTCAGCGGTGCGGACCGGCGCGTGGTACGCGCGGTACATCTGCGAGCTGCCGTCGATGAGATAGAGAACCGGCTTCACGGAACGGTGGGCGGAAACTTGTACTATATCATTCCGGTTATGCGGTTTCGTGCGGCGTTCGGCGCCGCGGCGCTCGTGTTCGCGGTCGCGGCGGCGGCGTGCGGCGGCGGCGGCGCGGGCTTCTTTCGGCAGTACGAGTACGAAGAAGAAGTGTACCTGTCGCTCGATGGTTCGGCGACGGTGTACGTCAACGCTTCCATCCCCGCGCTGAACACGCTTCGCGGCACCACGTTCGACGCGAGCCCGAATGCGCCCGTGGATCGCGACGCTGTGCGCCGCTTTTTCTCCACGGCGGTGACCCGCGTCAGCGGCGCCGTCAGCACGTCACGGCGGAGTAACCGCCGCTTCGTCCACGTGAAGCTGGAGGTCGACGATGTCCGGCGTCTGGGCGAAGCGGCGCCGTTTTCATGGTCGACGTATGCCTTCGCCCTGGAAGGCAACCAGTACATCTACCGGCAGCGGATCGGGGCACCGTCCGCGGCGGCTGCTGCACCTGATGCCGGCTGGAACAGCCGCGAAATCGTCGCGTTCCGGCTGCACCTGCCGGCGAAGATCGATTCTTCGAACAACAGTCGAGGCGTCGACCGCGGCAATATTCTCGTGTGGGAGCAGCCGCTCGCCGATCGGCTCCGCGGAGCGCCGCTCACGCTCGATGCCAGCATGCAGACCCAGTCCATCCTCTACAGCACGCTGTGGCTCTTCGGGTGGACGTTCGTCGCGGTCGCGATCACGTTCGCGCTCGTCATCTGGTGGGTCCTCCGGCGGCCGTCGATGGAACCGGCCGCGTCGCACGAAAGGTAATCCGATGCCGCTGTCCTCCGACCATCCCTTTGGCGCCAAGCCGGCGGTGCTGCGCTGTTCGCGCTGCGGCAAGTTCGTCGACTGGGAAGACGCGCACGTGCAGATCGTCTGCACCTGCCGGCCCCACCTCGATCTGCCGCCCGTCCTCGTCCGCGAGGCGCGCGACGACGCGGATCGGGCTGTGGCGCGGGCGCTCTTCGAACAGGACTTCGGGCGGACGAAGGTCGTGGCGTTCGGCGAGGTCATGGACATCGATGCGATGCCGGCGCTCGTGGCGATTGTCTACCAGGACATTTCCGGAGCCCTCGCGTATCGCCTGCTGGGCGGCGCGCTCCATATCGTGGCGCTCGCGACCGATCCGATGTGGCAGCGATCCGGCGTCGGCGGGCACCTCGTTGCCGAGGCCGAACTGCTCGCGCGGCGCCTCGGGCTGGCGCAACTGGTCGTCGCCACGACGAACGACAACCTGCCGGCGTTGTACTTCTACCAGCGAAGGGGGTACCGGCTGACCGACCTCGTGCCGAAGAGCGTCATCGAACACACCGGCCAGGAGCAGCCTGGGTTCGCCGGCATCCCTGTTCGTGACGAGATCAGGCTGGAAAAGCGACTCGCGTGAACGAGTACCCCTACTGGTGGGACACCATATCGGGGTTCCGGGACCGTGCGGTCGATTCGCCGCCGACGGACCGGAAGTACGACGTGGCGATTGTGGGCGCCGGGTACACGGGACTCTCCGCGGCGCGCCATCTGGCTCGTGCGGGCGCTTCCGTGGTGGTGCTCGAAGCAGAGCGTGTCGGGTGGGGCGCCAGCTCGCGCAACGGCGGTCAGGTGCTGGCCGGCCTGAAGCTCGACCCCGTCACCCTCGTTGCCCGGTACGGCGCCACCCGCGCACGTCAGCTGTTCGATCTGTCGCTCGAGTCCATCGAGCGGCTGGAAGCGCTCATCGGCGCCGAATCGATCGCGTGTGAACTGGAGCCGAGCGGCCATCTGCAGGCGGCGTGGAAGCCGGCACACTTCGAGGAGTTCCGGCACGAGCAGGCGCTCCTGGCACGCGTGTTCCATCACCGCGTGGAGCTGGTTGGACCGGGAGAGCAGCGATCCGAGCTGGGCACCAGCCTGTATCACGGGCTGCTCATCGACGAGCGAAGCCGCTCGCTCAACCCTGCGCGGTATGTGACGGGGCTTGCCGAGGCGGCGCGCAGGGCGGGTGCCGCCCTGCACGAGGGGACACCCGTTCGCCGGTTCGTCCGCAAGGGCTATCGGTGGAACGTGACGGTGCCGGGCGGCGAGATCGACGCCGCTGACGTCCTGATTGCGACCAACGGCTACACGGGTCCCGAGGCGCCGGCGCTCCAGCGGCGCTTCGTGCCGATCGGCAGCTACATCATCGCGACCGAGCCGCTCGCCGCGGCCACGGCGGACGCACTCCTGCCGCGCCGCCGCATGGTCTTCGATTCGAAGAACTTCCTGTATTACTTCCGTTTGACGCGCGACCGACGGCTTCTCTTCGGCGGCCGTGCAGAGTTCAGCCGGCCTTCCTCCGACAGCGCCCGCAGGGCTGCAGCCATCCTGCGCCGCGCCATGACGGCCGTCTTTCCCGATCTCGCCGACACACGCATCGATTACGCGTGGGGTGGAACCGTCGCCTTCACCCGTGACCAGATGCCGCATGCGGGCCGGCTGGACGACGCGTATTACGCCGGCGGCTATTGCGGGCACGGGGTCGCGATGGCGACGTATCTCGGCGAGCTCGTCGCGCGCCGTCTCGGAGGAGAACCGCTGGAGCACCCCTTCATCGACGACAGCGGCGACCAGTTTCCGGCGATCCCCTTGTATCGCGGCACGCCGTGGTTCCTCCCCGCCGCCGGGGCCTACTACCGGCTGCTCGACGTGTTTCGATGACCGCTGCCGCCGCTCGCCGATGAAGCTCGAGCTCACGCCCGCCGAGATGTTGGCCATGGCGGACGCCGTCGTCACACGATCGGTGGAGCACATCCGCTCTCTGGCGTTGCAGCCGAGCAGGGGAGATGTCGATGCCGCCGACGAGTGCCGCGCCATGCGCGAGCCTGCGCCCGAGGAAGGGCGGATGCTCGAGCCGCTGCTGGAGGAGCTCTTCGAGCGGCACGTGCCGCGCACGTTCACGACGGCGGGGCCGGGGTACCTGGCGTACATCCCGGGCGGCGGGCTGTACACGGCCGCACTGGCCGACTTCATCGCCGATACGACCAACCGCTACACCGGCATCTGGCAGGCCGCTCCGCTCCTCGTGCAGCTCGAGGCGAACGCGCTCGAGTGGCTCCGCGAGTGGATGCATTTTCCGGAGACGACGCGCGGCCTGTTCACGACCGGCGGGTCCATGGCCACCTTCAACGCGCTGCTCTGCGCCCGCGAGCGCCACCTCGGCGCCGACATCCGACGCGGCACACTGTACGCGTCCGATCAGGCGCACCACTCGGTCCTGAAATCGGCAAAGATGGCCGGCGTGATGCCGGATCGTGTCCGCACGATCCGGTCCGACAGTCGCTATCGTCTGGACGTCCGCGAGCTCGCGAAAGCGATAGCGGAGGACCGCGCGAGGGGTTTGACGCCATTTGCGGTGGTGTCTTCCGCCGGCACGACGAACACGGGCGCCGTCGATCCACTGCCGCTCATCGCGGACCTGTGCGAACGGGACCGGCTCTGGCACCACGTCGACGGTGCGTACGGCGCGTTCTTCCATCTGTGCGACGAGCTCCGGCCGGCGCTGCGCGGACTGTCACGAGCGGATTCGCTGACCCTCGATCCCCACAAAGGCATGTTCCTGCCGTACGGAACCGGAGCGCTCCTCGTGCGCGACGGATCCGCGCTGCGGGCGGCCCACGAGGCGAGCGCGCCGTACCTGCCCGCTGCGCCGCACGACGGCGAGTTCTACGATCCCAGTCAGCACGGCCCCGAGCTTTCGCGCGGCTTTCCAGGACTTCGTGTGTGGTTGTCGGTGAAAGTCTTCGGGACCGCCGCGTTTCGCGAGGCGCTGTCGGAAAAGCGCCGGCTTGCGGTCGACGCCAGTGCACGCGTCGCACAACTTCCGCACATCGTCATCGACGCGCCGCCGGAGCTGTCGCTTTTCGCCTTTCACGTGAGCTGGCGCGGTGCGACGCCTGCAGAGGAAGATGCGGCCACGAAGGCGCTGGTGGAGCGGACGACTGCGCGCGGCCGCGTGATGATTACCGGGTGCCTCACGAAAGGTCGGTTCGCCGCGCGGGTGTGTGTCCTCAGCTTCCGCACGCACGCGCCGGACATCGACCATCTGGTCGAGGATCTTGCCAGCTCCCTCCGCGATGTCATGGGTGAGGACCGTCAACGATGAATCATGCACCGTCAGAGGAGACAGACCGTGCGCGGCTCCGGGCGATCGCCGTGCGGGCGATGCGCGAGCGCGGTCTCGAACCGGAGCTGCCGGCCGACGCGGTCGCCGAAGCGGCCGCGGTGCGAACCGCCCCACGGAGCGCCGAGGAGCCGGTGCGGGACGAGCGTGCGCTGCTGTGGTGTTCCATCGACAACGACGACTCGCGCGATCTCGATCAGCTGTCGGTCGCGGAGCCGCTCGGCGGCGGCGACGTCACGCTGCGCGTCGCTGTCGCCGATGTCGCCGCCATCGTGCGGAGAGACTCGCCCGTCGATCGACACGCGGCGGTCAACACGACGTCCGTCTACACGCCCGCCGTCGTCTTTCCGATGCTGCCCGAGCGGTTCTCGACCGATCTCACATCGCTTGGCGCCGACGTGGATCGCCTGTCCATCGTGGTCGAATTCGTCGTCTCCGGAGACGGCGCGATGAAGGGCTCTGACGTGTACGGGGCGCTGGTGCGGAACAAGGCAAAGCTCGCGTACAACGCGGTCGGAGCCTGGCTAGATCGGAAGAGCGTCGT
>JADMIO011827103.1_pt1 | contig 27495 bp, 25 predicted proteins | sample 8958161 | NCBI WGS metagenome assembly JADMIO01 (sample SAMN16585339, study PRJNA669376) | soil metagenome | isolation source: Crop rotation soil | place: USA: Cullars Rotation, Alabama | collected 2011
CTTTCCCGCCCGCCGGGCAGAACCTGGCGACCGAGATCGTTCCGCCAATGGACGCGTTCGGTCCCGAAAACATTCGCAACGGTTTTTCACGGCCAACGAATCATCCCAATGCGTGGGTGGCCGATCTCAACGATAAACAACCCACGCTCACCCTGGAGTGGCCGAGTGAGCAATCGATCCGCACGATCGACTTGTCCTTCGACACCGACTTCGATCACGCGATGGAATCGGTGCTCCTGGGCCATCCCGAGAACGACATGCCGTTTTCCGTGAAACACTATCGAATCGTCGACGAGGCGGGAAAAGTCCTGCACGAGTGCAACGACAATCACCAGACTCGCAACCGCATCGTCCTGAAGCAGCCGATCAGAACGAAGCAGATGAAGATCGAAGTGCTGGCCACACACGGCGCGCCCGCGTCTATCTTTGAAGTGCGCTGCTACGCGGAATGAAGGCGCACGTTGCTACTTCACGGGTTGGTAAGCGAGGAACAGTGGTTCAGGAATGGCGAGCACTTCGAGCGACTGCGCTGTGCCGGGCCCGCCGGGCTGGACCAAAATGCACCAGCGTTTGCCTTTCACTTGGATCGGATCGTGCAGAATGATCACCTTGGGCCGATCGGGGTGGCGCAGGCCGTTGGGGACATACACGTACGGCAGCTTGGAGTCAGGGCATGTGAAATCAAGCAGCATGTCGGCGCCGACGGAATCCTGCAGGTCCGCGAGCGTCGGGGGGAGTTGCTTGTTCACGGCGTAATAGAGCAGCAGCGCGCCGGCGACGTCGTGCAGGCGCGCCGCGCACGGTTCACTCGCCACTGCCTGATCGGCGCTGACCGATGAGCGATCCGTCTGCTGCGTTCCCTCCACGCGCGTCCTGCCGCGATTGGGTGATTCGGTGACCGTCGTGGTCTGGCAGCCGGCGAGGGTTACGAGAATCGTCAGTAGCAGTAAGCAAATCGCGCGCATTACTAAAGCATACTCGCAAAACCGTCATTCCGAGTGTACTCACGAGGAATCTCCGGCACGATTCCGACTTTGAGATCCCTCGTGAGTACATTCGGGATGACACCGCTTTGCCATCATTGTCTCACTGCGTGGGAATCAACTTTTTGTCCTTTTCGGTTCCTGGCAGCGGTCTCTCGAGCTCGCGCTTGGGGGCCTCGGTCGCCGGCGTGGTCAGGTCCGTGTTGGGCTCGTCGGTCGTTTTTCCGCGTTGCATGCCTTTAAGATGCTCGTCGAACGTGCCGGGCTGGACGGCATTTGGCGTTAGCTTGGTGCCGTTCATCTCGTCCTGCGACATGTTATGCAGCTTCGCCGGCTGCTGCGCCACGTGCGGCGTGAGGAAGATCAGCAGCTCGGTCTTGCTCTTGGTGATTTCGGTGCGCTTGAACAGCAGGCCGAGCACCGGGATGTCCCCGAGCAACGGCACCTTCCGGATCGTTGACGTTTTCTTATCTTCCATCATCCCGCCGATGACGATCGTTTGGCCATTGGGAATGCCAACACGTGAGTCGGCCGACCGCTTGGCGATGACGGGCGCGTCCACGCCCGCCTGAATCGGGACGGTGGTGCCGGTGAGCGACGAAATTTCCGGCGCTACGTCGAGAATCACCAGCCCGTCGGGATTGATGTGCGGCGTGACGTTCAGAATGATGCCGATGTCGCGATATTGGATCGTATTGAGCTGACCGCCGGTGTCGGTGATCCGGGTATTGGTGATGAAGGGCGCCTCCTGGCCCACCGTGATCGTCGCAAGTTGGTTGTCGCTGGCGAGAATATACGGCCGGGAGAGCACATCGAGCTTGCCCTGTTCCGACAGGACGCGCAGCGTCGCGGTCACGTGCGGTTCGAGGACGCTGACTTTCAATCCACCGGTAGCCGCGGCGACACCGAAGTCAGTCCCAAGTGTCTGCCCATTTCCGCTGTCGCGCGTGTTGAGGATCGAAAAGTCGACGCCGAGGTCGTCGGTGTTATCGTGCGACACTTCGGCGATCAGCACCTTGATCAGCACCTGCGGAACCGCGCGGTCGAGTTCCTCGATAACTTCCTTCACCTGCTTCTCAAACCGGCTGGCGGTCGCGACGAGAAGCGAGTTCGTATCCGTATCGGCGACGACATAAACCTGCCCATACAGCTCGCTCATGCTGCCGACATTGGTGCCGACTGCGCCACCGGTGACACCCGCTGACGTGCGATTGATCGGACCTGTTCCGCCGAACGTGCTGCCCGTACCGAGCCCGCTCGACCCAAATCCGCTCGAGCCAAATCCAGTGGATCCAAAACCCGTGGATCCTGTACGACTTCCAGTGGTCGTGCGTGACGCCGAGCCGACGAGGCTGGTCTGCCGCGTGCCAGCCACATTGCCGACGCTGCCGTTGGACGAATTGCCGAAGAGACTGTTGAGCGTCGCGGCGATTCGCGCCGCCTGACCGTTTTTCAGGTTGTAGTGGAAGAAAGTCGACTCGGACGCGGGATTCGCATCGAGCTGTTCGAGAACGGTGTCGATCACTTTCAACGTGTCCGCCGGGCCTGTGACGACGATCGTGTTCGTGCGCGTGTCGGCGCTCGCCGTGACGCGCCCAGCGCGGGTCTGGCCTTCTTCCGTGCTGCCCTGCGGCTGATTGCCGCTTCCCCGGCCCCGCCCCTGCTGCTGGAGAGCACGGAAAAACGCACCCGGTCCCTGGACATTCTGGTTCTGCTGATTCGTCTGCTCGGTCTTGAAGATGTCCGTAATCAACTTCGCCGCTGCCGAAGCGTCGGCGAATTTCAGTTGCTTTACTTTGATGGAGTTTTCAAGGATGTCGCGCTTGTCGAGGTTTGAAACGATCTCGACGACCCGCCGGATGTTGGCCGACGTATCCGTGATGATGATCGCATTGCTGCTGGCGTTGCTGGTGAGATCGGCAGTCGTGCCGATGAGCGGAGTCAGGTCCTGCTTGAGCTTCACGGCATCGACGCTGGTGAGCGGAATGACCTGCGTGATGAGCTCGTCCGTCTGCGCCACCTTGGTTGGATCGGCGCCATAGCGGACGGGAATGTTGCTCTTCTTGGCATTCGTGATCGACGTGATCCGAAGCACGCGGCCCATCTGAATCGCCGTGGCTTCGTTGGCCTTCAGCACGGTGTTGAGCAGCGCGACGGCCTCGTCCGGCGTCAACGGCTGCCGGCTCATCACGGTGATCCGCTGATCGATCTTCACGTCCTTGTCCTTCAGCACGATGAAGCCGGCAGCATCGGAGAGATGATCGAGCACGGTGTCGATCAGCGCGTCCTTGAAGTTCAAGTTGATCTTCTCGGCAGGGATTTTGCCGTTGCCGACCTGCGTCGCGGGCAGGCTGGTGGGCTGCGTGGACGGCGCGGTCGTCGGCTCGGCCTGGGCCAAAACGAGCTGCGAAGAAATCGCCAGCCCTGCGGCCGAGGAGATCAGCAACGATCGATTCAGTATGTGCTTCATGTGCGTTCTCATTTCATCTCCCCGCTTTGCGCTTCATTTTTTCAAGGACGGAATTCGGATCGCCGGGCGAGCTGCTGCCCGGCGGCGCGGCCCGCTCGCTAAGCGGAACGGCTTCGCCACCGGTGAGCGTCTGGCCGATCAGCACGCGGACGCTGCGCCCGTCGGCGCCCTGATATTCCAGCGAATCGAGCGTGATGTTCAGAATCTTCCCCTGCGCGATGGAGTCACCCGTCTTATACGTGGAAACCTTCCCCGTGCTCGTATCCTCGATAAACGCCGCGACATCGCCGTCGACGTCGGTAACGCCGTTGAACACGATCATGTCCTCGCTCTTGCGTGGCTGTGTGGTGCCGGTGCTGGGTCCGAAGATGTCGGTGGTGATGTTTACCGGCGTCGGCACGCGGCCCTTCATGAAGATGCTGCGGGTGGTGAACACGGCATAGTCCGGCGGCAGGATTTCCCTGCTGCTGCGACCGATTGGGCGTGTTGTCGGCTGCGTCGACGCTTGAGTCGTCGGTGATGTTGTCGGAAGCGTTGCCGGCAAGGTCGCAGGCATTTCCACCGGCACCGTCGTTGGCAGCGTCTGCCCAGATGCGATGGCGCACGCGCCGAGCATGGCGCTCATGACCAGCACGCGCATTCGTGACACGGGCGTCTCGCCCGTGCTTTGTGCATCATGTTTCGAAAAAATCGTCATTCTTCAATCTCAATCTCTCAGCACGGGCGAGACGCCCGTGTCACACAAAAGCCCTGCTCATTTCTTGGATGCTGACTTGTCCTCCGCGATCATCCGCAGCGTTGACACGCTCAATCGAACCTGCAAATCGTCTGTTCCCTCGCGCCTCGGCGTCACCTGCACCTCATTCACGCGCAATGGGATTTTTGAGCGTTCGACGATGTAAAGCAGACGAGCGATCGCCGCCATCGTGCCGTTGCCGGTGGCGCTGTAATTGAGCACCTGGAAATTCTTGTCGGACGTGCTGCGCTCCGGTCTTGTCCCCACAACTGACACGCCCGACTGCTGCGCCGCATTCAGCAGCTCGTGCTGAAGCTGGCTCTCCGCCTGCGACGCGTCGGTCTTCAGCCCGCCCTTTTGAATCGCGGTCCAGTCGGGTTGGAGCTTCTGCTGTTCCTTGAACAGGTCCTGTGCGCGATCGATTTCGGTGCGGACGTTCGCCGTTTGCGCTTGAACCTTCTCCAGCCTGCCCTCATATGGCATGTAAATTGCCTGGTACAGCACAAACAGCACGACTGCTGTTACCGTGCCGATCGCGATGTTTCGTTCTCGTTTGGACAGAACCACATCAAACTCCTACTTCGCCGCTGCAGCCTTGGCTGCTTCGTCAGGCGAATAAACGAAAGTCACCGAAAACGACACTTCCCGCGCCCGGCCCACTTCCTGCGTTCCACCGCTTTTCACGTCGTGAAAGCCAGGCGCTCGCTGCAGGCGCTCGACAACCGTCTGCACGCGTTGCTGGTCACTTGTCTTGCCAAACAACTGGCCTGAAAGCCCGCCAGTCACCACGCTCTTTCCGCCGGCCGATTGCACCGCTTCCTTGATCGTGAAGTTGGTGGCGTAGGTCGTTCCGTCCTCGGGAAACGCGCCGGTCAGATCACGCAGGCAGTTGAGATAACGCGTGTTGTTGCTCTGCCACCCTTTGGCGAAGGTCACCTTCGACACAAACGCCTCGCTGGTCTTGAGCTGCGCGTCCAGCGAATGACGTTTCTGCTGGAGCGTTGCCAGATTGTCTTCCTGCTTCAGCAGATCCGCGTAGGCATAGACGCCGGCGCCGATGACGACGATCAACGTGATGGCCGCCAGAACGGCCCACCGCGGAATGACCGATTGCTTTTTCGCCGCAAGGCGCGAGTGGAGGAAATCAACCGAACTTTCATTGTCGCGCAAACCCGTCAATGCCAGCGCCACCGCTGGGGCGAATTTGGCTTCGTCCTGCTTCGTCGTTGAGCTGGATGCGACACCGATATCGGAGAAACTGCCGCGACGAACGGCCAAGTTCAATTCCTGCCCAAGAGCGCGCGGGTCGAGCTCCGGATCCCACACCACCATTTCGCGATTCACGCCGTTGAGCTGCAGGCTGGAGATCGCGCGCCTCAATTCCCCGACTGCCGGCGAGCGCACGTGCCGCACGCCGACGGGCATGCCGGCACGCCGCGCCGTCAGCTCGGCGCCATTCGATCCCACCGACAACACAACAGCATGCTCGATTCCGCCGGCTTCAGTTGCCTCGCCCAGTGCGAGCGACGTCGACGTCACCGTCAGCAGTTTCAACCGCGCGGCTTCACAAATGCTTTCGATCGATCGGACCGACGTCTGAGGCGTCGCCATAAGCAGCACCGAACCTGCGGATTCGGTGCTCGGCTCGCCGGCATAGTCGTAAACGAGGTCTTTGAGCTCGCTGGAGAATTCGCCCTCGGCCTGGAGGCGGAGCATGTCAGAGACCGTCTCGCGATCGGCCGGTGGAACTTCTTTCGGCTTCACGACGAGCCAGCGCGCCGGAATTCCGGCAACGGCCACTTTTGCCGAGAACCCGCCGGCCTGCAGAAACTCGGCCAACGCCTTACCCATCGCCTCGGGCTGCTGAAGCGTGAGGCCGGCCGGAAAAACAAACTCCGCCAGCCGTTGCACGTCCGCGCGGTCCGAGCCGAAGACTTCCGCGGCCAGGATCGACTGCTCGCCGAAGGCCAAACCCAGCACCTTGTTATGTCGCGATCGTTTCAAACCAATCTCACTTAAAGTATCAGACGTTTCCCCGATGCCCTGTTCCGCATTCTGCGTTCCGCATTTCTATCGCATACTCCCAAAATTCAACGTCCCCGTCGCCACGACGCCCTTGCCGGCTCGCAGCGAATCTCGAATCTCCTGTGGCAACGGCCAGCCCAGCGACGACAGGTCTTTTCGATAGATGATCTTCGGCGTTGATCGCGCGTCCACCACGACCTTTACCCGCTGATATGCCCGCCCGTCGCCACTCACCGCTACGATGTCGGCGGAATATTGGCTGGACCTGGCCGTTATGGTGCTGGAGATCAAACCGGCCTTGGCCGGAGTGAGCGCATCGAAGACCCAGGCGATGTTGTCGCTGCTGGCCGGACGCTTGGCGATCAGCGCATCGGCGTCGGCTTCCTCCAGCCCGGGCAGGCAGCGCAGCACCTGCTTTGGTGCGGTGTTGACGTTCACCAGGCCAGTCAGGGTCTTGGTATTCGTCACCGTCAGCTTGTCGACCACCTTGGCGAATTCGTCATTCTTCATCGTCGAGATGGTGTAAAAATCGCCGAGCGTGTTGAAGGTGTTTCCGCGGCGCGTGGCGAGGATCGCCGACAGCACGGGCGTCAAGATCGCATCGGCACGGCTCGGGTCGAAGGCGTTACGCAGCACGTTCTGCAACTGGGTGACGTCGCGATTGTTGACGTTGACGCGCGCATCACCGTTGGCTGCGGTGTTGGATTGAACGGTATAGACGGTGACAAAGGGGAAAAGCCCGCGCGCGTCGGCAGTGGCTGAGTTATACATCGTCGAGGCTCCGCCGACGGTGCGCTCGGTGTCGTCGATCACGCCGTCGCGATTTCGGTCGTAGCCCCACAGGAGATCGGGGGTGAAATTCTTGACCAGCAACAACTCTTCGACGCTTTCCATTGGTCCGTTCTTGGCCAGATAGGGCTCCGGAAGCGAGGCGTAAAAATCGCTCTCGGCGCCGAACGAACTCGTCGTACTGTCCTCGTCCACCCAATCGCGAATTGCATCGCAAAGCTCATCGGTCATTCCCGGAAGCTGCAGCAGCTGGTCGGATGTGGCCACGTTCAGGTTGAGCTTGGCCGATTCGTCAGCGATGCCATAGACATAGTTCTGATCCGAGTCGGCGTCAGGCCGGATGATCCAGAAGTAGCCGTCGCCGAGGCCCATGGCTTCGGCAGGCGTCTGCGTGATGGTCATGGCGTCGTTGCCGCTGGATTCGATCTGCGCCATCACCCATCGCTCGGCGCCCAGCTCGATCGCGCCGGCCTTGGCCGCGTCCATTCGATTGACCGCGGCGAGCGACTCGGTGCGCATGTTCATCGCAAACACCAGCACGAGGCTGGAGAGGACGACGGTGATGCCGAGCGCGGTGATGAAAATCGCGCCCCGACGGTGCATTCGTGTGTAATGTCTCATGGCGCCACCCCCGTCGTATCGGTCGCGGGCGCGGCGCAGGGGATGGCGCAGACATTGATGTAACGATTCGTCTTCATCTGGCCGTCGGCCTGTTTGCGATCCAGCTCGATCGTCACTTCAACTGCGGTCGGCAAGGTATTGTCGACTGTCGTGGAATCCCAGGTGTCCTGCCAGTCGGTGCCGTCGAAGTATCGCAAATTGAAGCTGGCGACCCCGCGGCAGAGGATTTCCTCGTCGGGATCGCTCTCAACTTCCGAGAGAAGATTGCGCGTGACGCGCCTCACGAGCGACAACTCGCCATCGACATCCGTCACAAGCAGTTCGATCTTCTTGATGTCCCCGTTAGCGGAGATGTGATCTTTCCCCGGGGCCGTGGAGAAAAATTCGATGCTGTCCCCGTCGCGGCCATTGTCGGCGCGGCCGTCGTATCCAAGAAACGCCCCGGCGAGGATGCCGGTTGGAGGCAGTGCATTCTGCAGATCTTCACGAAGGAAATTGAGTGCCAGGGAAGCTGTTCGTGGCGGTTCGAGGCTTGTGTCGGCGCTGCTCTGTGCGGTGAAGGCAATCCGCATGCTCGCATAAAGTGACATGGCCAACACCGCCACCATGCTCATGGCGATGACGAGCTCGATGAGAGTAAAGGCCGGAGCGTTCAGGCGCGCGCACCTAAACCCCGAACCCTGAACCTTGAACCCCAGCATGTGACCAAATCGTCCCATTATTGCTGACTCACGTACGCCAACGTCGACAACGTCACCGCTTGCTCACCGTTTCTCGTCGACACCCACGACACCTTCAAATCGATCTGCTGGACGGACGAGGTCGTCGTGTCGTTCGCCCATTGCTGCACGCTGGCCTGCCATTTGTAGTTCAGCCAGTCCGGGCTGAAATCGCCCTGCAGCACGCCGCCCTGCCAGTTGCCTGTCGCGATCAGCTCGGCGAGCTTGCTCTGGGCCAGTGTCGTTGCCTCGGTGCGATGTTGCGCTTCAGTCGATGCGCGGGTGGCCAGCGACACGCCGGTCATCACCGCGGGCAGAACGATGCCGATCAGCAGCATCGCGGCGAGGACTTCAACGAGCGTAAATCCTCTTTGCGCTCTCATTGCCTCGCTCCCGGTGAAACAACCTTGTATGTTTCCGTCGCCGACAAACAGGCCACCTCGACCGTTGACGAGAATCGGTCGGTGATTCGGATGCTCGCCGCATCGGTTCGTCCATCCGACCTGAACGTGACATATTGCCCGTCGTCAAGCTGCGGAATCGTGGTCTCCACACTCAGGCCCTGGGCGATCTGCACCGGCTGCCCGAAATCGCCTTCCGGTGCCTGAAACGTCGCGCCGGATTCATACGTCAGAAAAAACGTCCGCGCGGCCGGGTCAAAATTCAGCCGATACGCGCGGCCTTCCGTAACCGACTGCGTCCGCGCGTAATTCGTCAGCGCGATCAGGTTCGTCGCCAGGTTCTTGCCGGAACGACCAGCGGCAAACCCTTGAAGTGACGGCGCGATCAGCGCCATCACTACCGTGAGGATCGCCAGCACGAGCACCAGCTCGAGCAGCGTGAAACCGTTCTTTGCGCGACGCAGAATCATTTAATTTGTGATGTCATCGCCACCACCCTCCGCGCCGTCCGGGCCCGCGGAGATGATGTCGTAGCTCTTCCCGTTGGCGCCAGGCGTGCGATAGACGAACGGCTTGCCAAAGCCGTCCATCGGCAACGATTCCATGTATTGATGCCAACCGCTCAATTCCCCGTTCGGCTTGTCCACCAGCGCCTGCAGGCCTTCTTCGCTCGTCGGGAAACGACCGTTATCGTGCTCAAACAGATCGAGCGCCGCCTTGATGTTCGAGATCTGCGTCTTGGTGGCCGTAATTTTGGCTTCCTGCGATCGTCCTGTGAACTTCGGTACGACCACCGCAGCCAGCACCGCGAGAATCACCAGCACGAGCAGAAGCTCGATGAGCGTGAACCCGCGACGAACATTCTTGAACGTTTTCATTGCGTCCTTTCTTACTTAATCAAATCCTGCAGATTGAAGACAGGCAGCAGCATGCCGACGACGACCGTGCCGATCAGGCCCGCCATCAGAAACAGCATCGCCGGCTCGGCAACACTGACGAGCAGGCGCAACTGCCGGTCGAGGTCGGCTTCATACGACGTTGCCAGGCGCAGCAGTTCCTTGTCGAGCCGCCCGGTCTCCTCGGCGACGGCGATCATTTCGATGACCGAGCCGGGGAAGAGCTTGGGACTATTGGCGAGACTCTTTGAAAGTGCCACGCCCCGCTGCACCTGCTCGATGGCATGCGTCACGGTGTCGGCCAATGTTTGATTTCCAATCGCTTCGCGGGCGACGCGCAGGGAAGCAATCAATGGCACACCGGCACCGACGAGCGTGCCGAGCATTCTTGCGAATCTCACTAGTGCAAAGTGCGCGATCAGCCGCCCCACCATCGGGATCGACAGCATCGCCACTTCGACCTTGCGCCGGCCGACGTCGGTGGACACCGCACGCTTGAACCCCACGATTACGACGATGAGCGCAGCGGCAATGTAGATGCCGTATTGCTTCACGAGATTGCTGACGCTGATGATGAACATGGTCAGCGCCGGCAGGTTTGCGCCGAATTGGCTGAATATCCCACTGAAGCGTGGGATGAAAAACGTGAGCAGGAAGATCAGCACGCCGACCGCCAGGATGCCGAGGATGATCGGGTAAACCATCGCGGCTTTGACTTTGCCCTTCAGGTCCTGCTCTCTGGTTCGAAAGTCGGCAATCTGGGTGAGGACGACATCGAGGAATCCGCCGGCCTCACCGGCGCGCACCATGGCGACGTAAACGGTGGAAAAGCTGCGCGGATATTTCGAAAGTGCATCGGCCAGCGACGTTCCGCCGACGACGTCATCATGAATCGCGCTCCAAAGCTGCTTGGCCGCAGCACTGGAGGCTTCACGACGCAGAAGCGCCAGCGACCGAGCCAGCGGCACGCCGCCGGCCAGCAAATTGGCCAGCTCGCGCGTGAAGGATTCGACGGCCTTGGGAGAAACTTTTCCGACAGTCGCGGTCTCGGCCTTGGCTTTGGCCTTCTTGGCCGCGGCCTCATTTTTCGCTTCGTCGATGCGCACCGGATGAAGCCCCTGCCGGCTCATTTGCGCGATCGCCAAGGCGCGCGAGTCCGCGGTCACCGTCCCACTGGTCCGGCGGCCGTCTTTGCTGAGGGCTTCGTAGGCGAAAACTGACATTGGATTCATTAACTGATTTCACCGCAGAGACGCAGAGATCGCAGAGGTAACGCAGAAGATTCTCTGCGAACTCTGCGTCTCTGCGGTGAATCTTCATTTTTGTACTGACAACTCTTCCATACCGACGGCGACGTCCTCGTCCTTCGTCATGCGAAGGACCTCTTCCGGCGTCGTGCGGCCTTCTCTTATCAATCGCCAGCCGTCTTCGCGGAGGCTCGCCATGCCTTGTCGCACGGCGAGCTTGCGAATGTCGCGCGAGCTCGTGCGTTCGAGAATCATTGCCCGCACTTCATCCGTCACCGGCATCATCTCGAACAATCCCTGCCGGCCGCGATAACCGGTGCCCTGGCAATTGCGGCAACCCTTCCCGCGATACAGCACGTTCGGCACTTCATCGCCGAATTCGGCGCGGAGCTTTTCCACTTCTTCGTACGGCGCCTTCTCTTTGCAGTGCGGGCAAATCAATCGCACGAGTCGCTGGGCTGCAACCAGCTCAAGTGATGAGGACACCAGATACGGCTCGATTCCCATGTCGACGAGTCGGGTCGCTGCGCCCGGCGCGTCATTGGTATGCAGCGTACTGAACACCAGGTGACCGGTTAATGATGCCTGTACGGCAATTTCTGCTGTCTCACGATCGCGGATTTCACCGATCAGCACGACGTCGGGGTCATGACGCAGGATTGCGCGCAAGCCTGCGCCGAACGTCAGGCCCGATTTCGTGTTCACCTGGATCTGGTTGATCCCGCGCAATTGATATTCGACTGGATCTTCGATTGTCACGATCTTCAGATCCGCATTGTTGATCTTCGACAGCGCTGCATACAGAGTCGTCGTTTTGCCCGAGCCCGTCGGGCCCGTCACCAGAATGATCCCGTGTGGTAGATCGAGAATTTTCTCCCAGATCCCCTTGTCCCGATTGCTCATGCCGAGATGCTCGAGGCCCAGCACCGTGTCGCCGCGGTCGAGGATACGCAGCACGACGGCTTCGCCGTGAATCATGGGAATCACCGACACGCGAAGGTCGATCTCCCGGCCCGAGACTTTCAGCCGAATGCGCCCGTCCTGCGGTAGGCGCTTTTCGGCAATGTCCAAATGGCTCAGAATCTTCAGTCGTGAAACAATCGCTGCCTGGAACCGGCGCACCTGCGGCGGGATGTTGGCTTCCACCAGCACGCCGTCGATGCGATAGCGCACTCTCAATTGATCTTCAAACGGCTCGACGTGCACGTCCGTTGCCCGAGATTCGAGCGCCTCGGCCAGTACCTGGTTCACGAACTTGATGATCGAGGCGTCCTCGGCGCCTTTCTCCAAATCGAGGTCTTCCTCGCTTCGGTCGTCGACGATTTTCACGTCGTCGTCATCGGTCACGCCCATCGACTGCAGCGTGTCGGCGCCGACGCCAAGATATTTCTTACTGAGCCGATCGATCTCGCTCGATACCGCCAGCACCGGCAGCAGCTCGTAGCCCGTGGCGAGGCGCAGTTCGTCCAGGCCGGAGGTGTCAAAGACCTTCGACGTGACGATCGTCACGCCTTCGTCCGTCTTCTCCACCGGCAGCATGCGGTGGCTGATCAGGAGCCGAATGGGAAAGCTGCCGAGGAGGTCCTTGCTCGGCGCGTACGTCCCCGCGTCCTTCTCCAGGTCGATGAAGGGAATGCCGAAGTAGTGTCCGAGGAAACGAAGAATCGCCTCTTCCGGAGCGTTCTTGGCCGCGCGCAGGGATTCATCCATCGACTTGCCCGATGCCAGTGCATCGCGCACCAACTGGGCCGAATCGGCGTCGAGGATTTTTTCGGATTGCAGTTTGCTGAGGATGTCTTCCATTACGAACTACATGCTTTCTAACTCTGCTTCCCCGTACGAACGACAGTGAATCAGCGATTCAGTGAGTCAGCGATTCATTGAAAGGCGTTCTTTCAAATGACTCGCTGATCTCACTGACTTAATTCACCTTATTCCATCACCCCGTTCGCCACCAGCACCGCTTCCTGGCGCTTGCTGATGAACTGACGGAGATCGTCCTGGAGCTTCTTGAGTTCTTCTTTCGCCTTGGTCTTGGCGCTGCGATAGTCTTCGAGCTTGGCGAGGACTTCGCCATCGGAGGCCTTCTGCTCGATGGCATCCTGGAGCGCCTTGCCCTTGGTCTGCACGTCCGAGGGCGTCTGGTCGCCGCCGGCGCCACCGAATCCACCACCGCCGCCACGGCCACCACGGCCGCCGCCGAAGTTGTACAGGCGGTTGTTGGCATCGCGCTCGGTCTTGCGGATCTGGTCGAGCTTCGGGCTGATTGCGGTGAATTCTTCGTCCGTCATGCCGAGCGCAGTCTTCAGGCGTTCGGCCTGTTGCTTGCGGAAGTCTTCGAAGTTCATGCGGCCCTGCCGGCCGCCGCCGCCATTCTGGCCGCCGCGGTCACCGCCACGATTATTTCCGCCGTCCTGTGCGGGGGGATTGTTGCCGTCACGCCCTGCATCCTGCGCCATCACCGGAAGGCAGAGCATTCCGCTGAGCAGCGCCACGCCAAGTGTCCATTTTCCAGACTTCATTTGTCTCTCTCCTTTCAAGAGATTGTTGTTCGATGATTTTCTATCTCGGTCCCAGACCGAATCCCGTCCGGAGGAGGCAGCCGATGTGAAGGCTCCGTCGTCGGTTTAGTTGACGCGCCGCGCGGACCTCTTGGCCCGCCGCGACGGTGTCCTTCGCGCGCCTTCTGCAATTCGTCCCATCGCTTGAGCTGGGTGTCGTTCAGCAGCGCCCGGCTGCGCTTGTCGGCATCGGCACGGAGCGCAGAAAAATCCTTTTCAAATTCATCGCGCTTCTCGCGGTAACTGTTGCGGATCGCGTCGTACTTCGTCCGCTGTTCTTCGGTCAGCAGGTCCTTGATCTGCTTGTCTCGATCCGCTTCGAGCCCGCGTTGGCGCTCAAAGAGTTTTTCCATCTTCTGCCGGGTGTCGCTCCAGATGGAATCCATCTGCTTCTTCTGATCGGTCGAGAGATTGAGCTGCTCGTCAAACCACGCGGGCCCGGTCGTCGGCCGGGTTGCCGGCAGTGGCTGAACGCGCGTCGAGAGTCGGCCCAGCACGATTCCCGCGCCGAGCATCAGCAATACTGTCGTGACAAAAATCAGGAAACGGCTCATGGAACTTCATCCACCCGCAGCGAGGCGTCCGCCAGGTAATATTCCGCCGCTGGGCTCGAAACGTCGCGCGTGAGCGGGTGCGACGAGACCATCGCATCGACCCAGGGCGGCGCGGCTTGTGGCGCCGCGGCCTGCACCGGCGCGACACTGGTTTGCAACCACACGAGTCCACCCACTAACACCGCAGCGGCGATCCCGCTCAAGCTCCACGCGAGCCGCACGAGCCCTCGATCCATCACCTCACCGAGCTGCTTGTGCAACCGGGCGCGCGACATCTGCGAAAGACGCGGCGATTCCATCGCGGCAAACATCGCCGACATCGCCTGCAACTGTCGCAACTGCTCCTGGCATGCGGCGCATGCTTTCACATGCGCTTCGACCTCGGCACGAGCGTCAGCCGACAGCTCACGATCGAAGTAGGCCTGAAGTTGTTGATCGGAAGGACACATTGGTCTCTTGTCTTTCGTAGGTTGGCGGACCCTACATGTAGGACTTCAACTTTTCTCTCAATTCATTCCTTGCCCGGTGCAGTCGCGACTCGACTGTACCTCTTGGCACGCCCAGCACCTCGGCGATTTCTTCGTACGAGAGTTTTTCAAACTCTCTGAGCAGCAGCACCTCGCGATGCTCTTGGCTCAATTGCTTCAGCGCCTCGTGCAAGTCGATCTTTGCATCCGCGTCACTCGGGCGGCCCGGTACGTGCTCGTCGATCGACCCCGCCTGTCGTTTCGATCGCCGCCACACGTTTGCCTGCGTCACGAGAATCCGCGTGAGCCATGTCTTGACGCTCGATCGGCCTTCGAAATTCTTGGCCGATCGATACGCGCCGGACAAGGTCTCCTGGAGCACATCCTCGGCGTCGGCGGAATTGCCGACGAGCGAGACGGCCAATCGAAAGAGCCGATCGGCGTGACGATCCACCAGCGCGTGAAACGCGACGCTGCTGCCGTGAGCGCTTCGGCGCAGCAGGTCCAGATCGTCCTGTTCACTCGCGTCGGCCAAGCATTAACCTTTCGCGTTAGCCGCGCGGGTCTCGCCCATACAGTTGCGCGCAGCAGCCGATTTCTTCCCGAAGATTTTTCGTCCGAAGGAGATTTTACGTAAGTTATTAAGCAGAATGTAGCTGCAGAGCGTGGTCCGAATGACGAAGCTGGATTATCAAACGCCTCCACCCCGACGACCTTCCGGATGGCCGAAAGCGTTGGCCATCGTGGTCGTTGGAATTGGCCTGATAGCCGGGCGAGCGACGGATTCGAAGCCGGTGCTGGCCTTATGCCTCATTGGGGTGATCGGTGTGGTCGTCTATGCGTTGAAGAAATGATTCAATTTCACAGGAACGTCACTTCTCCGAAGCGTTTGGGCTGATGGAAGCTCAGGCTCTCTCCCACGCTCGACCAGCTCATCCAGTGAGGCTTGGAGCACTCGTCGCAACACTTATAGAAGTTCGCGCGGGAAAGCGTGCCGCTCCTGGGCTTGAAGTCCTTGTAATAGTTCCGAATCAGCGCCCAGGGGATGGAGGCTGAAAGCCGCCAGGTAATCGGATCGGGCGTATCCTGAATCTTCCGTGGCCCGTCGGTGAAGATCGAGACGGAACTGAATTCGTCGGGAGTGAGCCAATCGTAATCTTCTCTCGATCGGTTGTGGCGCATCAGTGCCACGCCGGCGCAATTGAATTCGAAATTGAAATAGCCGGTTGCGGTGCTCGGCGCGAAGAAGAACTCGACGCAACTGTCCTTGTACACCGGCGAATTCGGCGTCTCGTTCGCGACGTGCATGTGACGATCTTCGACGATGAACGCGACGTGAATCGCCGTGTCATCATAGACTGCTTTGGCAAGCGTGCGTGGAAGATGTGACGATGAGGCCGGCCTTGCATCATTGAGTTCCACATGCTGCGCGCCTTCCCACGCCCCCACTTCCCATGCCAGTGAAAGTGACGGCGGACGGAAACATCGTTGAATGTCGTATCGCGGGAGATCGCTCATTTCGCCTCCGGCGTGGCAAAGTGTTTGACGTACCACTTGATCGACTGCTCGAGCCCCTCGTCAAACTGCACGTGCGGCTCGTAACCGAGCACGCGCTGCGCTTCTGAGATGTCCGCCAGCGAATCGCGGACGTCGCCGGGGCGAGGCGGCTCGTAGATCGGCTGGACGCTTTTGCCCAGGAGCTGGTTGGCTTTCTCAACGATGTTGTTGACGCTGACGCGTCGTCCGCAGGCGACGTTCAGGGCCTGGCCTTGCAGCTTGTCCGATTCAGACGCCAGCAGGTTTGCGCGAACGACGTTGCTGACATGGCAGAAGTCCCTCGTTTGCTCCCCGTCGCCGTAAATGGTCGGGCGCACGTTTTGCACGATCTTCGTGACGATCGACGGAATCGCCGCGCCGTACTGGCTTTTGGGATCCTGCCCTTCGCCGAAGACATTGAAATATCGCAGGGCCACCGTCTGCATGTTGTGGAGCTTGGCGTAGATGCCCAGATAAAGCTCTCCTGCGTATTTCGCCACGCCATACGGGCTGATCGGCAGCCCGCGGTGGCTTTCTTTTTTCGGCTGTTCCGGCAGATCGCCATAGATGGCGCTGGTGGAAGCGTAAACGACGCGCCGCACGCCCTGCTTCAAACACGTCTCCAGCAGGTTCAGCGTGTCGGTGGCATCGACCTGGTGATAGCCGAGTGGATCCTTCACCGATTCCGGCACGCTCACCTTCGCGGCCATGTGGAAAACCGCATCGACGCCCTTCAGAATGCTCGACTTGGTTGGGATTTCTCCCAACGTCATTTGCGTCGCATCGACCTTGAGGCCTTCGAGCCGGCGCCAATTACCACAACCGGAGAGGTCATCGACGACGCGCACGCTCCACCCTTTCTCGAGCAGCCCTCGCACGATATGGCTGCCGATGAATCCCCCACCGCCGGTGACTAACGCTGTCTTCACGCCTTGATCTCCTGTTGCTGCTCGACGCTCTTCCACGACTCACCGAAATAATGCGCCAGCGCCAGCCAGGCAGCACTGGCGGACCATTCGTTGCTCGATTGTTCCCAGTGCTCGATGCGCACGCGGTCGGACAGGCCCTGCAGGAACTTTTGCCGGATGAGCGTTTCGATGCGCTCGCTGAACGGGCCAACCTTGGCGAAGGGCGAGCCGATGATCAGCCGCGTGGGACGCATGAAGTTCACCGCGTTGGCCAGGCCGGTCGTGAGATGGTCCAGGATCGTCTGCATCTGCTGCGAATCCTGTGGGAGCCGATTGATCGACTCGGCCAGGCTCATCGACGCATTTCCGCCGATGCGATGAAAATAGTCTGTGCTGAAGATTCGTTCGAGACACCCGGGCTGCCCGCAGTAGCAGCGCTCGGTGTCGACGGCCAGACGCATGTGACCGAGCTCGTTTGCCGCAGTCACGCACCCGCGATTCGGCTTGCCGGCGATCAGCATCGACGCACCGAGCCGGCCGTCGTCAATGCCGACCAGCAATGTGTCTTCCGTCTCGTCGCCATGACTCAGCAGCCATCGCGCCGCCAGCGCGTGCATGTCATTGTCGAGCATCAGCGGCAGTTCGCCTGCGGCATCGTAGATCGGCGACAGTGACGTCTTGGCCACCATCGGCGCCGACGAGCTCAGCAGCAGTTGCCGCTCCGACGGGTCGACGAAACCGGTGATGCTCACGCCGACGGCCAATGTATCTTCGTTGATCGATTCCTTGAGCAGCTCCGAAGCCAGTGGAATCAACCGATTCTGCTTGGCGGTTTGCCGGATTGGTTGGCCCATGGGTTTTCCGGCGAGATTGACTCGAAGCAACTGCACGTCGCCGGGCGAGATCGAAAGACCGATAATATTGCGTCGCACATCGTCAACCTTCAGAGGCACGCGCGGCCGGCCCGTTCCGCTGGAGGGAATGCCGGCGCCTTCACAGATTAATCCCACGTCGATGAGTTTCTGGATGGCATTGCCGACGAGGTTCGGGTGCAGGCGGGTAATTTCGTGCAGCTCCCAGCGGCTGATGGGACTTTTTCGCCAAATCAGGCCGGCCAGCCGCAACTCACGTTCGCTGAGCGGTTGATCGCCGGGCTTTCGGCCGTTGGGGGCTTTCATTTGCGGCATTGTCATTAAACCCTTACCAGATTTCCAGATCCGTCCCGAGCCACGTCATCGGCCGGGCCTATTATTATTTTGCAGGGAGCGAATTCTCTTGCATATTATTACAACCTTTTGTAAATAATCCAGCATGAACACCGCGATTCAGGCGGCCGCGACTGCGGTCGAGAAAGCACCCACCAAGATTTTCGCCTCGGCCGGCGAAGCCAGCCGCTTCGTCGCGCAGGAAATTGCCAAGCTCATCAAAGACAAACAGAAGAACGGACAGAACGCAGTGCTGGGTCTGGCGACCGGCTCCACGCCCACCGGCGTTTATGCAGAGCTCGTCCGCATGCACAAGCAGGAAGGTTTGTCATTCAAGAATGTCGTCACCTTCAACCTCGACGAATATTTCCCGATGCAGCCGACGGAGCTTCAGAGCTACGTCCGCTTCATGAACGAGCACCTGTTCAATCACATTGATATCGATAAGAAGAACGTGCACATCCCCGACGGCACGCAGCCGGTGGAGAAGGTGAACGAGTACTGCAAGCAGTACGAGCAGATGATCAAGGATGCAGGTGGGCTGGATTTGCAGCTCCTCGGCATCGGCCGCACCGGCCACGTCGGCTTCAACGAACCCGGCTCGAGCCGCGAAAGTCGCACGCGATTGATCACGCTCGACCGCATCACGCGTCTCGACGCCGCGGCTGATTTCTTCGGCGATCAATATGTTCCGCGTCGCGCGATCACGATGGGCGTCGGAACGATTCTGCAGGCCAAGCGCGTCGTGCTGATGGCGTTCGGTGAAGGCAAGGCGGGCGTGATTCAGAAGGCCATCGAAGGGCCGATCACTTCGGCCGTCGCTGCCAGCTTCCTGCAGGAGCATCCCAATACGCTGTTCGTGACGGACGACGCCGCCGCGGCCAAGCTCACCCGCTTCCGCTGCCCATGGTTCAGCACGTCGGTGGACTGGACGCCGGAGATGATCCGCAAGGCGGTCATCTGGCTGGCGACTAGCCTGCAGAAACCGATTCTTGAGCTGACCGACGAAGAATACAACGAAGCCGGCTTGCAGGACCTGCTGGCGCAGCGCGGCGGGCATGCTTACGACATCAACCTCGATGTCTTCCGCGAGATGCGCGAATCGATCACCGGCTGGCCCGGTGGGAAGCCCGATCATCTCAAGCGCCCGGGCGATATTTCGCGGCCGACTGATCGGATTTTCCCGAAGCGCTGCCTGATCTTCTCGCCGCATCCGGACGACGATGTGATCTCGATGGGCGGAACGCTCATTCGCCTGGTCGATCAGAAGCATGAAGTGCACGTGGCTTACCAGACCAGCGGCAACATCGCGGTGTTTGATGCCGATGCGATTCGTTTCACCGACTTCGCTCGTGACTTCAACAAGCTGTTCGGGATGGACACGTCGCAGATCGACGCCATCGAGCAGCAGATCGAAGAGTTCCTGAAGAACAAGAAGCCGGGCCAGGTGGATAGCCCGAAGATTCAGTCGATCAAGGGCCTGATCCGTCGTGGCGAAGCCCGCGCCGCCGGGCGCGACTGCGGTGTGCCGATGGAGCAATTGCACTTCCTCGACATGCCCTTCTATGAAACCGGCACCGTGCGTAAGAAGCCGATCGGTGAAGCCGACGTGAAGATCGTCGCCGAGCTGCTCCGCAAGGTAAAGCCGCACCAGATCTATGCCGCGGGCGACTTGTCCGATCCGCATGGCACGCACCGCGTGTGTCTCGATGCAATATTTAAGGCCTGGGACGTTGTAAAGAAGGATGACTGGGCGAAGGACTGTGAGATTTGGCTCTATCGCGGCGCGTGGCAGGAATGGGAGCCGGAGAAGATCGAGATGGCCGTGCCTCTCAGCCCGGACGATCAGAAGCGCAAGCGCATCGCGATCTTCAAGCATCAGTCTCAGAAGGACAAGGCAATGTTCCCCGGCTCCGACGAGCGCGAGTTCTGGCAGCGCGCCGAGGATCGCAACAAGGAAACCGCCCGCGTGTACGACCAGCTCGGCCTCCCGCAGTACGCGGCGATCGAAGGGTTCGTGCGGTGGTATCCGAAGGATTGAAAGATTGATTCACTGGTCCAATGAATCAATGAACCAGTGAATCAATGAATAAATAGTCATGAGCAGTTCGACCAACAAAGCCGTCATCCTTGCCCGCGGGCTCGGCACGCGCATGCGGAAGGCCGATTCCCATGCCGCGCTGGATGACAAGCAAGCCGCGGCCGCGGATTCGGGCGTGAAAGCGCTGATCCCGATCAAGCGGCCTTTTCTGGATTATGTGTTGACGGTGCTGGCCGATGCAGGCTTCGAGCAGATTTGCCTGGTGATCGGCCCGGAGCACACCGAGATTCGCCGGTATTACACCGAAGGGATCGATTCCAAGCGGCTGAAGTTCGAATTTGCAATTCAGGAAAAGCCCTTAGGCACGGCAAATGCCGTCCAGGCCGCAGAAAAGTTTGCAGGGAACGACCCTTTTTTGATACTCAATAGCGACAACTTCTATCCGCTGGAGGCCTGCAAGCAACTCCGCAGTACTTCGGCGCCGGCAGTCGCGCTCTTTGAGCGCAATTCGATGTTGGCCGGTAGTAATATTTCGTCCGAGCGTTTGAAGAACTTCGCGGTCGGGCAAGTAGAAAACGGGCTGCTCAGGAAAGTCATCGAAAAGCCATCGGATGATGTGCTGAAGTCGATGGGCGAGAAAGTTTACCTGAGCATGAATCTGTGGTGGTTTGACCGCGCGATCTTTGAGGCTTGTCGCGCCATCAAGCCGAGCGCCAGGGGGGAATACGAAATCCCTGACGCGGTTCAGTATGCCATTAACACCCTAGGATCCAACTATGCCGTCAAGTTGGTTCGCGCCGCGGTGCTGGATTTATCCAGCCGGGCGGATGTGGGGCCAGTCACCGAACGACTGGGCGATATGGAGGTGCGGCTGTGACTGTAATGGATGAAAGAAATGTCGCGCTTCACCGCCTGTTCAAGGTGCGAGGGGTTGCCGACCGGCTGATGAACAACGGCATGAGCGAAATCGAGGCCACCGCCAAGGCCACGATTTTTGCCAAGGCCGCCAAGGCCCTCCACAACGACGGCCGGCACGACAACAAGCGCGCCGTCGCTGCGTTCGTGCCCGGGCGTATCGAAGTCATGGGCAAACACACCGACTACTGCGGCGGACGCAGCCTTGTCGTCACGGTTGAGAAAGGCATCTGCTTCGTCGCGATCCCGCGCGAAGACTCCCTCGTGCGCATCGTCGACGTGCAGCGCGGCGGGGAATGCGAATTCGAGCTTTCGCCCGACATCCAGCCGCCGATCGGCCATTGGTCGAATTATCCGATGACTGTCGGCCGCCGCATCGCCCGGAATTTTCCGGGCGTACTCAAGGGCTGCGACATCGCCATCGGCAGCGATCTTCCACCGGCTGCTGGCCTCAGCAGCTCCAGCGCGATGATCACCGGGATGTTCCTGGTGCTCTCGAAGATCAATCATCTGCCTGCCCGGCCCGAATACGAGAAGAACATTCAGTCGATCGAAGACTTGGCCGCCTACTGTGGCACCATCGAAAACGGCCGGACCTTCAACGGCCTGGAAGGTGATCGCGGCGTCGGCACCTTCGGCGGAAGCCAGGACCACACCGCGATTTTGTGCTGCAAGGCTGGCTACGTCAGCCAATACGCCTTCTGCCCCGTGCGGCAGGAACGAGATATTCGTCTTCCGGAGGAGCTTACGTTCGTCGTCGTCAACTCCGGCGTAATCGCGGAGAAGACCGGCTCGGCACTCGAAAAGTTCAACGCCGTCGCCGGGCGCGCCGGGCGGCTCGTCGAGCTGTGGAACAAGTCCAGCGACGAGAAGATCGGCTGCCTGGCCGATTCGATGAAGACGCCGGAGTTCATGAACAAGTTCCTCGGCATCCTCTCCGAGCACTCGGAACTGGATCGAAAGGAACTGCTCACGCTTCGGCTCGAGCAGTTCATCCACGAATCCGAACGGCTCATTCCCGAAGTCGGCGATTGCCTCTCGCGGCACTCGTTCGTGCGGCTCGGGACGTTGGTCGATATGTCCCAGCGATTGGCCGAAACGCACCTGCTGAATCAGGTCGCCGAGACGATCGAGCTGCAGCACCGGGCGCGTGAGGCCGGCGCGATCGCGGCCAGCGCCTTCGGCGCCGGCTTCGGTGGCGGCGTGTGGGCATTGTGCGAGAGATCCAAGGCCGACATTTTCCTTGCCCGCTGGCTGGAAACGTCCGAGCACCAGGTACAAGGCGCCAGCGGATTCGTCAGCCGCGCCGGCCCGCCGGCGATGGTGTTCTAAGAAATAAGGCTGAAGGATGAAGGACGAACGATGAAGGGATAAAGATTCCGTTCGTCTTTCATCCTTCTTTCTTTTCTGACTTTCATCCTTCATCCTTATTATTTCCCCCATGCTCAAAATCGGTTTCGACATCGGCGGGACGTCCATCAAGGCCGCGGCGCTGCGCGGAGACCAGGTTCTGTGGAAACGGCAGAGCGCGATGTATCGAAAGCCGAGCTTTGCAGATCTGCAGCGCGCTATGCACGAAGTCTGTCCCGAGCCGATCGATGAACCTGTCGTATGCGGGCTTTGCCTGCCCGGCCTGCTCGATCCGGTTCGTCGTCGAATTACGATCGCCGTGAATGCGCCCGGTTTGATCGAAACCGATCTCGACAAACTCCTCGGCGACTCCGTCGGCACTCACTACAAACCCGCGACCATCGTCAACGACGCCGTCGCCGCGGGCACGGACGTCGTCGCATCTCGCAAGATGAATGGAAGAGTTCACGTGATCGCGATGGGCACCGGCGTCGGGTCGTCAATCGTCGACAACGGCAAAGCTACGCTCGTGGAAATCGGCCAGATCGACGTGAGCGTCGAAGGCCATCCCGTGATCGGCCCCGACGGGGGCGCCGGTGGACTCGAAGGCTACGTCGGCGCCAACGTGTTGAGAGACAAATACGGCCCCGACCTGGAAAAAGCCGCAGCCAATTTCAAAGGGGACGAACCCGAATTGATCGCGCTCGCCCGATCCATCCGCATCATCCACGCCATGTACCGCCCCCACCACACTGTCCTCTGCGGCGGCGTGGGGATCCGTCTTAAGCCTGCGCTGCATCACATCGAGCGATTGGTGAAGAAGAATCTCACCAGCGTGGCGCGAGAAGATTGGACGTTGAGCATCGGAGATCATGATTTTCACTCCGCCCTTGGAAGTGCTCGACTTGCAGCTACGGCGTGAAATTCGAGCCGCAACTCAACGGGTTGCACGTCTTCAGAAATCAACACGCGCGACTCATTGAGTTGCGGCTCGGGGAACAGACGAAAGATCACTTCACCCACACCGTCTTGATGTTCACGAATTCATGAATGCCGAATTCGGAGAGCTCTCGGCCGAATCCGCTTTGTTTGGTTCCACCAAAAGGAAGGCGCGGATCGGATTTGACGATGCCGTTGATGAAGACGCTGCCGGACTCGATTTCTCCGGCAAATTTCTCGGCCAAGGTCGGATTGTTTGTCCACAGGCTGCATCCCAAGCCGTAGCGGGACTGGTTGGCCAGCGCAATGGCGTGGTCGACGTGGTTAGCGCGAACGATCGCGGCGACGGGTCCGAAGGTTTCCTCCTGAAAGGCCGTCATCTCCGGCGTCACATCGGCCAGAACAGTCGGGGCGTAGAAGAAGCCTTTGCGTTCAAGGCGCTTTCCGCCCGTGAGAAGGCGTGCGCCTTGCGAGATCGTCTGCTCGACCTGCCGATGCAGATTTTCAAGGAGATCGAGCCGGGCCAGCGGGCCGATCTGCGTGGTGCGATCGGTCGGATCGCCTACTTTCAGATTGGACATCGCCTCCGTCATGGCCTGCGTGAACGCATCGTAAATGCCGGCCTCGACGATAAAACGCTTCGAAGCGATGCAGCTTTGCCCGGAATTGATGCATCGCGCCTCAGCAGCAGTCTTGGCAACACTCGCGACCTCGGCATCGGCTAGGACGATGAACGCGTCGCTGCCGCCGAGTTCCATCACGCTTTTCTTCAGAACCTTTCCGGCCGATGAGGCGACGCTTTTGCCCGCTCGATCCGACCCCGTAAGGGTCACGGCAGCGACAAATGGATCGTCCAGCAATTTCGGCACGATGTCGACGTCCGCCAGCAGGGTCGTGAAGACGCCTGCTGGAAAGCCAGCGTCGTTGAAGAGCTTTTCGATCGCCAGCGCGCAAAGCGGTACGTTCGGCGCGTGCTTGAGCAGCGCGACATTCCCCGCCATCAGCGTCGGCGCGGCGAACCGAAGCACCTGCCAGAACGGAAAATTCCACGGCATGATCGCCAGCACCGCGCCAATCGGATCGAACCGCACGTAGCTCTTGCCGGCATCGGACGCGACGGGCTTTTGCGCCAGGTATCGCGCGCTGTTCTCGGCGTAAAACTCGCACGTCGTGGCGCATTTATCGATCTCGGCCTCGGCAGAAACGATCGGCTTGCCCATTTCCAGCGTCATGAGGTTTGCCAACTGATCCCGCCGCGCCTTGAGCAGCTCGGAGAGCTTGCGCATGGCCGCGCCGCGTTCGGTGATCGATGCCCTGCGCCACTTTGGAAATGCGGCTTTGGCAAGCGGGAGCTTTTGGTCGATCTGCTCGGGTGAATGAAACGAGGGTGTTTCGATCGGTTCTTCGGTGGCAGGGTTCAGATTGGGCATTGTATCTCCGTCCCCAAATTGTAGCGGCGACGCCTGCGTCGCCTCCTGTAGGGCGAGACAAGTCTCGCCCCTACGGGAGCAAGAACGGGCGACGCGGCGCTACAGATGCGGATCAACCAATCTGTACTAATTTGTTTGTTACAGCCAATTGCCCGCATGCGGCGGACACATCGTCACCGCGCATATCCCGGAAATGCACGACAACGTTGTCCCGTCGGAGAATGTCGGCAAAGCGCGCCATGCGCTCGGGCTGAGGCTTGTGGTAGATCGCCCCACTCACGCCACGGCCGATGGAATTCCACGGAATCAGGTTCACGTGCGCCCGAAAGCCGCGCATCAGTTCGACGAGCTTCTCGGCCTGCCCATCCGAGTCATTCACGCCGCCGAGCATGCACCATTCGATCGTCGGAACTCGCCCCGTGCGATCCTGAAAACGCCTGGCTGCCGACATCACTTCGGCGATCGGATATTTGCGATTGATCGGGACGATGCGCGAGCGTGTTTCGTCATCGGCGGCGTGAAGGCTGACGGCCAGATGGACGTTCAAATCGGCCTCGGCCAGTGCGTCGATGCCGGGGACGATGCCCACGGTCGATACCGTGACCTGCCGCCAACCCAGCCCGCCCAGATCCGGGTCGGCGATGCGCTTGATGCTGCCGATGACGTTCTCGAGATTGTGCATGGGTTCGCCCATGCCCATGAAGACGAGAGACGTAAGCCGTCGACCGAGCCCGATCGCTTCTCGTTTCAAATGAAGGAACTGCTCGACGATTTCTGCCACCGAAAGATTGCGTGACAGGCCGTTGATGGTCGACGCGCAGAAGTCGCACGCCATCGCACACCCCACCTGGCTCGAAATGCAGCACGCGGCGCGGTCGGCGCGATAGCCGGGCATCAGCACGGCTTCAACTGACAAGCCATCGTGCAGGCCGATCAGCAGCTTGATCGTGCCGTCGGCGCTCACATGGCGTTTGCGTACCATCGTCTGCGCACGGGACATTTCATGGATAGTGGGCTGAATTAATTTTGGCACGACGCAGGCGGACCAGTCGACATCGATCGGGTTTGCGTAAAAGTGGCGGAGCAATCGTTTTGCATGGACGGGCTTGGAATCCTGGCGGATCAGCCAGGATTGGAGAGATTCAACATCGTGTTCGCAAAGCTGCATCGGAAGGACATTGTAGCCGCGGTGCTAACAGGGTCACTGAAGTGACCACCGCCGCTTTCGACGCAGCATCAGGGGAGCGAGGCTGAGCAGGCACAGCGCCGTTGGCTCGGGGACGGCGGCGATGCGCGTGACTTGCACGCCGTCGAGCTCGGAGAAATCCCAACTGAAATACATCGGGCTGGCCGCATTGGGATCAGCAAAATCGATCACCAGGTCCCAGCCCGGCGGGAGGAGGCCATTGGCCCACGCGGGAATCGTCGTGCTCACCGTATATCCATCGGCCGCGGCGCGGGCGTTGAGCAGGGTGAGCAAGTCGGCCATTGAGCCGGTGCCGGTGAAGCTGACATCGAGCAGCAGCATCACGTCGTGATCGTTGGCGAGATTCGTCAGGCCGTTGATTTGGACGAAGCCGTTGGCCGCATCTACGATGTCGAGCTGCGCGGGGGGATAATTGCCGTTCGAGCCGGCGAGGGTGATCGTGCCGGCGCTGCTTCCCGACGGAAGCGCCGAGCTCAACAGCGCCGGCTCGGCCAGAAGCTGCGCGTTCGGCGAAACCATCACCACCATCTGATTGCGATTGGCGATGGTCGATTGCGTGCTGGTCAGCAGAATGCTGCCGGCCTTGTAACCAAAAAGAGTCGAGACGTCGACGATGCCCGTGCTTTCGCCGGGCTTGTTGGAAAGGCCCTGGTTGATCTGCGCGATGGCCAGCGCATCTCGCGTAAGGTTTGCGCTCGACGGATCGATCTGCCAGATCTGCTGATTGTCCCCGTCTTCCTGCGTGAACATCAGGTTCGCCGCCGACCAAGCCATGTTGTCCTGGTTGTTGAAGCCAGCGGCCGGTCCGCCGTCGAGGTTTTCTTCCAGCAGGAACTTGATCGATCCGGTGGAGGCAGCGGTGTTGAGCGTGGCGCCGGCGTCGGCATTGAACGAGAGGCCGAGTTGAACGGTGAACGTGCCCTGGTCCTGACAGTTGAACGCAGCCTGCGTGCCGGATTGCGGATTCACGGCGCCGTCTTCGAGCTTCGAGAACTTCATCGCGCCGGAGCTGCTAGCGGACCAGTGACCCGCGAGCGTCTGGTCGGTCGCTGTGAATCGTTGTGGAGCGGACGTGCCGGGGACATCTGGCACCCAGTAATACGTCGTGCCTTCAGCCAGGCCATTTTTCTCCAGGAACGACATCGAGCCATTGCCGTCGACGTCGCGCTTGTTGCCGATCCACAGGCGAAGCGGCGCGGTGCCGTTGGTGGTGTCGGAGCCGGCGTCTTCGAACATCAGCAGCCCGACCTTGTCCGTGCGGCCGGTGTCGATCTCGGCGACGTTCTCCCAAGCGCCGTGCGGCAGCGCCGTGCATTCATAAAACGTGCGATACGTCGGCGAGGCGGGGTCGCTATCGAGCGCGAACATCGAGCCAGTGGTGGTCTGCTCTTCGCCGTTCATGTACACGCGGCTGGCAAATCCGCGATTCGCGCCGTAGCGATTGGCCTCGAACAAAGTGGAAGAGCAGAACTTGGTGAAGTTGGTGTCGGGAAAG
>JADMIO011435007.1_pt1 | contig 27494 bp, 24 predicted proteins | sample 8958161 | NCBI WGS metagenome assembly JADMIO01 (sample SAMN16585339, study PRJNA669376) | soil metagenome | isolation source: Crop rotation soil | place: USA: Cullars Rotation, Alabama | collected 2011
GAAGCCCCGACGAGCGTCCACAGGCCGCGTCCCGCCGATCGAATATCCTCCCGGTTCCCGGGGCAAGGAGCGAGAGAAATGGAGATCAAGCAGTTGAAGGCCCTCATCGCCATCGTCGAAACCGGCAGCTTCGGCGAAGCCGCCTCGCGCCTGAGCCTCACGCAGTCGGCCATAAGCCACCAGATCCGGCACCTCGAAGATGAGCTGGGTGAAACCCTGCTGATTCGTGGCAAGCCGCACGTGGTCGCGTCGGCTTCGGGGCGTGCCGTGCTGGCGTCGGCCTATGTCGTGCTGGCGGAGGTGAATGGAATCAGGAACCTGTTCGCGAACGCGGACCCGCGCTCGCTCGCGGGCGAGATCACGGTCGCCGCCACATCGGTGGGCATGACCTACCTGTACGGCGACCTCTGCGAGGGCTTCATGCGCCGGTTCCCGAAGGTGGAGCTGATCTTCCGCAGCGCGGATACCGCCGAGGAAGCGACCCGCAGCGTCGAGAAGGGTGCGGCCGATGCCGGCTTCGTTCCCTTCGTCCATGAGCACCCGACGCTCCAGCGGGTGCCGCTGGGCCGCACCGAGGATGCGGTCATCGTCGGCAGGAATCATCCGCTCTTCAAGCGCAAGACCGTGGCAGTCGAAGACATCCTGCAGTGGCCGTTCGTGCGCTTCCATCCGGGCAGCGGCAGCCGCGCGCAGTCGGACATCCTCTTCCACGCGACCGGGTACCCGCCGATCGCGACGGAATCGAACGAGATGGAATTCGTCAAGCGCGTCGTGAGCATGGGGACGGCGACAGCGATCATCCCGGTGATGGCCGTGGCCGAAGAGGTCCGCCGCAAGCAGCTGAAGGCCCTGCGCATCAAGGATCGCGCGATGGGAGCGGAGTTCGGGCTGGTCCACGTGCGCAGCACGCGAATGCGCGTCGTCGACGCGCTTGCCGCCTATTGCGTCGAGATGCGCGGCCCCGCGGTGCGTTTCCTTTCCGTGGACAACATCCATGTGCCGTTCTTCGCGAAGGCGTCTCCCGCGGCCGGACCCTGAGTCAGCGCGGGCGAGCGTGGTGCTCTACCCACGCGAGGAAGCAGGCCATCCAGTCGGCCAGGAACGCGCGGGTGTCGTCCCGGGCGATCGTGCCGTCGGGCGCGAAGAATCCGTCCACGCAATGGACGAAGGCTTCGGGGTACGGCATGGTGGGCATGCCCACGCAGGACAGCACGTTGCGCAGGTGCTGTTGCGCCGCCGCGGTACCGAGGGCGCCTGGGGTCGCGCCGATCAGCCCGGCGGGCTTGCCGATCCACACGCCATGCTTGTACGGGCGCGACGCATGGTCGATGGCGTTCTTCAGCACCCCGGGAATGGAGCGGTTGTATTCCGGCGTGACGAAGAGGATCGCGTCCGCGTCGCGCACCTCCTGGCGCAGCCGCAGGACGGGCGCCGGCAGCGGATCCGTGTCGTGATTGTAGAGCGGCAGGTCGTCGATGCGAATGCGATGAAACGCGAAGCCTGCCGGCGCGAACTGCTGCAGGGCGTGCGCAAGTTGCGCATTGATGGAGCCCTTGCGGATGCTGCCGATCAGGACGCCTATTCGAAGCCCGCTCTGCAGCCCGGTCATGCGCGATCTCGCTTCACTCGGCGCGGATGTCCGCCTTGCGGATGGCCTCGGTGTAGCGGGGAAGCTCGCGCTGGATGCGCACGGCGGCTTCCTCGGGAGTCGACCCGACCGGGTGCACACTCAACTGCGTCGTGCTCCTGCGCACGTCCGGAGACTGCAGGGCCTTCGCGATCTCGCTGTTCATGCGGCGGATGATGTCCTGCGGCACGCCGGCCGGCGCGGCCAGCCCCACCCAGATGCCGTCGACGAAATCGGGCACGCCGACCTCGGTGAAAGTCGGCATGTCCGGGAAGTCCGGCACCCGCGACGCGCTGGTCACCGCCAGTCCGCGCGCGCGGCCGCTGCTCATGAGCGAGCTCGCCGAGCCCAGGTTGAGCAGGCCCATTGCCACCTCGCCGCTCACCATCGCCGTCGATGCGGGCGCGCCGCCCTTGTACGGCACATGCAGCAGCTTCACACCCGCGCGCTGCGCGAACATTTCCGTGAGCACATGGCTCGTCGAGCCGACTCCGGCGGTTGCATACGTCACGGAGCCCGGCTTCGCTTTCGCGGCGGCGATCACGTCGGCTACCGACTTGAACGGACTCGAGGGCGAGACGATCATCACGAGCGGGCTTTCCACCGCGATCGCCACCGGCACCAGGTCGGTGAACGGGCTGTAAGGCAGCTTGGGGTAGATCGACGCGTTCATCACGAGCTCGCCGTTGCTGGCCATCACGAAGGTGTAGCCATCGGCCGCCGACTTCGCGACGTAGTCCATGCCGATCACCCCGCCCGCGCCGGGCTTGTTCTCGACGACCACGGGCTGGCCAAGCGCTTCGGTCAGCTTCGGCGCGAGCAGCCGGGCCGGCACATCGGTCGCACCCCCGGGCGCGAACGGAACCACGATCCGGATGGGCTTCGTCGGCCACGACTGCCCGGCGGCGGTGGCGCAAAGCAGCGACAGGAAAGCGCAGAAAAGGGCGCGCAGCACGGGGTTCTCTCCTCCAGCGAAGGTTGGATCGGGCGGTCGGGTCAGACGTGCAGCGGCGGGCGCGACGTCTGCGCCTCGATCGCCGCGGTGGTGAAGGGGCCCGCGCCCAGCGCCTGTCTCACGTCCCATTCGAGCAGCTCGAACTCGCACTGTCCGTCCCGCGTGAACGGATCGTCCTCGGCCACCTCCGCCGCCGCCGCCTCCGTCGCCGCGCGGATGACGTAGATGCCGAGGCCGCGCTTCGGACACGGCCCGGAGAACAGGATGGTGCCGGCGTCGTGCTGCCGCTGCATCCAGGCCAGATGCACGTCCAGGTTCACCGCGCGCGGGCCCTCGGGCTGCACGGCCTTCCTCTTCCTCAGACACAGGTACCACATCGCTCGCTTCCCGCTCGCTTCTTCGTCGGAGACAGCTTAGGCGCGAGGGAAGATGAGGGCAAGTGAGCCTTGCTAATCGATGTCATGACGAAGTTTCATTCGTCGAATGCCCATCACCGGTTCAACATTCGCACGATGAAGACTCCAACTTTCGGCCCCTTCCATATCCGCAAATGGTTCCTGCAGGTCGAGGAGACGCTGGCCAACGAACCCGGTGAACCTGCCGACGGCGAACCGCTGTACAAATACGTGATTGCCGCGGCCATCCACAATCCCTTCGCCGGCCGCTTCGAGCGCGATCTCGGCGCGTTCATCGGGCCGTCCCCGAGCCTGGGTGAAGAGTTCGGGCGGCGGCTGCGCGAAGCGGCCGCCGGCCGTTCGATACAGAGCTATGGCAAGGCGTGCCTCGTGGGAGCGGATGGAGAGTACGAACACGGGAACGCGCTGCTCACGAGCCCGGCGGCCAACCCCGTGCGCGCGGCCGTGGGTGGCGGCAAGGCGTGGGTTCCTTCGACGGGCAAGCGCGGCGGACCCGGGACTGCGATCGACATCCCGCTCGCGCACAAGGACGCCCTGTATGTGCGCTCGCACTACGACACGGTGACCGCGAGTTTTGCCGATGCCCCCAACCGCGACGAGCTGCTCGTCATCTGGGCCTTCGCGACACGCGGCCGCCTGCACGCGCGTCTGGGCGGGCTCGAAGCGTCGCAAATCAAGGGCGAGGACGGATTGACCTGAACGAGCCACGGCCTGTTCACACAGGCAAAGGAGCATTCGATGAAGACAGCGATTGTGAATATCGGACGCATCGTTTCCGGCGAATGGCGGAAGCCGTTCCTTGCGGGCGACGCGATCCTGATGGATGGCGGCAGGATCGTGGCCGCGGGCACGGTTTCCGACGCGGAGCTCGACGGCTGCGACGTGGTCATCGATGCCGGGAAGACGATCGCCATCCCCGGCCTCATCGACTCGCAGGTGCACAACACCTTCGGCGATTACACGCCCCGGCAGAAGACGGTCGGCTTCCTCGAAAGCTACGTGCACGGCGGGGTGACGACGGCCATCAGCGCTTCCGAGGTGCACGTGCCGGGCCGGCCCAAGGATCCCGACGGAGTCAAGGCGCTCGCGGTGGCGGCGATGAAGTGCTTCGAGCACTTCCGCCCCGGCGGCATGCGCGTCTGGGCGGGCGCTGTCATTCTCGAGCCGGGCCTCGTGGAGAAGGACTTCGCGGAGATCGCCGCGCAGGGAGTGTGGCTGGCGAAAGCCGGCTTCGGCGCCGTCAAGACCCCGTTCGAATACACGCCGATGATCGCGTGGGCGAAGAAGCACAGGATGGTGACGCTCGTGCATACCGGCGGCTCGTCGATCCCCGGCTCCTCGGGCATCTGGGCGGAGCACCTGCTCGACATGCAGCCCGATGTCTCCTTCCACACCAATGGCGGGCCGGTTGCCATGCCCGACGAAGATTACCCGCGGCTGGTGCACGAATCGGGCATCGCGCTGCAGGTGTGCACGGCCGGCAACCTGCGCACCACGCTGCTGCTGGGCAGGATGATTCGCGAGGTCGACCAGTTCGACCGCTTCCTGATCGCGACCGATACGCCCACCGGCTCGGGGATCATGCCCCTCGGGATGCTCTACACGATCACGCATCTCGCGAGCCTCGGCGACATGCCTCCCGAGATGGCCATCGCCGCCGCGACGGGCAACAACGCCCGTCTCTATGGCCGCAACAGCGGCTTCATCGAGAACGGACGCGATGCCGATGTCGTGCTGCTCGATGCCTGCGTCGGGGGGTCGCGCAACGACGCGCTGAGCGCGATCGCCAACGGTGACATCCCGGCCGTGGCCGCCGTCATCACCGATGGCATTCCCAGGTTCGTCGGACGCAGCCGCAACACGCCGGCTCCGATGAAACCGGTGCGCGTGGCGCGTAACCGGGTCCCGCAGGATTTCACGGGCGCTGCGCATTGAGAAGGATTGGCGACACCAGACAAGGACAGGAGGGGCGATGCAATACACGATGACCGTCAACGGCAAGCGCGTCTCGGTTGACGCCGAGCCCGGGACGAAACTGCTGTGGGTGCTGCGCGAGCAGCTGCAGCTCACCGGCCCGAAATTCGGGTGCGGCCTCGCCCAGTGCGGCGCCTGCATGGTCCTCATCGATGGCAAGCGGACGTTCTCGTGCCAGATTCCGGTCGAGGCCGCGCGTCGCAAGAAGGTGACCACGGTCGAAGGGTTGACCGACACCACGGGCCAGGCGCTGCGGCAGGCGTGGATCGCCGAGAGCGTTCCGCAATGCGGCTATTGCCAGTCGGGCCAGCTCGTGAGCGCCGCGGATTTGCTCGCGCACAACCCGCGACCCACGACCGACGAGATCAAGAGTCACATGAATACGAACCTGTGCCGATGCGGCACGTATCCGCGCGTGGTCAAGGCGATCGTGCGGGCATCACGCGGGTAGCCAACGAGGGAGGCCAGCTATGGACGAAGGCATCAAGGTTTCGCGGCGCACCTTTCTCGGCGCTGCCGGCGGCGTCTGGTTCGCGATCGCGCTGCCCTCTTTCGGTCAGTCGAACAGCGCCGCGCGGGCTGCCGCATCGGAGCTGCGCCCGAGCGCGTGGGTGCGCCTCCTTCCCGATGACACCGTCGTCATCTATTCGGGCGTGTCCGAGCTCGGACAGGGCACGATGACTTCGTTGCCGCTGGCGCTGGCCGAAGAGCTGGATGCGGACTGGTCGAAGGTGCGCATCGAGATGTCGCCGGTGGACGAGTCGCTGTACGGCAACCCGAAGATGGGCAACCTGATGGTGACCATCGGGAGCTTCGCGATCGCCGGGTATTTCACCGCCGTGCGCATCGCGGGCGCGAAAGCGCGCCGATCCCTGATGCTCGCGGCGGCCGGCATATGGAACGTGCCGGATGCGGAAATCTCCACGGCGCCCGGCATGCTGATCCACCAGCCGGGCAACCGCACGATGACCTTCGGCGAGCTGGCGAGCAAGGTTCAGCAACTGCCCGCGCCGCCCGACATCAAGGAGGAAGACCTCAAGCCTTTTTCCGCGTTCCGGCTGATCGGCCGCAACGTGCCGCGTCACGACATCCCGGCCAAGGTGGATGGCTCGGCGGAGTACGCGATCAATGTGAATTTGCCGGGGCTCGTGTGCGCAACCGTCGTGCGGGCGCCGGTTCTCGGCGCAACCGTCGAGCAGTTCCGCGCCCGCTCTCCGCTGCCGCGCGGGGTTCAGGCGCGCCAGTTCGCACCCGATGCGGTCGCACTCGTCGGCGCTTCGGCCGGTTCCGTGCTCGGGGCGCGGCAATTGCTGGAGGTCACCTGGAGCAAGGCCGGCACGCCCGCGGACGGATACGACGACGCGACCGCGCACCCGGGCTATGTGCAGGCAGCACGCGACACGAAGCAGGTGACCCGCGTCTGGGACAAGAAGGGCGATGCGGGTGCCGCGGCAGGTTCCGGCGGGCGCGAGATCGTGCGCGAGTACGCGTCGGATTATTTTTATCACGCCCAGATCGAGCCGCTCAACGCGGTGTGCAGCGTAACCGCTGACGGCAAGCAGGCGGAGGTGTGGGCGGGGACGCAGGCGCCCGCGTATGCCGTGGGCGCCGTTGCGCGCGCGCTGGACATTCCGAAGACCGCCGTCGTGCTGCACCGCGCGTATTCCGGGGGCGCCTTCGGCCGCCGCGCCGCCTACGATCAGGATTACGTCGTGGATGCCGCGCTGCTGTCGCGGGATCTGCGCAAACCGGTCAAGGTCATCTGGTCGCGCGACGAAGACGTGCGCGTCGGCCGCTTCAAGCCGATGACTGCGCAATGGCTCAAGGCTGCCATCTCTCCCGAGGGCGCCGTCACCGCGTGGCACCACCGGGTCGCGTGCGAAGACCCGCTCATCATGGCCGATCCGCCGCGCTACAAGGCACGCAACGAGTCGCCCGCGATTGCGATGCTGGGAACGAACATCCCGAGCTACGGCGTCCCGAACCAGCTGATCGAGTTCGCGCGCCAGCCGATCGTCGTGCGCATCGCGCCGATGCGGGGTGTGGGCGCTCCGGTGAATCGATTCGCGGTCGAGTGTTTCGTCGATGAGATCGCCGCGGAGCTGCAGGTCGACCCGATGGAAATGCGCAAGCGCCTGCTGCGCGATTCACCGCGTGGCTTGAAGGTGCTCGAGCGGGTTGCGGCGATGTCGGGGTGGGGGAGCGCCGCGGAAGGACGTGCAAAGGGTTTGTCCTACTCGGACTACGGAGGCTCTTTTCTCGCCGCGGTAGCCGAAGTTTCCTGCGATCGAGCCACCGGCGTGATCCGCGTTCACCGGTTCTGGGCAGCGATCGATCCCGGACTCGCCATCCAGCCCGACACCATCGTGTCCAGTATCGAGGGAGGCCTGATCTTCGGCACGAGCATGGCGATCAAGGAGAGCATCTCCTTCAAGGCCGGGCGGAACCGGCAGTCGAATTTCTTCGACTATCCCATTCTGCGGATGGCGGAATCGCCGGACATCGAAGTGGAGCTGGTGGCCAGCAACGACAGGCCGCCGGCGGGCATCGCCGAGGCGGCCCCGATCGTGGCGCCGGCCGCGATCGCCAATGCGTTCGCGACACTTACGGGGCGAAGGGTTCGGCGGATGCCGTTGAGTCCGGACAGAGTGCTGAGTGCAATCCGCACGTGAAGGTGTAGATCCAGTACACCAGTCACGCCTTCAACCGCGTGCACCGCGCTCGTGGCAACAACCATCGGCATCAAGGTGAATGAGGCTGACAAGACCGCCGCGTCCCCTGAACACAGGCAGCCGTGCACGTCCTTCCGCCTTAACGACTTCTTTCGCGCGCGAGCGCAGCTTCGCTACGGCTTGTACCGGAAGAGCCGCGTGCAGTTGACTTCGACCTTGCTGGTTTGCCAATCGAGCACGCCACCGCAGTTGTCCCCGTTCACGAAAACAGACGTGGTCCCCGCGCGCGCCACACCCGGGATGTCGTCATTGCCGACCACCGTCGGGGACAACAGCACGAGTTGTCCGTTGCGGTAAGCGAAGGACTTCGCGGTATGAATCGGGCCGACCGGCGAGAAACCGCCCCGTATGAAGAGCCAGCCGGACGCGTTGTCGTATCGCCACCCCTGGGCCGGACCCGCTGTTCCGAACTCGGTCTGGCTGGTGGCGAGCGCGGGGAACGGCACCACGTAGCCGGGGTACGCCGTGTGGGCGGGCGTCGTCGCCATGTACGTGCACAGAGCGGTTCCCGGGATGTACGCCCAGAAATACATGACGCCATTGGCCACGAGCCGGGGGTCGCCATAGAGGCTACACACCTTCAGCAGGTCGCCGCTGCGGCTCCTGGGGAAATACGTACCGGTGAGGGAGCCGGTGATTGGATAGCCCAGCGGGACACCGTGAATTCCGGGCGACGTGTAGACGATTCCGTCGATCACGGAGGTGCCGAAGGGCGCGCGATAGTAGTTGCCCTGATAGAGGAGGACGCGATCGCCCGAGCCTTGCACCCCGGTCAGCGCGTCGCCCGCGTGCAGCACCGGCGAGCTCGCGCTGATCTGGTACGCGTTTCCGTCCGCGGCGGTAAAAAACAGCTTGCCGTTGATGACCGACGAATCCTCGCCAATGACGTTTTTCGGGTTCCAGACCGGGGCGTCGTCGCCACCGGGGACGATGTCCGTGCGGTTGTCGCTGGCGAGTACGGGCGGGTCGCCGGGCGCCCATTTGTAGATCTTGCTGTTGCCATCGGCGCCTCCGCCCCTGAAGAAGAGTACCCCCCCAACGTCGGTCAGGAAGCGGATGCTGTCGCTGCCGCCAGGCTCCAGATCGCTGATGGCGTCGGCGGCAGACAGTGGACCCCCGCCCGCGACATGCCTGAAGAGCTTGAATTTCGAGTCGCCCACGGCGCCGACATCGCCGACGAAGTACAGCGAGTCCCCGATTCCGATCATCTCGACAAAGAGCGGCACCCGGAAGTCGGTATTGATCTTGACAGTGGCCATCCCTTCGCCGGGGGCGTGCGAGAAGAGCCCATACTCGGGTTCGGGGTTCTCGGGCACGGAGTCCGTCCGCGCGCGGAAGTACATCCGGCTGCTGGTGGCCACCAGCCGGCCCGGGTACTTCGAGCCCGTGGCGACATCGTCGCCGTCGATGTCGACGTCGACGGTGTCGAAGACCTGCTGCGCCGTCGTCGCGCCGGCCGGGAGTACGAAGAGCTGGTTGCGCCCGTAGCCGGTGCGTCCGTTGCCGCGCTGAAAGCCATAGTTGGGAAACTTGTCGCTGTGCAGGTAGCCGACGAAGCCCTGGTGCGCGATGAAGTAGACGGAGTCGCCCAGCGTGGCCGAGGTGAAGACGTAGGACATCGGGGCGGTGTTGACCGTGAACGCAAGCGTTGCGGTTGCATTGCTCGACGCGGGCCACGATGTCTTGTAGAACTTCAGCCCCTTCGAGGGATCGCGCCCGTTGAAGTAGAACTGGCCATTGATCATCCCCACCGGTGTCGCTGGCTCGCTGCATGGACTGCTGCAGGTGTCGACGAGGGGTGTGGTCACCGGCGCCGGTCCGCCAGGGGTGTAGGCAAAGATCCTGCGCTCTTCCGGAGAGCCGGGTTGCAGTGCCGAGAACACCACCTTGCCGTCGATGACGCCGAGGTCGAGGACATCGTCTGAAATGTCGGTGCCGGTGGTGTTCGAGAGCATCGTGGGCGCGGCGTCGCCGACGGTCCAGCGCACGAGCTTGCCCAGGCGCTCGAAATAGTTGACGTTATCGAGGACGATGCCGGTGGCCACCTCGATGCCGACCGGAGCGGCGCCCGGTGTCGTCGGGGTGGTGACCGCCGGACCGCCAGGCGTATACCGGTAGATGCCGCCCGGAGCAGCGAACACCAATTGGTTCGCGTCGATGCCGAGAAGGTAAAGCTCGGTGGGAGAGGTTACGGGCGTGGGCAGTTTCGTGATGGCCTTGGTGTTCTTCTTCTGGTCGTATTCGTAGACGTCGTAGCGCGATCCGTTGCTCGCCACGAAGTAGACCTTGGTGCCGAGGCCGATCGGCGCGAAGTAGCGGGGAAACGGCGTGTCATGACCACGGTTGAATGGAATCGATCCGGTTTGGCCGTTTCCGACATCGGTGTCGGGCTCGGTGGCGATCTGGTCCGGGATCGGGTCGCAATCGTCTGCGTTGATGTTGTCGATGGGCTTCGTCACCAGCGGATCGCCAGGTGCGTACTTGTAGATCTTGATGCAACCCTTGTCCGAGAACGCGTTGAAGTAGATGGTGCCGTTCACGACGCGGAAGCCCCCCACCCATTGGTGGTCCGGACCGGTCGGGTTCGTGTTCGATCGCTGCTTGACGCCCTCGACCGGATCGTAGGAGTAGAGCTTGCCGCCCTTTCCATTGCTGCCGAAGAAATAAATCTTGCCGCCGAGCGAAATACCGCCATCCTGCGCGGCATCGTCGATCACGGTATTGTTGGTCGGGATCGCAACGAGCTTGTCCGGCCCGGGTTGCACGACGGTGGAGATGCCGGGCTCGACCGAGCGCGAGTCGCTCTTCACCTGGATGCCGGAGAGCGTCGTGGTCACCTTCCCGAACTTGACCGTCACCGACTGCGTGGGCCCATGGAGCAGCGCGAGCTCGAAGAGGACGCGGCCATCGGTTCGCCCGAGCTCCGTCGCCTTGATGGGACCCTTGTCGGCCTTGTCCGTGGTCGAGACTTCGAGCGGCTTGTCGCAATCCACCGGGCTGGTCCCGTTGAGCAGCCTCACGCGAAGCACCGCCGGGACGCCGGCCTGCACGATCTTCGGATACGTTGCCTCGAGCGAGGTAATGGTGCATGGAGCGGCTTCCACTCCCATGCACGCCAGTGCGAGCAACGCCGCAACGCCCGACACGTAGCCGGTCTGAACGAGCCTTCGCATGCTTCCACCCTCCAATACGTATTGTCCGGTTCGCGTTTTTATCGCAAATGCCTTGCCGCGGGCAAGCAAAATCCAACTCTTTTGTCTTAACTCGCGCGGCTCATTCCTGGTTCAGCAACGGTTCGATAATCGTGTTGCCCGTCTCGAACCGGTTGGGGGCAAGCTGGGCAAGAACCGGGTCGACGACTCCTTTCACGACCAGGTCCGCCATCATGCGTCCCACCGCCGGACAGGTCATGAACCCGCGAAACGAAGACACGGTTACGTAAAGCTTTTCGATCGGTGTCTCTCCGAGGATCGGCTGCATGTCCGGCGTCAGGCTCGATACACAGCCCCAGGTCCGCAACACCGCGACATCGGCGACACCTGGCAGAAGGTCGACCACCTTTTGCGCGGCCCAGTTGAGGAAGTCGGAGGTCGATTCGATCGTCGAGCCTTCACGGGCACGCGTGGGGACGAAGACGATCGAGCCGCGCGCAAGCTGGTTGACCGATATCTTGTGCTCGAGCGAGATCAGGATGGGCTTCACCCTGGGCGTGCAGGGCACGGTGACGATGGCCTCCTTCGGCAGGCTCGTCACCGGCAGCTTGACCCCCATCGGCTCCAGCAGTTGGGGGACCGCCCAGTCGGTGCAAAGCAGCACCCGGTCGGCTTCGATCGTTCCATCCCTGGTCGTTGCAACGAACACCCCATTGCGCTTCTCGATTCGCTCGACCCGGGTGCCGTAGCGCACATCGACCCCTTCACGGCGGGAAGCGACCAGCAGCGCGTCGAGCAGGCGGAATGGCGAAGCGCTGCCATCCCTGGCGCAGAACGTGCCCCCGACCAGGCGATTACGTCCCAGGCCCGGCACCATCCTGATACATTCATCCGCATCGAGCAATTCACTCGGCACCTGGTACCGATGCTGGATCGGGATGCTCGCATTGAGCTTGTCCAGCGCTTTCTGGCTGTGCGCCAAAACCAGGTAGCCATCCTGCTTGAGCTCGATGCCGCGCGGATAGTCGAGCAGCTGCGCGCCATTCTCGAAGAACGCCGTGCTCTCCTTGCACAACACGATGTTGAGGTCGAGGCCCCATTGCATCCGGAATCCCGCTCCGTTGCGGCCCGACGCGCCGCTGGCGAATTCGCCGTGGTCGACGACCATGATGCGCGCGCCGGATCCGAGCCGCGACATGCACCACGCGCTGGAAAGACCGTAGAAGCCCGCGCCTACGACGAGAACATCGGTGGTAATGACGGTCACAGGATCCCCCCGATGCGTCGCTTCGCGCCGCTTCCCCCCGGGGGGCGAGCGCCTTGGGGCGGCCCGGCGGCGCTCATCATTCGGCGGCGGGGCGCTTCTGTTGCGCCAATGCGGCAAACGACACGGGGCGCGCCATCGGCCGCGGCGTCATCATCTTCCCCGGCGCGACGCCGGCGTGCAATTGCGCGAGCATCGCGACTGAATGCAGGCACATCCGTCCCCCGCACCATCCCATGCCCGGCCGCTCGTTGCGCTTGATCGCGTTGAGCGAATGGTGGCCACCTTCGAGTGCTGCGCGAAGGTCCGACAGCAGCACGTTTTCGCAGCGGCAAATGATCGTGTCATCGGTGGCGGTGCGCCACAGCGCCGCTGGCACCGCCAACGTCCGGCGCACTGTCTGCGCGAAGCGACTGTAGCGCGCGCGCACTGCGATCGCCTCGACCAGTGCGTCGGAGGTCGCCACTGTTCGCGCCGCCGTGGCCACCGCTCCTGCCACCGCTCCTGCCACCGCTCCTGCCACCGCACTGGCCGCTGCGGCGCCGACAATCGTTCCCTCGCTCTCGGCGACCAGTGCTCCGCGCAGGCCCGCCGTGTCGCCCGCCGCGAACAGCCAGGGCAGTGACGTGCGGCCTTCGTCATCCGTCTCGGGCAGCCAGAATCCGCCCTCCGGGTCGTGGCGGATGCGGGCACCCGCCATCGCAGCCAGCTCGCTGTTCGCAATGAAGCCATAGTTGACGGCCAGCAGATCGCACGCGATCTCGCGCAGGGTCCCGGGCACGGCACGACCCTGCTCGTCGATGCGCGCCAACTGCACCGCTTCGAGGTGGTCGTTGCCGAGCGCCCGAACGGGAACGTAGCCGGTCAGCCGCGCCACGCCGGCATCGGCCAGCGAGCGCTGGTAACGCAGGCCCTCGCGCATGATGTCGCGGCCGTGCCACGCACCAATGGGGGACTGCAGAATCTCGAGCGGTGATCGCAAGCTCGCCAGCGCCGCGACCTTCGTTCCCGCGCGCGTCAATTGCGACGCCACGACGATCGGCAGCGGTCCGCATCCTGCGACTACCGCAATCCGCCCGGGTGCCGTGCGCTGCGCTTTCAGGATCGCCTGTGCCCCGCCGGCGAACATCACGCCGGGCAGCGTCCAACCCGGAAACGGGATGGCGCGCTCGCGCACGCCCGTCGCGAGAACGACGGCATCGGGCTTCAGGATCTCGGTGGCATCTCCCGCCTGCACGTGGATCTCGCCGTTGCCGAAGGCGGCGTACGCGACCGTGTTGGCGCGATGGTCGATCGCGTGCAGCGTCGCATCGAAGCGTTGCAACAGCCGTTTCTTGCGCGCAAGCTCGGCGGGCTCGGAGAATTCGGTTCCTTGCAGGCGCGCATCGGCCTGGCGATAGATCTGGCCGCCCGGTCTTGCCGATTCGTCGAGAACGGTCACGGCGCAACCACGTGCGCTCGCTTCGATGGCGGCCGCCATGCCGGCCGGTCCGGCACCGACGACGACTACGTGTCGGCGCATGGGGAGAGGCCGTGTTGACGACGGACGATCATGCTCGGCTGCGCAATGGTCAGGCAGGCGCGCGTGTCGGGTACTCCGTCGATGCTGCACCGGCATTCCCAGCACACGCCGATGCCGCAGACCGCTCCTTTGGCGTTGCCGGCTTCGTCGATCCGCAGGCAGCGCTCGCCGGCCTCGAGCAATGCAGCCGCCACGCTTTGTCCTTCACGCGCCGCTATCGCCCTGCCTTCGAAACTGAATTCGAATCTGCTCGATGTGGGAGGGTTGGCGGGCACGATTCAGCGTGGTTTTCTTGAACGGATACAATGTTCTTGACAAGAATATTCGCCACATGAGACGCTTTTGTCAAGGCGAATGTTGTTTCGCGAGACGCATCGCGATACACAATCCCTTACCATCACGATACCGGCGGTCATATCCGTCAGCGCTTGTGCATCACCTCAAAAGGAGGCAAACGATGTTTACGCGATTCGTTGTGGCGTCGGCGGTGGTCCTGGGCTTGAGTTCAACAGCGCTTGCGGCCGACCCGGCATCGGCCTGGAACGACATCATGGCCCAGAAGAAGATCACGGCCTGCGTCGTGCCGGCGTACCAGCCTTACTCCGCAAAGGACGCCGGCGGCACCTGGAGCGGCTTCGCGGTCGAGATGGCCAAGGACGTCGCGACGAACCTGCACGTGGAGCTCGAGTACGTCGAGACCAGCTTCAAGACCGTCGTGCTGGACATCCAGAGCGGAAAGTGCAACGTGTTCTTCGGCTTCAATGCGACGCCCGAACGCGCGCTCGCGATCGACTTCGCCGGACCGCTCTATACGCTGGGTTTCGGCGCGCTGGACCGGGCCGGATTCGTGCCGAAGGGGAATCGCTGGGCCGATCTCAATGACCCGGCGATCCGCGTCTGCTACGCCGTCGGCAACAGCTCCGAGCAGCAGATCAAGCGGTTCGCCCCGAAATCGACCCAGGTCGCATTGCCGAAATCCGATGATTGCGTGCTCGCGCTGATGTCGAACCGGGCCGACCGCTACATCGACGGCGTGATGGGCAGCATGGGCGCGCGCGCGAAGAACCCGAAGCTCGGAAAGCTGCACATGATGACGCCGAACTATGCGCTGCCATCCTATGCCGGCGTCAGGCTGGATGACGGCCGGTTCCAGAAGTTCCTGCAGAGGTGGGTGGAGTACAACCGCGGAAACGGAAACATCACCTACTGGCTGACATCATCGATGGAAAGCATCGGGATCAAGGCGGACTCGATCCCTCCGGAAGTGACGTTCTAGCCGCCGACGCCGCCGAGGAAGGACAGGACCGACAGATAGCGCACCGGCGTGCGTAACAGCTTCTCGGGACCGTGCGGGACAACGGCCTGAAACAGCAACGAGTCTCCTTCGGACATCGTGAACGTTTTCTTGCCGTGGCGATAGACCAGATGACCTTCCAGGACGTGGATGAACTGGGTGCCGGACCGGTGGAGGAACGGCAATACCTGGGACGTATCGGAAAATGTCATGAGATACGGCTCGACGGCAATCCCCTTGGCGGTCGTCTGCCCGAGCACGCGGTAGTCATGTCCGAGGCCGAGCCCGGAGCGGTGCACGAGGCTGCCCTCCCCCGCACGCACGAAGGTGGCATCGGTCACGTCGTCGAATTCGCGAAACAGCGAGGTAACCGGGACCTGCAGGGCTCTCGCCAACGCACGGATGCTGGCGAGCGACGGTGAAATCGCGCCGTTCTCGATCTTCGAGACCATGCCAGCCGAGAGCTTCGCGCGCTGGGCCAGCTCCGAGATAGCGAGCCCGGTGCGCTTGCGGAACTCGCGTACCACCTCTCCCAGCGCCGCTTCGAGGCGCCGGTCGCCGGGCGCATCGCTCGTGGCGGAAGCGGCTATTGCTGCCTTCTTGTCAGCCATGCGGCACGATACTCCAACTTGTGCGAAGTGAGGACCACATGTCGGGCTATGAGTGGGATTTTCGAGCTGCCTTCCTGCATCCCGAGCTGTGGCTGAAAGCGCTGACGTTCACGCTTGGGTACGCGGCGGCTACGACCGTGCTCGGGCTTCTCCTCGGCGTGATCTGCGGCATGGTCCTGTTGAGCAAATACTGGATCTTGCGCGCTCCCGTCAGCGGCTTCGTGCAGGTCTTCCGCTGCACGCCGCTGCTCATTCAATTGATCTGGTTCTATTACGCCCTGCCGGTCGTGGCCAATCTCACCATTCCTGCCTGGCTTGCCGCGGGTCTCGGGATGACGCTCTACATGGCGGCATTCTCGGCCGAGATTTTTCGCGCGGGCATCATGTCCATCGACCGTGGCCAGTGGCACGCCGCAAGGGCCATCGGGATGATGACCTGGCAGGTGATGGTTCGCATCGTGCTGCCGCAGGCGACGCGGCGGATGCTGCCGCCCTTCGTCAATCAGTCCGTGCTGCAGTTGAAGAACACCTCGCTGCTCTCGATCATCGCGGTGCCCGAGCTCACCTACACGGCGCAGGTGTTCGTGTCCGAAACGTTCCGGCCGCTGGAGTTGTACACCGCGCTGGGCATCATCTATCTCGTCGTCCTCTATCCGCTGCAGAAGCTGGCGAAAATGCTGGAGCGGCGCGATGACATCTGATGGAGGCGCACGGCCCGGAGCAGCGCCGATGGTGGAGATCGCGGACCTGCACAAATGCTACGGCAGGCTCGAGGCGGTCAAAGGCGCGTCGCTGACCGTGGGCCGGGGCGAGGCCCACTTCATCATCGGCCCCAGCGGGTGCGGCAAATCCACGCTGCTCCGCTGCATCAACCTGCTGGAGGAGCCGACGCGGGGCACGCTGCGCGTCGGCGACACCACGATGCGCTTCGGCGAAGGCGCCCGGTCGATGTCGGCGCGGGAAACGGCGCAGTATCGCGCCCGAGTCGGAATGGTCTTCCAGCAGTTCCATCTGTTCCCGCACATGACGGCGCTGCAGAACGTGATGGAAGGTCCGCGAACCGTGAAGCGCCTGCCGGCAGCCGAAGTTGCGCAGATCGCGGAAGGACTGCTGGAGAAAGTCGGATTGGCCGAGAAGCGCAACGTCCTTCCCAAGCACCTGTCCGGGGGCCAGGCGCAGCGCGTCGCGATCGCCCGCGCGCTCGCGATGGAACCGGAGGTCGTGCTCTTCGACGAGGCCACGTCGGCGCTGGACCCCGAGCTGGTCGGCGAGGTACTCGCGGTGATTCGCAAGCTCACCGAAGAGGGCATGACGATGGTGGTGGTGACGCACGAGATGGATTTCGCGCGCGAGGTTGCCACCGACGTCACGTTCATGGACGCCGGCGTCGTCGTCGAACAGGGGCCGACCGACCGCATGCTGAGCCGCGTGACCAGCCCGCGGCTGGAGCAGTTCCTGCGGCGCTATCGCCGCTAGCGACCCCGGCATGCAGCGCTATTCGATCTTCAGCCTGGCGCGCAACGCAGTCAGCCGTCACGTCAACTGGCAGGCCGCCTGGCGCAGCCCGGATCCCAAGCCTGCGTACGATGTCGTCGTCATCGGTGGCGGTGGACACGGCCTGGCTTCAGCCTACTATCTCGCGAAGGAACACGGCATCACGAACGTCGCCGTTCTGGAGAAGGGCTGGCTGGGCGGCGGCAATACCGGCCGTAATACGACCAACGTCCGCTCGAACTACATCCTCGAACAGAACCAGCACTTCTACGCGTTCTCGCTGAAGCTCTGGGAAACCTTGAGCCAGGAGCTGAACTACAACGTGATGTTCAGCCAGCGCGGCGTGCTCATCACCGCGCATTTCGATTCGCAGACGCAGGCGCTGTTGCGCCGTGGCAACGGCATGCGGGTGATCGGGAGCGATGCGGTGTTCCTCAGCCGCGACGAAGTGCGGCGCAAGGTCCCGAACCTGGACTTTTCGTCGACCGCGCGCTTCCCGATCACCGGGGCATTCCTGCAGCCTCGCGCCGGCGTCGCGCGGCACGACGCGGTGGCGTGGGGCTTCGCGCGCGCGGCCGACGCGCGGGGCGTGGACATCATCCAGAATTGCGAAGTGACCGGCATCCGGGTCGAGCATGGGCGGGCGGTGGGCGTGCAGACGACGCGCGGCTACATCGCCGCGGGGAAAATCGGCATCGCCGTCGCCGGTCATACCAGCCGGCTCGCTGCGATGGCGGGCCTGCGCCTGCCCATCGAATCGCATCTGTTGCAGGCCATGGTCACCGAACCGGTCAAGCCGATGCTCCATGTGTCGTTGTCGTTCGGCGCGGGCCATTTCTACACCAGCCAGACCGACAAGGGCGAGCTCGTGATGGGTGGCGACCTGGACGGCTACAACTCGTATGCCCAGCGCGGCAACCTGCCGATGATCGAACACATCGCCGCCGGCGCGGTCACTGTGATGCCCTGCATCGGCCGTCTGCGGATCATGCGGCATTGGGCCGGCATCATGGACATGACGATGGACGGCAGCCCGATCATCGCCAGGACACCCGTGGAGAACCTCTACATCAACGGCGGCTGGTGCTATGGCGGGTTCAAGGCAACGCCCGGCTCCGGATGGGTGTTCGCGCACACGATCGCGCACGACCAGCCGCACGCGCTGAATGCGCCGTTCAATCTCGAGCGCTTCGCCCGGGGATACACGATCGACGAGCGGGGCGTCGGTCCCTATCCGGCGCTGCATTAGCGGGCTGTTACCAGGATCTGTCCACGTCCAATGCTGATCCCGTGTCCTCACTGCGGCGCGCGACCCCTCGGGGAATTCACCTATGGCGGAGACGCGACCTTGAATGCGCGCCCCGAGTACCCTGCTCCCGAGCCGGCCTGGATGGACTTCGTCTATCTTCGCGACAATCCCTGCGGCCCGCATCGCGAGTACTGGCATCACACGCTGGGCTGTGAGTCATGGATCGCGGTCGAGCGTGACACACTGACGCACCGCATCGCCGGCAGCAGCCTCGCGGAACCCCGGGACGCAACGTGATGCAGCACTGGCGCAATCCGGAGCGCGCCGAGGGTGAGCTCATCGATCGGTCGCGCCCGGTGCAGTTCACCTTCAACCGCACGCGCTACGCGGGCTACCTTGGCGACACGCTGGCTTCCGCGATCCTCGCCAACGGAGTCCGGATCGTCGGCCGCAGCTTCAAGTATCACCGGCCACGCGGCATATTCTCCCTCGGCGTGGAGGAGCCCAACGCCCTGGTCCAGCTCGGCGTCGGCGCGGAGACCGAACCGAATACGAGAGCGACCCAGATCGAGCTGCGCGATGGCCTGATCGCCGCAAGCCAGAATTGCTGGCCGAGCGTGCGTTTCGACCTTGGTGCGACGACCGGCCTGTTTTCGCGTCTGCTTCCCGCCGGGTTCTACTACAAGACGTTCAAATGGCCGCCCCGGTCCTGGCTCGCTTACGAATTATTCATCCGGCGGATGGCCGGGATGGGCATCTGCGCGACCGAGGCTGACCCCGATCGCTACGAGCATACCCACGCCCACTGCGACGTGCTGGTCGCAGGCGGCGGTCCTGCCGGCCTCGCAGCGGCCTGCAGCGCAGGCAGGCAAGGCGCGCGGGTCCTGCTGGTGGATGAGGGCAGCCGCCTGGGCGGATCGCTGCTCTACGACGGCACGCCGATCGACTCCGTGCCGGCGCGAGCGTGGATTGCGGACCTCGAGGCATCGCTGGCGGGCATGCCCGAGGTCACGGTATTGCGCCGCGCCACCGCCTTCGGGTACTACGACCACAATCAGCTTGGCGTGCTCGAACGGGTCACGGATCACCGCCTGCCCAAGCCCGGCGAGGTCAGGCAGCGGGTCTGGCACGTCGACGCGCGCGAGGTCGTCCTGGCCACCGGCGCCCATGAGCGCTCCCTTGTCTTCGGCAACAACGACCTGCCGGGCGTCATGCTCGCCTCGGCAGCGCGCGGCTACCTCAATGGTTTCGCCGTGCGCCCGGGACGGCACGCCGTGGTGCTCACGAACAACGATTCAGCTTACGCAGCGGCGCGCGATCTCGCCGCCGGCGGGGTGACGGTCAGAATGCTGATCGACCTGCGGCCGGTGCCGCCCCGCAATGCAATCGACCAGCTCGCGGGAACCGGCATCGAGATCATGGCCGGGGCAGCGGTCACGCACGCCCTGGGCCGCAATGCTGTAACCGGCGTCAACGTCGCGCAGATCGACAGTGTCGGGCAACCTCGCGGCTCGTCACGCGAGGTCGCGTGCGACCTGGTCTGTGTGTCGGGTGGCTGGAGCCCGGCGGTACACCTGCATGCCCAGGCACGCGGAAAGCCGACCTTCGCGGCCGCCATTGGCGCGTTCGTTCCCGGCGTCTCCGTTCAAGCCGAGCGGTCCGCAGGCGCAGCCCGCGGCAGCTTCACCCTGGAAGCATGCATCGCGGAAGGTGCCGATGCCGGTCTCGACGCAGCCCGGAAGGCCGGGGTCGATGTCGAATCGAGCGCCACCGCCCCCAGCGAGGGCCCGATCCCGACGAACGCGCCGGCGCCGCCGTCGTCTGTCTTGCCCATCTGGTCCATCGGGGCTGTGCCTGGAACGCAGTACAAGCGATTCGTCGATCTTCAGAACGACGTGACCGATGCGGACATCGCGCTGGCCGTGCGCGAGGGCTATCGGTCGGTCGAGCACGTCAAGCGCTACACCACGCTCGGCATGGGCACCGACCAGGGCAAGACGAGCAACACCGCGGGCTTTGCCCACATCGCAGCGGCGCTGCAAGTGGAGATTGCAACGGTCGGCTCGACGACATTCCGCCCGCCCTACGTCCCGGTCACTCTGGGCGCGCTCGCGGGCGCCGAGGGTGGCCGCCATTTCCTCGCCAATCGCCGAACTGCTATCCATGACGAGCATCTGGCTTCCGGCGCCCTGATGCTGCAGTCCGGACCCTGGCTCAGGCCGCAATGCTATCCCCATGCAGGCGAGAGTCCCGACCATGCCGCGCGGCGCGAGGCGCAAGCGGTGCGCAGCAGCCTCGGCATCGTCGACGTATCCACTCTGGGCAAGTTCGAGGTGTCCGGGCCCGATGCCACGGCCTTCCTCGAGCGGATTTACGTCAACCGTCTGCAGACGCTGAAAGTCGGGCGTTGCCGCTATGGCGTGATGCTGCGCGACGACGGCGTCGTATTCGACGACGGGACGGTGACCCGGCTTTCGGAGCGACACTATTTCGTGACCACGACGACGGCCCAGGCGCCGCTGCTCGCGCGCCGCCTGCAGTACTGCCGCACGATCCTGTGGCCTGACCTCGATGTGCGCCTCGTCAACGTCACCGAACAGTGGGCCGCGGTGGCGATCGCCGGGCCGCGTTCCCGTGATCTTCTCGCCCTTGTCGTGGAACGGGGCGAAGGCGCTGAACTGAACGACGAGGCACTGCCTTTCATGGGTTACCTGCCGGTCCGCATCGGTGGCGTGGCCTCGCGCATCTTGCGGATCAGCTTCTCGGGCGAGCGCGCCTTCGAGGTCTACGTGCCGGCAGCCTACGGCGCTGCGTTGTGGCGGCTGCTGCTCGATGCGGGACGCAAGCACGGCATCACGCCGTACGGCATCGATGCGCTCAATACGCTGCGTATCGAGAAGGGACATGTCGCGGGAGCGGAACTGGATGGACGGGTGACCATCGATGACCTCGGTCTCGGGCGCATGATCAAGGCCGAAGGCGATTTCATCGGACGGCAGGGCTCGATGCGGCCGGGATTGCGCGACCCGGCACGCTGGCAACTCGTGGGCGTCGCATCGGCAGACGGCCAGACACTGGTGCCGCCCGGGGCGAAGATCGTCGATGCGACACCTGGGCGTTACCTTGGCGAGGTGACGTCGACAGCGTGGAGTCCGATGCTGCAGATGCCGATCGCGCTTGCCCTGGTTTCCGCCGGACGATCGCGGCACGGACAGATTCTCCACGCGACATCGCCGTTGGCCAACCGCCAGGTACCGGTGAGTGTGCGATCTCCGGTGTTCTTCGATCCGGAAGGAACCCGGCTGCATGGCTAGCGCACTGCAAGCCGCTCCGGCTTTGCCGATCGACGTTGCGAGCAGGTTCGGCGCGGAGTTGTCGATTCGCGCCTGGCAGCCTCCCGCGATCCTTCACCTGGAAGGCCGGCGCTCGAGTGGTGTCGCCGATGTCGCGCTTCCGGCAGCGGGCCACTGCATCTCCGACGAAGACGGCTCGTGGTTGTCCGTCGGCCCGGACGTCTGGTTTCGCGTTGGCGCCGTTCCCGATACCGGCGCATTGGCCTCGCGTTTCGACGCGGTCGTGGATGTCAGCAGCGGCTGGGGCTGCCTCGCTCTGGAAGGCCCGAAAGCAGTCGCACTCCTGCGCAAGGGCTGCGCGATCGATCTGCACCCGCGCATGTTTCCGCCGGGCTCCTGCTGCGCCACCGCCATGGCCCGGATGCGAGTGGTGCTGTGGCGCCCCGCCATCGAATCCCGTTACGACATGCTGGTCGGCCGCAGCCATGCGCTGAGTCTCTGGAATTGGCTGATCGACGCTGCAGCGGAGTATGGTCTCCAACAAACGAAGGAAGGTATCCCATGATCCCACCGAAAGATGAAGTGACGATTTGCTTCGCGCACGTCGCCTACAACCTGAACGCGCAATTTGCGAAGCGGGCGACGGGCATCCGCTCGTTCCAGGTCTGGAATCGCAACGAACTCGATGCGCGGGTGGGCGAAGCCGACGTGCTCGTGATCTCCGGCCTGTGGCGCAACGACCTGCTCGAGCAGCCGACCCGGCTTCGCTTCATCCAGTCGATCGGCGCCGGAACCGACCAGTTCGGACGCGATGCGCTGTCGGCCAGGGGCATCCGGCTCGCGAGCGCCAGCGGCGTCAACATGAAGGCGGTTTCCGAGCATGCGATGGCGCTGATACTGGCGCTTTGCCGACGGCTTCCCGAAGCCCGCGACAACCAGGCCAGGCGTCACTGGCGTGGAATGATCGGCGATTTGACCATCCGCGAAGACGAGCTTGGCGGCAAGACGCTTCTCGTCATCGGCCTGGGCAGCATCGGCGGGCGACTGGCGCGACTGGCGAAAGCCTTCGACATGCACGTGATCGGCGTGCGCCGCGACCCGGCCGCCGGCAGCAATGGAGCGGACAGCGTCCATGCGATTGCCGATCTGGATTCGCTGTTGCCCCAAGCCGATGTCGTCGCGCTGACCTGTCCGCTGACGAAAGAGACCGAAAAGCTGATCGATGCGAAGGCGCTGGGACTGATGAAGAAGTCCGCATTCCTCGTCAATGCCGCGCGCGGCAAGGTCGTCGACGAAGCGGCGCTGATCGCGACGATGCAGACTGGTGGCATTGCCGGCGCCGCTCTCGATGTCACCGTGGATGAACCATTGCCGGCCGAGTCGCCGTTGTGGACGCTGCCCAACACCTTCATCACGCCACACACCGCGGGCGAGACGCGCCGGTACGAGGACAACGTGCTGGATATCCTCGGAGAAAACCTCGAGCGCCTGTGGCGGGGTGAAGCCGGGCTGCGCAATCAGATAATCTGAGACGCAAAGGCGGCGGCAACGATCGCGAGCAGGTGCCTTGCCGGAGCGGGTGAGGCCAGGCAGTCATCGCCCGTTCAAACCTTCCTTGCGTACTTGCGCAGAAACACTTCGATGTCCGCGAGCGCAAACGTGCCCTTCTCCAGATGCCCGATCATCCATTTGTGAATTGCCATCGGCTTTGCGGCCAACCGAATCCCGTTGATGCGGAGAAACACGTCCACCGCGCCGAAGGCAACGCGCTTGTTGCCGTCGACGAAGGGGTGGTTCATGGCAAGACTCTCGAATAGCGCTGCCGCTTCTGCGATCGTATCCGCGTAGTGGCCGCTTTGCGGACGGAACAGCGCGGACTCGAGAGCACCCATGTCGCGGACCCCGTCGGCGCCCCCGAAACGCTCGATCATCACGCGATGAATCAGCATGACTTCCAGGGGCGTCAGGTACCTGGTCACTTGGCAAGGGCTTTGTACAAGACCTCATATTCAGCCAGGCTTTCTCCCAGAGCTGTCAGGACATCCGGCCTTGGCGCGCCACGCTTTCGCTTTTCGATGAAATCCCGGAGCGCTTCGTCAATGATCGACTGGAACTGCCTGCCTTCCTTCACGGCAATGGCACGGACCTCCTCGAGCACGTCAGGATCGGCTTGGGTTGCGAACTTCTGGAGAGCGGCTGGCATTTGGACATCTTTGGGGTGATTTCATGACAGATCATGATATCAATTGACAACGGTCATGCCAACCTATGACGGAGATCGAGGAACCTCGACATGTCCGCCGCCCCGCTCGGAAACCGTCGATGCTTCGACCGGGCAGTGCAGGTCCGGGAGCGAAAGCCGGCATTCATGGTTTTTTCTTCTTCCCCTCCACCGGGGAGCCGAGCAGATTGTCCTGCGGGCTGAGCGGCTGGGTGCCCATCGCCTGGTTCTTGATGACCGCGGCCTCGCTGTAGAGGCCGGCTTCGGCGGGAGTGGACACCACATCCGCATCCGCCGGCAAATCGGCCGGCGGTTCGGTCGGGATGCGCGCGCCCCCGGGTTCGCGCTCCATCATCGTCACCGGCACGCCTTGCGGAAAAACCACTTCGCGCGCGTCGTCAGGCATCGAGATGCCGTGCTGCTGGAACGCGCTCTTGACGAGACGTATCACGGAGGAACGCACCTTCAGCCAGCTGTTCTCGCGGCCATTCAGCCAGAAGTAGACACGCAGGTTCACCGCCGATGAGCCCAGGCTGTCGGCCAGCACGGAGGGCTCGGGATCGTTCAGGACTGCCGGATGATCGGCCAGCACTTTGCGCGCGATCGCCTGGGCCTCCTGGATCGCCACCTCGTAACCGATGCCGATGACGAAGTCCTCCCTTCGGTTGGTGTTGGCAGTGAAGTTGCGCAGATTGGCCTTGTAGACAGTGGCGTTCGGGATCTGCACGACATTGCCATCCAGCGTCATGAGGATCGTGACCCGCACGTTCAGCTGCTGCACGTAGCCGGTCACGCCGTCGATTTCGACGAGATCGCCGGTTTCGAACGGATGCTGCATGCTCAGGAAGATGCTGGCCAGAAAATTCTCGGTGATGTCGCGGAAGGCGATGCCCACTGCCAGCCCGATCAGGCCGGTGCCGCCCACGACGGTCAGGGCCAGCTGGGTCAGTCCGGAAACCCTCAGCACGATGTAGGTGCCGAGCAGGAATACCAGAGTGCCTATGCCTCCCGCCATCACCGTCCTCAGCAGGCGTGCGTGGATGCGATCGCGCAGCAAGGCCTTCGCCGCGCGCGTCGCAAGCAGCGCCGCCCCGAACGACAGTGCCATCACGAGCAGGCCGAACACCAGGAGCGGCAGGGCGCGGATGAAATCGCGCCACAGCTGATACATGCCAGTCCTCGCCGGGCGCAGGTCCCAGAGCGAAGGCCGGGCCCCCTCCATGCGGTTGACGACTGCGACCACGCCCTGTGTGTTGCGTGCCAGTCCGGTCGCCCATTTCTGGAGCTCGTCGGATTGCGCCTCTCCATCGAGGAAAACAATGCCCTGGTCGACCCGCACCCGCGGGGCCGTGAACCAGCCGGTCGCTTCCAGCACGCGCTGCAGTCGTACCCGGATTTCGTCGTCGCTCGCCTTCGGCTTCACATCGACGGTGACAGGCGCTGCGGACTGGAGTGTGGGGCTGGCGGCCCCAGGGGGATCCGCGGGTTGGGCGCCTGCAGGCGAAACCGGCACGGCGAGGCAGGCAAGCAATGCCGCCCGGACGAATCCCCGCTCCCAGGCCATGCCTAGACCAGCCATCGACAGGATATCGCCACTTTCAGTGCCGTCGCGTTCAGAATGGCGAGACCGCGCTCGGGAGTGAAACCGTGCGCTCTCGCGACCACAGCGGGAATGGCCCGGCTTTCGACGGTGCTGCTGCGCAACGTGAAGACGCTGTCGGAGACCTCATGTGCTGTGCCGATACCGGGCCGGGGCCGAGTAGCAGACCCGTCACTGCGACGGTCGCTGCGATCCGTAAAGCGGTCATGGTTTTTCTTCTGGCAGGACACGCCGGCGTCCTACTTCAGCGCATACGCCACCACCGCATCGCCGAGCTTGGTGCCGAACGAGCCATGACCACCCGCGGCGACCACGACCATCTGCCTGCCGTTCGCGCGATAGGTCATCGGCGTCGCCTGTCCGCCCGCGGGCAAACGGCTTTCCCACAGTTTGGCTCCTGTCCGCGTGTCGTAGGCGCGCAGGTAGTCGTCCATCGTGCCGCTGTAGAACACGACACCGCCCGCGGTGATCAGCGGACCGCCCAAGCTCGCCGTGCCCATCGGAAACGGGATCGGCATAAATGGCGGCATCTGGTCCCGCACCGTGCCATCGCGATGCATCCACGCGATCTTGCCGGTGTTGAGATCGGCACCCGCGATCGCGCCCCATGGCGGCGCCTGGCAAGGCAGCTTGAGCGGCGAGAGGAAGGGTTCGATCTTCACGGCATAGGGCGCTCCGTAGTTTTCGTTCCAGTGCTCCTTCTTGCCTTCGCTCACGACGTTCGTCGTTGCATCAGGGCGCGCGATGAGCTGATACTGGAACGCGAGCCGCGCCGGAGTCCCGATCACCGTCTGGTTCACCGGATCCACCGCCACGCCTCCCCAGTTGAACACACCCAGATTGCCCGGGTAGACAAGGGTGCGTCGGGTCGCGGGCGGCGTGTACGGACCCTGGTAGCCGATGGAGCGGAACTCGATGCGGCATATCAGCTGATCGAACGGCGTGGCGCCCCACATGTCCTTCGCGGTCAGCGGGGCGGGCGTGAAAGTCAGTGCGGACGCAGGCTGGCTCGGCGCCGCGATCTCGCCCTTCACGGTCGTCGCGGGCACCGGCGACTCGTGTACAGGCAGAATCGGCTTGCCGGTGCGGCGGTCGAGCACGTAGAGATCGCCCTGCTTGGTCGGTCCGACTAGGGCTGGTACCGTCGCGCCATTCACCGTCAGATCTACCAGCGATGGCTGCGCAGGAATATCGCGGTCCCACAGGTCGTGATGAACGGTCTGGAAGACCCAGCGCAGGGCACCGGTGGCCGCGTCGAGCGCGACGATGGAGCTGGAGAAGCGTTCGACTTGCGGAGTGCGCCCGGCGCCCAGCTGATCGGGCGATTGATTGCCCAGGCCAAGGTAGACCAGTCCCAATCGAGGATCGAAACTCGCGGGCGCCCAGTTGTTCGGGGCGCCCACGGTGTAGTGCTGGCCCGGCGGTAGCGGCGTAGTCACGTCGGGGTTGCCGGGATCGAAGTTCCACACCAGGGCGCCGGTGCGGTCGTCGAACGCGCGGATGACGCCCGACGGATTGCGCACCGACAGGTTGTCGTTGATCGAGCCGCCGACGATGACGAGTCCGTGCGCCACGACCGGCGGCGAGGTCTGCATGTAGTAGCCGGGCTCCTGGTAGGGCATGCCGGCCTTGAGGTCGACCTCGCCGTGCAGCCCGAAGCCTTCGCATGCGGTGCCTGTCGCCGCGTCGATCGCGATCAGCCGCGCATCGATGGTGGGCATGAACAGCCGCTGCACGCAGCGCGCCTGCGCTGTTGCCGGCGCCGGTTCCGGCGATGATTTCGCGCCCGCGCCGTCGTCGTAAGCCACGCCGCGACAGGTCAGGTGCTGACTATCGTGGCCGACCTTGATATGCGGATCGAATTCCCAGCGCTTTGCGCCCGTTGCCGCGTCGAGAGCCACGACGTGCTGACGCACCGTGCACAGGTAGAGAAGATCTCCGATCTTGAGCGGCGTGACTTCGAACGTGCGCTCCTTGGGGTCGTCGGCGCGCTCTGCTTCGCCGGTATGAAACGTCCATGCCGGTTCGAGCCGCGCGATCGTCGCCGGCGTGATGTCGGCGAGGCTCGAATAGCGCTGCCCGTACGCGCC
>JADMIO010607129.1_pt1 | contig 27491 bp, 28 predicted proteins | sample 8958161 | NCBI WGS metagenome assembly JADMIO01 (sample SAMN16585339, study PRJNA669376) | soil metagenome | isolation source: Crop rotation soil | place: USA: Cullars Rotation, Alabama | collected 2011
AGAAAGGTGGTGGGCTCGTCGAGAACGAGGGCATCGCCCGCCTGAGCGAGGGCGCGCGCCAGCCGGACGCGCTGCAATTCGCCACCGGAGAGATCCTGCAGGCGACGGTTGTCGCGGGCTAGCACGTCGACGCCGGCGCGCGTCATCCCGCGCGCGATCGCTTCACGATCGGCAGCACGCGCGCCGCGAAACCCGCCGAGGTGCGGAAAGCGGCCGAGCGCGACGTACTCCTCGATCGTGAGCGGAAAGGTGAGCTCTTCACGCTGCGTCACGACGGCGATGCGACGCGCGAGCTGGTCGCGCTTCACGCTGTCGATCGGCTGGTCGTCGACGAAGACGCGCCCCGCGGACAGATCGATGCGGCCGAGCAGCGCCCGCACGAGCGTACTCTTCCCGCTGCCGTTGGGTCCGACGACGGCGGTGAGCCGGCCGCGCTCCGAGGCCAACGAGACGCCGGAGAGTGCGTCTCGGGGCGCGCGCGGGTAGCGCGCGACGACGGCATCATAGCGGATCATGCGAGGCGCCGGAGCCGAGCAAGGAAGAACGGCACGCCAACGACTGCCGTGACCGCGCCTAACGGGAGCTCGGCGGGAGGGCGGATGGTGCGCGCGACGAGGTCAGCGACAACGACGAGCGCCGCACCAACGAGGGCGCTTCCGACGAGGAGCGGTCGATGGCGCTGAACGCCCGTGCCGCGGACGATGTGCGGAACGACGAGACCGACGAACCCGACGAGCCCCGCGGCGGCGACCGTCGCCGCGGCGAGGAGGGCGGCAGCAGCGTACACCCACCGCGCCGTCCGCTCGGGGTCGAGGCCGAGGGCGGCGGCGGTATCGTCGCCTAACGCGAGGACGTCGATGCGGCGAGCCCATGCCAGGAGGGCCCCACCACCAACCACCAGATACGCGAGGAGCCAGGCATTGTCAGTCCACGTCGCTGTCGCGACGGAGCCCATCATCCACCACACCGCATCGCGGACGACGTTCGATGGCGCGGTGCCGAGAATGAGCATGATCACCGAGTTCGCGAATGCGCCCACGACGACGCCCGCCATGAGAAGAATCCGCGGGTCACCGCGCGTCCCGGCCGCATGGGCAACGAAGAACGCGACGACCACCGCCGTGATGGCCCCAAGAAAGGCGGCAACCGGCAGCAGTGTGACGCTGAGGCCGAGCACTACGGCAACGACGGCTCCGACCGCCGCACCGCCGGACACGCCTAACAAGTACGGCTCAGCGAGTGGGTTCCGCATCGTCCCTTGCAGGGCCGCGCCGGACATTCCGAGCCCTGCACCAATGAGCGCAGCGAGCACCGCCCGCGGCAAACGGAGCACGTGCACGACGGTGATGGCGGCGGCATCGCCGCGGCCCAGGAGCGCGTTCCACACCTGTGAGGGCGAGAGGGCGATCGTGCCTAACGCGACGGCAAGCAGCAGGGCGACGAGGAGGACGACGACGAACGCCACCCAGCGCGACGGTGGGGCCGTCACGGCTGGAGACCGGGGTGGAAGAGCTTGGCCAGCGAGATGGCAGCTTCGCCGAGCTTCACGGACGGCCGCGACACGAGGTTGGTGTCGTAGGCGAGCACGCGTCCCTCGCGGACCGCCGGCAGCGTGCGCCACTGCGGACTCCCCAGGAGGTGGTCGCGCTCGTTAGGTGTCACGAGAACGATCGCCGGATTACGACGCAGGACATCCTCGAAGGTGACGACTGGCGAGGGCGTAGGGATGGAGTCGTAGATGTTGCGTCCGCCGGCGATGGCCACGAGCTCCGAGAGGAAGCTTCCGCCGCCGATACCCATGAGGGGCTTCTCCCACACGTGCAGGAACACGGACGGACGAGACGACAACGGCGCGACGGCGCGTCGCACGCGGTCGAGCGTGGACGTCACCGAGTCGACGACGGTGCGCGCGCGGATCGTGTCGCCGACGAGGGCGCCGAGGGCCATCGTCACGCGGCCGAAATCGGCGATCTTGTCCATCCGGAAGGCCGCGGTGGGGATTCCCGCAGCCGTTAGGCGGTCGGCGGCGCCGCGGTCGCTGCCGCTCGCGTACATCACGACGAGGTCGGGCTTCCGCGCGAAGACGGCCTCGAGATTCGGCTGCATCCCCGCCCCGACGCTCGGCACGAGGCGCGCCGAATCGGGCCACAGGTCGTACTGCGTGCGTCCGACGACGCGATTGCCGGCGCCGATGGCGAACAGCAGCTCGGTGGTCGCTGGATTGAGCGACACGATCCGCCGCGGCGCAATGTTCAGCCTAACAACTCGACCGAAGTCGTCGCGAATGGCGGCGGGCCCGGCGTCTACCGTCGAGCGCCCGCGGTCGGCGCATGCGAGGGCTATACACACGACCGCCAGCGGCAGTGCGCGAACCGAGAGATGGCGAGAGCGGAAACGCAAAGGGCACCCCATCTCGAGGAGGGATGCCCGCAACGCCAACGCGCCAACGACCGGACGCGCCGCCGCCACCAGTCCTCCCCCGAGGAGCTGAAAATCGTGGCGCGGACGTGGGTCGTCTCCTGGCTCCGGGTCATCTCGCTCGCCTTCCCGACCGTCGCCGATCAGTGGCTGTTGAGCAAGCGTTGAACCCGTTACAGTGGCGGGGCCGCACCGGCATCGCACCGGTTTCCGTGTCCCGCGTCCGCTTCAGTTGTCCCGCGAATGTTATCTGGGCTCTCGTTCTTCGGCAAGCGCCGCCGCGAGCCGCGACTTCAGATCGGCACGCTCGGCATCGTAGCGTGCACGTTCATCCGGCAAGATCGTCCCCTGCTCCATGCGCGCATCGAGCACGGCGATGGCGTGTAAGAGATCGTCGGCGGGACGAATCTGGTTGCGTGCTGCAGTGGAAATCGCGACGGCGCGTCGGCGCCGCGATGCGAACACGATTGCGGCGAGCATCCCCAGAGCGCACACGGCCGCCACGCCGAAGAAGTAACGCGACCGCATGTCGCCGATCGTAAACGGAACGTCGAGGCGCAGCTCGGTCGGCGCGCTGACGTTCTGCGCGAGAAATCGCCGGAAGGAACGGCCCGCGGTGGTAGTCGGCGCGACCTCGGAGAGACCGCCCCCGCTCACGGTACCGCGTGGCTCCTCGAGCAGGACCTCGAGCACGGACGTCGGCTGATCGACATGAATCGACAGCGGCAACGCGTCCTTCGATAACCGGTACGCGTAGGAGAGCTGGCGCGCACCGGGGCTCACCGGCGCATACAGCCTAACGCGGCCATTGGTGAACGAGATCTTGTTCGGCGGAATCTCGCCGCTCGGATTGACGCGTGGATTCTCCGCGTTAGGCGGAAGCGTCGTCTCCCAGACTGGGCGCTCGACGCCGCCGGCAACGCGCGTCACGCTCGAATCATTCCCGAGCTCGTACACCTCGACGACCTCGCGCGCGCCCTGACCATCGGGTGAGCCGAGGATGATATGATGACCGAGCACGTGCAGCGGAACGTTGCCCGAGGTGGTGTCGAAGACGGTGATCATCGCGTCGTCGCCGCGCGTCACCGGCTCGCGAAGCGGGACGCTGAAATACGCGATGCCGTCGTACGACGCCGACACGAAGTAGATGGCGTCGGGGCTGCCGGATGGCGTGAAGCGAAAATGGTATTGGCCGCGTGAATCAGTGAGCGCGGAATCGAGCGGCCCAGCGCGATCGGAGCCCACGCGGTGCAACACGACGCGCACGGCGGCGATTGGGCGAGGGCCTTTGGCGGTGCCATGAACGACGGCGCCGTCGACGCGCCGGGCTGCCGTCGCTTGGGTCCGCGCCTGCCTCGGCAGAGAGATCATCAAAATGAAACCACAGAGGACACGGAGGAGTGTCCGCGCTGAACCCACTGACGAAAAGCGCAAAACCAAAAGGGACGCGGATTTCACGGATTCAGCGGATTTCCGCGGATCGCTGCTCGGCCCTTCACAATTCCATTCACCGAGTAAAGAGAGAGGTCTTTTTCAACGAGACACGGGCAAGCACACGGCGCATTGGCGTCCGGACGCAGTTCACCGAAGCGATCCGCGAAAATCCGCTCAATCCGCGGTCTCCTCTGCTCTTTCGCCCTCTCGCGTCGGCGGTTCAGCGCCGTGTCCGGGTTTTCAGCGCATCAGAGATTGAATTTCCCGAAATCCTCTGGTCGAAGATTCTCGAGATACTCCTTCAGCTGATCTGCGCTCAACACATCCTCGCCCGTGGTGGGAGCGGGGGCGCCGGTGGACTCTTCGCTCTGCTCGTCCATCTCGATCGAGGAGAGCAGCGACTCGGCGGCGAAGATCGGCGCCGCGAGACGCAGCGCGATCGCGATGCTGTCCGATGGGCGCGCGTCGATCTGGACGATGTTGTCGCCGCGGTTGATGTGGAGTTCGGCGTAGTACGTGTTCTTCTCGACCCGCGTTATCTGCACACGCCGGAGCGAGCCGCCGAGGCCGAGGATCAGGTTCTTGCACAGGTCGTGCGTCAGCGGCCGCGCGCGCTTGATGCTGTGGATCTGCATAACGATGGACTCGGCTTCCGGCTGGCCGATCCAGATCGGCAACAGCCGGGTGCCCCCCTTCTCCTGAAGGACGAGCACGTACGACTGCGTCGTACTATCGAGTCCCAATCTGGCAACAACGACTTCGACCACGGCGAATAGGGCTTGAGGGTCCTGACTTCCTATCAACCTATCTTGCGGACCGTCGAGCGCGCACCCCGCGCCTCGCGGATTTCATATTACCCCTTCACCGCTCTTTTGAGCGCCGCAGCCCGGTCGGTCCGCTCCCAAGTAAAGGTTGTCGCGGCTTTGCGGCCATTGCCAAGTCGCTCGGGCGAACGTCCAAAGTGGCCGTACGCCGAGGTCGCCGAATAAATCGGCTTGCGGAGGTCGAGCGCCTGGATGATGCCCTTGGGTGTGAGGTCGAACACGTCGCGAACCGCGTTCATGATGTCGGACTCGGGCACAGTGGCGGTGCCGAAGCTATCGACCATTACCGAGACCGGCTCGGCGACGCCAATCGCGTACGCGACCTGAACCTCACAGCGACGCGCGAGTCCCGCCGCGACAATGTTTTTCGCCACCCAACGCGCCGCGTAGCAAGCCGAGCGATCGACCTTGCTCGGATCCTTGCCGCTGAATGCGCCGCCGCCGTGGCGTCCCATGCCGCCATAAGTGTCGACGATGATCTTCCGGCCGGTGAGTCCAGCGTCTCCTTGCGGCCCGCCGATGACGAACCGGCCGGTGGGATTGACGTGATATTTGACCTTCTTCGAGCGGAGCTCCTCCGGAATCGCCGGATCGATGACTTCCTCGATGATGGCGCGCTTGATGGCGCGCTGAGAAACGTCGGGCGAGTGCTGCGTGGAGACGACTACGGTATCGACGGCAACTGGACGCCGATCCTCATATTGCACGGTGACCTGTGCTTTGCCGTCGGGCCGAAGCCACTCGAGGTCGCCGGATTTGCGTTTGTCGGCAAGCGCCTTCGTTATACGATGCGCGAGCATGATCGGCATCGGCATGAGCTCCGGCGTGTCGTCGGTGGCGAAGCCGAACATCATGCCCTGGTCGCCAGCGCCGCCCGTATCCACGCCCATCGCAATGTCGGGCGACTGTCGATCGATCGTGCTGATCACGGCACACGTCTGATTGTCGAAGCCGTAGCTGGCGTCGGTGTAGCCGATGCGCTGGATCGTGGAGCGGACGATGTCGGGGACGGGAACGTAGGTCGAGGTCGTGATCTCACCGGCGACGCACGCGAGGCCGGTGGTGACGAGCGTCTCGCAGGCGACGCGCGCCGTCGGGTCGTCGCCGAGAATGGCGTCGAGAATGGCGTCGGAGATCGCGTCGGCGACTTTATCGGGATGTCCCTCGGTGACGGATTCCGAGGTGAAGAGATGGCGATCGAACACTCGTAGCTCGTTTCTAAATGATTGGTAACTGTTGTGCGTGATGGGTGACGCGTGACGCGCCACACGCCACGCGTCACACGGTTAATCCTTCTTCTAATAGACCGAGCTCGGGAAGCGCGGTCTGAAGCCGCATATGCAGCTCGCGTCGTGCACGTTCGGCGGTGGGAGCGTTGAGCGCGGCGGTGGCGGCCTCCTCGGCCATGGCAACGGAGATACCGCGGACGATGCGCTTGACGAGCGATACCGAGCGCGGCGAGACGCTCAGCTGCCTAACGCCAAGCCCGATCAGCGCGAACGCCATCAGCGGCTGCGACGCCATCTCACCGCAGACGGCGACCTCGAGGCCGGCACTGTCGCCGACCTGCACGGTGCGTTGAATCAGTCGCAGCACCGCCGGATGGAGGGGCGTGAAGCGCGAAGTGAGATTCGCGTTGCCGCGGTCGACGGCGAGCGTGTACTGCACCAGATCGTTGGTGCCAATGCTGAAGAACTGAACGTCATGGTCGCGCGTGAACGTATCGGCGGCGACAGCCGCGGCGGGCGTTTCGATCATCACGCCTAACGGGACGTCGCGGCGCGCGGGAATGCCACGCTGCTCGAGCTGTCGCGCCGCGCCGTCGAGAAGCGCGCGGGCCTGGCGTACTTCGTCGAGCGTCACGACGAGCGGAAGCATGATGCGGACGTCGCCGTGGGCGGCGGCACGCAGCAGCGCACGCAGCTGCGTGCGGAAAAGATCGGGCTGGTCGAGACACATCCGGATCGCGCGCCAGCCGAGAAATGGATTCGGCTCCGTGGGGAAACCGCCCACAGGAAGCTTGTCGCCGCCGATATCGAACGTACGAATGACGACCGGCTTGCCTCCAAATGCCTCGACGACGCGCCGATACGCGCGGTACTGCTCCTCCTCGTCAGGCATCGTCGCGCGGCCGAGCACGAGGAATTCGGTACGCATGAGCCCCACCCCTTCGGCCCCACTCGACGCGGCCAGGTCGGCCTCTTCGGGGAGATCGACATTCGCGCGCAATGTCACGTGGACGCCGTCGGAGGTAATCGCCTCGAGCGAGGCGAGCCGCCGCAACTCCTCTTCGGCAACCGCTTCCTGGCGGGCGCGCTCGCGATACGACTCCACGTCGCTGTGCGACGGCTCGATCGCGAGCACACCCGTCGAGCCGTCGAGGATCGCATGCTCTCCGCCCTTGAGCTCATCGGTCGCCGTGCGCAATCCGACGATCGCGGGCAGATTGAGCGAACGCGCAAGGATCGCGACGTGCGAGGTGCGCGTGCCGGCATCCGTCGCAATCGCAACGATCGACTTGCGATCGAGCTGCACGGTGAGGCTGGGCGTCAGGTCGTGGGTGACGAGAATCGTGTTCGGGACTTTGCGCACGTCTTCAGGCGCATGGTCGTGCAGGTCCATGAGCAACGACAGTCCGCGGATATGCACGTCCGTCAGATCGCTGACCCGCTCGCGCACCATCGGACTCGCGGCGCGCGCGAAGCGCTGCCGTGATTCGATCATCTGGATGTCGAACGCTCTTTCCGCCGCGATGTTCTGGTTTATCAACTCCTGAACGCCGCGCACGAGGTCGGGGTCCTCGAGGATCGAGAGCTGGACCTCGAAGATCGCGGCTTCCTGCGGCCCCGCGGATTTCTCGACGCGCACCTTGATCTGTCGCAGTCGCTCCTTCGCCTTCTCGATGGCGTCGAGGAAACGCTGCTGCTCGGCGGGAATCTGCTCGTCGGCGATGATGCGATGCGGAACGTCCGGCACCTCCCAACGGAGGAGCTGCACCGTACCCACGGCGATTCCAGGAGACGCTCCAATGCCGACAAGCTTTCGTTTCACGAATGATCTCCGATCAGCTTTCTCCAAACTTGCTCTCGATGAGCTTCTCCAGCGCATCGAGCGCTTCCGACGCATCGGGTCCCTCGGCTTTGAGCTGCAGTGTCGACCCGCACTCCGCGGCCAGCATCATCACGCCCATGATGCTCTTGCCGTTGACCTCGAGATCGTCTCGAACCACGGTGATGTCGCTTGCGTACTTCGCCGCAAGCTTGACGATCTCCGCTGCCGGCCGGGCGTGCAATCCCGCCTTGTTGATTATCAGTACTTTTCGCTCGGGCATCAGTGAGCTACGGAGAAGAGTGCGAATGCTGCAAGGATAAACAGCGCCAGCCGCCATCCTTCGATACGTCCTTGCAGGCGAACGAGAATCAGGGCGCCAACGATCACGCCCACCAATACGCCGCCGAGCAGCACGCGGCCGGGTCCGATCACCCGAGAAAGCGCCAACGGAATCGCAAAACCCGTCGCCAACGCGGCGAGTCGGGCAATCTGCGGTGGGCCGTTCCTCAATATGGGATTGCCGAGCGCCGACGCGACGCGCAATCCGTTCTTCCATCCGGTGCGAAGCCCCCACCACCGCAGCGCGAAGTGGCCAATGTTGTATGAGCCGAGAAAGATGCTCAGCACGAGAATGGGGCCGCCGCCGAGGCCGAACACGGCGAGCGCGAGCAAACTGCAGAACGGCAGCCAGCCGGCCCACACCAACCGATCCCCGACGCTTCCCAGCGGGCCGCAAAGCGCCGTTCGAAAACGCTCAATTCGCTCCGGCGGCTCACCATCGAGCTCGGCGCGCGCCAACGCGCCGACGGCGACGGCGGCGAGATAGGGATGCGCGTTGAAGTATTTGCTCTCTCGCGCGAGCGCCGCCTTGAAGTGCGCGCTGTGAATGCCCTCGGGGAGCAAGCGCAACGCCGGCTCGACACAGAAGCCAATGCCATTGCCGAGCAGGATCTCGTAGTTCCACGAGCCCTGAATGGCGAGCAGTCGCAGGAAGATCGCGAGCTGCGTTCGCAGCGGAAGCTCGACGCGCCGCTCGGGGGGCGGCATGGGGGCAATCGCCGGTGCTGTCATCGCAGTGCCATGATTGCCAAGCCCACTACCAATCCGCCAATAAAGAACCAGCGCGCCCCAGTGACGCCGTGAAAGATCTTCCACGCGGCACTCGCGGCGACGCTCGCCGCAACGGTGACGAGGACGGCCCGGGAGATGCGCGCGTCGGTACTCCACGCCTGCAACAGGAGCGTCGTGAGTGGAGCAAAGACGGCATAAGAGAGCGCCGCCAACAGCCCGCCGCGAAGCAAGTCGGCGGTCATGCAGAGCAACTGGAGATCGATCACGGCACCGCGCGCGCCGGCGTCGAGAGCATTGCGACGCTGCGCCGCCCAATGGGCATTGCGCTCCCGGAGCTTCACCATCGTCCAGCCGCCGATCCATGCGGTCGCGAGCGAGGCGATGATCGACATCTCCATCGCACCGGCCGGATGCGCCGGATGGGTGGCGAAGATCGCGCCGCCGACGACCGCCGCCGATCCCCACTCGGGATATCGCGACGCGCCAAATGGCAACGTGTCGAGCGCAACCAACTCGAGCGCGGCGCCGACGAGCAGACCACTTGGGGAATGACCGATGAGTGCTCCCGCGAGCGTCGCCGCAACCAGCGGACGCGAGATCATCGCCTGCGGAAAGCTCACGACGTCGAGTCCGAGCAGTCCGCCGAGCAGCGCGATCGGGAGCAGGTCGATCCACATCAGCTGGCAACTCCGTGGAGCAGGTCATCGAGCGGTATCGGCCGCGCGGCGGGAACGTCCTGCGCCGATACGGCGACGCCGCGCGTTGCGAGGTCGCGGAGGGCGCTCTCTTCCTCGTCGTTCAAGAACACGTAACGCAGCCGCTGCGTACGTCCTTCCCGATGATGGATTCCACCGAGGTTGATGCTCGAGACGCCACCACCATCGACGAGCTGGCGCATTGTGCCGATGTCGCCGGTGAGAAGGATTCCGTGGCGGGAATCGGCACGAAAGCGTGGCAACTCGGCGATCGCATTGTCGACGGTGAGGAAATACACATCCATTTCCGGCGGCACACCCATGCGATAGAGCTCTTGCTCCCACTCACTGGTGGCGACTTCGTCGTCGACGAGAACGATGAACCGAACATCGAGCGGCTGTGCCCAGCCAACCACGACCTGGCCGTGTATCAAACGATCGTCGATACGATACAGGACTAACGTCACGCCGGCTTCGCCCCCGCCGGAGCGCCGACAACGGTGATGGCATTGCGACCGCGATCGGCGGAGTGCCGCGCGGCCTCGACGGCCGGCATCTGCTCGGCAAACACGAAGTCGAGAAGCGTCGGCAAGTTCACGCCGGCAATGAGCACGGCGTCATCGGCCCCGCGGAGGATGCGTCGCGCCGCCATTGTGCAGCTACCGGCCTGCAAGTCGGTGAAGATCACTTTCACGCCGCTCTCGGTCATGCGTTCGCGAATGAGCTTCTCGATGTCCTCGGCGCATAGTCCCGGGACGGCGACGGGAATCAGCTGCCCGCCGCGGCCGGTGATGACGTCGACTGCTGACACGAGCCCCTGCGCAAAGTCGCCGTGGCCGGCAACGATGGCGCGCGGCGCTCCCTGATCACTCATAATCCTCCTGCAAATAGCGGCGGACTTCCGACGCGGCACGCATCGTCTTCATGAGACGCTCGTTGAACCGCTCGGCCGGATCGATGCCGCTGTACTTCAGCAAATGATTCATCGCAATGACTTCGGCGATCACCGTGATGTTCTTTCCTGGATTGAGCGGCACGGTGATCTTTGGTAACGTAACATCCAGAATAGTGGTACCCTCCCGATCGAGGCCCGTTCGATCGACGATGAGCTCCGGGTCCCAATCCACCAGCTCGACGACGACCTCGATACGCTTCTGCTGCCTAACGGCACGAATGCCGAACACCGATGGCACGTCGACGAGACCGACGCCGCGAATCTCCATATAGTGGCGTTGGAGCTCGTGGCCGCGCCCGAGCAGCACTTCGGTGCCGCGCCGCGAAACCATGACGACGTCGTCGGCGACGAGTCGATGGCCCCGCTCGACGAGATCGAGGACGCATTCCGATTTGCCGATGCCACTGCGACCGATGAAGAGCAAGCCGACACCGAAGACGTCGGACAGAGAGCCGTGGAGCGTGGTGGTCGGCGCGAACTCCTCCTCGAGCCAGGGCTTGATGCGCGAATAGAACTCGTTGGTCTTGAGCCGCGAGCGAATGATCGGCACGCCGGCACGCGCGGCGAGCTCCGTCATCTCCGACGGCGGTTGTTGCCCCTTCGTCACGAAGACGGCGGGAATCTGAAAGGAAAAGAACGTGTTCAGGATCTCGCGCCGCTCGCCATCGCTCTTGGACGTGAGATAGCTGATCTCCGTCTCGCCGAAGACCTGAAGGCGGTGCGCGGGAAAGCGCTCGACGTACCCGGCGAGGACGAGTCCCGGGCTCGACACATTCGGGCTGCTGATCTCGCGCTCGAGGCCCTTGCCGTCCAGTGTCTCGAGCGCGAGGACATCGCGGAGGCGATCGACGAGTCGGCCGACGGTGAGCTTCGTCTTCACGTCGTGACGCGCTTGCGTTTTCGCGTCGGGGCGGCCTTCCGCGCGCGCTTCGCGCGGGCGACCTGCGCGCTCAACTTGCCTAACGCGGTAGTGAGCGCGGGCCCGAAATGGCGGGCTTCGCCGTACGCGACCAGCCGGCGGCCGCGGGGCGCGTGGAGGACGAGCTCGACGCGCCGCGTTGGCCCATCCTCCTCGACGCGGACAATGGCGTCGACGGCGCGTCCGAGACGCACGACCATCTTGCGGAGGGAGGCGTCGGCGCGTTGCGCGAGACGCGGGGAGATGTCAGCGTGATGCGCGTGAAAGATGATCTCCATGTGCTCCTCTGCCTAACGAACGTCAGCCCCAACCACCCGCTCCAGGTGCGCGGCCGTCTCCTCGGCGGCGCGCTCCCAGGTGAAGCTCTCGGCGAAGACGCGCGCCGCGCGTCCCAACCGCTCGACCAGCTCGCGCGACGCCGCGACGCGATCGAGCGCCGCGGCCATGGCGGCCGTGTCACCGTGTGGGACGAGATAACCGGTCTCCCCGTCTCGAACGGATTCCCGGATCCCCGGCGAGTTCGAGGCAACCACCGGCGTCGCGCAGGCGGCGGCCTCGAGATTCGTGATCCCCCACCCCTCTTTCGGCGACGCAAAGACCAGGGCCCAAGCGCGACGCAGCAAGGCGAGCTTTTCCTGCTCCGTGATACGCCCAAGAAACCGCACCCGGTCGCCGAGGTCAAGCGAATGCGCGAGCGCCTCGAGACGCGGCCGATAGTCGCCGGCGCCGGCGATCTCGAGCGTTGCATCCCGTTCCTTCATGGCGGCAAAGGCACGAATGACCAGGTGAACGCCCTTGTATTTCTTGAGGCGACCCAAATACGCGAAGGTGGGGCGCGTGGCGCGTGATGCCTGGCGCGGCGTATAGCCGAGCGTGTCTATGCCAGGATAGATCACTTCGATGTTGGGGCTTGGGATCCCTCGGCGCGCCAGGTCGTCCTTCGTGCTCTGGCTGATGGCCTCGAAGGGGACGTTGCGGTACGCGCGGCCGAGGGGGCGCTCGGCCAGCCAGACCGCCGCCGCGAGGGGCGCAGCGAGCTCCTGGAAGACGGTGCCGCCGAAGAGGTGCGGTACGAGGGCGACGACGCGGCGCATGCCCCGCCAGCGGGGCGTGTACAGCGGGATCTTGTTGACGTCCTCGACGAGCACGTCGAGCGAAGGGGCGACGTCGCCGAAGACGCTGTCGAAGTAGCGCCGTGCGAGGAATGGAAAGGTGTGTCGCGTGCCGACGCGATGCACCTCGATGCCGTCGAGCCGCGCGTGCGGCGGAGACCCTGGCCACCCACCGCACAGCAGCGTCACTTCGTGCCCCATCGAGGCAAGACGGCCGAAGATTTCATGCATGTGAATCTCGGCCCCGCCGGCCTGCGGGTTCTCTCGGTCTTGCCAGTTGACGAGGAGGATCCGCACGGCGGCGTTACGCGTGGCGCGTGATGCGTGGCGCGTAGTACGCTATGACGTTCGCGTCGCGCGCCACTCGCCACTCGTCACGTCGTACCCGAACGGCCATCAGATCCTCCCCATCCGTCGCGCCAGCGCGTCGAGGACGCCATTCACGAACTTGGCGCTCTGCACGCTGCCGTAGCGCTCGGCGAGCTTGACTCCTTCCTGAATCACGACGCGCGGCGGCGTCTTTCCGCCTAACAACTCGGCGGCACCCATCCGCAAGACCGACCGCTCGACGACGCCGAGGCGATCGAGACGCCAGTTCGTCGTGACTTCGGCAAGCTCCGCGTCGAGCTCGCGTGAGTGCTGCGCGACGGTGCGTACGAGCAGGCCGGCGATCTTGCGCTCCTCGGGCGAAACGGAGAGGTCGTCCCAGATCTGCGTCGCTACTCGCTCGAGCTCTTCTTCGCCCCGGAGATCCCACGCGTAGAGCGCTTGCAGCACGCGCGCTCGGGCGCGCGTCTCAACTCTCGTCCGCGGCATCGAGTCGGTCGAAGAGGTCGGCCATCTCGAGCGCGGCGAGCGCCGCGTCCCAGCCCTTGTTGCCATGCTCACCGCCAGCCCGTGCCTCCGCCTGCGCCATCGTGTCGCAGGTGAGGACGCCGAAGCCGATTGGCGTCTCGAAGTCGACACTCGCGTTGGCGATGCCGCGCGACGCCTCGCCGGCGACGTAGTCGAAGTGCGGCGTGTCGCCGCGAATGACCGCCCCGATCGCGACGAGTGCATGATAGCGCTCGGTGGCGAGGAGGCGGCGCGCCGCCGCGGGGAGCTCCCAGGCCCCCGGTACCCACACGACGTCGACGTCGTCAGTGGCGGCACCGTGCCTAACGAGCGCGTCGAGCGCGCCATCGACCAGCTTTTGGGTCACGGTCTCGTTGAAGCGGCTGGCGACGACGGCGAATCGTCGGCCATGGCCCGAAGGCGTCCCGCTGAATTCGGCCATTACGACGCGAGCAGGTGACCGAGCTTGTCGCGCTTGGTGCGCATGTACCCCGCACTCTCGCTGTGCTCCGGCTGGACGATCGGCACCCGCTCCTCGACGCGCAGCCCGTAGCCCTCGAGCCCGACGAGCTTGCGCGGATTGTTCGTGATCGGCCGGATGGAGCGAAGTCCGAGATCGAGAAGGATCTGCGCACCGATACCGTAATTCCGCAGATCGGGCTTGAAACCGAGCTGCTCGTTCGCCTCGACGGTGTCGGCGCCGCGGTCCTGGAGCTCGTACGCCTTCAGCTTGTTGAGCAAACCGATACCGCGCCCTTCCTGATCGAGGTAGACGACGACGCCGCGACCGGCGGCCGCGATCATGTCCATCGCCGTATCGAGCTGCCAACCACAGTCGCAGCGGAGCGAGTGGAAGACGTCGCCCGTTAGGCACTTGGAGTGCATGCGGACGAGCATGTTCTCGCCGTCGCCGATCTCACCCAACACCAGCGCGACGTGCTCGTGTTGATCGACGTCGTTCCGGTAGCCGACGATGCGCCAACTGCCATGCTCCGTGGGCAGCCGTGCTTCGGCGACACGATGGACGAGCCGCTCTGTCTTGAGGCGATGGGCGACGAGCTGGGCGACAGTGATGAAGGTGATTTTGTGCTCCGCCGCGAACTGCTCGAGGTGCGTGCGGCGAGCGGCCGATCCGTCCTCGTTGAGGATTTCACAGATCACGCCGGCGGGCTTGAGCCCGGCGAGGCGCGCGAGATCCGTCGCGGCCTCGGTATGTCCGACGCGCTGCAGCACGCCGCCCTCGCGGGCGCGAAGGGGAAACACGTGTCCACCGTGCCGGAGGTCAGCGGCGACCGTGTCAGGATCGACTGCAACACGAATCGTCGTCGCGCGATCCTGCGCGCTGATCCCGGTGGTGACGCCAAAGCGAGGCGCGGCATCGATGCTCACGGTGTATGCGGTGCGATACGCATCGAGGTTCGTCTCGGCCATCGGCGCCAGCCCAAGCTCGTCGACGCGCTGGCCATCCATTGCCAGACAGATCAAGCCGCCCGCCTTCTTGATCATGAAGTTGATCATCTCGGGCGTGACCAACTCGGCGGCGCAAATGAGGTCGCCCTCGTTCTCGCGATCCTCATCGTCGGCGACGATCACGAACTTGCCGGCGCGAATGTCCCGGAGTGCCTGTTCGATCGGTGTCAAACTCATGTCATGCCTTGTCTATGTGCTCAGGGCGATAGGCCCCAATGAGCTTCTGTACGTACTTGCCAATCATGTCCGCCTCGACGTGAACATCATCGTCCGTGCTCAGGGTGTCGAGGGCGGTATGGCGCAGGGTGTATTCGATGAGTGATAGCTGAACAATGTCGGGGCCGGGCAGATCGTTGATGGTGAGGCTCACCCCATCCACCGCGATCGAGCCGTGACGCACCATAAGGTCGGCGAGCCCTGGCGGGAGAGCAAGATCGATCAATCGTGCATCGCCAGCAGCTCGGACGCCAATGACGCGCGCCACACCATCTACGTGTCCCTGCACAATGTGCCCGCCTAGCCTATCACCAGCGCGAATGGAGCGCTCGAGGTTCACGCGTCGCCCGGAAGTCCAGGTCCCCATGGTGGTGCGGCCGAGCGTCGTCGTAACCGCCGCGGCGGTGAACCAATGGGCACCACGGTTGCGCACGGTAAGGCAGGCGCCGTTCACGGCGATGCTCTCGCCCTCGGCGAGATCATCGTAGCGACAGCGAATGCGAAATTCCCGACCAGCCGCCGTCGGCGTCACCCGCTCGATGGTGCCAACGTCGTCGACGAGGCCGGTAAACACTACTTCGCTCCGAACGCGTACGTGGTTTTCAAATCGTCGCCGAGCTCCACTTGCTCGATAATACGCAAGCGACCGAGTGATGCGGCCGTCGCACTGGAGACGTGGGCAAACGCGTTCAATGCGCCCTCGCCCAGTACGATCGGTGCCCGAAAGATAACGAGGCGGTCCACCACTCCCTGCTCGATCAACGAGCCGGCGAGTCTAGCGCCGCCTTCGACGAGCACCGAGCGTATTCCGTCGCCGCCGAGCGCGGCCAAGGCCTCGCTCAACGTTTCGTGAATGCGCACGTCGGCACCGGCAGCGGCAAGGGCCTCACGACGCTCGCGTGGGGCGCGTCGCGCGACAATGGTCGTGGGAACGAGCCGCGCACCGCGCACGACTGCAGCGGCGAGTGGCGTACGGAGCTCGGAATCGAAGACGATCCGACGCGGAGGAACGCGCGGCAGCGTGACATCGCGCACGGTGAGCATCGGATCGTCCGCGAGCACGGTGCGAACACCGACGGCAATCGCGTCCACGCCGGCGCGCATGCGTTGAACGTCGAGCCGTGCGGCGTCACCGGTGAGCCAGCGCCGACCGCTGCCCCGCTCGCGCGCGGCGTCGGCAATCGCGCCGTCGAGCGATGTTGCGAGCTTGAGAATGATCCAGGGACGGTCCGTTCGATTGAAGAACGGCGCATTCAGCTCGCGCGCGGCGTCGGCTTCTACACCGATGTCGACGTCGATCTTCGCGCCGCGGAGCCGCGCGGCGCCGCCAGCCGCAACGGGGTTTGGGTCCTCGGTTGCGACGACGACGCGCGAGATGCCAGCGGCGACGACGGCGTCCGCGCACGGTGGCGTCTTGCCGTGGTGTGCGCATGGCTCGAGCGTGACGTACAGCGTCGCGCCGCGCGCGGCATTCCCGGCAGCGCGCAAAGCAGCGACCTCGGCATGCTCTTCCCCGAATCGCGCATGGAAACCTTCGCCGATGACGACGCCATCCTTTACGACGACGGCGCCGACCATCGGGTTCGGCGCCGTCTGTCCCCCGCCGCGACGGGCAAGGTCGAGCGCCCGACGCATGTACGCGCGATCCTGATCGCGGTCGTGCGCCGGGCGCTCGTTAGGCATCGACGATCAGAGGCCGATTCGCACGCCGAGCGAACCGTAGAGCCGCGACTTGTCGGCGGCGCCGCCGCTGAAGGAGTTGTAGGTCGTCACCGAACCGCCAGACACCTGGCCGATCTCAGCCACGATCTTCGCGAGCAGCAGGTTGAGCGACGCATCGAGGAAATAGTTCGTGCGCGTCATCGATTGCGAGATCTTCACCTGCGACGACTGCACCGAGCCAATTGGCGACGCGGGCGCGGAGCCCTGGATCAATGCGCTCTGATCGTACTTGTCACGTCCAATGCCGCCGGCGAGGCTGAAGAGCAAAAGGTTTTTGCTGACCGTTAGACGCAGCGCGCTCGTATTCACCTTCGCGTTCTGCACGTTCACCGACACGCCCGACGAACTGCCGGTGACGCTCGTCGTCGGCAAATCGCGTCTCAAGTACGAGACGGCGACACCAGGCACGAGCAGCGATTCCTGGAGCAGCCCGACGCGCGCGCCAAAACCGAACTTGAGATTCTGATCCGGTTTGACCTGCACGGAACCGCTCGTCACCGTCGGGACGTACATCGCGCTAACGAGTACATCGACACCGCCAACGTTCGTCAGGCCGAGGGGGATGCCTTTGAAGACGCCGAGCGCACCATCGATCGTCGGCAGACCGACAAATTGCTTACTCGTGGGCAGCTGGCGTGCTTGCCGGCCGTTGTAGCTCGGTGTTGGAAAGTTTTGAATTTGTGGAATGTCGCCCGCGATCGCGTTGACCCGCGCCTCCGCGACGAAGTGACCCAAGCCACCGAGGACACCACCCTGTCCGAGCGTCGGGTTACCGCCCGTGAGCGCGATGCCGAGTTGTGGCGCGAGGTACTGAAACACATCGACGGCCATCTGACACGCGTCCTGCGTCGCCCTGTCGCGATCGGGAACGCCAAGATTGGTCGTCCCAGCTGGACACGTATTCTGCTGCGCTTGCGCGGTTGCACCGAAAGCGAACAGCAGCGACGTAACCGAAAACCAGCGAATTCGCATCATGATCTCCTAATTGAGGACTACCCGCCCCGTCCCTCGTACGACACGTCCGAGGCGCCAGGCCCTTACTCCCTCTGACTGTACAGCGCGCACGACCGTTTCAACGTCGTTCGCGGCAACGATCAGCACCATTCCGACTCCCATGTTGAAGGTGCGGAACATCTCGTCGCGATTCACACCGCCGGCATCCTGGAGACGGTGGAAGAGGTTCGGGACCTGCCAACTACTCGTGTCAATGTCCGCGTCGAGGGTTGGTGGGAGCGCACGGTTGACATTGCCCGGCAGCCCGCCGCCGGTTACGTGCGCCATAGCGTGAATCGTGCCGAGCAGTGGGCGCACCACCTGAAGATAGGAGCGGTGCACGCGCAACAGCACGTCGGCTACAGTCGACGATTCTCCCGGAAAGGGATCAGTGGGCTCGAGCTGCATGCGATCCGCGACAATCCGCCGAGCGAGCGAGTAGCCGTTGGTATGGAGTCCGCTGCTTTCCAGGCCGATCAAGGCATCGCCCTCGCGCACGCGGTCGGCGCCAAGGATTGCGTCTTCTTCCACCCAACCGACCACGAATCCGGCCAGATCGTAGTCCGGCGGAGTATACACACCGGGCATTTCGGCTGTCTCGCCACCGATGAGCGAACACTCATTTTCTCGACACCCGGCCGCGACCCCGGCAACAACGGCCTCGGCAACCGCGGGCTCGAGCACGCCGAAGGCAACGTAATCGAGAAAGAACAGCGGCAACGCACCCTGGACGAGGACATCGTTGACGCAGTGATTCACGAGATCGTGTCCAATCGTGTCGTGTCGCCCCGACTCGATCGCCACCTTGATCTTGGTGCCGACCCCGTCGGCGCTGGCGACGAGCACCGGTCGCCGCGCGTCGGCGGGCATGCGAAACATGCCGCCGAATCCGCCAAAGCGCCCGCGCGCCCCAGGCGTGAATGTCGACTCCACGAGGCGCTTCATGCGCGCCTTGGCGTCGTCCGCGGCATCGATATCGACACCCGCGGTGCGGTAATCCAGTGCGCCGGCTCGGTCGGTCACTAGTCCAGCTCCTGCTCGAACGCGACGAGTCGATGGAATTCACGCACGCGATCGGCAACCTCGTGATCCCTGACTTCGAGCAAGCGCTCGATGGAGAATTTCTCGACGGCGAATGAGCCCATCGCCGAACCGTACACGACGGCGCGCCGGAAGTTGCGCTCGGAGAGATCGCCCGTGCGCGCGAGATAGCCCATGAAGCCGCCGGCGAACGAGTCGCCCGCACCCGTCGGATCGAAGACATCCTCGAGTGGATATGCCGGCGCGAAGAAGATTTCATTCTCCTTGAACATGAACGCGCCGTGCTCGCCCTTCTTCACGATCACCAGCTTCGGGCCGCGGCCCATGATCCACCGCGCCGCCTTGAGAAGGTTGTACTTCTCGGATAACTGACGCGCTTCGCCATCGTTCAACGTGATGACGTCGACGCGGCCGAGCAGCTCGAGGAGCTCGGGGCGGCGGCTCTCGATCCAGAAGTTCATCGTGTCGCAGGCGACGAGCTTCGGACGCTCGACCTGCGTCAACACCTCGAGTTGTAGTCGCGGATCGATGTTGCCGAGAAAGACGAATGGCGCGCGACGGAATTGCTCGGGGATCTTCGGCCGGAAATTGGAGAAGACGCCGAGATGTGTCTCGAGGGTCTCGGCGACGTTCAAATCGTGTCGATAGCGCCCGCGCCAGCGAAAGGAACGTCCCTCGGCGCGCTCCAGCCCGGCGAGATCGACGCCGCGCTTGGCGAGCGGCTCCAGCTTCTCGACGGGATAATCGTTGCCGACGACGCCGACGAGCTGCACGCCGGTGAGATGGCTCGCCGACGCGGAGAAGAAGGTCGCCGATCCGCCGAGCACGTCGTCGGCTTTGCCGAACGGCGTTTCGACAGAATCCAGCGCGACGGAGCCGACTACGAGAAGGGACATGTGGATGGAGTAGGTGTTAGGTGCCGGTGTTAGGTGCCGGTGCTAGGTCTTAGGTGCTAGGTGCCTATGCTTGGTGCTATGAGCCAGTAGCACCTAGCACCTCGCACCTTGTTTTCACTACATCCTTTCTGGAGCCGAGATACCTAGCGCGCGCAGACCATTCCGAATGACGATCTGCGAGGCACGAACGAGTACGAGGCGCGCGCGCATGATTGGCTCCGGCTCGTTGAGGACATGTGCCTTGTGATACCAGAGGTGAATCTTTCGCGCCGTCTCGAGGAGGTATGACGTCAGGCGTTGCGGATCCAGCGATTCCGCAGCGCTCGCGATGATCGATGGGAAATCGAGGAGCGCCTTCATCAGCTCCTGTTCTTCCGGCAGCGTCAGCACGTCGAAATCCGCATCCTCCGCACGGATCGACGCGGGGTCGATCTCGCCAACCCGGAAGATGCCTGACATTCGCGCGTGCGCCATTTGCACGTAGTAAACAGGATTGTCCTCGGACTGCGATCGCGCCAGGTCGATATCGAACGTGAGCGGCGAGTCGCCCTTCCGTTGAAGGAAGAACCAGCGCACGGCGTCGCCCCCTACTTCCTCGACGAGCTCGCGGATGGAGACGATGTTTCCGGTGCGCTTGGAGAACTTCACCTCTTCCCCGCCGCGCATCAACGACACCATCTGGTGCAACACGTAATCGGGGTAGCCAGATGGAATACCCATCTCCAGCGCCTGCAGCCCGATCCGCACGCGCGTCACGGTGCTGTGGTGGTCGGCACCCTGCACGTTGATGGCGCGCGTGAAGCCGCGCTCCCACTTCGTGATGTGATACGCGACGTCGGGAACGAAGTACGTGTAGTCGCCACCGAAGTCGGCGCTCTTTCGCATCACGCGATCCTTGTCATCGCCGAAGTCCGTGGTCCGCAGCCAGAGCGCGCCGTCTTTCTCATAGGTGTGCCCCGCCTCAATCAACCTGTGCACCGTGTCTTCGACTCGACCCGCGGAGTAAAGCGAGGACTCGAGGAAGTAGACGTCGAACTCCACGCCGAAGGTCTGCAGATCGATATCCTGCTCCTTCCGCAGCTCCTGCACGGCGAAGCGGCGAATCGCGTCGAGATCTTCTCCCTCGCGATCGTCGCCGTGCGTAGCAACGTACTTCTCGGCGATGTCGCGAATGTACTGACCATGATAGCCGTCGGGCGGGATCTCGGCGTCGCGGCCGGCGAGCTGCCTAACGCGAGCCTGGACGCTTCGGGCGAGATTCATGATCTGCGCGCCGGCGTCGTTGTAATAGAACTCGCGCGCGACGCGCCACCCTGTCCACTCGAGCAGCGACGCGATCGCGTCGCCTAACGCGGCCTGACGCCCATGGCCGACGTGCAGCGGACCGGTTGGATTGGCGGAGACGAATTCGACGTTGACGGGCCGGCCACCGCCGTCGCTATTCCGTCCATAACTCTCGTCGGCGGCAACGAGCGCGGCGATGCCACTCGCGACGACGTCGACGTCGACGCGAAAATTGATGAATCCGGGTCCCGCGATCTCGGCGGAGCGAATACCGGCACGGCGAAAGTCGATCGCCTGCACCACCGCCTGTGCCAGGTCACGCGGCTTGCTCTTCAGCGGCTTCGCGAGCACGAGCGCGAGGTTCGTCGCCCAGTCACCAAACGCCGGATCGCGCGGCCGCTCGAGGGCCGGTTCGATGGTCTCGGGCGCACCGAGCGAGCGCGCCGCGCGGGTGAGCTCGGCGCGAAGAAGGTCGGTAGCGGACATCAGGTGCCCGATTTAGGGGTGCCTGACGAGGGCTTCTTTGGCTTCTCGCTCGCCTTCGTCTCGGTCGGCTTCGATTCCGCGGGCTTCGCCTCGCCGCCGCTCTTCGACTCGCCGGCGTTGCTGCTATCGGTCGAAGAGGATTCACTCGTGCTCTTACTCTCGCTGCTCGTCGACGGCGCCGCCTTGCGATGCGCGTTCTTGCCGTAGTCGGTGAGGTAGAACCCGGAGCCCTTGAACAACAAACCCGCGCCCCCCGAGACGAGTCGCGTGGCGAGCTTGCCGCACTCCGGACAGGCGAGCTCCGATGGTGCGTCGCTGATCTTACGATAGAACTTTTCGAACTCGTGTCCGTCGGGGCAACGAAAGTCGTAAGTTGGCATTCGGCAGGTACTTATGTGCGGGGGTCGAAACGCGAAAGGTACTCGCCGCCCTGGACCGCTTCAAGGCACGAAAGCACGAAAGGACGCGATCGCTCGCGTCCTTCGTGTTTCCGTTTCTGCTTGAAAACCGCGATGCCTAACGAGGCAGCGCGAACGTCACGGCGAAGCCGAACATCGTGTCGTCGATGAGATCGTTGTCGAGGGCGAAGGTGAGCGAGGGCCGCAGCACCACCGACGGCGAGATCTGGAAGCCCGCGCCGAAGCCAAGAAGGAGATACGTGTCCGAGTTCGACGCCGATATGCCGTTGGCGCTCGCGTGAACCGATGTGTGACCCAATGCGACCGATCCGCTGGGAAGCAGCGTGACGCTCTTGTTCAGCGGGAGCGCCCGGCCAATCGAAGCGCCAAGCGTGAACGTCTGCTGCGACGTGTGCACGTCCGTTCCGCCGATGTTCTGCGACGGGCCGAAGCCGAGGTTGAGGGTCGCGCCGGGGCAGACCTGCCACGCGCTCCGATTGGCCAGCGGCATGGCGTAGCCGATCCCGCCGCCGAGGTTGAAGCTGTTCCCATCGAGCCCGTCGAAGCTCATCATGCCGAGCGAGCCACCGCCGTACAGGCCAGCGGCGTGACCGAAGGTCATCCCACCGCCGAACGACGTGGTGTTGTCGGTGATGCCAACGGAGCCGCCGATGTGCGGGCGTCCGGAACGAAAGGAGAGGTCTCCCTGGCAGACTTGTGCGGCGGCCGTGGACGCGAGCAACGCGACACTGGCGGCGGCACCGGCGAAGATGCGGAATTTCACGTGGCCTCCTATGGGTGAGTGGCTCGCGAGCACAGAATGGAGCTCGCACGACCACTGGACGAAGAGGCCGGCGTTTTCGTCACCTTGCTTCGGTCGTTAGGATGGCTGGTATTTGCCCCAGACTGTGGCAAACGCTCCCGCAATCTCGCCGACTGTCGCGCGGCGTCGCACCGCATCGATGATGAGCGGCATGAGCGGCGGCCGGTCGTGCGCCGGGTGGCCTTCGAGATAGCACGGCGCCGCCGCGCGCAACGCATCGAGACTCGAGCGCACCGACTCGGTATCGCGACGCGCGCGCGCGTCGCGCACCCGTGCGACCTGCTCCCGCTCGAGCGCCGAGTAGTCTGGGGTAGGAATCTCCGGCGGCTCGCGCTGGTCGGTGAAACGGTTCACGCCGACGAGCACGGTCTCCCCTCCCTCGACCCGGAGCTGAAACTCGTATGCGCTGCGCGCGATCTCTTCCTGGAAGAAGCCCGCCGCGATCGCTTTCGCCGCACCACCCATCTCGTCGACTCGCTCGAGGAGCGCGACCGCTCGATTCTCCAGCTCGGTCGTTAGGCGCTCGACATAGTAGCTGCCCGCCAGCGGATCCGCGGTGAGGGCGCTTCCCGACTCGTATGCGATCACCTGCTGCGTGCGGAGCGCGAGCGTCGCCGCTTCCTCCGTGGGTAGCGCAAGGGCTTCGTCGTAGCCGTTGGTGTGAAGCGACTGGGTGCCGCCAAGCACGGCGGCGAGCGCCTGGACGGCAACCCGAACGACGTTGTTCAGCGGTTGCTGCGCCTGGAGCGTGACGCCGCCAGTCTGGGTGTGAAATCGCAATCGGCAGCTCGCGTCGTTCGCGTTGAAACGGTCGCGCATGAGCCGCGCGTACAAACGACGCGCGGCGCGAAACTTCGCGACTTCCTCGAAGAGATCGCTGTGCGCGGCGAAGAAGAACGACAGGCGTGGCGCAAACGCGTCGATCGCGAGACCGGCGTCGACAGCCCGCGCCACGTACTCCATCGCGTTCGCGAACGTGAATGCCAGCTCCTGCACCGCGGTCGCACCCGCCTCGCGAATGTGGTAGCCCGAGATGGAGATCGGATTCCAGTTCGGCACTTCCGCGGCGCAGAACCGGAACACCTCGGCGATGAGCGCCAGGCTCGGCTCGGGTGGATAGATGTACGTCCCGCGCGCGATGTACTCCTTGAGGATGTCGTTCTGGATCGTGCCGCCGATCTTGTCCCGCGAAACACCACGTTCCTCCGCGGCGACGATGTACATCGCGAGCAACGTCGAGGCCGTGGCATTTATCGTCATCGACGTGGAGACGCGATCGAGCGGGATCTGGTCGAGCAGCACATGCATGTCGTCGACCGTATCGATCGCGACACCGACGCGACCGACCTCGCCTAACGAGCGGGGATCGTCGGAATCGATTCCCATCTGCGTCGGCAGGTCGAACGCGACTGACAATCCCGTCTGGCCCGCCTCGAGCAGGTGACGGAAGCGACGGTTGGTCTCGGTGGCGGTGCCGAAGCCAGCATACTGCCGCATCGTCCAGAGGCGCCCACGGTACATCGTCGGCTGGACGCCGCGAGTGAAGGGAAAGGCGCCCGGGTCGCCAAGATCGGCCGCGTAATCGATCGGCGCGTCGTTAGGCCGGTAGACGGGTTGGATCGGGAATCCGGAGGGAGAGGTCACTGGCGGGGGAACGGGGAACTGGGAACGGGGAACGGGGAACGGGAAATTCGGAACGAATCGTTGGTTTGGTGCAGTGATGAACGTTTGCGGATCACTCAATCGACGCTTCGTTCAACATTCCCAGTCCCCAGTTCCTCCTCCTCGGCGCCCAGGTCAGGCCCCGACCAGCTGCGAAACGCCGGAAAGCACTTCCTTCGCCATCTCCACACACGACTTGCTGCCGATGTAGAGTGGCGTGCGCTGGTGGAGCTCCGTGGGCAGGACATCGAGCACGCGAATCGTACCGTCGCTTGCCGCGCCGCCGGCCTGCTCGACAATGAAGCCGAGTGGATTCGCCTCGTACAGCAGACGGAGCTTGCCCTTTTGGGACTTCCGATTCGCCGGATAGGCGAAGATGCCGCCACCGAGCAGGTTGCGATGGAAATCCGCGACCAGCGAGCCGACGTAGCGGACGCTCAGCGGCCTGAAGCCTCCCTCCAACCCACGATAGCGGCGCATCAGCGACTTCACATTCTCGTCCCAGAGCTGCTCGTACGAGTCGTTCACCGAGAGATACCGGCCGTCGTCGGGGATGCGGATGTTCGGATGCGAAAGCAGGAACTCGCCAATCGACGGATCGAGGGTGAATCCGTGCACTCCCTGCCCCGTCGTATACACGAGCATCGTGCTCGAGCCATAGATGATGTAGCCCGCGGCGACCTGGCGGCGTCCCGGCTGGAGCATGTCCTCCATCTCACCATGTCGGCCGCGCGTGATCTTTCGGACGACGGAGAAAATGGTGCCGACCGGCACGTTGACGTCGATGTTCGACGATCCGTCGAGGGGATCGAAGAGCAGCACATACTTTCCGCAGCGGAAGTGTTCCGGAATCTGAATGATCCCCGGCTCCTCTTCCGATGCCATCGCGCAGAGGCGGCCCGTGTGGTCCATCGCCTTGACGATGATCTCGTTCGCGACGACGTCGAGCTTTTGCTGAACCTCGCCTTGAACGTTCATCTCACCGGCGGAGCCGAGGATGTCGGCGAGACCAGCCATACGAACCTTGCTCGCGATCATCTTCGCGGCGAGCGCGATATCGTACAGAATGCCGGAGAGCTCACCCGTCGCCTCCGGATGCATTCGCTCCTGCTCGATGATAAACCGCTCGATGGTTACAACGGACGTCGCGGTGTGTCTGACCACAAAACCCCTCCGCTAAGGGAAATTCGAGATCTCAGCGCGCTCCGCGCAGCATTTCCGCCGCGTACGCGCGCGCATCGACCTCGAAGCGATTGGCAAAGTAGCCGCGACGTAAGCTTTCCCACAGATAGCGAATTGGAAAGCTCACGCTCGACTCAAACTGTTGAACGTGCCGAAATTCGTGCAAGAGTAACTCCACATCGACGTACGCCCCGGGCGCAAGAAAAACGGTCTGCCAGAGCGTGATCGCCGCCGCCGATCGCTGACCCAGGAACCAACCGGCGACGTTCACGGGAATACCGCCGCGCCGCCACTTTACCCTCGCCAGCTCCGGGTACTGCTCCAGCACTTCCGAGGATAGCCCTACAGGTCTTCCGATCACGGTGGCAATGATGTTGGCAGCTCCCATGACTCCCCATTGGCGTCCACCAACAATCGCTGGCCGTCAGTCCGGACCACGATCGTGCCGAGGCGATCCGTTCGCAATACTTGTGCACCTCTGGTAGCAAGCGTTGCCATGACGACGGGACTGGGATGGCCATAGCTGTTTCCGAGTCCAACCGAGACGAGCGCAACGCGCGGCCGGACCGCATCGAGGAACTCAGGGCTGCTGCTCGTGCTGCTGCCATGATGCCCTACCTTCAGCACATCCGCGCGCAGGGAATCACCGTACCGCGCGACCAGCCAGTCTTCCTCGGGACGCTCGGCATCCCCGACGAGGAGCATGCGCACCCGGCCAACGCGAACGAGCACGATCGTGCTCGCGAGATTGGGATCGGAAAGCCCGGCGGTCCACACCGAATCGGGACCGAGGAAGCGCAGGACCACGCCGTCGACGACAAGCGAGTCGTCTGGATGGACGCGCTGCCAGGCGGTTCCTGCCCTACGAGCGCGAAGCAACGATTCTCGATAGGCATCGGCATCTCCCGCGAAAGCGGCGTCGAAGTAGCGTGCGGGATGCAAGGAGGAGATGATCGTCGCCGCACCGCCGACATGATCCGTGTGAGGATGCGACAACACGAACGCGACCAGGTCGCCGCCGCGGCGGGCGAGGTAGGGCAGGACGACCGACCGTCCGGCATCACCGCCGCGCCACGCTCGGCCGGCGTCGACGAGGATCCAGCTGCCGTGCGGCGTACGAATCCCGATTGCGTCGCCCTGCCCAACGTCGATCAGGTGGAGCTCGGTGAGGCCGCTACCGGGCGGCCCGAGTCCGCTCCAGACGAGGCAGACGAGCGCGGCGAGGCCAGTGAGCATGGCGCGGCCCGGGAATCGGCTGACGCAGGCGACGAGCAACGCCACCGAAGCGACCGCCGCGAGGATGGCACTCACGGCCGACGGAGTGACGGCGATCCAGGCTCCAGGGATGGACGAACCCGCGAGCGCAATGAAGTCGAATGCGGCGAGAAGCGGATGCGCGGCATCACCGACCACGGACGCAAGCGGCGGCAGCGGCGCAAGCAGGAGTCCGAGGAAGAGCATCGGCTGCGCAAGCGTCATCAACGGTGCGGCGACGAGATTGGTGAGGGGACCGACGATGCTGATGCGGCCGAATGTCCAGGCTACGAGGGGCGCGCTCACGACGGTGGCGACGCTCGAGACGATGAGCCCTCCGAGGAGCGATCGCCGCCAGCCGGTGGTACGGGGCGGGACCGACCGCCTAACGAGCTGGCCGCCGGCAATGAGCGCGGCGACGCCGATGACGCTCAGCTGATATCCCACGTCGAGCACGGATCGGGGCGATACGAGGGGCGTCGCGGCGCCGATCGCGAGCAGCGCCCACGGCGACGTCGGCCGTTGAACGAGACGCGACGCGCCTAACGCGCCAAGCATCGCGGCGGATCGGACAGCTGCCTCTGGGGCGCCGATCAAGCCGACGTAGACCGCGACCACGCCGATCGTCGCAAGGGTCGCCGCGCGTCGCGACAGGCGCAGGAGCTGAAAGAGGATTTCAAGAGCCAGTCCGATTATCCCGACGTGCAATCCCGAGATGGAGAGCATGTGGGCGAGACCGGCGGCCGCGTAG
>JADMIO010647470.1_pt1 | contig 27486 bp, 28 predicted proteins | sample 8958161 | NCBI WGS metagenome assembly JADMIO01 (sample SAMN16585339, study PRJNA669376) | soil metagenome | isolation source: Crop rotation soil | place: USA: Cullars Rotation, Alabama | collected 2011
AGGGCGACGCGAAACGTCCAGAGACCCCGCGGCTCGAAGCCGAGCGGACGGCGATTCAGCCGGTTCAAGTGCGCCACGAACGATCCCGCCCCGAGGAGCAGGACGAGCGAGAACGCGAGCTCGACCGCGACGAGCACGGAGAGAAGGCGGTTGCGGCCGCGTCCGCCGTCCGCCGACCGCCCCGCCTCGCGGAGCATCCGCTCGACGGACCGCGACGACCGCCGGACGGCCGGCGCGATCGCGCAAACCGCGGCGGCGACGAAAGCGAGGGCGATCGCGAAGGCGAGAATGCGGACGTCCGGGCGCCCCGCGGCGACGCCGAGCTGGCGACGGAGGTTGTCCGGGATGAGCGACGCGAGAAGCGGAGCGATCCAGATCGAGAGGAGGATCCCGGCCGCCGCGCCCGGAAGCACGAGCGCGACCGCGTCGGCGAAGGCGTTCGCGATTTCCCGGGACCGGCTCGCGCCGAGCGCCGCGCGGATCGCCGCCTCCCGCCACCGTGCGAGGGAGCGCGCGAGGAGGAGGTTCGCGACGTCCGCGCAGGCGAGGAGGAAGAAGAAGCCGACGACCGCGAGGAGCGCGACCGCGATCCGCTCCTCGTCTTCGATCAGGCTCTCGCGAGCGGGAGTCGCCTCCATCCCGAAGCCGCGCGCGAGCGACCGGTCGTCCGCCTTCATCTCCGCCGCGATCCGTTCGAGATCCCGGCGCGCGGCCGGGAGCGACCGCCCGGGCTTGAGGCGCGCGAAGACGGCGGGCTCGTCCGAGGGCTGAATTCTCTCGGGGACCCACGCCTCCGCGTCGTAAGGGAAACGAAACCCGGCCGGAAGGACTCCGACGATCGTGTGCGGGACTCCGTCGAGGGGCAGGACGGCGCCCAGCGCTTCCGCCTCTCCTCCGAATCGGCGCCTCGCGAGCGAGTCGGACACGAGCGCCACCCGCGCCTCGCGGCCGGCGCGCTCCTCCGCCTCCGTGAAGTCGCGGCCCACGATCGGGCGCACCCCGACGCTGCGCGACAGGGCCTCCGAGACACCGACGAGGCTGATCCGCTCGGGCCCCTCCCCACTCCGATCCGGAATGGTCCGGCTCTCCGCGTTCCACGCCACGATCATCTCGAAGACGCGGTTGCGCTCCCGAAGCGCCTCGAAGCTCCGCCCGGACGTGTTCGAGAGCTCGCGTCGCCCGTCGGGCGCCGTCAAGTAGTCCCGCAGGCGGACGAGCCGGGCCTCTCCGGCGAGGCCGAGCGGAGCGAAGAAGACCGCGTCGACGACCGCGAAGATCGCCGTCGCGGCGCCGATCCCCACCGCGAGCGTCAGCGTCGCGACGGCCGCGAAGCCGGGCGTCCGCAAGAGCGCGCGTGCGGAGAAGCGAAGGTCTCGGAAGAAAGCCTCGAACGTTTTCACGAAGGATCCGACGCCACCGTCCGCCAGAACCATGCCACGGTCCCCTCCGGCGCAAGTCGCTCGGCGAGAGGGCCGCCCGCCGCGCGGCCTCTCCCGAGGGCGCCCGCATCCGGACGGAGCACGTCCGATAACGGACATCCGAGGAATCGTTTCCGTCCGTGCGCGCTCCGTGAAAGACTGCCGGAGAAGGGAGAGCTCGCACTCGAACTCCCGAGGTCGTCCATGGCAGCCACATCCCGCCCCCGTTGAACGAGAAAAGGGCGCATCCCCGCCGGCGAGTCCGTCTGATCGTCGACTTCGAGACGGGAACCGGATCCACCACCGGCATCACCCACGACATCTCGAGGTCGGGTCTCTTCGTAAGGACGGTGAGGATTCCGAAGGTCGGCGCCCGGATCGAGTTCGTACTCCATCTCTCCGGCGGACAAGCGGTCCGGCTGTCCGGCCGGGTGATGCGCACGTTCAGCGCCCCGGGGACCCTCCGGTTCGTGGTCCCCTCCGGCTTCGGGATCCGGCTCTCGCCCGGCTCGCCCGGCTATAAGTCCTTTGTCGGAGCGCTTTTCGGCTAACAGGTTGCCGAGGCAACGGAGCGGGTTTTGCAGCTGGCGGCGGCCCCTGCCTTCGCCCGACGAGCGCCGGAGAGCCGCGGCGCTCCGCGCAAAAGTCCCGGCACGGCAAACAGTTGGGCGGCCGGGGGCCGAGCGCCTCGCACCGGCGCGCCGCAACCTTTTCCGCGGCCCGCCAGGCGCTCGCGGCAACGCCGCATCGGTTAGGATTTCCCCGACCGGGGCTCCCGGGAAACGTGCTCGGCGGGAGTCCCGGCGCGAGGCGAAACACACGAGGGAACCCATCATGCTCGCGCGCAAGAGGTCCCGCCCCCGTCCCCACGCGTTTTGTCCCCCCGGCGCGCCATGAACTCTCGAGCTTCCGGAAGAGGCACGTTCCGGCTGCAGAAGGTCTGGACGTGGATCTGCGGCGGCTGCGGGCGCCCGAACCTCCGCGCGGTGCCCGGCTCGACGAAGGGCGGCGAACAGATCGACGTCGCCTGTCGGCACTGCGAGCTCAAGCAGTCCCACGCGATCGCGCCGGCGAGCCTGATGGCGGACCGGCGGAAGCGGCCCCGCGAAGCGGAGTAGTCGCCGCCGCCCGGCGTCTATATCACGATAGATATAGTATCTCTCCCGTCCGCGCCGAGGGCCCGCCCCTGAAGCTGACGATCTCGCCCGCGATCTTCGAGACGTTCCCCGGAGCCGTCGTCGGGATCGCCGTCGCTCGCGGGATCGACAACGGCCGCGACGACCCCGCCGTGGCGGAGAGGCTCCGCGCGGCGGAGGCCGCCGCCGCCGCGAGATGCCGGGGGACGGCGATCCCCGAACATCCCCGCGTCGCCGTCTGGCGCGACGCGTACCGGAAGTTCGGCGCGAAGCCGAAGGACCATCCGTCCTCGATCGAGAACCTCCTCCGGCGGGTCCTCCGCGGAGCGAGCCTCCCGCGCGTCAACACCGTCGTCGATCTCTACAACGCCGTCTCGCTCGAGAGGCTTCTTCCGGCCGGCGCCGAGGACCTCGACGCGATCCGAGGGGACGTCGAGCTGACGTTCGCCTCCGAGCAAGAGGCGCCCGTCCTCCTGCTCGGAGAGCCCGAGGCTCGCGCGCCGCGGCCGGGCGAGGTGATCTACCGCGACGGGGACGGCGCCATCTGCCGACGGTGGAACTGGAAGGAGGCCGACCGCACGAAGCTGCGCCGCGAGACCGCGAACGCGCTCGTCGTCGTCGAGGGCCTCCCTCCGATCGGCGAGGACGACGTCTCGGGCGCCATCGAGGAGATCGCGAGCTCGCTTCGAGCGCACTGCGGGGGCGACGTCCGGACGGCTCTGCTCGATGCGCGGCGTCCCTCCGCCGAGCTCTGAGAAACCGTCGAGGAATCGGAGAGCGCGGCGAGTCAGCCGCGCCGGTGGCGAGTCTGGGTCATCGAGTCCGCGCCGGCCGCGTCGGCGGGAATGCCGTCGGTGTGGCGCGCCGCCTCCGAGTTCGCCGCGCCGACGAGCTCCGCGAGACGGTCCAGAGCTTCCGCGACGGCCTGCGGGCCCGAGGCGAACGCGACGACCCCGTGCTCCTCGTCGAGGTAGAAGCGCCAGGCGGTGCGGCGGTCGGCCTCGAGGCGTCGAAAGGACTCCGCCCACCACGCTCCGATGCGGCCGTCGAGGTGGACGGAGTAGCCGCTGCGGGCCATTCCCCAGAGCTTGACGCTCGACCGATCCACGGAGACCGTTCGATCCGCCCGCGCTCCCCTCGCTGCCGCCATGGTGCCTCCGGTGGAGACTCGAACCGAGCCGCCGCCGCGGGCTCCGGGACCAGACGATGATAGCGGATGGAGGATCCGTCGCGGAGATCGAGTCGCTGCGGCCTCGCCGGCAGGACCTTCCGACGGGGCGACGCCGTCACCTTTCGAGGGCAGACCGGGTGCGGTCCGTCGAGCGTCCGAGGGGACCCAGAAGCTTCAGCGCGGCGCGGCAAACCGCCAGGGGCCGAGTGGGCGCGGTCGCGGAGGCGAGCCGCTCGTAGCGGGTCGCGGTGGCTTCGAGATCGGCGGTCATCGGCCGGCGCCAGTGGAACATCCATTGGTCGCCGTCCTTCAGGCTGATCCACCGGAGCGGCGGCTGCGCGAGCCGCGCGATGACGAGCTCGGCCGCGTCCTCGCTCGTCGAGTACGCCGGGACCTCCGCGATCGGCTTACGGCCGAAGACGCGCAGCTCGATGAATCGATCGAGTCGAGGGCCGGCCTCCGCGTCGATCCGGTCCAAGCTGCCGCCCGACATCGGGAGCATTCTAGTCAATCGGCGGGTGTCAAGCGTCAAGCGTCAAGCGTCGAACCTCAACCGTCGAGCGAGCGACCGAGCGGCCCTCGCTCGCCGTCAGACCGCGATCTCGGCTTTCGGGATGGGGATGGCCGTCTCCTTGCGGCCTCCGTCGACGCAAACGAAGCAGGCTTTGTAGACGTCGTCGTAGCCCATTTTGAGCTCGCGATTGGTCACGAAGACATCGCGAGAGGGGTACGGCGGATCGAGAGGCTTCAACGTCACGAGGACGCCCCCGGCGACTCCGACCCGGTTGCCGACCTCGAAGCGATGCGGCGGCTCGTTGGTACACGCGAGGACGGTCGCGGCGTCGCCGTCGGCCACGTCAGCCGGCCTCCGGCGGCGCAGGAGAGACCAGGCCGCCCTGGCGCACGAGCACGGCGCCGCGCGCGATCTCCTCCGCGCCGCAGGTCACGCGCCCCTCGAACCGAACGATCGCTCCGAAACGCGCGGCGAGACGAACCTCAATCGTGAGCGTGTCCCCGGCGCGAGGCGGGCGATCGATCACGAATCCGTCGAGCCCGGCGAGGAAGCCCCGGCGACCGACCGCCGGATCGCCTCCCTGGAGGAGGAGCGCGGACTGAGCCACGGCTTCCGCGAGGAGGAGGGGCGATCCCCAGGCCTCGGCCGCCACGGCGCGGCCACCGGCCGAGACGCGAGCTTCGACGGCGCCTTCGAACCGGTCCCCGCTCGGCGCGCGAACGATCCGGTCGACGAGCCGGAAGGGGTACTGGTGCGGGAGGCCGGCGGAAGCCGTCGACCCGTCGTTCAAGCCGTCTTTCTCTTCTGCTCGATGAACTCGCAGAGGGCGTCGACGGAAGCGAACGCCTTCACGCCGACCTCCTCGTCTTCGACCTTGATCCCGAATTCCTGCTCGAGCCCGAGGACGAGCTCGAGCGCGTCGATCGAGTCCAATCCCAGTCCCTCGCCGAAGAGCGGCGCGTCGTCTTGGATGGAAGCCGGGTCGATGTCCAACTTCAGGCGGCGCACGATCAGGTCCTTGACCCGGGGAGCCAGGTCGGCGTGTGTGGTCATCGCGCGCGATTATACGGAACGACGAGCCCGCGCCCGTCGCGGGACGCGGAACTCGACATTCGAGCGCGAGCTCGGCAATTCCTAATCCCGCATCCCGCGTCCCCCGTCCCAGTCCCGCGTCCCGCGTCCCGAGTCCCGCGTCCCAGTCCGCCGTCCCAGTCCCGAGTCCCGCGTCCCGCCCGTCTATGCCATCCCCCCGTCGACCCGCCAGATCTGACCGGTCACGTAGGAGGCGCTGTCCGAGGCGAGAAAGCCGACGACCGCCGCGACCTCCTCCGGCCGTCCGAACCGCGCCATCGGAATCCGCTCGACGAACTCGCGCCGCGCGTCCTCCTTCAAGTGCGCGATGATCTCCGTGTCGACGAGGCCCGGCGCGACCGCGTTCACGGTGATCCCGTAGGTCGCCATCTCCAGCGCGAGCGCCTTCGTGAACGCGATCAACCCGCCTTTCGCCGCGGAGTAGTTCGTCTGCCCGACGTGCCCCGAGATCCCGCTCACCGAGACGACGTTGACGATCCGGCCCCACTTCTTGTGGAGCATGCCCCGCACGAAGGACTTCGTCATGCGGAACGCACCCTTCAGGTCGATGTCGAAGACGGCGTCCCAGTCCTCTTCCTTGAGGAACGGAAAGAGCGCGTCCTTGATGATTCCCGCGTTGTTGACGAGGATGTCCGCGCCTCCGAACTCGGCGCCGACGCGATCGGCGAGCTCCCGGATCTCGTCCGGGCGAGTCACGTCCGCGCGCGCGGCGACCGCCTCCCCGCCGCGGGACCGGATCGCGTTCGCCGTCTCCTCGGCCCGTTCGAGGTCCTTCCGGCAGGTCAGGACGACGCGATTGCCGGCGGCGGCGAGCGTCTCGGAGATCGCCTTGCCGATCCCGCGAGAGCCTCCCGTCACGACGGCGGTGCGCATCAGAACGGGGCGGGACTCGGGACTCGGGACTCGGGACTCGGCACGCGCCTCGAGTCCCGCGTCCGGCGTCCCGCGTCTCGTCCTCATGGCGGCGGCAATATATCCGGCGCGACCGCTCGCGCGATCGCTTCCCGAGTGCCGGCCGGCCGGCAGACGGCGGAGCGGTTGATCCAACGCGCCATCTTCGCGAGCATCTCCCCCGGACCGACCTCGAGGAACTCCCGGTTCCCGTCGCGGATCATCGCCTCGAACGTCGCGTTCCAGAGCGTCGGATAGCAGAACTCGGTCGACAGAATCTTGCGAATCGCGTCCGCCGTTCCGGCGATCTCTCCGTCGGGACCGTAATAAGGAACCGAGGGGGCGGAAAGCGTCCTGCACGCCTCCACGGTCGGAGCGACCGCGTCCGCGACGGGACGCATGAGCTCGCTGTGGATCGGCCAGTTCATCGACAAGGGCAGGACCGACAGCGAGCGCGGGCCGAGAGCGGCGAGCGCCGCGGCGACCCCCTCGGCCGATCCCGTGAGCACGAACTGAGTGCTCGAGTTCACGTTGCCGATCCACACCGGCTTGCCCTCGGCGCGGATCGCGGCGCAGGCTTCGTCGACCGCTTCCCGCCGTGCCCCGACGATCGCCCCCATCGCGCCGCGAATCGCGAGGCGCTCGGTCTCCCGCCAAACCGCGATCAGGATCTCCAGCCCCTCCTCGTAGGAGATCGCTCCGGCCGCGACCATCGCCGCGTAGTTGCCGAGGCTGTACCCCGCGGTCGCGGCCGGCGCGATCCCGGCGCGCGCCAGGGCGCGGCACGCGAGCGTGGAGACGAGATAGACGCCGGCCTGAGCGGACAGGTTCTCGCGGAGCGCCTCGAGGGGACCGTCGAGAATTCGAGACGTCAGATCGAACCCGCACCGGTCGGAGGTGCGTTCGAACAGATCGCGGGCTTCGGGGTCCGACTCGTAGAAGTCGCGGCCCATCCCGACCGCCTCGGACAGCTGGCCCGGAAAAAGGTACGCGGGTGTCGGGGAGGTCATGCCGCGTCGAGGAGCGGCAGAACGTCCTCCAGGGCGACGCAGCGGTCCCGCTCGAGCCAGCGCGAAAAGCGCGCGGGGAGCGCCGCGAGATTGGAGAAGTGGACGAGCCGCAGGAGAGGCGAGATCCCGTCCATCGCGGGATGGTCGGCGTCGAACTCCCAGGGATGGAACGTGAAGACCGCCGGCCAGCCCCGGTCGCGGAAGTCCTCCTCCGCGCGCGCGAGCCGTTCGGCCGAGAGCATTCGGAACGGCCATGCGCCGCCCATCGGCACCGTGCGGCCGAAGCCGCGGCCCGTCAGCGGCGGGACCTCGATCATCGTGCGGCCGTCGGCTTCGATGGCGTGCGGTCCGCGCGGGTTCTCCGGCCGTCCCAGCGGCTCGATCGCGGTGATCGAGGAGTCGCACCGGATTCCCTCCGCGGCGAGCACCGCGAGCGCGGGAGCGCCCGGCTCGCGAATCGACCACTCCGCCGCGCGATGGACGCGGGCGCGGATGCCGGCGGCGGCTGCGACGGCCTCGAGCGCCCTCGCGAGGTCGCGGCCGAACTCCGCGGCCGACATCTCGTCGGCGCGCCGGTGCTCGTAGCCGTGGACCCCGATCTCGTGCCCCCGACGCGCCGCTTCGCGCACGAGCCCCGGAAACCGCTCCGCGACCCAGCCCAGAAAGAAGAGGGTCGCCCGGTGTCCGCCCGCCTCGAGCGCGTCGAGGAGAAGGGAGAGGTTCGCTTCGATCCGACTGACGAACGAGGTCCAGCGGCGGGGGTCCGAAAAGTAGTCGTCCCCGCACACATGAAACCAGTCCTCGACGTCGATCGTGAGGACGCGCGGCGCGCGGCCCGTCGTCCGGAGGAAAGTGATCCTGGGGGACATGCGCAGCGCGATTGTACGGGCGAACGCGCGAACCGGGGTTCCTCGATGCGCGAGGGTGGACGACGTCGGAGCGAGGCGGAGAGCGTCGCGAACCGAGGGAATCAGCCCATCCGGTCGCCGGTCCCGCGCGGCCGCGCGAAGGTTCTCCGCGTCAGTCGCACTCGAACACTTTGTAATAGACCGCGCCCCACGAGATGACCCACGTGTCGCGGAACGGACGGTAGTGCGATCGGGATCCCGAGATTGCGCGGACGGGCACGTGCGCGAACCGCGGCACGCGGCGGGCGGCCTTCAGCAGCATCTCCGTTTCGATCAGGTATCCGCGGGACGTCAGCGAGAGCTCGCGCAGGAGCCGCGTGGAAAGCACGCGGTAGCCGGACTGGCCGTCCAGGACGTCGAGCCCGGTCATGCGCGTGAGGATCCGGCTGCCGATCTCGTTGGTGCGGTACCGGACGGCGGGAAGCGCCTCGGGGCGGTCCATCCTCGATCCGATCACGAACTCCTCTCCCGCCCGAGCCGCGGCGAGGAGCGCCGGGAGGTCGTCGGGGTCGTGCTGAGCGTCCGCGTCGACGAACGCGACGTGAGTCGCGTCCGTCGCGAGAAGCCGCTCGAGCCCCGCGCGGAGCGCCGTTCCTTTGCCGCCGTTTCTGGGGAGGCGGAGGACGTCGGCGCCGGCGGAGCCCGCGAGGTCGGACGTCGCGTCGGTCGAGCCGTCGTCGACGACGAGGACGGTCCCGACGTGTCGCCGGAGGCCCGAGACGACTCCCGCGACCGTTTCCGCCGCCTGGTAGGCGGGCACGAGCGCGACGGGAGTCATCGGCGACGCCACGGCGGCGATGTTAACCGGCGAACGAAGGACCGCCGGAAGACGGCTGCTCGGTTCGTTGACTCCGTCCGGCGGCTTGTGAAAGGGTTCACAATCGCATGCAGAGCTATCTTCCGATTCTCCTCCTGATGATCGTGGCAGGGGGCATCGGCGGTGTGATCCTGCTCCTCTCGGCCGTCCTCGGGCCGAAGCTCGCGACTCGCCGAAAGCTCGACACCTACGAGAGCGGCGTGCCCCTCCTCGACGCCTCGCGCAAGCGGATCTCGATCCGATTCTTCGTCATCGCGATGGTCTTCATCCTGTTCGACGTCGAAATCGCTTTCCTCTACCCGTGGGCCGTCGCCTTTCGGACCGGCGGGACGCCGCTCTTCCTCGAGATGGTCGTCTTCCTCGCGGTCCTCGCGGTCGGGTATGCCTACATCTGGAGGAAAGGAGCCTTCGACTGGTGAGCCACCGCCGATACGTCGTCTCCGACGCGGGCCACCCCGTCGAGTTTCCTCCCGAGGCGCTCGCCCGAATCGAGAGGATCCTCGCGCGCTATCCCACCAAGCAGGCGGCTCTCCTCCCCGTTCTCTGGGTCGCCCAGGAGACCTGGGGATGGATCTCTCGGGAGGCGGCCGAGGAAGTCGGTCGCCTGCTCGACCTTCCCGCCGCGCACGTCGACGGCGTCCTGACGTTCTACACGATGTACAACCTCGCGCCCGTCGGGAAGAATCTGCTCCAGTTCTGCACCTCGATCTCCTGCCACCTCGCCGGCGCGGGCCGCCTCGTCGACCATTGCCGCAAACGGCTCGGGATCGACCTCGAGGAGACGACGGCCGACGGCCGATTCACGATCGTCGAAGTCGAGTGCATCGCGGGGTGCGACCGCGCTCCGTCGATGATGGTCAACGACGCGTACCACGAGCCCATGGACGAGGCGAAGCTCGACGAGCTCCTCGGGAAGCTCGCGGGAGCGACATGAGCGAGAAAGTTCTCCTCGCGCGCGTCGGCCGGAAGGAGTCGCGGTCGATCCGGACCTATCAGGAGGACGGAGGATACGCGGCCCTCCGGAAGGTCCTCTCGGAGGGGTGGACGCCCGAGCGCCTGACCGAGGAGGTCAAGAAGTCCGGGCTTCGAGGGCGCGGGGGCGCGGGGTTCCCGACGGGCGTGAAGTGGGGCTTCGTCCCCAAGGACACCAAGGGAAAGCCGGTCTACCTCCTCATGAACGCCGACGAGTCGGAACCGGGGACGTTCAAGGACCGCCTCCTCATGGAGGAGGACCCGCACCAGGTCGTGGAAGGGATGATCCTCTCGGCCTACGCCCTGAAGTGTCGAACGGGCTACATCTACATCCGCGGCGAGTTCTACCTCGGCGCGCGAGTCCTCGAGACGGCTCTCGAAGAGGCTTACGCCGCGGGGTACCTCGGGGACGGCATCCTCGGCTCCGATTTCCGCCTCGACCTCACGGTGCACCGCGGAGCCGGAGCGTACATCTGCGGCGAGGAGACGGGGCTGATCGAAAGCCTCGAGGGCAAGCGAGGGCAGCCGCGGATCAAGCCCCCTTTCCCCGCCGTCTCGGGCGTCTTCGGAGCGCCCACGATCGTCAACAACGTCGAGACGCTCGCCTGCGTCGTCCACATCGTCAATCGGGGCGCGGAGTGGTTCGCGAAGATCGGACGCAACGAGAAGAACACCGGGCCCAAGCTCTACTGCCTCTCCGGTCACGTCGAACGCCCGGGCGTCTACGAGGCGCCGCTCGGACTCCCGATGAAGGAGCTCCTCTACGGAGAGGAGTTCGGCCGAGGAGTCCGCGGCGGCGCCGTCAAGGCCGTCATCCCCGGCGGAGCGTCGGCGGCGATGCTGACCGCCGCCGAGATCGAGGATTGCCCGCTCGACTTCGACGGGCTCGCCGCGAAGAAATCGATGCTCGGCTCGGCGGCGATCATCGTCATGAACGACGAGACGTGCATCGTCGACGCCGCCCGAAACCTCGCGAAGTTCTTCTCGCACGAGTCGTGCGGCCAGTGCACGCCCTGCCGCGAGGGGACGCCGTGGCTCCACAAGGTGCTCGATCGCATCGAGAGCGGCCGCGGGCGGTTCGAGGACATCGATCTTCTCGAGCGCATCTCCAACCAGATGGCGAACGGCATGACGATCTGCGTCTTCGCCGACGCGGCGATCGCCCCCGTCCTGTCGTCCATCGGAAAGTTCCGGGACGAGTACCGCCACCACGTCGAAGAACGGCGCTGTCTCGTCGGAGCGGGAGCGACCCGGGCGGCCCCGGCGCGCGACCGGGCGGAGAGCCGGATGTTGCCGACGGTGCGGGCATGAGCGCGGCGCCCCCCGTTCCGCCACCTCCTTCCTCGCCGCCGAAGGAGACCTTCACGATCGTGTTCGACGGGACTCCGATCGAAGTCCCCAAGCACGTGAACCTCATCGAGGCGGCGAAGCTCGCCGGCATCGAGATCCCCCACTTCTGCTTCCACCCTCGGCTGTCCGTCGTCGGACAGTGCCGGATGTGCCTCGTCGAGATCGAGGGAGTTCCGAAGATCCAGGCCGCGTGCACGACGCCGTTGAAGGACGGTCTTTCGGTGAAGACGACGACGGAGAAGGTCGTCCAGTCGCGCGCGGCGAACATGGAGTTTCTCCTCATCAATCATCCTCTCGACTGTCCGATCTGCGACCAGGCGGGCGAGTGCAAGCTGCAGGACAACTCGTTCGGCTACGGCGATCAGCGGTCCCGGTTCGACGAACAGAAGCGCCAGTACCCCGGGTTCGACCGGACGATGATCGGCCCGCATGTCATCGCCGACATGACCCGCTGCATCCAGTGCACCCGGTGCATCCGGTTCTGTCAGGAGATCGCGGGGACGGGCGAGCTGACGTTCCTCGACCGCGGCGGGCGCACCCTCGTCTGGACCCACCCCGGCCGCGCCCTGGACAACGACTGGTCGGGCTGCGCCGCGGACGTCTGCCCCGTCGGCGCTCTGACGACGCGCGAGTTTCGCTTCCGAAGCCGCGTCTGGTATCTCGAGAAGACCCCGTCCGTTTGTCCCGGATGCAACATCGGCTGCAACCTCTCGATCGAGTCCCGGGAATCGGTCGTCTACCGGTTCCTCCCGCGCCTGAACCCCGCCGTGAACGACTACTGGCTCTGCGACTACGGCCGGTTCTCGTCGGAACAGCTGAACCTCCAGGAGATCACCCGCGCGAAGATCCGGAGCGAGAGCGGCGTCGCCGACGCCGTGGTCCCGGAAGCCGTGGAGCATCTCGCGCGCGAGATCCGGAGGACGATCGAGACGACCGGACCGGTGGGCCTCTTCTTCCTCGGCTCGGCCCACCTCTCCAACGAGGAGAACTTCCTCCTGCGGAAGATCGCGGACCACCTCGCGTGCGGGAACCGAGACGTCGTCGTCGACCGATCCCGCGTCCGGCGAATGAAGTCGAAGACGGAATGGCTGGAAGGAGACCATGCGGGCGCGAATTTCGCCGGCGCCAAGGACATGGGTCTCTCGCCCGGCCCCGGCGGATACGGACTGGACGCGGTCCTGGCCGGCAAGGCCTCTCCCGAGGTCGTCGTCGTCGCCGACGCCGCGTTCGCCGCGGCCGCCGACGACCCGAAGAGCGTCTCGGTTCTCTCGAAAGCGCGCGTCCTCACGGTCTTCGGGCGGACGGAGAACGCCCTGACCCGAGCCGCCCATGTCCTGTTTCCCGCCGCGTCGCTCGCGGAGAAGGAAGGGACGTTCACGAACGTCCAGGGGCGCGTTCAGCTCTTCCGGCGCGCGTTTCTTCCCAAGCCCCCCGCTCGCCCCGCCTGGGAGCTGCTGCTGCTTCTCGCCAACCGCCTGGGATTCGGCGACCCGAACTGGACGCCCGCGGATCTGCGCCGGCGGATCCAGGAAGAAGTCGAAGGGTACGACGAGACGACCGACGAGGAGCTCGCCGGAGGCGGCCTGATGAAGAAAGGGCTCTTCGTTTCGACGGGAGCGCTGTAGCTCCGATGTCCGGCGCGGACTGGGCGATTCTCGCGGCGCGGCTCTTCGCGCCGATCGTCGTCATCCTCCTCGTGCTTCCGATCCTGCTCTGGGTGGAGCGCCGCGGCGCCGGCCTCATCCAGGACCGACCCGGACCCAATCGCGTCGGACCGTTCGGCCTCCTCCAACCGGCGGCGGACGTCGTGAAGTTCTTCTTCAAGGAAGACATCATCCCGAGCCACGTCGATCGCGGCCTCTACCTGCTGGCCCCCGCGCTCGCGGTCTTCTCGGCCCTGACGACGTTCGCGGTGATCCCGTACGGCGCCGCCCTTCCCGTCGGAGGCCGCCGCGTGCCCTTGATCGGAGCCGACGTCTCGATCGGCCTTCTCTACGTCTTCGCGCTGACCTCCCTCTCCGTCTACGGCATCGTGCTCGCCGGATGGTCGTCCAACAACAAGTTCTCCCTCCTCGGCGGACTCCGGTCGGGCGCGCAGATCATCTCGTACGAGCTCGCCATGACGACCGCGGCCGCCGGCGTGATCCTCTCCGCCGGCTCGCTTCGTCTGACGGACATCGTCGCTCGGCAGGAAGGCGTCTGGCTCGGGTTCCTTCCCCGCTGGAACGTCTTTCCCCAGTTCGTCGGGTTCGTGATCTTCTTCGTCGCGACGTTCGCGGAGACCAACCGAACCCCGTTCGATCTGCCGGAGGCCGACGCCGAGCTCGTCGCCGGGTACCACACCGAGTACTCCGCGATGAAGTTCGCGATGTTCTACATGGCCGAGTACATCAACATGATCGTCGCGTCGGCGATGACCGTGACGCTCTTTCTCGGAGGCTGGTCGCTTCCCGGATTCCACCCGCAGGGCGTCCTCGGGGCCATCGCGTCCGTCTTCGTCTTCACCGTCAAGACCGCGGTGTTCGTCTGGATCTTCATCTGGGTCCGGTGGACGCTCCCCCGTTTTCGCTACGACCAGCTCATGCGGCTGGGGTGGAAGGCGCTCCTTCCGCTCGCGCTCCTCAACCTCTTCTGGGCGGCCTCCCTCGTCGCCCTGAAGGTCCTCTGAGATGCAGCGCGTGCTCTTCGACGCGGCCCTCGCGCTCGCGGTTCTCTTCGCCGCGGTCATGGTCGTCCACCGCCACCCGGTCAAGAGCGTTCTCGCTCTGGTCGTCTCGTTCGTCGCGCTCGCGGTCGGCTTCGTGCTCCTCTCGGCCCCGTTCATCGCCGTGATCCAGGTCATCGTCTACGCGGGAGCCATCCTCGTCCTGTTCCTCTTCGTCATCATGCTCTTGAACATCTCCGAGGAAGAGCGGGGCCGCGATTCGCACCCGATCCAGAGGTTCCTCTCCGGAGCGGCGCTCGTCCTCTTCGCGGCGATCTTTCTCTCCCTCGTCCGTTCCCACGGAGCGGCGATTCCCGCAGGAGGCCCGGTGTCGTCGACCGCGGGAAACGGCGAAGTCGCACCGCTCGCTCGGCTCCTCTTCTCGGAATACCTCCTCCCGTTCGAAGCGCTTTCCGTGCTGCTCCTCGCGGCGCTCGTCGGGGCCTTCGTGCTCGCGCAACGGGAGCCGGGCTCGTGATCGGCGGGATCCCGCTCTCCGACGTCCTCCTGGGGTCGGCCGCCCTCTTCCTGCTCGGCGTCGCCGGCGCTCTCCTCCGCCGCAACGCGATTTCGATCTTCCTCTCGATCGAGCTCATGATGAACGCCGCCAACCTGGCGATCCTCGGCTACGGCGCGGCTCTGGGGACGCGGGAGGGGCAGATCGTCGTCTTCTTCGTGATCGCGATCGCGGCCGCCGAGGCCTCGGTCGGTCTCGCGATCTTCGTCGCGCTCTTTCGCCACACCGAGACGATCGACGTCAACAAGGTCGATCTGCTGAAGTGGTGACGATTCCTCTCGCGGTCCTTCCGGCGCTCCCGCTCGCGGGGTTCCTGCTCTGCGGGCTCCTCGGAACGCGCCTCGGGAAGAGCTTCGTCACGGCCGTCGGCGTCGGGTCGGTCGGGGTGGCGACCGCCGCGGCGTTCGTCCGGCTCACGGCGTTCTTCGGCGGCGACCACGCCCCGATCGTCGAGCGTCTCTCCCCGTGGATCCAGGCGGGAAGCTTCTCGGTCGATCTCACATTTCGGCTGGACGTCCTCTCCGCGTTGATGGTCGCCTTCGTCACGTTCGTGGGGTTTCTCATCCACGTCTATTCGGTGGGCTACATGCGGCACGACGAGACGGCCGCCGGCTACGCCCGCTACTTCGCGTACCTGAACCTCTTCCTGTTCTTCATGCTCGTCCTCGTCCTCGCGAGCAACTTCCTGCTCCTCTTCGTCGGCTGGGAGGGCGTCGGCCTCTGCTCCTATCTTCTCGTCGGCTACTTCTACGAGCGCCCGAGCGCGGCGGACGCCGGGCGCAAGGCGTTCGTCGTGAACCGGATCGGCGACTACGGCTTTCTTCTCGGCGTCTTCGGCCTCTTCGCTCTCTTCGGGTCGCTCGACTTCGACCGGGTCTTCTCCGCGGCCGCCGCCGACCCGGGCCGCTATGCCCCGGCGCTGACGCTCGTCTGCCTCTGCCTCTTCGTCGGCGCCACGGGCAAGAGCGCCCAGGTCCCTCTCTACGTCTGGCTTCCGGACGCGATGGCGGGCCCGACGCCCGTCTCCGCCCTCATCCACGCGGCGACGATGGTGACCGCCGGCGTCTACATGGTCACCCGCTGCAACGTCCTCTTCCGGCTGGCGCCGGAGGCGATGGCGGTCGTCGCGGTCGTGGGCGCCGTCACGGCGATCTTCGCGGCCGTCATCGCGCTCGCGCAGAACGACATCAAGAAGGTTCTCGCCTACTCGACCGTCTCGCAGCTCGGCTACATGTTTCTCGCCTGCGGCGTCGGCGCGTACGTCGCCGGGATGTTCCACGTGCTGACGCACGCCTTCTTCAAGGCGTGTCTCTTCCTCGGCTCGGGATCCGTGATCCACGCCCTCGGCGGCGAGCAGGACATGCGCAAGATGGGCGGCCTGAGGTCGCGGCTCCCGATCACGTACCGAACGTTCCTCGTGGCGTCTCTCGCGATCGCCGGGATCCCGCCCCTCGCCGGGTTCTTCTCGAAGGACGCGATCCTGACGGGAGTCTTCGAGGCACACCGACCGGTGCTCTTCGCGATCGGGCTCGTCACCGCCGCGCTGACCGCGTTCTACATGTTCCGGCTCGTCTCCCTGACCTTCGACGGGCGTTTCCGCGGAACGCCGGAGCGGGAGCATCACCTCCATGAGTCTCCCGCTTCGATGACGGTTCCCCTCGTCGTGCTCGCTCTCCTATCGGCCGTCGCCGGATTCGTCGGGCTGCCGCGAGTCCTCGGCGAAGGCGGCAACCGGATCGGACGGTTTCTCGCGCCGATCCTGCCGAGGCTCGCCGGCGTCCCGTCCGAGCAGCCGCTCGAGCACGCGACGGAGTGGACGCTCATCGGAGTTTCGATCCTTCTCGCCGCGGGCGGCGCGGTCCTCGCCTGGCGCTGGTACGCGAAAGAGGGCGGAAGAATCCCGGCACGCCTCGCCGCGGCGGCGCCGGGCCTCGCCGCACTCGTCGCCGACAAGTTCCGCGTCGACGAGATCTACGACCGCATGTTCGTGCGCCCGTTCGAGTGGCTCGCCCGCGTCCTCTGGCGGGTCGTCGACGTGCTCGTGATCGATGGCATCCTGAACGCCGGCGCCTTCGCCGTGGAGCTCGCGGGCGACCTTCTCCGCTTCCTGCAGACGGGGAACGTCCGCAACTACGCCCTGTCCCTGTTCCTCGGCCTCGTGGGGCTCACGCTCGTCGTCCTCGGGTTCGGGGGCTAGCGGAAAGCGACCGTGCTCGACCAGCACCTCCTCTCCGTCCTCGTCTTCCTGCCGACGGCCGCCGCGGTCTTGCTTCTCCTCTTTCCCGAGTCGCGGCCGGGACTGGCGAAAGGCTTCGCGATCGCCGCCTCGCTCCTCGAATTCGCCCTCTCCGTCCCGCTCTGGACCCGCTTCGACCGCACGACCGCGGCGCTCCAGTTTGCCGAGCGGATCCCCTGGATCCCTTCCCTCGGCGTCTCGTACGCCGTCGGCGTCGACGGAATCTCGCTTCCGCTCGTCCTCCTGACGACGCTCCTGACCCCGGCCGCCCTGCTCTTCTCGCTCCGACACGTCTCCCGGAGCGTCCGCGCGTTCTCGGGCGCGTTCCTCGTTCTCGAGACCGGCATGGTCGGAACGCTCGTCGCGGTCGACCTCGCGCTCTTCTACGTCTTCTGGGAAGTCATGCTCGTCCCGATGTACTTCATCATCGGGATCTGGGGCGGCGCGCGCCGCATCTACGCCGCGATGAAGTTCTTTCTCTTCACGATGGCGGGCAGCCTGCTCATGTTCCTCGCGATCCTCTTTCTCGCCGTCCGGCATCGGGCGGCCTTCGGAGCCTGGTCGTTTCTCCTCTCGGACTTGACGCGCCTCGCGCTGCCCACCGGAACGCAGACCGTCCTCTTTCTCGCCTTCGCCCTCGCCTTCGCGATCAAGGTCCCCGTCTTCCCCCTCCACACCTGGCTGCCCGACGCCCACACCGAGGCTCCGACCGCCGGCTCGATCCTCCTCGCCGGGGTTCTCTTGAAGCTCGGGGTCTACGGGTACCTCCGGTTCGCGCTGCCGCTCTTCCCGGAGTCCGCGCTGCGCTTCGCGCCTTGGGTCGGCGCGCTCGGGGTCGTCGGAGTCGTGTACGGAGCGTTCGTCGCCTACGCGCAGAAGGACATGAAGCGGCTCGTCGCCTACTCGTCCGTCTCCCACCTCGGCCTCGTCGTCGTCGGGATCGGCGCCTTCACTCCGACGGCGCTGTCCGGCTCCGTCCTCCAGATGGTCAACCACGGCCTCTCGACCGGCGCGCTCTTCCTCCTCGTCGGCGTGCTCTACGAACGCCGTCACACCCGGGAGATCGCGGCGTTCGGCGGCATCGCGGGGATCGTTCCCGTGACGACGGCGCTCTTTCTCCTCGCGACGCTCTCGTCGATCGGATTGCCGGGGTTGAACGGCTTCGTCGGAGAATTTCTGATCCTCGTCGGCACGTGGACCTCTCCCCATCGCTGGTGGGCGGTGGCCGCGGCCACGGGCGTCGTCCTGTCGTCGATCTACATGCTGTCGCTCGTCCAGCGCGTCTTCTGGAATCCCCTGTCGCACGAAGAGAACCGCCGGCTCCCGGAGATCCGGGCGAGCGAGCTCGTCCCGGCCGCGGTGCTCGTCCTGCTCATGGTCTGGATCGGCGTCCGACCCGACGACGTCCTCTCCCGCGTCGAGCCGACGGTCGTGGCTCTGCGGACGTCCGTGACGACGGCCGCGGCGCGCGGCGGACCGGCTCTCGGGACCCCGCCCGGGGGGCTCCGGTGAACGGCGGCACGCTCGCGTTCGGCCCGGCCGAGCTCGCCGCCGCGGCGCCCGAGTTGGTCCTCGCCGCCGCGGGGTGCCTGCTCATCCTTCTCGAAGCGTTCGCGCCCCGCTCCCGCTCCTGGTTCGCGACGATTTCCCTGGCGGCGATCGCGGGCTATGTCTTCCTGCTCCTGCGCGCTCCGATCGGCACCACCTTCGACGCCCGGCTCGAGACGTCCGTCCTGACGTCGGTCGTCGGGCTCTTCCTCGCGGGCACCGCGATCGTCGCGATCCTCGTTGCGAAACCCTACCTCCTGCGCACCGGCGAGGAGAGAGGGGAGTTCTATGCGCTCCTTCTCTGGGGCCAGCTCGGCGTCTCCCTCATGACCCGCGGCCTCGACCTCCTGGTGATCTTCCTCGGGCTCGAGACGCTCTCGCTCTCGTTCTACGTGCTCGCCGCGTTCTTCCGAAGGATCCCGGCGTCCTCGGAGGCCGGGCTGAAATACTTTTTGACGGGCTCGTTCGGCTCCGCGTTCACGCTGTTCGGGATCGCGATTCTCTTCGGGAAGAGCGGCAGCGTGAGGATCTCGGCGCTTTCGCAGGTCGGCCTCGCTTCGGACCCGTTCGTGGGACTCGCCCTTCTTCTGCTCCTCGTCGGCTTCGGGTTCAAGATGTCGCTCGCCCCGTTCCACGCCTGGGCGCCGGACGTGTATCAGGGAATGCCGACGCCCGCGGTCGCCTACCTCTCGGTGGCTCCGAAAGGGGCGAGCCTCCTCGTTCTCTATCGGGTCCTGACGTCCGTGTTTCAGGGCGGCATGCCCGACCGGTTCCGGACCGGCATCGCCGCCGTCGCGATCCTGTCGATGACGCTCGGCAACGTCGTCGCTCTCGCCCAGCGCGACGCGAAACGGCTCCTCGCCTATTCCGGAATCGCGCACATGGGATACCTGACGATCACCCTCGTCGTCTTCGGCAGAGACGCCCTCGCCGCCGCGATCGTCTATTTCTTCGCGTACCTCGTCTCGAACGCCGGAGCCTTCGCGGCGGTCGCCGTCCTCTTCCGCGACGAGACGAAGCCCCACCCGGTCGGACTCCTCGCGGGAGAGGGGCGACGCACACCGTTCCCCGCGGCCGTGCTCGCCCTCTGTTTGTTTTCGCTCGCGGGAATCCCCGCGACGGCCGGATTCATCGGAAAGTTCTTCGTCTTCAAGGCGGCCGTCGAGCGGGGCCTGTACTCGCTCGCGATCCTCGGCGTCCTCAACAGCCTCGTCTCCATCGGCTACTACCTCAAGGTCGTGTACCTCCTTTACATGCGCGAAACCGTCGAGCCGGAAGGTCCCCCACCGCTCACTCCGTCCGACGGCCTCGTCCTCGCGCTCTGCGGCGCGGGGATTCTCATCATCGGGATCTTCCCGGGCAACCTCTGGGAGCTCGCGCGCCGCGCGGCGGACGGCTTCCCGTTCGTCGGACCGTAGCCCGCGCGCGCTCGAACGATGGTCGTCGATCGCCAGTCCGTGTCGGAGTTCACCGCCGGCCGCCTCTCCATCTACCTGCGCTGCCTCGGCGTGCTCGAGAACGAGAGCACCCGGCACATCTCCTCCCACGACCTGGCGGAGCGCTTCGAGCTGAACTCGTCTCAGATCCGGAAGGATCTCGCGACGTTCGGCGAGTTCGGAGTGCGCGGCGTCGGTTACGAGGTCGCGGCCCTCAAACGCCACCTCATCGCGATCCTCGGCCTCGATCAGATCCGCCGACTGGCCGTCGTCGGCGCCGGACATCTCGGCCAGGCGCTGGCCGACTCCGGCGGGTTTCGATCGGGAGGACTCCGGCCGGGCGGAATCCCCACGGGCGGATTCGCGGTCGCGGCGCTCTTCGACAACGACCCCGCGAAGATCGGGACGCGGACTCGAACCGGAATGCCCGTCCGGGACGTCGAGGAGCTGGGGGAGGCGGTCCGGGGGGAGTCGATCGAGATCGGGGTCGTCACGGTTCCGGCGTCCGCCGCGGAGGAAGTCGTCCGCCGCTGTGTGCAGGCCGGGCTCAAGGCTCTGTTGAACTTCACGTCCGCCCGAGTCAACGTCCCCTCGGACGTCCGGATCAAGCACGTCGACCTCGCGACCCACCTGGAGACGTTATCGTTCTACATCGCCGCCTCGGCCGAGAGGCACTGAAGAGGACAGGAAGGGAGAGAACTGCATGGCCGCCAACCCCAAACCGGTCGCCTCCACGGGCGAGAACCTGAACCCGTACGACTTCGCTCTGCGCCAGTTCGACCGCGCCGCGGACCATCTCGGGCTCGACGCCGGCAACCGCGAGGTCCTTCGCAATCCGAAGCGCCAGTTGATCGTGTCCGTTCCCGTCAAGATGGACGACGGTCTCATCCGGGTATTCCAGGGTTACCGCGTCCAGCACTCGATCGCCCGCGGCCCCTCGAAGGGAGGGATCCGGTATCACCCCGGCGTCACCCTCGACGAGGTCAAGGCGCTCGCGATGTGGATGACCTGGAAGTGCGCGGTCGTGAACATCCCCTTCGGCGGCGCCAAGGGCGGCATCACCGTCGATCCCAAGGCGCTTTCGCCGGGCGAGAACGAGCGGATGACGCGCCGGTTCACCTCGGAGATCTCGATCATCCTCGGTCCGGACCGCGATATCCCGGCGCCGGACGTCTACACGAACTCCCAGACGATGGCGTGGATGATGGACACCTACTCGATGACGAAGGGCTACTCGACGCTCGGAGTCGTGACCGGGAAGCCCCTCGGCGTCGGCGGCTCCGCGGGCCGGAACGAGGCGACCGCGGAGGGCTGTTTCGTCGCGATCGAGGAGGCGGCGAAGCGCCAAGGACTGCAGCTGAAGGGCGCGACGGCGGCCGTGCAGGGATTCGGGAACGCCGGCGCGCACGTCGCTCGGTTCCTCGAGGAGGCCGGAGTGCGTCTCGTCGCCGTTTCGGACTCGCAAGGCGGCCTCTACGAGAAGAAAGGCCTCTCGCTCGACGCCGTCGGCGCCGCGAAGGAGAAGAAGGGGTCGGTCGTGGCGGGGCGCGGGGAAAAGATCTCGAACACCGACCTCCTCGAGCTCCCCGTCGACATCCTCGTCCCAGCCGCCCTCGAAGGCGTCATCCACCGCAAGAACGCCCCTCGGGTCAAGGCGCGGATCGTGGCCGAGGCGGCGAACGGACCGACGACGCCGGACGCCGACGACATTCTGCGGAAGAAGGGAATCGTCGTGATCCCCGACATTCTCGCCAACGCCGGCGGAGTGACGGTGTCGTACTTCGAGTGGGTCCAGGATCTCTACTCGTTCTTCTGGGATCCCGACATGGTCCGGACGCAGCTCCAGCGGACCATCCGGCGAGCCTACGAGGACGTGGACACGATGGCGCGCCGCTACGAGACCGACCTGCGGACCGGCGCTCTCATCCTCGGCGTCGGGCGAGTCGAAGAAGCGACGAGGATCCGAGGGATCTTCCCCTGACCGCAAGCGCGAGCGCCCGCCGCCCGTGCTCTCTCTCGAAAGGACGACCGTGACCAAAGCGATGCTCTTCCTCGCGTCGATCGCGGCCGCGTCCGTCGGCCTCGCGTCGGACGCTCCTCCTCCGGGGCGCGATCCGAAGCAGGCGATCGACGAGGCCTACACGCGCAAGATTCGCGAATACACGACGGAAGCTTTCTTCCTCTCGCCGCTCGTCGACTACCTCCCGGCTTCGGCGTCCGTTCCCACCCCGCAAGCCGTGCTCGGCGACGTCGCGGGCGCTCCCGGCAAGCTCCCGTATTCGGCCGAGGTCTACCGGTACATGCGGATGCTCGAGAAGGCGACGCCGCGCGTTCGCGTCCGGTCGATCGGCACCACCGAGGAGGGCCGGGAGATGATCGCGGTCGCGGTCGCGTCCGAGGACCTCCTCGCGCGGTGGGACGAGAACCGAGCCCGTCTCGCGAAGCTCGCGGACCCGAGGACGATCGGAAACGACGACGCGGAAGCGGAGAGACTCGTCGCCGCCTCTTTCCCGATCTACTACATCACCGGAACGATCCATTCTCCCGAGACGGGCGCTCCGACCGCCCTGATGGAGCTCGCCTACCGCCTCGCGGTCGACGAGAGCCCGTACGTCCGGGAGATCCGGGACCGGGTCGTCACGCTGATCACGCCGATCGTCGAAGTCGACGGGCGCGACCGGCAGGTCGACGTCTACAACTGGCACCTCGCTCATCCGACCGAGAACTGGCCCCCGCTCGTGTACTGGGGAAAGTACGTCGCGCACGACAACAACCGCGACGCGATGGCGGTGACGCTGAAGCTCACGCGAAACGTCCTCGCGGAGTTCCTCTCCGAGAAGGCGGTCGTCCTCCACGATCTTCACGAGTCCGTCCCGTACCTCTACGACAACACCGTCGGCGACGGCCCGTACAACGCCTGGCTCGACCCGATCGTCACGAACGAGTGGCAGATGTTCGGCTGGAACAACGTCGCCGAGATGACCCGCTTCGGAATGCCCGGCGTCTTCACCCACGGGACGTTCGACACGTGGAGCCCGGGCTACCTCATGTTCATCGCGGCGACCCACAACGGCGTGTCCCGGCTCTACGAGACCTTCGGCAACGGCGGCGCCGACACGATCGAGCGCACCCTGCGACCGGAACAGTACGAGCGGACGTGGTACCGGCAAAACCCGCCTCTCCCCCGCGCCCGATGGTCGCAGCGCGACAACAACAACTACGAGGAAACGGGCCTTCTCGTGTCGCTGAACTACTTCGCGCAGAACGCGAAGCAGTTCCTGCGGAACTTCTATCTGAAGGCGAAGCGTTCGATCCTGAAGCCGTCGGCCGAGGGGCCGGCGGCGTACATCTTCCCGGCGGACGATCCTCGACCCGGCGCCCAGGCGGAGCTCCTGCGGATTCTCCAGATCCAGGGATGCGAAGTTTCGCGCGCCACCGCGCCGTTCACCGTCGCGATCCAGCGCCGAATCGGGCCGCGCCGAACAGAGGACGCACCGGAAGCGGAGCGGGACGAGGAAAAGGATCGGCAGAAGGACCGCAACAAGGCCCGCGACAAGGACCGCAACAAGGATCGCGACAAGGATCGCGAAACGCGCCGGGAGAAGGATCGAGACCGGGCCGAGACCGCGGAGGCGGTGCTCCCCGCGGAGAAGCCCCGCTGGACGACCGAGACGCGGGAGTTTCCCGCGGGCAGCTACGTCGTTCGCATGGATCAGCCCTACAGCCGCATCGCGGACATGCTTCTCGACTACCAGTACTGGAGCCCGAACGATCCGCAGAAGAGCCCCTACGACGACACCGGCTGGACGTTCGGCGAGCTCTTCGACGTCCAGGTTCGGCGGGTCTCGGATCCGAAGGTCCTCGCGGCGCCGATGCGGCTCGTCTCCGAACCCGTGCGCGCGCCCGGAGGCGTGACCGGCCGCGGATCGGTCTTCCTCATCAACCAGAACGCCGAAAGCGCGCTCCCGTCGCTGCGATACCGCTTCCGCGACGCGGCCTTCGAGGCGGCCGAGGAAGGCTTCGCCGCCGCGGGCCGGCGGTTCAATGCCGGCTCGATCGTCCTTCGCGGCGTCCCGCCGGCGGACCTCGACCGGGCGGCGGCCGAGCTCGGACTGGCCGTGTCCGCCGTCTCCTCGGCCCCGGCCGTCCGGACCCACCCTCTCCGAGCGCCGCGGATCGCGCTCGTCCACACCTGGCTATCGACGCAGGACGACGGTTGGTGGCGGCTCGCGATGGACGAGCTCCGAATCCCCTACGACTACGTCAGCACCCAGGAGATCGCGCGCACGGCGGACTTGAACGCGCGCTGGGACGTCCTCCTCTTCCCTCCCGTCGAGAACGGCGTCCACGCCATCGTCGCCGGGATGCCCGACTGGGGAAACCCTCTCCCCTGGAAGACGACGCCTCAGACGCCGAATCTCGGAACCCCGGACGCGACCGACGACATGCGTCCGGGCCTCGGGTTCGCGGGCATCCAGCATCTCTCCGATTTCGTCCGGCGGGGAGGCCTCTACGTCGGAGTCATGGACACCGCGGAGCTCGCGGTGCAGTACGGCCTCGTCCCCGGCGTGTCGACGACGGCGGCCAAGGACCTCAAGCTCACCGGGAGCGTCGTCCGCTCACGGATCGTCGACCCGGCGAGCCCGATCGTCTACGGGTATCCGGCGGCGCCGTCGATCTACTCCTTCGACGGACCGATCTTCGAGGTCTCGAACCTCGCCCGCGGAGGCGGGCGGCCGCGCGAAGAGAAGGAGCGGCCGACGGGCCGCGGCACCTCCGACGATCCCGACCGACCGACGGGCCGGCCGTGGCTCGAGCCGCCCGAAGATCCGCACGCCGAGCGCTGGGAGGCGCTGCCGCTGACCGAAGAGCAGAAGCGCAACGGGATCTTCGTGATCCCTCCCGACCAGCGACCCCGCGTCGTTCTGCGCTACGGGGACTCGAAGGACCTTCTCGTCTCGGGTCTTCTCGAGGCCGGCAAGGAGATCGCGCAGCACCCGGCGGTGATCGACGTCCCCGTGGGCAAGGGTCACGCGGTCCTCTTCTCGAACAACCCGATCTGGCGGGGCGAGACGCGGGGGAGCTACGCCCTCGTCTGGAACGCGGTCTTGAACTGGGACCAGCTGAACGCGGGCCGGAAACCGGAGAAGCCCGCGCCTCAGGAGAGAGGAATCAAGACCGCGCGCACGGGAGAGGCGTCGAGATCCGTGAACGAGAGCGGCAGCGCGATCAACCGGTAGTCGCCGGGCTCGCTCCGGGAGAGATCGAGGGCCTCGAGAAGCGCGACGCCGCGGGAGAGAAGGGTCGTGTGGACCGGGAGGTCCTCCGCGTCATCGGGATCGACCGAGAGGGCGTCCGTTCCGACGAGCAGGACTCCTCGCTCGACGAGGCGGAGCGCCGCCATCGGAGAGAGGAACGAGCGGCCCCGCGTCCGGAAGAGGACCCGCCGGGTCCCGAGCGCCCCCGGGGGCAGAGCGTCGGGGCCCACCTCGCCCCGCCCGGGAAGGTCGACGACTCGGGCCGGTCCGACGTACGCCTCGAGAGGAAGCGACCCGATCGCGTCTCCGCTCTCGAGGACGTGCGACGGCGCATCCGCGTGCGTCCCGAGGTGAGCGCTCATCGTGAAGCACGTCGAGCCGCACGGCGCGACGTCGTAGGGCCCGGGCGTCGCACGCCAGGAGAACGGGACATCGCCGGGCCAGACCGCCGTCCGCTCGTTGATCGGGCGCGAAATGTCGATGATCCGAGGCGTGGGGCGGCGATCGCTCAGCGCATTCGGCGGAGCGTCTTGCGGGCGGCGTACCGCTCCGCCACGTGCGGATCGTAGGCGCGGTGCCGCGGATGAAGCGGGCCGGCGCGGTACTCGGCGTCGCATCGGTAGCAGATCGTAACCGGCGGAATGCGGGCCGCGATGAGCCAATCGACGACGACCGTCGCCAGGAGAACCGGAGTGAACCAGATCCAGCCGAACCGCCAGCCGACGGCGGCCGCCGCGGCGAGGGAGAGCGCCATCGCGAGGCAGCCCCAACGCTGGTCGAAGTCCTTCTGCAGGAAGAAGGCGCGGTTTCCGCAGAACGCGCAGCGCTCGACGGGGCGCATCGCGGGGTCGCGCAGATCGATCGCGTACGTCCGGCCGCAGCCCGCGCACTCGCGCTCGCCGGACTCCGGCGGCGAGTGCTCGGTGCCGCGCAGGCACGTCGGACAGTAGTAGCGGGCGCGCACGGACGCAGAATACCGTCCCGCTCGCGCCCTCCCGTCGGCGCCCTCCGGCGCCCCGCCGGGGTTCGCCCGTCCGCGACCCGGGCGCGCGGACCGCTCGACGCTCAAGCCGGAAAACCGGTCGCGACCGTCAGATAGGACGAGAGGAGCTCGCCGATCAGCACGAACACGAGGGCGACGTAGAGGAGTCCCGTCGCCGCCTGATTCGAGCGCATGTCCGCGGTCTTCCAGATGAAGTAAGAGAGCGCGAGCGGACCGACGATCCCCCAGGCGACGCGAAAGAGAAAGAAGAGGGCGTCCCTCTCGAGAGAGAGGAGCGACGAGAGGCCCTCCCGTCTCGGATCCGCCGCGATCGCGGCGCAGAGGAGCACGGTTCGCGCCGCCGCGAGTCCCGCGAAGAGAAGAGCGCCGCGGGCGAGCAGCCGAAACGGCAGGGCGCGGGAGACGAGGTACCAGTGGCCCAGGTTCATGACGAGAACGACCGCGCCGAAGAAGAGCCCGCCGAGCGCGGCACCGGCCGCCGTCCAGACGTCCCCTGCCGTCCGCGGCGCGACGAGCGCGACCCGGACGAGCGACCAGCCGACTCCGAGGGCGGCGGCGGCAAGAGCCGGACGGCCGCTCGCCGCTCGGCCGGCGTGGGCGGCGAGCGTGTACCCCGCGAGGAGAACGGCGGACGCGATCGCGGCCGCCTGCGGCAGGCCGGGAGGCCGCACGAGGACCGCGAAGACGGTGAATGCGAGCGCGAGGAGGCCGTGAAGCGAAAAGAAACCCTTGCCGAGCGGCGCGACGGGAAAGAAGAGCGCGAGGAGGGAGATTCCCCACGCTGCCTCGAGGAAGAAGAGACCGAGCCCGCCGAGAGCCATCGGGCGCGATGTTATTCGGTTCGCCGCTCCGCGCTCCCGGAGCGCGGGACGGCGCTCGGGACCGGACCCGCGGCGTCGAGGATCTCTTCGACGATCCGGCCGACGTGGGCGAGGAGCCCGTGGTCTCCTCCGGGGATCTCGATCTTCCGCGACCCCGACGGGAGCCGGCCGGAGCGCTCCCAACTCCCCCAAACGGACCGGATCTGCTCGACGGGGACGGATTCGTCGTCGGTTCCGAAGAGGACGCGGACGGCGACTCGGGGGGGCTCGCTCTCGACGTCCACGCGCGCCATCTCCTCGAAGAAGCGGCGATGGATCTCGACTTCGCGTTCCATCCCGAAATGGAAGACGCGAATCGGATCGCCCGGCGGGAGTTTTTCCTGCCAGCGCGGCCCGAAGCCGAGAGCGGGGGCGACGAGCACGAGCGGACACGCGAGGCCGTACCGGGCGGCGTCGAGCGCGACGACGGCGCCGAGCGAGCTCCCGACCACGACCGCGGGCAGGTGTTTCTTGATCTCCCAGAACGAGATCCTCGACATCGTCTTGAAGTCGAGCTTCTGGAAGGAGGGGACGTTCAGATCAGGGGCGAGCACCCGGAACCCCTCCGGCGCGAGCGCCTCTCGGATCGCCCTTTCCAGCACAGTGGGATCCGAAGCTTGGAATTCACGTGACTTGAAGTCGCGG
>JADMIO011660983.1_pt1 | contig 27479 bp, 20 predicted proteins | sample 8958161 | NCBI WGS metagenome assembly JADMIO01 (sample SAMN16585339, study PRJNA669376) | soil metagenome | isolation source: Crop rotation soil | place: USA: Cullars Rotation, Alabama | collected 2011
GGGGGGGGGGGGGGGGGGGGAGAGCAACACGAATTCCTTGCTAAACCAAAAATGTGTTAGTTGCGCAAGGCGATTTTAAGGTAAAATGTAGCGCGTAAGCCAAAATTTTCTTTCTTTAAATTAATCGCTAAATCACGCAAATTAAAAGCGAAAAATATTTAGCCATTGATGATGTCACAACGGCTTCAACCGCCTGTCGTCAAGTGCCATCAAGTCGCCAATCCCTGACTTCCTCCCCCTTCTCCCCGGCGATTTCGTAATATACAGATGACCCATTAATTGCGAATCTATCATACGAAACTCGTCACACCTCTTGAACCATAAAATATTTATCTTCGCTGGATGTTGTAATCAAGTCATAAAGCGACATCTATCCTTTCTATATTTAATGATATAGCAGTACTGTTACTGTTGGACAGTAGCCTCTAGATTGTTGAATATTTTATTCCACAATCTATAAGCTCTTAGATTTATATACCTATAGATGATTCTTTACTCCTCTTTTATACCCTCATTATTTAAAACAGAATTTTGCGTCATCACAGAAAGATTATCAGTTAAATAGATAAAATTAGGTGCAATAAATTTAATAGTACTAAATTTTACAGCTCTATCAATTTTTTTGTTCAAACTCATTGCCAAGATCTCTGTAGAAAAATGTGATAACCAGGGCTTTACATTTCTATAGGTGCCGTAGGCCCAACACACTTAATATTAAACATATAGGCCATTAAAATTAGAACTCTGCCGAATAGCTGATTTTTGTTAGTATATTTTCCACACATAACAACTGCACATGTTTAGTTACCCGCTGATCTTCTTTCCATCTCTCGCTCCATGATTAATTGTATCTTTGCCTTTGAAGAGCGCACATATGGCAGCCAGCTCTGATACACGATGAATCTTCCGGCACCGTAACACACCCATGCCAAGGTTGCAGGGGTAATTATTGTTGACTGACCTGGGAATCGATTCCACACCGCTTTCCATCACTTGATAGAGAGAGTGCAATTAGTTGGATCAACTATTCGGCCGAATACAAATATGAATATTGTGTAAAATAGGTGTAGGCCTACCGACAATATTTAAAATGTCAAATGTAGGCCTAGGCAAAAGTTTTTGACCACCTTTTAATTGTTGCAAAATGTCTCTCTAAGTTCTGTTAATGAGAGGCACTTCAATTCACCCGCTATAGTAGCCTACCAGCCGCAAATGCTGAACAATTGTCATGTGGCAACTATTCCTTTTCGACCCGAACGCTAATTGCCGTATCCTACAGCGGTACATAACATCTATCCACAAGCGTATCAGAACGATAGAGAAACATAGAAATTTCATGTGAAACGTAACAAAATAGCACTACCGCTACCCCCTACAAGTACCCTAAACAAATGCCTAAGCTTTACCAATAGCCGAACCAACGCCTAGGATTTACAGTCCAACACTCTACACCTAGGCTGCTGGAGCTTCAGAACGAACTACAGACATTTACGCTTTTAACAAATTCTGCTAAATGGAGCTATCATAGCTTAGATCTGCTAAGGCTTCTATTTTGTAGCGCCACCTGGTAAATGGAATGACAGTGATTTTCTGTACTCATATTCTGGGTCGCTACGCGATACGGGATTATTCGACACGAATAATGATTTGGTTCCCTTTTCGGATCCTCGGCGAATATAAAGCGAATACTCGATATAGCCCTATTTATGATTTACTATTATGTTTATGCCTTTTGCATAAACGGTACAATTTCTGTAAAATATTTAAATAACGGCATCGTATTTGATGTTAATAGCACACCACCATTTGATGACTACACTAATTATATAACTTATTAACGGATGAGTTTTTACAATCCATTCCGGTAGAGTACTACTTGTAATCGTTTCACTCGGTGCTCAGTATTAAACTTAATTATGTTTTTGCAATATACAACATTATATGGTTAATATGGTTATTGTCGAGAAAGTATACAATAATAATCATAGTAACGTAGAAAGTATGAATGAGCTCTATGTATCTTAGCTCATGACTCTATGGCACGTACCATTTGCAAAATATTAGTAGTAAGTTACCAACCATCTGAATAGTAGCGGCGTGATAGTGTATATTACTTGTTGTTATTTATTTTGCACTCTGATATGGCGTCTCGTTAAAAACACTGATAGCTGAGGAAGACATTGAAGATGCACCTCATCGAAAAAGCTTTCTCTAAGTAAAAATGGCGTACAAACTCAATAGCAATGGCCCTCAGTCCCGTGTTTCCTTTAAAAAAGAAACAGACTAAAATTAAGATGGACAAGACTAGTATGGAATACACTCCTGTGTGGTTCTGAAAGCTGGACTTCAAGGAAAGAGGATAGTAGGAAGTAGGAGGCTTTAGAAATGTGGCTCTGGAGAAGAATGAAAGATATCAGTGGGACTGACAAAATTACAAACGAAGAAGTCCTGGGAAGAGTTGGAATAGGAAGGAAACTGAATTATTATGTTAAGTAGGAAGAAGAGTTGGATAGGACATCATTTAAGGGATGATGGTTTGTTAATGGAAGTAAATTGAGAACTGCAGAATGGCAGGAAAAAGAATCATAGGAAGACCGAGACTAGGACTGTTAGATGAGGTAATGTCGAAATCATATGTGGATATGAAAAGAGGTGCAGAAGATTGAGAAAACTGGAAAATTTATATGCCATGGACCTGCGTTAGGCAGTGCACTGAAAGAGAGAGAGTTGACAAAGTAAGGACTTAAATTGACAAAATATAGCGCCTCAGAGCACTAGATTCAATAAAATGGATAGATAGACTCTCCGAAATCTGAATGTATTTGTAAGTGTTACTAACTAAGATACTGATGAAGGTAATAGAGAACTACATCAGACCTCTAATTTTTCCCTGTTGAAAGGGTTTGCCATTAGAAGTGCAGTAGAGGCTGAGTCTTTGCAATGATTGAGTTACTCTGTAGAAAAGTTTTGTATTTTTGTTATTGTTTCATCACCATCGCCTTAAACATTTGACTTAATGTAGGATTGCAAAGTGCAGATTATACATTAAGGATGTAGGCCTATTTAGGATATTATTAATAGAAGTTGATATTGCTTGTGCTGTACCTATGCAACTTGAGTTTTTAGAACACATAATGAGAAAAGAATTAAAAAATTTAACGCTTACTGAATGAATGCAGGGAAGAAAGGATCTACAGAGGCAGACCTCCGTGTATGTATATTATGTAAGAAGAGGTCAACAGAGGCAGACTTCCGTGTATGCATATTATGCAAGAAGAGGTCTACAGAGGCAGACCTCCGTGTATGTATTGTATGTAAGAAGAGGTCTACAGAGGCAGACCTTTTCATACATAAATGGAATGCTTGTGTAACTGGACAAGAACTCTAACGCCTGAAGAATAGAAATAAAACGTAAGGTTGCTGAGCATGTTGAGCACAACAAAGGACAGAATTCTGTGGGAAGCCTTGATCGCCTGTTCTGAAAAAAACCATGGTACCCAGAGAAAGATGCCTATGACACTTAAGCGCTTTGACACAACTACAGGCGATACGTTGAACTGCAAATAAGTTATCACTATACTGATATTTCACTGTTGAAATTGGTCCATACGGCCGAATATTCCGCCGAATAGCTTGTAAGATCGCACCGGTCATCAATATGAAGATAATGTCAGCTTTAATTTTGAAGGCAATATCTTGGGCGGATTACTGGACGAGTTGATAAATCTTTGCAGCAGTCGTGCCGATAAATAAAACAGAACTTTGAAAAACGATGGTGGCGATTTCAATCTCCGATCTGGTCTGAATCTTTCGTCGATAAGACGGTAGGATGCAGTTGGAATCAGAAAATTGCTTCCACAGTTCTCTGTTCTTTATTGCCGCTAGACCTACGCTCTGAGTTGCCCGAGGTCAGCCCGTTGTGATATATTATCGACCCACGCCATATCTGGTCTATCGCGACTTCTTTGCGGAAACCTGTCCAATATTTTATAGTTCAATGATATTTCAATTTGCTAAACACATTCTATAACGTTAAATTTTTCAACCTATTGTCATTTAGGAGCGGACTTAGGGGTGGGGCGGTCTCGATCTCAAATTTTTACCATCAAATCTGTAGAGTTTCGTTTATTTTAGACCCCTTTTCCCATCGCCATTTGGTATCTTTGCCCCTCCCTGATCAAAATTTATTAGATCCGTCACTGTAGGCGTTAAAACTTTCATCACAATTCTCTTAATGTATTAATACAGGATTTATTCTACATATCAATATGAATATTTGTAAAAAATTTATCGGACAAGTTTTTATATTGATCAATAATCCAATATAATATAATAAAAAAAATAGGATTGGATTAGCTAAGCATAAATTCCCATATGCTATTGAGCTCTACATGTATCTGGCAATGATGACATCTCAAGGATCTGATATAAAAGTCTGTCTCGAAGATTTCGGAGACTCCGACACCGCCTTAAACGACGACCACAAGCCCTGCACCACCGACCTGCAACACCTCTCCACAGAGTCCCATCACCTGGGAGACTCTTCCCGCCGTCTGACCGGGTCCTCTAGGTCCTGCTCCTCTCGGATGGGCGAGTCCGCGCCCCTCCGTTGTCCTTCACCATCTCAGAGGCGCTTCCAGACGGTTGGAAGCAGGCGGAAATGTCCCTCCGTCGGGAATGAATCTAAGAAAGATGTCTCAGCTCAGGAGAAGGCAGGGGAGCAGGAGCCTAGGCAGTCACTACTGGGGAGGCCCTTAAGCGTGACGAGACCGAACAAGAGGGACGTTCACTACAGAAGACTTCAAGCCAAGGTGTATAACTTCTTAGAGCGGCCAAAAGATAGTAAATCTGTGTCATATCATCTGCTTGTGTAAGTTGCTAAGTATCTACCTGTGCTTATAATATTTTACTTAATTTATCAATCAATCAATCGATCGATAAATAAATCAATGTGAATTCAACGTTCGCTTCGTCATCTGACGATAGTATGAGGACCTCTGGAATCCAACACTCATATATATACATGTGTATATATATATTATATATATATATATTAGTCGAGTAAAGTATTCTTGCGAAACCCCTTATCTAGCATCAATATAAGTTAAGATTCTGCTTAACATTGACTTTCTCTCTCTCTCTCTCTCTTTCTCTTTTTCTCTAGTGCCGTGTTAAAAGACAGATGCAAGGTGCACATTCCTACTCACAGTCTGCTATCACACTCACTAATAAGCAATCCGCCGATCAACGAGTTGATTTCATCATGCAGGCCATTATCCACGCTAACCTTGACTACACTGGTCTATACTCCATCGTGATGTTTAGCGGCTAATGTCTGGTCGGGTCACGATTTCACTTAAACTGACTCAAGCTATTTTCTTCTTTTCCGCTACCGCGCTTTGTCGTCAGATGGCTTTCGAGAAAAAGTTCCAACGGATAATGGCGGCTGTAAAATCTCGAGAATTAGCCGTCCTTTAACCTCGTGTTAGACTGCAAGGTTATGCGTAAGATGTTCAAGTATTAAAGTTAAACGTCAGTTTCATGGTTTAACGATGATTGAAGGCACAACTCCAGCGACCTTCTTTTTGTTCTTTTAGTTTCACATATGACATATTTACGTGTTGACAAAGTTTTTTTTCTTCGTTTCTTCTTTTTTTATTTTTATTTTTTCGTAGCATCTCCTCTTTATTAATCGTACCTTAGCCGAAGAGCGCAGATAGATGATTAATCTACGAGGTACCCGTTACGCATCCGTGCCAAGAGCGTGTTACACGTAGACTGAAGTGCGTTATTATATGTAGACTGAATTAGATTTGAATCTTGGACTCTTCCATGAATTGCGCCGAAGCGCGCCTCTCTAACCACTAGACAGCCGCCACAGGCCTTGTATTGTTGCAGTCTTAATACACAAGGCAAGCAAGCTACATGTATAAGTCTAGGCTGTTCAATCGGACCAGTATACATGTATGATTACGCCAGTTATTATTCCTGTCGAGTAATTTCACAAAGAAATCACCTTAATTTTCATAAGGGTGATTTCACCTTACGACTAATTAAACTGGGGCTATAAGTCGCCGTTGACCTTCTACAATAAATATAATTTAATTATGTTAAAGTCAAGTCGAGCACGGTCTTCGGGAAAATAATTATTTGAAGTAGTAACTTCCTACGGCAATATCGCTAATGTATTACCAGATATGATTTTGCTGCTGCTTTGCGTTTAATTGACCCTAAAATTTCTTTGCTTCGAGGACTTCCAATTAATAGAAGTAGTAGAATTTAATTTTGAGTCAGTGCGTCACACGCAAGTAACGTGGAAAATGCGATCAAATTCAAAGTTGAAATTTTGCTTTCAAGTCGCCAATACGAGCGGCTTGGCGTTTTTAAAGTAGCGCTGGACCTACGCCGAATTAAACTTAGGCTTACTGAAAAAACTTTGCACGAAGCCATAAAAAATGTGATTATGAAAGTGAAAATATTGCAGACAGCGCATGCGCGCTGTAGCGACTGTTTGATTTCCGGTCCATAACGACTTCTCTTCTTCTTTAAGCCGATCATCTTCATCAGGTTATAGCTGCTATAAAACCCTCCGGCTGTTTCAATCACAACTTTATCTGCACCGTACTTCTCCGTCTTTCTCTTTTATCTGTTTATTATGATATTCTGATACACAGTGCCATTTACTCCCTCTCTTTTATTGCCCTTCTGTCCGTTTCATCCGCTCTTCGTTCGTTGCTCCATTATTTCTTTCTATTTTTCTTTGACCTTCTTTTATTACTGATTTCTTTCTCGTAACCATATTTCGAACCATGACCGCCTGCGTCCTGACACGGTACTTAGAGAAAGACAGACAGAGAGAGAGAGAGAGAGAGAGAGAGAGAGAGAGAGAGAGAGAGAACCATATTTCCATCTTCATTCTTGTTCTTTTGTCTCGTTTTTTCATTCTATCTCCATATCTCCCCTCTTTCCCTTCTCTCGCTCGGTTCCCTTTTCTTTTGAGTTGTCTCTCGCGCTATCTCCTCCTTTCTTGTTTTCTCATTTGTGCCATCTTTCCTACTTTCTCCATATCTTTGTCTTTTATCCTCACTTTACTGTAGTTTATTGTAGTTTCGTATTTTTTTCTTTCTTCCTTTCAATCTAACCTATCTCCCTCTCCGTTTCTCTCTCCTTCTACTAGTATTTCTATCTATCTCTCTTTCGCGCTCTCTCTTTATCTCTCTCTCTCTCTCTCTCTCTTACTTTCTTAGTATCTCTACAGATTTCTCTTCCTTTTTCTCTCTCTGCCTCTTTGTATCTCCCACCCTAGGGTATTGCCTCTATCACAGCTCTATCCTATCTCGGTGCTCAGTCATTAAGACCTGTTGCTAAGCCGAAGGTCCATGAATCATCGGAGTCCCTGTATATACATTCGCCTATACAAAGCTCGCACTACTGAAACTGTTCTTCTTTCAGTGTGTAATACCATTACTAATGTTATGAGCACCCAGTGTTTCACTGGATTATGCACGCTTCATCTGTCAGCTGCTTTTGATACTGTTGATCATGGTAACCTTTTGGAACGTCCTTCTGCCTGGTTTGGCATGTGTGCCTCAGGGCTCCGTTCTTGGACTAATTCTTTTTAATTTGTATATCACGCTCTTAAGCTCTCTTGTCTCATCTCATTCTCTTGATCAAGGATTTTTTTGCTGATGACACTCTGATGTATACTTGTTTCACCACGAATTCTTATTACAAGGCAGTATCTTGTCTTTAGCAAACTTTTCAGTCTATATCGTCATGGATATCTGCTAATTTCTTAGCATTGAATCGCTCAATGACTGAATTCATGTTATTTGGAACACCTCAACAGCATTTAAAGTTGAATGAGCCGTATCTCTCTGTATCTTCTGATATCTCGATAACATCGGTTTCATCTGTGAGAAATCTTGGTGTTCCGTTTAATGAACATCTTTCTTTTATGAAGATATAGCTAAGGTTTCACAGGCATGTTTCTTTCACATTCATATATTTGACGTATTCGACCATATCTGACCCTGGAGGCTGCTGCTACTATTGGTGCTGCTCTAGTGCAATCTAAGTTGGACTATTGCAATTCTTTGATCTTAAATTTTTCTGGATGTGAGATTGATCGGCTGTAATTTGTTCAGAATTCCCTTGCACATGCGGTTTTTTGTAGTACCAAATATTCGCATGTAACACTAATTCTGAAGTCTTTGCACTGGCTGTAAGGGAAAGAACGTATTGTTTGCAAGACTTTTCTTTAACATTTAAGTCCATCATCAGCCTGGGCAAAGTTATATGTATCACTTGATAGAAGTGAAGCAGCCTGCTTTCACACGGTCTTCTAAGTTAATTACTTTTGAGAAAACTAGCATTCTTTTACGCTGTAAGCTGTCTAATCGTTCTTTCCAGGATGCTGCTCCGCAGATCTGGAATTCTTTTTCATCCACTCTTCGTACTCCTTCTTGTTCTTTGCATCTGCCTTAGCTTTCCTACGTGCAGTTTCACAGGCAGTTGAAAACCTACCTTTTTGATCTCTCTTTTCCATCCTGTGTCCACGAGTTGCGACCAACGCCTAAACCTCCCTTCTTTAAGTACCTCATCCTTGGACTGGTTTTCTAGATTTTGGATCGCACCGTTAAATGGATCTTTTATTTTTTGCTCATCGGATTGACTTTGGCTTCATAGCACCCGATGTTGTCATGGACGACGGTAGCAGTCTAAAATTTGTGTTTTTGTTGTTGTTGTTTTAGACATGTTCTGTGGCCCATGAATCGATTTTAAAAATTTAAAGATATTAGGCTTTACTTTTACTAATTTAGATATAGTGACGACGATAGGATTCGCCCATTTTCTAAGAAATTGAGCCGAATATAGAGATCTAGCAAAAGTACCTAACTCGCCCCATTATAGATTAGAATTCAGCTTAAGTTAACGTGGGACTAAACTTGTCTATAGCGTGTGCTTGGCGCTTATATTACATCAACGACGTTATACACACGGTGCTTACCTAAATTAAATGTGTTCAGCACATTCACCCAAGCACACAGAGATGACCTAACACACACACACACGATGCTTACATACATTATGCACACGGTGGTTACTAGAAAATCGCACTTCTTGTCAGCTGTGTGCCGGTTTACAAGAGAAAAATATCGTGGAATAAAAAATTCTTAGTTTGTTAACGCAAACTGCTTAATTGAGATAGTTAAATTACATGAAAGTAGCGTTTTCGTCAACCTTGATCGACAAACTGCTTCGATGAACAGGACCATTTCTCTGAAAAGGCGATGCTGAGCTTATCAAGCACCGGGTTCTCCTTCACGTGCGAAACGAGGCCGACGTAATATGAAAATGCTGGCGGAGTTTAGTCCAGTGGATACAGTGGCGAGCTTCAGCTCATGTGATTGAGGAATCCTGGGTTCAAACCCAGATCATTTTACAATTAATTACGCCGGCAACCTTTGGCACGGGTGCGCACCGGTGCCTGGTAGGTTGATCGTGTACCTGAGCTACCTGCCTTGTGCGTATCTTCAAAGGCAAAATGGTGCGGTTAACAATGGAGACGGCAGACTACAGAAAAGCACAAAAAGGAAATTAAGAAAGGAAACTCTGTAAACATATACGTTTATCATGTGTGGAATTACACGAAAAGACACATTCTGCCTCTAACGGGTCTCTCAAATTTGGAAAGGTGGTTCTCTTTGCTGCAGCAATAGATGAGTTCCGATTTCTCGTTTTCGCATGATGAAAATGGTTATTATCTAGCTGGATTCAGCCCTCAGGTAACTTAGCGTCCTAGGCAGTCATCTATAACGGCATCCCCCTTGTCCATGCAGTAAATGGCGAGAAATAAAGTCAAGCACACTCTGAACGAAGCACATCAAAATGCGTCTTTTCAAAAAAATATAGACGATTTTGGCATAAGAAAATTACGAGAGAAGAGCAGCGAGCTCCAACGGAAGTTAGATTATATTTTAGTGTGAAGAGAGCGGAATTCAAATTCTAAAATATTGGAGTAATATTAAAATTATATTTGTATACGCTCCGCCTATATAAAATTATATATTACACCAGTATATAAGCTAGTATTATTATAATTAGCATATAAATTCTGTTTCTGAATTTCAAAATAAAATTCCTAAAATTTGGCGCTACCTAAAATCTGGAGCTCTCGGCCGCTGCCTAGGTCGCCTATGCCAGGAGCTGGGCCTTGTTATTATTAATCTGAAGCAAATTTAATATATAAAATTTAAGCTAGATACTGTAATTTTTAGATAGGCTTATTGAATGATTTTTTCGAATGATGATACTGTTCTGGATGTCAGCAGGAAAAGAATATGCAAATATGCAAATTTGAAGGCGATTAAAGCCTTTTTTATAAGGGTATCTGAATATTTGGTTTCGGTAGTATTTGTGGTTTCCAACCACATACTGCAACCATGATGTTGCACTGGCTTTTTCTACTTGATGAGTAAAACCACGCTTAAATTTATGCTTCCCATAGGATTAGGTCTAACAAAGAGCTGCGCGGGTTTTTGAAGCGTGAAATATCATTAACTGGTCTGACAAAGAGTGATTGTCCCACACACACTGGACTTCTGCGTGTTTTTAGTGGTAACTCCTCGAACAGCAACAGGCTCTTAGCGTTGTAGTCTTATGTTAGGATGCGCTATTTGATGCCGGAGGCTCTGCTTCAAACCAGGCTAATGTAAAACTTTAACGCAGCACCCTTAGAAAGGTGTACACTGGGCAGCCCGGTAGCTAATTAATGTTGACGGTACAAGTACAGCAGATCAATATTATATTTGTATTATAAAGAGTAGGTAGGGTAGGGCAGGGTTGGGAAGGGGTGGGGGTAGGAATGGTGTATGGCTACAGATAGATCTCAATAGAAATCAGTACGACGTTAATATCAGCTGACTTAAGCAGTATTGCAACTGAAGCAGAAATAAAGTATTTCTATTTCACTCTCTGTGTACTATAATGGTGATATGCTGTACCTATACCGCCAAAGTTGATAGCGGTTAACTATATCTAAGCTAGATGTCATCTGCGCTGTATGACAAAGGTGCGATGAATTAGTTTGACCTCAGACTGCATTGATATATGTAAACATGTGCGTCATTCTTCTAATTTAATCTAAATGTCACAGTGGCGCTAAAACGATCAGCTGACAGCCAAGTATAGCGCTGCCAACCAAGGGCTACCTACAACCGGTACGCGAATCTACGTTGACGCGAAATACTTTACTTCTTAAACTTTCAACACAACAGTACTCAATAACGCAATTCTAAACAAAATACAGACTTGAGCAGGAGTTGAAACCGGAACTGCTCGTTTCACACTCTAGCGATCTACGACTAGACCATAGCGTCTTCAATTGAAACGCTGCTTAAGTCAGCTTATATTAAGTCGTAATGTTTGCTTCTTTTCAGATCTACCAGTAGCCATTTCCCACCCCCACCCCTACCCTACCCTACCCTACCCTTTGTAATACAAATATAGTAGTGATCTGCTGTACCTGTACAGTCGACGTTAATTATCAACCGGTACATCTGTTGCCGTGTTGGCTCCGGGACACTTGAGAATATAGTCCAACCGAAAACTGCATATACATGTGTAAGAGGCGATTAACACAGATACAGCAATGAAGGGCAAATTGGTCTGCGCCATGATTTCTGTGTAACAGATCAATAGGTCATTCAAATTCTAGATTTGCAGAGTTCTTGCTATATCAGTTGTGGCCTTCTACTTCTTCGTTTACTGTCCATACAGCGCTTCTGAGGCTTATTTAAGAGTGCGCTATATAAATGATTCTGATTGATTCTGATTGATTCTGATTGATACATGTAGTAGTCTGCTGGGTAAAAGAATTAACTGGAATAATTTGAATAAAATGAGCCATTCGAATTAATACAGGACGAGACACAGGAAATGTGGGTGTTAATTAATTATCTAACTAAGGAGGCAGAACTGGCGAGAGTGAATGACTCTTTTATTTATCAGTCCATTATAGTTGATGAACTGTTTTGTTAGACTTGAAAGGAACAGGCGAATTTGCAAATGATTAAATCACTGACCCTTAACTGAAGAACGCGATCTCCATAAATTGTGAAAACCTCAGAGATAAAATTGAAGACCGGAACTGAACTGTCCTTAACTCAGGCTTTATAAATCGGATGCAGAGGCTTTGGCACAGATTTTCTGTTATTAGCGGAATCGGAATTTCTATCGCAATTCAAAATACGTAATATCGTCGTCAGATTATGACGTATGTCTAAGCTGCTATCCCGATTGAGTTCAGCAAAATTGAACCCACCGACAACTGCACGTGTTTGTAAGAGGTAACTAACGCAGATACTGCGGTGGTGAGGTTTTGTAGCCTTGTGGTCGATGTAGTGATTTCTCTGTTTTAAACCAATTGGTCGCTTGAAGTCCAGAATTGCAGAGATCTAGCGTGCCGCACCGTATATAGCCTTTGGCGGCTGGCCTACTTGACTTCCCACTGCTCATTTACAGGTCTTAAGCAAGCACCTGATACTTCCTGAAACTTGTGCAGATATGTTATATTATGTTTATTTGGACTTTCAAATTTATTGTATAACGACCAAACGAAGCAGATAACATGAAAAGCGCAATACAGATACACAACGCACACACAGATACACAACGCACACACAGATACAGTAACCCAGAAAGTGACACCAAAAAAGAGCCAAAGCTCTGTGAGGTCACATAAGCAAATATATGCTGTCGAAGAAAAGATATAGAGCAATTATTTGTGTAACCTATAATGCATTTAATTGATAACAGCGTACATTCAAACTCTATGGTGACTAAAATAAATCGTTATAAGACAAAAGACAAGATTGTCATGCAGTGACAAGTAAATTTAACAAAACCTAAATTAGTACTTATTAATATGAAATTTCGATAACTTGTTTTAAAAATGCTTAAAGAAGATGAATTTTTAATATCATCGTCTAGACTACTCGATATTTTCGATCCAGTCATACCTTCTGTAATAGACGATCGGGCAAATTTCTTATGTAACTTCGACTTCTGCTCGTTTGACGTGACGAGGCCAGTTGTCATCCGCTCTTTTCGAAGCATTTTTTGTAGCTGGATTTGAGTGTTTTAGAAAAATATTTATTAAAGCCCACGCTAAAAATATGCATAAATTGTTCATAAATATCGTTTGAGTCTACACTTTCTTGAAAATTAATTATGTGATCCCAGCCAGTGCTGCGTAAGTAGGATTTAAATTTGTCTGTAGATGATTAACTAAAAACTCTCCGTCTCATTCCAGTCAAACTCAGACCGGCTCTATTTTTAACATTTGAATTAGGCCCAGTATTGCATAATATTTAAGAAATTAGAAGTGGGTATATGTGATCATAATGCAATAAATTTACATTAAAATTTCCAAATGCAAAGATGTATTTGTTGCCACTAAAGCACTTGTTTCTTAAAATATTTGACAGTACATTATAAAATTAAATTCATGCATGTCTGCACTTGGTGGCTGATAAATACGTATTACTAATTTACTTCTGTTACGTCTAATAATCTCAACAAACATACATTCAATACCACCAGAATTAAGCTTACGATCAGGTATTATTCTATATTGTTTACATTAATTTTTTTCCGAAACCTTTAATCCTACCATAAGAGAAGTTTCAATAAATGATACCTCTTTTTGATATTTCTATGTTTTTTACGATTGCTCGACTGGTTTAATAATGATCTAGGGTTTCACAAAATGACTGATTTATTTTAAAAATTGATAGGTTTGTTGGTTGCTTGTGCGAAAAGATATAAATATCCATTTAATGGCCCCGAAAGTTAAAATAAGCTGTAGAATTGTCGAAACAGCCTAGGCTCGAATCCCAAGACAGTCAACAAATAATAACCCCAGCACCCTTGCAACGGGTGTGTAATCGGGGATTTACGCTAGCTGACCTGTGCGTTCTTCACAGGCAAAGGTTTGATTAATCAGGAGAGGGGAGACTACTAAAAATAATCTGTAAACATTTCTGTATGTCATATGGAGAATAAAGGAATAGAATTTTAGGCAAAGCGAAAACCACAAGTCCTTAATTTCTGTTTTCTGAATGAAATGGTTTCGCCTATTTTTGCTTTGCACCGTTTCTCGAAAGTTCTCTTTTGTTTATCAGACAGACTTGACGTTATGGCAATTATATAACCGTATATATAATACGCTGAATAATTTATATAATAAGCCGAGGTGCTGCCGTTGTTGTTATCTGGAAGTCATACAAATGTGATGCACCTTAATCTTTTTCCAGAGAAATAATAATTATCTCGAGTGAAGACCTAGAAATCTTCAAACCGCAGCGCGCTATATTGATTTATAAACACCTTCACGAAAAATTTGTTTTTCAAGTTCCGCGACAATAGCAACAACAACAACGAAAATAACAATTAATATTAGAGTACTACCGTCGTCTGGCAGCTAGGACCAATCGCAATAAATGATCCGTAAATCGTGCAAAAACAAAGTACTTAGTTTTTTATATAGTGCTCTAGAGAATGACGTTTTGATTTTTGATCAAGGCTAACGTGGACGGCGGCAGCGGTCTAATAGCTGCTGTCGTTAATGCTAATTGTATTACCTCATAATCAGCAGAATGTTATTATACGCTTTTACAACAATTCAAATTGCAAATTTAACGCTTGCAGGGTTCTTGCCACATCGGTTGTGGCGTTTGACAGGCCAGGATTCCGTGTTCATAAAGCGCTTCTGAGATTTAGTTAAGAGCGCGCTATATAAAACTTTGCTCGCTATTGTTATTGCATGCCGTAAAGAGCCGTGACCCTTGCGGTTTTCTATTTACCTTCAATTATTCTCATCACATTTCTCTCTCCATCTATCACCTCTAACATTAGTCGCGGTATCTTGCCGTATTGTAAGGTATCCGGCACAGAATTAAACTTTACCGGTCTGATCCCAGACTCAATCCCTTCGCGATTTGAATGATTGTCATATTGAGAGAGAACCAGCCGGTTTCTGAGCGACCGTTTGTATTTGTTGAAAATGTACTACACATTTGCTATTGATAAATATAAGAGCTTGAAGGTGAAGTTCGTAACTGGACGGGTTGGGTCAACTTTTACCAAATATTCAAAATTTGAATAATGGTAGTTTTGAAAGAGGGGCTTCTATACACCAGCTCGCTCGCATTTCTTAAGAATGTAGGCCTATAGAATAGTATTTGCTTGGCATCAATGAAATAGGGAACCACAAAATTAACATTTATATGAACTGCTCGGTAAAAGCGAGTGCTAGAAAATTTAGTTTTTAGCGAAGCATTTGATTAAATTTTCAGCGAACATAAATCCTCGGAAGATTTTCGACAAAATTTTCATTGTTGACAAAACTACAACTATATCGCTACACTTTTGCGTATACTTAAAAATGTAAACGAAACCCCAGTAACTATGACGTAGCGTTTAATTTTAAAGCCCTCCAGGACAAGATGTAGCAACAACCAAACAGCACTTATTGTCGTTTGCCGAAAATTTGATAAAACACTTTGCCGTATCTCCGATTCTTATCTCTCTATTTTTCATCAGTGCCAAATCTCGGATACATTCTCGATAAATACATCCCAGACTCCCAATCCCGCAGTGGTTTGAATGATGACGGCATTGAAAGAGAGCCGGCTAGAGAGAGCGACCCGTGGTAAATGTCGTCCGTGCTTACAGACATGCGATCTATTCCGTCTTATAATAGAACGACAGGTCGCCGGTCTGATAGGCGATCATACATTGAGAATGTATACCAGATTAGGTCTTGAATAAAGATCTAGAAATCGAGATTTCTGGAGAAGTATTGATCGAATTATATATGTCAATATATGTCTCTTAAAGACTCCAAAACTTTCATCTATTAGGCCCGTAAATAGTAAGATTTTGCATATAAATTATTACGAAAATATAGCATGAAACAGAGCCTGTGCAAAAGATTATTTAGGAAATCACAAAAAAATTGCCAATACCCTATTAAATTTAATCCATTAGTTACTTATAATCAATGCAAATTTTTCGAGAATACGGAACAATTCCTTACTCACACAGTGCACGTGCTAAACTAATTATGACAGTTTTAGGGTCAGGAGGCATCAGATGCTTGTTTAAGACCCACACCAACCAATGCAAACTACTCTTTGAAATTTCAACCAAATTTGTTTAACTAATTAAATATATTTGCAACATTATTCTGAAATTTCTAATGCGCGTTATTTCACTACACAATATCCAAAATAAATCATACAAGGTCTATTCTTAACTAACTTTTATCTTAAACCACCTGCATACGTCTATCATATCTATTTTTAGAGGCATTAAGTGTCTATGCCTCAATAACTTCATAAAAATATCATTCCAGGCTTGAACAACTCTTCGACTAAATTTTTTTCGCATATTCAATCTACTTCTACTTCTCTTGTTCTACTGTTCGCAGATAATTTAAACCAAGTTTTATCATTTACTTTACTAAAACCCTTAAGTATTTTGAAGACTTCTATTACATCACCTCTCATTCTTCTGTCCCTAAGAGTTGTTAATCCTGTATACTTCAAAAGATCTTCGTAACTTAAGTTTAACACCCACTTATCAGTACTTTCTCTAATTTATCAATACCTTTTTTTAAAATACGGTACTAGCAAGCGTACTACGTCTGAACACAACACTCGAGCTTAAGCCTAATTAGCGTCTTATAAAATTTTACCGTTATTTTTCTTGTGCTTGCTATAGTTCTTTTGACCATACCTATTGCAGCATTTTGCAGTGTTTGTAACTTTGTTACAATGCTCACTGAATTTAAAAGACATCCACTAGTATACGCATATTTCTGTCACTGTCTGTAGGCTTTATTGTTGTACTATTAAGGGTAGATTCCCACGCGAACTATTTTTACTAATATACATCTCCATACATTTATCACTATTAAATTCGACTTGCCAGTCGCGGGATCAGTTTTGAAGCCTTACTACATCATCCCTCAGCATCTCTGCACCTTCAAATTGTTTACTATTTTTGCAGCTTTCGAATCATCCCCAAATTGACTAAATTTGGAAACAATATTGTCGTCTATATCGTTTAAATAAGTCAGAAACAACAGTTGGCTCAACAGAGATCTCTGCGGTACATCACGTTTGACTACTGCCCATTCTGAAAGCTTAGGATTTATATCTAAAGAGTGTTTAATAGACAATTCAAACATAATTAAAATATGTGGACTTAAGATTAAGATGAGCAATTTCAATGTGTGTGCAGTAGAGACTACGTAAGACCCAGAAAATTTAGGACAGACCGGGAGAGAAATGCACGTTGCCGTAAAAAGCGACTAACACAGGATGGTCAGCGGAGGGTGGAAGCGGGAATCCACCTCAAGTGCCATACTATTTGTTTGTTGAAGGCTGAAGCGTGAAAATGTCATGCTGTATTGTATTTTGGTCTTGTATTGCGTCAACTTGTTGGATTGGTCAATGATGCTCCCATTAACAAGATAGAAAGTTACAACGATGCACTGGAAATTGTGTCTTGTACCACTCATCTGACTCTGAACTAGATTGTTAACAACATGTATAAATAAAATAACAACAGTAAGGATTTAACGTACGTTTCCTAATCCAAATATGATATACGGGTCGGTAAAATTTTGTCTTCGACACATCTCTATATAATGTTTTTCTTCCGTTGTACATTTTCTTTGTCTTCATGGATAAATGACCTGCACCGTGTTTGACCGCTTTTCTTTCAGCGTCTGCGCTTTTCTCTCTGCGTTTGGGTGGACCAGCAAATAGGGCCGGCGCTGTCTGAGACGTTCCTGTTGTCGTCATCCGATGATAAAACAGACGTTAAACCCTGATTATAATTGTAAGCAGTTCATGATTTATATTACATACGCACGATCTAGTTTTGATTCTAGGATATCTTTATAATGTGAATGCGCTGCTTGGATATCAAGAAATGTAGACCAAGTGGCACTAGAGTTGACTTGTGAAGTGTCTCTACCTGCCGTCTTTAGAAGAATAAAGATTCAAAGAGTAGGAAATCGTTTTTGGCGCTCAAGAATTCAGGTTACATGGATTTTCCAATGGGCCAGATACGATTACAAAACATACATGTTACATATATGAACGTGCCATAAATTGATCTTAGTAATTTTGATACGATAAATTCGATAGTATTTGCCGATTAAATAAAAAGTACTGTATTTAGAGATACAGTAAACGTTGCAAAACTTCGCGTCTCCTTTCTTCTAAAATTAAAACTCCGTCTAACTTTGACTTTCCTTGTCTTTAGCGTTATTTCGAGACATGAAGGCAGATTTTCCAAATTATGACGTATGGCGAACAAATATTGCCTTTTAGAAGAGAGGGAATTGGAGATTTTACGATACTGATATTGTTAAAACTATTTTTAACCTTTTGTGGTGACGTCATTTGAAGCGATAGGAGATTACAGGACGCTATGGGATAGAGATAAGAGGAAAGTATTGCATGAATATAAAAATCTGTTTAACCAGCTGCAAGAGAACTGCATGGATAGATTCCAAATTTAACAGGATTGTAATCAAAAGTGCAGTACTATATTGTGCTTTTCTGTACCGTACTGCACTATATTTTACTGTATTTATTGTATTATAATGTCTCGTAATATTATTGCAATGCCGATTCATGCGAGATTAGCAGTTAGCGGAGATCAATCAATTCTTTCAACTACTACCGAATTTCTTTAGCATATCTTTAGGGATAGGAAGTTACTGATATGCGAGTGGGAATACTGTCGACGCAGTAGTTACGTAATTATCAGTACAGTGAAATCTGACGTTATAAGACGCAGTGAGATTACGTGATATAAAGCAAGACTTGTTAAATACTTCTACTCGTGTCGTACTAAAATATCAATAGCTTTCTTGTTTCTAGGGGTATCCGAACGAAATTGTGTTGTACTGCAAAGAGCTGGTTGTTCTCTATTATCTGCTAATTTCGTGTCAATTTGCTCACTGGTTTATTTTATTTTATTTTAATTCTATTTGTTCGATTCGCACAATAAAACCACAGATGATCAATAAATAAAAATTACAGTGCAGAATCAGGGTAGACCTAGGGCACATGGCACTTATAAGGACCCTCTAAAGTTAATATCTAAAATTACGATTTAGTTAACTGCAGTGAGATAACGTCATATATTACCAGCCTCGTTAAACGTTCCTGGATCCCCTTCTTACTCATATATCAATAACTTTCTTGTTGGTAAAGATATTTCAAACAAATTTGGCAGCATTTGCTGCAATAGAGATTGTTCTCTATTATTAGTGGATTGATCACTTAACTGATCACGATTTTATTGCAAATGTAGAGAGGATCTCACTTTAAATAAACAGGGTGGCTTATGAGCTTTCAAGATGATCTCTTATGCCTTTTAATAAAGTTTTTATATTTAATTACTCGTAGAAAGTTACTAGAATTGCATGACATACCTGACATCCCCTTCGGGTGAGTAACCCAAAGTCAAATCCTCAGTGATTGATTGATTGCAATTGACACCACCGATTTCACTAAGCATTAATTACTGAGTATTAATTACTGAGCATTAATTTACGAAATTTGATACTTAAAATTGTAACGTGCCATTTTCTATTTGTATTTTGCTGTTATTAAATTTAATATATGCTGTATAAATTGCTTCTTGGATGTAATTTTGTTGAAATTATTGCTACAGTAAACTTTTATTTAATAATAGTTCACTATTTCCTTAAATGTTCACAAGTTTTCAATGCTGGTAGATTATCAAGAGTTGGTATCTTGATGCTTGTATTTGAATTTGTTACAATTTATGCAGTTAAAATTATAATAAGATAATAGAAATATTTTAAAAACGCTGTTAGAAAATTGTTTAACAATCTTATTGGCATTCTAAATCCTATTCTAGATAGATATATTAGGTAGCACTATTTCGTTGTGATAGTGTCTTGAGCGCAACTGCGGCATTATGCAATATACTTTGAGTGGAGTTGAAAAAAAACCTATTTGATTTATTGAGAAGTGCAGCAGATATCTATATCAGAACAGAATAGTGGAGCAGTGTCTTGCACTTATTGTACGTAAACATAATTAATCACGTAAACTATTTAGATGCCTCCATTATTTTTATCATTATAGTATACTTGTAATATATTGTAGCCTGCTGTACTATGCTGCGCTCTTTTTCTTGTTCTGTAATGTATTGTACTGTATTGTTGTATACTGAGAGAGCCATACTCCCGGAGCTATCGGCTTAGCATTCTGACTTTGCAACGCATTTAGAATATAATTGTACTTCACTGTAGTTGCTTTACCGTACTGTACTTTGGTATATTATATTCTATCGCACTATATTGTGGGACTCGTTGTATTTTTCTGACCGTACGTTATACTCTATTGCATCGCATTGTACGGTATCGCTTGCAACCTATCGTGTAGTATTGTATTATACTGCATCGCGTAGCACTGTATCATACCGTATTATACGGCAGTGCATTTTATGTAGTGTATTATTTTGTATTATACCGTACTGTTTATATGATGTTATAATTTATATCGCCTGCCATTACTTCGTTGCTCTGAGCGTGCTGTGCGCCCGGAGTTAACGGCTTGACATTCCGGAAGCCGAGGCGGGAAGTCCTAAGCAATAGAATACAATCCAGGATTAGGGTATAATTGTTGAGCCGGGATTCGTTCCGGAATTAAGTCCATTATTGATCACACATGAGAAACGATTGAGAGAGAGAGAGAGAGAGAAAAAAAGATAAGGACAAGAAGAGAGAAATGTGAGAAAAATAGAGACAGATGCAGGCGATGGAAGTTTTTCTTGTTCCTTTGTAAATTTCATTTGAAAGCTTTTTACTCACACTCGTTATTGTCTATGCTTAATCTTTGTTCTAGATACCTTTCGCTTTCGATCTAATTCTTTACCTCCGTATTTTTCTCCTCTTTCTTTTTCTCTTACTTTTCTCTGTCTGCGACTGTTTATCGCTTTCGCTCTCTCTCTCTCTCTCTTCTCTCTTTCCAACCTTCGATTTCACTCGACCATTCCTTGTTTCTTAAAGATCAAATTTATTACGATAAGGTACACCGCACGGTGACTGGAGGGTTAGTGACACTATTGCAGCGTTAGACGCATTTTAAAAGTCTCAGATTAACTCTATATGTCGCAAAGCACTATGGGAGATGCAATTGTTATGTAATCGTTTTAGCTCTAGATTTATGCGCTAGCTATATCTAACTGAAGACAAATTCTTTTATTCTCAGCCATTATAATTCTTCATCGATCCGCTGCTAGGTGAATGCCTCTTCATTATGGTCTCAAGATCTCTTTATATTCTTCAGACGGCAATACTGATCCTTGAAATCAACTTCAGATGATGAAAGCGGACGTTGAATCGGTATTGATTTATATTCCGTTTCCTTGTAAAATCCACTGAAGATTAATCAATCAATAAGTATATGTATAAAGGACCGCTCTACGCAAAATGCCACAGTAGCGCTAAATAGACATTGGAGAGTCAAGCAGCCTAGTGGTCAAATGTCTCAACCCCAATAGATTCAATTTTCCGGAGTGGGTTCAGGAAATTGGGAATTGAACCCACAGACAACTGCACATATTCGTAAGAGGCGACTAACGCAGATATAGCAGTGGGGAAGCTTGTAGTTATGTGCAATGATTTCTGTATGACAGACTTATTGCTCGCTCAAATTTCAAAATTGCAGAGGTCTAGACTGCCACACCAGCTGGGCCTTTGACCACTTGGCTAATTTACTCTCCATTGCCTATTTAGCGCTACTGTGGCATTTACATAGCGGGGCGCTTTATATAAGTATATATATAATATATTATATTTATTGCTGATTGATTGAGATTAAGCTGAAGTTACATGTAGAATTTAACTTATCGTGAACTCAACGTGTTCGTAAGAGGTTCGTGACGCAGACGGTTGAAAGGTTGGGTAGAAAGGTTATCTAGGCGCCCAAAAGACAACTTCCATTAGATCAAAAGTTCTCTAGTTCAAATTTTAGATTTGGTAAGGTCCAGGCTGACACCTAGTGAAGGGCTCAGAATCAAACCCTGCTAAATCCGCTTTTCAAAAAGTGACTTATGCAATTCATATAATACTATTATCGTTAGCATGGTTCTATTCTGTCGAGTTTTTATTTTCACATGTATTAGTCTGTACTTTTACAGTTGTCTATACTGTTTAAATGCAAATAATTTTCTACACTTTCTGAAAACGCTAAAAATTGTCCTTCTTCACCGTTTGGTTGAAATGGAGTTAGCATCTTTTAATTCTAAGCTTTTCAATGTGTTTTACTAGTTAGTCTAATTGATCCTTTATTTTTTTCTATTTTGAGTAACTGTGTCATTTGGCAAAAGCCTATAGTTCTGTAGTCCAAACATATCCCGTGTTGGGTAAGGGAAATTTTAGGATAGTCCAACCGAAAACTGCACGCGTTTTGTAAAAGCCGACTAACGTAGATACTGAGGAAGGCAATCGAAAACCGTCTCAGAAATCAGATTTTTTTTTTTGAACTAAGGCTTCATTTCAGTTGAGGAAAAGGCAAAGCCTTTGTGATGAGACCAACTTCCTGGGTTGGTCAATGGTTTGCTCACTAAGGAGCGATATTGCTTATTGTGTGTATAAATTTCTGCCTTGATCCTGTGTCTGGCAGAGCACCGGAGAGAGGGAGTCCAATATACAAATTGATAAACTAAGATTGATCGATTTTATCCTCAAAAAAAATCTAGGCGATTTCGAGGACCAGTTATCCGTTAAACCGGTCCAGTGTACGATTCAGACTTTACTCTCCTATCTGCTTTTCTGGGCCCGGGTTTCGATTCCCGATCTAGTCAATCAGAGAGTAGAATTTGGATGTGCAAAGGACTCACCAAGCGCTCTTTCCTGTCGTGGGTTGGTGAATTGGTAGCAATTAGTGCGTAGTGGGTGACTGCTTCAGAAAATTGCGAAGTTAACCACAAGTCTGGCGTACGATTCTTTTCTATTTCAGAAGAGTGGCGCTCTCACAGTCGGATCAATGACAATTGTCGCTTGTATGCTGTATCGCTTAGTTGGGGATCAGCTCCAGTATCTATACTCTCTGTTATAAGCATGCCAAAACTTTATCTGCCTCTCGGCTGTTTCATTCCCCGAACGAGGTGTTTTATATGAGAAAGTTTATGATGTTCCCAACCAATTTGCCTACCGAGTCAACGGGACACACAACTGTCTTTTAGCCATATGAGGTCATAAGTTACTCTCTAGCTCTGCCTTAAAATGAACATAAGTGTAGCTCTGAGCTTAAGTAGAACATACATCTGAGTATAATGTGAGCTATATGAGTCAGTGCGGGGCGATTAGTGTCCAGTTGCTCGGCCAGATATCATAAAATAGAGTGATTAGGAGATTTTCCTTTCAGGCTGAAAACTCCAATTTAATTACCGCTGCAGATTTTCTTTAATGTATTAAAATGCTTCTGTTCCATTATAGTCATCTTCACGTTGTTCTGTTGTTGTTGATGGCGCAGGATGGCGGCCGTGGTGCTGACATTTTCCATCCTCTCGTTGGATAGAGGATGGAGGATATCCTCTCCAACTGTCTGTGCTGTAGTTGTATATTCCGCTTGGAACGTCCCTGACAGCGCCTTCGGGTCACCGAAGGTTAAATGATAGTAATAGTAGTAGTAGCAGTTGTTGTAGTAGTACTAATAGTAGTAGCAATAATAATAGTAATAGTAGTTGCAGTAATAGTAGTAATAGTAATAATGATAGTAATAGTAGTAGTAGTAACAATGATAATAATACTACCGTTATAAAGGGTGGCACTCACTCTTCTCACCAGATTAATGAACATAAACTTTGATGTTAAAATACAAAATATTGCTTATTAAATATTATATACATTATTTTATTTAAAGATGTGGACATTTTCAGCAAGCACCTTTGAACAATTGTGGAAAATAAAAGTCAATTAATTACAAAATAATTAGAAAAAAATATCTAGCCGATCGTTTAGTTTGATTGGTTAATTATTTTGATCGATTAATTACTATTAATGGACTAATTTAATCTGTAGAATAACTTTGATGTTATTTAAAAAAAAATATTTTAGACAGTTTTAAATTTTAAACAAGTAAGTTCACATTTGCTACTGCCCACGAATGTAATAATCAACTTCGCTAGTGTGGTCTCATATTGTGTGGATATATTTGTAAAACGGGTATTTACTGAGTCCTTAAATAAAATACTTACATCTTTGTTGCGTAAGAGTACAAATTTATACATTTATTTTCTTGTGGAATTTTTATTGAAATCTTATATAGCCTGCTTCTTTGCGTTTGAAGAATTGTACATTCTGTAGATGTACTCAAATAATAAACATTATTATTTGAGTATTTACATTATTAAATAACAAAAATATGCAGTTGTTGAAATCTTCAGCGCAATGTATGAGCATATCACAATTCAGTTTATCTAGCTCTGACTCTCCTACGAGACTTTTAAAAGAGACACTAAATGGACGTCAACTCGTCAGCTAGTCATTGTTCATTGGCTTGTTTGAAAGCGTTCTTGAGTGCCTCCACAGAGATCTCCTGTTCATATCTGGCTGCGTCTACCTCCATGCCCACAGCATCTTGAAGGCGCCCTGGTAGGTTGCACTGTCCGTGTTCTCCTTGATCTCGGCTAGATCCTCGTCAGGTTGTCTCAGGGCCTTGCCCAGACTCTTCCAGTCTCCGCCTATCTAAATTATTTTGAACCGTTTAAGCCTTTTGTATATATTGTGTCCAGTTTATTTTGTCACTCATTTTCTTTTCTCTTTCTGGTGTAGCAGTAGCATTAATAGTAGTAAGAGTAGTAGTAGCAGTAGTAGTTGTTGTAGTAGGTTATTAGCAAATCATCGTGACAAACGCACAATGTTACAAGTTAAATATGCATGCATAATAAACTATATAAATCCTCATCGATTGATTGATTGGTTGGGAGGGGTCCAGGGCTCACTCTTGACATTGAGCAACTCTGCCATATATATATATATTTTCCATCACCATCGTTATCACCTTTATAATCAGGATCATTGTAGTCAAGTGTTTCCTTGATGAGTCCGGAAAAGATGAGACCAACGGAAATATAAATGCGTGCTTAAGAGGCTACTAAGTCAGATACTGTGGAAGGCGACGGAAAATCACATCGGCAACAAAATTGTCCCACCTCTATGGGCATCGTGTCTGAAAGTGTGGTAAAGGTCACGTTGTCCCTTGTGATGGGATCTCTTTAAATGATCCGCCGACGGTATACTCATTAACGAGCGACGTAGTAGCCGGTATCTAAGAATTTTTGCATTGGACCTGACATCTGGCAGAGCGCTGCGCAGAATCTGACAATCAGACCCTATTTAAACAGGCTACTGAAGCTGGGCACCACATACTGTTTACTCCACCCGCGCCCCCGCCTCGTGACGTTTATCCCCCCCTCCCTCCATCGATGTGGATCCAGTAATTGTTTGCGTTACCATAATCTATTGCTCCAACACTCGATCGTCTTTGTATTGACACTGAGAGAGTGTATTAACCGCCATCGACCCCAAACTTCTCAAAATTTCCGCGAAATTTCCAGGCGTCTATAAATCCATCTATTCATTGCTCCGCCAGATGGCAACTCCAAGGCAAAAATTCAAACAAATAGTCCACTATCTCTCTCTTTAAAGAGCACACCATCGACCAACCCAAAAAACCAGTCTCATCATCAAGGCACACCTAAACTGATACCTTTGTTCAAAATAAAATTATAATTTCCGAGGTGGTTTTCCGTCCCTTCGTCAGTATCTGCGTTAGTCGGCTCTTACAAAATACGTGCGGTTTTCGGTTTGTCTATTCTCAACTTTCCCTGATCCAACACGGGGTAAATACGTCGCTAAACTTATTTCAATCAAAATTGATATCACTGATTTCAATATCTGGATACCTATCCACTGCTCGGCCAGATAACAGGTCCAAGGCTAAAGTTCAAAGAAAATGTCTAATATCTCGTTTATTAAGCATACCATCGATAAATCTAACGAGTTGATCACAAGAAGGTGTTACATTAGCAGCATTTAAAACAATGTTTAAGCTTAGGTTTTGGTTTTTCAATTCGCTAAACCTATAAAATTAGTCACACAGTGCTCAATGGCATCTGGGACGACGATAATTTGAGATCACTTACGTCTTTGTTATATGGTGAAATTGATACTAATGTTGTTATGCAATAGGAACCTAACGTTCGTTTCATCATCTGACTCTGCTATCAGGGAAAATCGTTTTCGATTAGATGGTTGGGATGGCAATTCTTTTTTTGCAACGACGATTTCTACAGCAGCGACTTGCCCGGAACCGGTCTTTGAGACTACTTTACGTCTAATGATTAATGCCCTTAATAAAGATTTTATGTTTTCTTCGTAGCAAAACACGACAGCGCGTGTTGCCTGCTGCGACTTTGAGAAATTTACAGTGTGTGGAGAGCAAATCTAGCATCTATATAAGCTCTATAAAAACTCTAACCGCTCATCGTCGGCTAATAAAAATCAGTCGTAAAATTTAATTTCTCAGCATGCCGTTGGCCCACATTTCTAATTCTAGAACAATTCAGGAAACAGTAATCTCGCAAATCATCCACTCTTTTGTATTTCCCACTCTCTTCCTAGTTTATTTCGACACGCGTATATCAATCGAGTCCACGTGCTGGAATTGGCGTCCGAAATCGAAACGCCGACAACGCACGTGTTCGTAAGAGACAATAATACGGATAGTAAGGAAATCTTCGGAAAATCAATTAATTTTCATTATTTAATGAAATATAAATGCCTCTATGAGCGGATGGTGGTAGAAGAAACAACAAAGACAAGAACTGCAGCGGTAGAAAGAGAAAAATGCGCACCATGACCTGCAATGTCTGTACCGGGCAGGGATTCTCAATGAAGAAAAGAATGCAAAAGTGTGGTTGTGAAGAGGCCAATTCCTTCAAAATCACTCGTGATGAGATTGCGATAGCATTTTCCTTGAGGGCCAGAGATGGAGTGTTAGAGTTTTTCGTGGTTAAATACGTGCCTTATCGGTTGCCGAGCGGTTTCTACGAATTGTATGATTCTTTTTATTTAACCTTTTATATATACTACGGACGTAGCCGAAAGGTGTTCGATAAATGCAGATTCGGTTAATAAACGTAATTCCGGAGGCAATACCCTCGCTATTTTGACCTTAGCTTTTTGCTTATAATTGCAATATAGATGTGCAAAGCTGCAATACTAACTGAAAAAGAATTGATGCAAATACTCTATGTATACATGTATGAGATATCATGCGTAATATCTTATATAAACGATATAAGATATATAGATAAGAGCTGTGAGAAGGTGTGGGGGGTGGGGGGAG
>JADMIO011432802.1_pt1 | contig 27476 bp, 28 predicted proteins | sample 8958161 | NCBI WGS metagenome assembly JADMIO01 (sample SAMN16585339, study PRJNA669376) | soil metagenome | isolation source: Crop rotation soil | place: USA: Cullars Rotation, Alabama | collected 2011
GCCGCGACTTCAAGTCACGTGAATTCCAAGCTTCGGATCCCACTGTGCTGGAAAGCGCAATCGGCGCCTATGATGCGAGCCTGCAGCGCCTGGCGCGCCGCATGACCCGGATGATCGCGGTGGCACTCGGCCTGCCGCCCGACGGGCTCGACCATCACTTCGAGCGGCCGACCACCTTCCTCAGGCTGCTCCACTATCCGCCGATGCCGGTCGAGGCGCACGAGAAGCAATATGGCTCGGCGCCGCATACCGACTACGGCTTCATCACCATCCTGGCGCAGGACAAGGCCGGCGGGCTGCAGGTCCGCAGCCGCGACCATGCCTGGATCGATGCGACTCCGCTCGACGGCGCCTTCGTGGTGAATGTCGGCGACATGGGCTCGCGCTGGACCAACGGGCGGTGGCCCTCGACGCCGCATCGCGTCATCAACCGCAGCGGCGGCGACCGCTACTCGATGCCCTATTTCTGGGACCCGGCGGCGAGCGAGACGATCGCCGTGCTGCCGACCTGCTGCTCGGCGGCCGATCCGCCGCGCTTCGAGCCGGTCCGCTACGGCGACTACCTGATGGCGCGCATCGACGCCAACTATGCCTACCGCAAGGGGGCGTGAGGCCCTCTCGACTGCAACGACAAGATGGAATGGAGCGATCATGGCCGGCAGAAGTCTTTATTTCGAATTCACCGAAACCCGCACCCGCGGCATCGTCCGTCTCTACGAGGACGGCGCGCCGCAGACCTGCGAGGCGATCTGGCGGGCGCTCGCCAAGCCGGTGCGGATTCCCGCGATGCACGCGATGTTCGCCGGGCCGGAGATCATGCTGGGCCTGCCGCCGGAGGCGCAGACCTTCGACCCGCGCGCCATCCCGGTCGAGAATCAGACCTGCTTTCCGGTCGCCGGCGACTGCCTGTGGTTCTACCAGGCCAAGGGCATGATGAAGGGCCTCACCGACGAGCTGTGGGAGATCGGCATGTTCTATGGCGATGGCGGGCGGATCTTCGGGCCGCTCGGCTGGACGCCGTGCAACATCTTCGGCCGCATGGTCGAAGGCCTCGACGCCTTCGCCGCTGGCTGCCAGCGCATCCGCATCGAAGGATTGAAGACCGTGGAGATCGGGCGGCTGTAAGCCGTCGCTCCCGGGCGGACGCAGAAATTCTCGTGGCAACTCGTGGATGCCAGGGCCAAGCCCTGGCATGACGACGGAGCGTGCGGCGGCGCCCGCGTCTCATGTTCGGTCGGCGCCAACTCGTCGGTTCGTCGCCGGAGGCCAGCACCACCGGCAATCCCGCTCGCCACCGTCATGCCAGGGCTTGGCCCTGGCATCCACGAGTTTGCGAGAGTTGTTCCGCGCGAAGATGCCGAGAGCGCGGAGGTAGTGGACCCAGGTCGGGTCCTACCGCGGCAGCGCCTTGATCTGAGCGGCGATCTCCTGGCTGAAGTCGGCGAGCGCCGCGCTCATCGCGGCGATGGTGGGGTCGTAGGAGTCGGTGCCCTTGGCGCCGACGTCCTTGGTGATGGTCGACCGCCGGGTCGCGAGGATCTTGGCGTTCTGCACGTCGGTGATGTTCCAGAAGGCGCTGAGCGTCACCGCCCCGGCGGCGTTGCGCTCGAACTCGACGATGTCGGCGGTGACCTGCAGGCCGACCGCGGTGGCGTCTGTCCAGGGATAGATCGACACGCGGTCGGTCTGCAGCAGCCCCGACAGGTTCTCCGCCAGCACGCGAGTGATGTTGTCGCTGAGCCGCCCGCCCCACTGGTCGGTCTCGCCGACCTCGAGCCGGTTGTCGCTGGTGCGGGTGACGACCTGCGGCCGGTCGAGATATTGCGGGATGACCACCGGGCCGACGCCGATGGCGAGCCCGTCGGGCGCGTGGGTCGGCTTGCCGGCGGCAAGCGGCGTCAGCACGTAGAAGCGCGACGGCGTGCTGCTGCCGCAGCTGGCCAGCAGGATGAGGCCGACGAGCGAGGCGATGACGGTCAGCGGCTTGAAGGCACGGCCCATGGTGGACTCCGGGTTCAACGCTTGCCGGTGAGCAAGGAGTTCGGGTTGTTGCGCAGGAAATCGGCCAGCGCGCGGATCGAGATCGCCGCCGACTTGAACTCGCGCAAGGTCGAGGTGACCTCGCTCAGCAGCGCCGGGTTCCGCGCGACGTCGCGCTGCAGCGTCTCGACCAGCGAGTACGCCTGGTCGAGCGTTCCCGTCAGCTTTTTCAGCATGGTCTGCGCGTCGCTGCTGAGCGGCTGCACCTGGGCATCGACGTGCTGGCCGAGCAGGCGATAGGTGTTGAGCGTATCGTTGACCGTCTGAAGCGGCTGGCCGGGCTTCAGCGAGATCCGCTCGCGCAGCTCGGTCACCAGGCCGTCGGCGTTCTGCAGCACCGTCTTGGCCTCGGCCATCGCCGCCTGCGCGTCGTCCAGCGTCGGCTGGACCGCCTTGTCGACATGCTTGATCAGGACATCGGCGTCGGTCAGCGTCTGGTTGAGCGTGGTCAGGGCATCGTCGACCTTGTTGCCGATCTCCTCGAGCGGCATCTTGTTCAGCTCGATGAGAAGGTTGTTCAGGCTGGCCTTCAGGCGGTCGAAGCTCGACGCCACCGTCGGCAGCTCCCGCATGCCGGGCACCAGCCCGACCAGCTTGATCGGGTTCTTGTTCGGATTGAAGAAGCTGAGATTGACGCTCTGCTGGCCGGTGATCATCGATTCCGAGACGAGCTGGGCGCGCAGGCCATCCTTGATCAGCTCGTCGAGGTTGGCCAGCACGGTGCCCGATTGCGGGCCGACCGTCTTGATTTGGGTATCGAGCTCGATATAGACCGGAATCAGCACGTCCGCCTTGGCGGCGTCGTAAACCGGCTCGACGCGGGTCACCTGGCCGATCTTGACGCCGTCGAAGGTGACCGGCGCTCCCACCGCCAGGCCGCCGACGCTGCCCTGGAAGAACATCACCATGGGCGTGGCCTTCTTGAAGAACTGGCCCCCGCCGAAGATGATGATACCGGCGATCGCCAGCGCGAGTGCGCCAACGACGAAGCCGCCGATCACCTTGGGATTTGCTTTCATGGTCGCTCGCTACCTCAAAATCAGCCGGGGCCTCTGAGGCGCTATTGCGCCGCTTGGGCCGCCAGCTCCCCCCGCAGCAGGAAATTGCGCACCTTCGGATCCGGGCATTCGTCGCGCAGCGTCTTGGGATCGCCCTGGGCGATCATCGTCTTGGTATCGGGGTCGAGAAACACCGAGTTGTTGCCGATGGCGAAGATGCTGGCGAGCTCGTGGGTCACCACGACGATGGTCGTGCCGAGGCTGGCGCGCAGCTCGAGGATGAGATCGTCGAGCATCCGCGAGCTGATCGGGTCGAGGCCGGCCGACGGCTCGTCGAAGAACAGGATCTCGGGGTCGAGCGCCATGGCGCGGGCGAGGCCGGCGCGCTTGCGCATGCCGCCGCTGATCTCCGAGGGGTAGAAATCCTCGAAGCCAGCGAGCCCGACCAGCGCCAGCTTCAGGGAGGCGATCTCGGCGATCTCGGCCGGGCTGCGCTTAGTGTACTCGCCGAGCGGCAAGGCCACGTTCTGCGCCAGGGTCATCGAGCTCCACAGCGCTCCGCTCTGGAACAGGATGCCGAAGCGACGCATCAACAGCTCCCGCTGTTCGATCTCGGCCGCCCAGAAGTCGGTGCCGCTGTAGAGCACCTGTCCCTTGGCCGGCGCCATCAGTCCGACGAGATGCTTGAGCAGCGTGCTCTTGCCGCAGCCGCTGCCGCCCATGATGATGAAGATGTCGCCGTGCTGGACGTCGAAATTGAGGTCGCGCTGGATGACGAAGCTGCCATAGGCCATCGTCAGGTCGCGGACCACGATGTGCGGTTCCTTCCCGCTCTGCTCGGTCGGCTTGCTGCTGCTCTCGGCCATTTCGTCGCTCCGCCGGGCTCAGATCTTCAGCACGTTGGTGATCACCGCGAACACCCCATCGGTCGCGATGATGAAGACGATGCCGGTCACCACCGCCGAGGTCGCCGCGAGGCCGACCGCCGAGGCGCTGCGGCCGCACTGCATGCCGCGCAGGCAGCCCGAGATGGCGATCAGCACGCCGAAGATACCGGCCTTGAAAATGCCGACGGCGATGTCGATGAGATGGATCGCGTGCTGCGTCTCATTGAAATAGAGGGTCGGGGACAGGTGTAGCATGCCGATGCCGACGGCAGCACCGCCGAGGATGCCCATCAGATCGGCATAGATGCAGAGCAGTGGCATCATCAGGATCAGCGCCACCATGCGCGGCAGCACCAGGAACTCCATCGGCGACAGGCCGAGGGTGGCGAGGGCGTCGATCTCCTCGTTGACCTGCATGGTGCCGAGCTGGGCGGCGAAGGCGGCGCCGGTGCGGCCGGCCATGACGATGGCGGTCATCATCGCGCCCATCTCGCGCACGGTAGCGATTCCGACCAAGTCGGCGACGTAGATCTGCGCGCCGAACGCCTGGAGCTGAAGAGCGCCGACGAAAGCCAGGATGAGGCCGACCAGGACGGAGATCAGCGTGACGATGCCGAGCGCGCTGGCGCCGCAGTCCTGGATGATCATCATCAGGTCCGACCGGCGGAAGCGGGCGCGGCCGACGAAAAGCTTGCCGAACGAAATCGTCGCCTCGCCGATGAAGTCGATCATGTCGGCGCTGGACTTGCCGGAGGCGATCACCGCCTTGCCGATGCGCTCGAGCCATGGCGCCGCTGCGCCGCTCCGCCGCGCGCCCTGGCGCTCCGGCACGGCGCTGGCGAGATCGAGCAGGCGGCTGATGCCGGCCGGCAGCCCGCCGCGGTCGATCGTCATGCCGCGCGCCTTCGCGACCTTCTCGAGTGAGATCAGGAAGGTCAGCAGCGAGGTATCCCAGCTGCCGAGCTCGCCGGCGTCGAACTGCAGCGTCCCCGAGCTGCCGGCCGCCGGCAGCTGGCTTTCGATCTCGCGGGCCCGGGGCAGCGCCCCCTGCAGCGACCACGGCCCGGAAAGGTGCAGAGTGACGGCGCCGGCCGGCTGGCCGGCGGTCAACTGCCAAGCGTTGCCAACACCCTTGGCGGCTCTTCGCGCCATGTCAGTGGCCGCGCCGAGCGCGGCATGTCCGGCTCTCGTCGTACAACGGCAAGCTCTCGTCCCCCCACAAGCCCGTCCTATAAATACCGCGACAGCAACGACTTGGCCAGCCGGAACCCCATCTGTTCCGGCTGGCAGGGCAGGTTAACAATGTACTACTTAACCTCGGTTACCGGCGGAATCGGCCAGGTAGCGTCGAGGATCGAGGGATCCTTCTCCCGCGGCCAATAGAGCCGCAGCATCAGGATGAAGCGGCCCGCCGGCGCCGGCAGCCAGTTCGACTCTTTGTCCCGACCCGGCGATTCATGCTGGATGTAGAGATCGACCGAGCCGTCCTTGTTGCGCTTCAGGGCATTGCGGGCGCTCAGCGTGTAGCGGTTGAGCTGGTTCGGCACGAAGAAATAATGCTCGTCATACATCGTCAGCGACCAGAACCCCTCGACCGGCGGCATCTGGCCCTTGTCGAAATGCATGACATAGTGGCTGGCGCCGTCATAGGGCTTGCCCTCGGCGTCCGCCTCGGACACCGGGTAGATGGCGTCCTCCGGCCGGTTGGCGCCCAGGCCGACCGCCGTGGTCAGGGCCCGGACCAGGTAGTTGGTCCCATAGACGCCGAGATGGGTCGAATAGGTCCAGCCGTTCCGCGGCGCTCCGAGGTCCTTGAGCGCGGCCATGATCTTCGCGTTGGCTTCCTGCGGCACGCCGTCGAGACCCTTGGCGAAGTCGGGCCCCAGCTTGGCCGGATCGAAAGGCTCCCCGGGCACGAGGCCGATGGTCGCCATCTCCTGGACCATCGCCGCATCGGCGGCGGCCGGCGGATTGTCCTTCATCAACATCGCCAGCAGGGCGAAGTAGGTCGCGGCATCCATCGCGTCGACCTGGTCGCGCACCGCGGTCTTCATGTCGATGTTGGGATCGACCGTGCCCTCGGGCGGCGTGTAGGGCTTGCCGTAGGCGCTGAGCGGGACCAGGCTCACGCGGTCCTGCAGGGCATGAACCGCCCGGTAATCGGCCGGCGTCCCGGTCGAGTAGATCCGGCCGAGGATCCAGACCATATTGGTCGGCGACTTCAGCTCGGTGACGCCGGAGGGCACGTCGCCGGTCCAGCCCGGGCCGGTGATGAGATACTTCTGGGCCTTCGTGCCGGTGGTCCGCTTGCCCGGCACCTCGAACACATCGGTCCAGCCGCTCAGCATCGGCATCAGGTAATAGCGTCCCCTCATGTCGGGGATGCCGAACACCCACGGCTCCTTCGAAAGGTCGAGCCAGGCCATCGTGTAGAGCGTGTCCGCGTTGGGCGCTGTGACCTCCTTGTCCTCCGGCGTCGGATAGGCGCGCAGCCTGGCGATCTGGCCCATCGGCGCGGACTTGCCTTCCGGCTTCGCCACGTTGGTCAGCACCCGGCGGGTCATCTCCATGGTGACCAGCGGATAGCCGTAGACATAGGCGTCGATCGCTGCCTGATGCTGCTGCTGGGCGAGCGTCGGCCCGCTTGCCGCGGCCGGCTGCGGTGGCGGGTTGCCGCCCGGCTGCGAGCAGGCGGCCAGGGCCAGCGCCAGCGTGATAAGCGACGCGCGAAGGATTGATGCAAGACTCACGAGCTCCTCCATCTTGGTGTAATCGTCGAAATAAATCGTGGCATCAGCCCCGCCAGAGCGCGCACAGCCGTCGCGGCCTCAAAATCCATCCGCTCGTCGCCGGGTCCGCTTTTTTGTAAGACTGGTGGAAAACTCAGGGTGTTTTAGCAGCGGATACATGAGCCGAGAATAAACTACCGCCTCATCGGCAGTTTTTCATTGGCGATTTTCAATGCTTTCCTTTGCTCGTTGCCGCAAACCCCTGGCGTCATCGTCCACCTTGGTGCTATCTTACCGCAGGGATCGTCGGCGCAATTGTCATTTCGCGCCAGTTGGCCGAAGGGCCTAGGGAAAGGGCGGACCATGCGGCTATCGGGTTTGATCTGCGCAGCGATCCTGTGCCTTGGCGCCGGCATGGCGCAGGCCGACGATCCTTTCGCGGATCCTTTCGCGGGCGATTGGCACCTCGACTTCACCGGCTACCTGTGGGCGCCATCGCTCAACGGCAACCTGACTGTCCGGGGCCGCGAAGCGCCGCTCAATCTCAGCTTCATCGATATCCTCAAGGACTCCGATTCCATAATCGGCATCGAAGGCCGGCTCGGGCTCCGCAAGGGCCGCGTCGGCGTCTACGTCGATGGTCTCTACAACAAGATCGGTGCCGACGATGTTTCCGGCCCTCACGGCTTCGCGAACGGCGATGCCAGTGTCAACCTCACCTTCATCGAGAGCGCGATCTACTATGACGTCCTCGATCTGCCGCGCCAGAAGAGCCCGGATGGCCAGGACACCTGGAACTGGGGACTCGAGACGGACCTCTATGCCGGCGTCCGCTACACCAATCTCGGTGTGTCCCTCAAGCTCAAGTCGATCGGGCCGATCGGCATCAACCAGACCAGAAGCAAGAACGTGGACTGGGTCGATCCGATCATCGGCGGACGCATCACCCTCGATCTTTCCGACCACTGGAAGGCCTACTTGGACAACAACATCGGCGGATTCGGCGCCGGGTCCAAGCTCGCCTATTCCGGCATCGCGCTGGTCGGCTACCGGTTCTCGCTGTTCGGACAGGACGCCACGGCCTGGGCCGGCTACAAGGCGCTTTACCAGGACTATCAGAACGGCAGCGGCAAGGACGAATTCAGGTGGAACATGTGGCTTCATGGGCCCGTCGTCGGCGCGACGATACGGGTCTTCTGATGGCACGCCGCATCGGCGGCATGGCGGCTGGTGCCGCGGCGATCCTGTGGCTCGGACTGCAGCCGGCATCGGCTCGGCCGATGCACGTCGTCGAGTCCTATCCCGCGGCCGACGCCGTCGTCGACGGCCGCAATGCGCAGTACTTCGTGCGCTTCGACGGACCGGTCGATCATCGCGGCGCACACCTCGTGATCACCCGCGACGGCCGGACCGTGGAGACGCTGGACGCGCTGCTCGATTCCGCGCCGGAGGTGCTGTTCGCCTCGGCCCCGCGGCTGCCGGCCGGCGCCTATGAGCTGCACTGGTCGGCCCGGTCGATGCCCGACGGCGAGACGACCGAAGGCTCGTACCGCTTCACGGTGCGGCCCTAGAGGCCTGGTTGGCCTCGATCCGCCAGGGACGTTGCGTCTACCTGCTGGCAGCCCTGCTGGCGCTGCTGGCCATCTACCCCTATCTGCAGGACCTGGTGACCGGCCGTATCGCGCTCGGCGTGCTCAATGTCGCGATCCTGATCGCGGCCATCGCCTCGACCGACCGCTCGCGCCTTCCGTTGTCGACCGCGGTTGCGCTCGGCGCGGTCGTCATCGTGCTGCTCGGCTGGCACCTGGCCCACCCGGGGCGGCTGCCCTATATCGTGCTGGGCATCGCGATGGCGCTCTACTACGTCTTCGTGATCGTCGACCTGCTGGTCTACGTGCTGCGGCGCGGCTCCGTCACCGCCGACAAGCTGTTCGCGGCGGTCAGCACCTATCTCCTCATCGGCCTGTTGTGGGCCGTGCTGCTGACGCTGCTCTATGAGCTGGCGCCGGCGGCCTTCCTGGCCGTCGGGGCCGCGGCGAAGCCCGCGCCGCTGGATTATTACGATTTCCTGCCCGTCAGCTTCGGAACATTGACGACGGCCGGGTTCAGCGGCATCGTGCCGGCGATCCACCATGCGCGCTCCCTGCTGATGCTGGAGCAGATTACCGGCGTGCTCTACGTCGCCGTGCTGATCGCCCGCCTGACCGGAATCTACCAGCCGAATCCGCCGCGGTCCTGATGGGTCCGCTCGAACATCGAGGAGGTCTTCACATGGCTCGTTGGACAAGTCTCGCGGCCTGCGGGCTGGTCATGCTGGCTGCCGCGTCGGCGCGGGCGCAGGAGTTCATCTACCCGGCCCATGGCCAGACCCCGGCAATGCAACAGCAGGATCAGTTTCAATGCAGCCAGTGGGCGACGCAGCAGACCGGCTTCAATCCCAGCACGCTGCCGCCGGTGGCGCGCAACGACGTGCTGCCGCCGGTGGGCCTGTTCGGCGTTTTTCGCCGCCATCGCTATGAGGAAGAGCAGCAGCAGAATGCTGCCGCGCAGACGGCTTATGCGAGCGGCCGGGCCAGCTACACGCGCGCCATGAACGTCTGCCTGACCGGCCGGGGCTACACGGTCGACTGAACCCGGGACCACTTCGGGCCACGAAGGAGCTTACGATGAGAATGCTGTCCTTGCTGCTGCCGGCGAGCCTCCTGCTGCTGGTGCCCACCGTCGGCCAGGCGGGCGACTTCGACGGCAAGAAGCCGTTCGTCTGCACCCTGGTCGAGGTCGCGTCCTGCGTGCCCGGCCATGAGTGCGCGCGCGAGGATGCCGACGCCATCGGCGTGCCGCACTTCTACGCCATCGACGTCGCCAGGAACGAGGTCGCCGAGACCCGTGCCAACGGCAGCAGCGGGCGCACCAGCAAGATCGACCGGGTCGAGCATCCGGCCGGCGCCTTGCTGCTCTCGGGCGTCGAGGGCGACCGCGGCTGGACCGCCGCCGTCGGCGAGGACAGCGGCAAGCTCAGCATGGCCGTCGTCGGCGACCGGGTCAGCTTCGTGGTGTTCGGCGACTGCATGATCCGGTAGCGCAAAGGCGACCCGGATGGACGCCCTGATCATCGCGGCGATCGTCTTCGCCTGTGTGTTCGGCGGCGCGCTGATCGGGATATCGATGCGCCTGCCGGCGCAGCATCTCGCCGACGACTCGAAGGACGTGGTAAAGCTCGGGATGGGCCTGGTCGCCACCATGTCGGCGCTGGTGCTCTCGCTGATGATCGCCTCGGCCAAAAGCTCCTACGATGCCCAGCGCATCGGCTTCGAGCAGGTGGCGGCGAACCTCATCCTGCTCGACAAGACGCTGTCGCGCTTCGGCCCGGAGGCTGAACCCGCCCGCGCCCAGCTGCGTCGGACCGTGGCCGCCGCGCTCGCCCGTATCTGGCCGGAGGAAGGAATGCCCGCGGAGGGGATTGCCGCCAGGGAAACCACCGCGGAAGGCCGCACCCTGATCGAGCAGGTCCAGGCGCTCTCGCCACGGGACGAGGCGCAGCGCTGGGAGCAGTCGCAAGCGCTGCAGATCGGCGCCGAGCTTGCCCGGACCCGCTGGCTGCTGTTCGAGGAGCAGCACGCAGAATCGATTCCAACGCCGTTTCTGGTGGTGCTGGTCTTCTGGCTCACGGCGCTGTTCGTCAGCTTCGGACTGTTTTCCCGGCCCAACGCCACGATCATCGCGACGCTGCTGATCTGCGCGCTGTCCGTCTCGGGCGCGATCTTCCTGATCCTCGAGATGGATCAGCCCTTCGGCGGCATGATCAAGATCTCGAGCACGCCGCTCCGCGTCGCCCTCGCACAGCTCGACCGCTAGGCGCGCGGCTGCTCAGCCGGGATAGGGCACCACGCGGTAGAAGACGCCATTGGCGCCGTAGCCCGGCTTGAACCAGGTCGGGCCGCAGGCGTAGTAGGTGACGCCGTTCCTCGGGTCGAGATTGCAGCCGGCCGGCAGCGTCGTGTAGACGTCGTTCATGATGTAGGCGCTGTTGTAGGTTGCGTTCGCCGTGCCAGCGGCGACGCCGGCATTGTAGGCGGCGTTGGTATTGGCATTGGCGTTGGCGATGGCGGCACCGGTTGCCAGCCCGGCAACGCCGGCTGCGGCGACCGCCCCGGCATTCCAACCGCCGCAATTGTAGCAGCCATTGTGATAGTAGGTGTTCACGACGACCGGCTGGTGATACGCGCCGTAGTACGCGCCATTGTAGTGATCGTAGCCGCCATAGGCGGTGTTGCCATAGGCACCGGTGGCGTGCCACGAGCCGCCGCCGCCCGACGCGGTGCCGCCATAGGCGCCGGTGGCGTGCCACGAGCCACCGCCGCCTGAGGCAGACCCGCCATAGGCGCCGTTGGCGTGCCACGAGCCGCCGCCACCCGACGCCGTGCCGCCATAGGCACCGGTGGCATGCCAGGAGCCGCCGCCGCCCGACGCGCTGCCGCCGGCCCAGCCATGGGCTTGCCACGAGCCGCCGCCGCCCGAGGCGGTGCCGTAGCGCCCGGCATGCATCCAGGCGTGGGCGGATTGGTCGGGCAGCGAGACGGCCAGAAGGCCGATGAGGCCGAGCAGCGCTTTCTTCACCATGGGACCCTCCGCCCGCTCAAGGCTGCGGCTGCTTCTCGTCGGGGCTGGCGAAGTCGATCTTGATCGCCTTCGCCGCCGCCGCCGAGGTGAATGCATCGGCCGGGATCGCGGGGTCGAGATGCCAGTTCGACAGCTCGACGACGTGGCGGAAATTTCCCGGCTCGTTGAAGAAGGTCGCCCGCGCCAGCCGCGGCAGCTTGTCGTCGGCGCCGATCCAGAACTCGGCCTGCACCGTGTCGTTGGCCACGGCCAGGATGTCGGTGAGCGTGCCGCCGACGACACGGGACTGGCCGACATAGAAGGCCAGCTTCAGCCCGTCGGTGATGTCCTTGTAGGGGTCCGCCGCGATGACGTCGTTGAACGGGAAGTAGATGGCCGCCTTGCTGTAGGCGAGCTCGAGCGTCGCATCGATGGTCGGCGGCGCCGGCGCCACGGCGACGTAGTTGTGCTCCGGCGAGTAGGCCATCATCGTCTTGCCATCATAATAGAACTCGGTGCGCGGCCCGTCGGCCGGGGTGATGACCCGCAGCTTGTCGGGCCGCTGCATCGTGACCTCCGACATCGTCATGTAGGCCAGCGGCTGGCCGGTCCGCGCCGGGCTCTCATAGGTCGTCACCGCGGTGAAGGTCATGGCGTGGGCGGCCATCAGCCGGTCGCTCATCGCCTTGAGGATCGCCATCGCCTTGGGCTCGAGCTGCGGCGTTTCCGGCAGCACGACGACCGGCAGCTGTGGCGGCGGCGCGGCCGGTGGCGCCTCCTGCGCAGCGGCGCCGAAGGTGGCCAGCAACCAGGCGCCGCCCAGCAGCGCCGAAGACAAGCGACGTGAACGTTTCAAGACGTCTCTCCCATCGATAAGACCAGCCGGCCGGGGGCGAGGCAACAGCCGACGGCCTAGGGAATCGTGTACTCGAGCTCCTTCCAGTACATGATGCCCCTCGCTTCCTCGGTGAGGCTGCCGTCGGCGGCCCGGTTGGCGCCGGTCGAGCGCGATTCGCTGTGGATCAGCGCCTTGCCGCCGCCCGTGATGCCGTTGAAGCGGCCGGTGCCGCCGGTGATCTTGAAGTCGCCGCTGCAGCCGACGAACTGAAAGCCGGTGCAGGTCAACTCGCCGAAGACCGTGCCGTCCTTGGTGGTGATGATGCAGCGGAGCCGGCCGGTCTGCGAGCCGTCGCTTTCATCGAAGGTCACGACCAGCGGGCATACCGTGTCGCCCGACAGGATCGGACCCTTTTCGGTCATGATGTACATCGGGCCGGTGGCGGTGCCGACCAGGGTTCCCTGCTTGAGCCCGGTGGCGTAGGTCTGGCCCTTGCCCTGCCAGACGGTGAAGGCCTCGACCTTGTTTTCCTCGGCGGAGGCCGCGGTATAGCCGGCGGCCGCGAGCAGGGCGGCGAGGGCGATGAGGCGCCCGGTTGCGATCAGGTTACGCATGGCATCTCCTTGTCCGCTGATGACGGGCACGTCGATCGGTGACCTGCCTCTCAATCCATCCGGATATAGATCGCGTCGGCGCCGAGCGAGAGCGCGAGCCCGACGCGCTCGGCCTTGAGGTGGAGCACGACGCCGTTGGGGTTCTGCAGCCACAGCTCGCCGGCGCTCACCGTGCCGATGGCAAAGCCGGCGCGCGCCTGGACGTAGGCGCCCTGGAATTGGGCGATGTCCTTCATGTTGTAAACTTCGCCCGTGGCGGTGATCTGGGAGATCCCGAAGCCGCCGATCCCCAGGCCGCCGATGGTGAAGGGCCAGCTCCTGCCGTTGTACTGCAGGGTGCCGCCGCCGAGGTTGCCGCTGCCGATCCAGGCGATCTGGATCTGCTTGATGTAGATCGTGCCCGCCTGCTTCAACTCCTGCGCCATCGCCGGCCGGGCGAGCGGGATGCCGACCAGCATGCCCAGCAGCAGGGCAGCCAGCGCGGCCCGACCAAGGCGACCCGTGAAGAAGTTCGACATGCTACCTCCTAGGGCATTGCCGGCTGGCAGCCACCCACGATCGTGCGAGCGCAGCGAAGCCAGCCAACGATGTGCGCGTTCTCCCCCAGCCTCCGCTCGGGAAGGCCTAATCCCTGAGACAGCATCGCACCGATCGGCCACCGCCGCTTGTCATTTTGCGCCATGCGGTGTCGGCGGCATGGCGTCGTCAGCGCAGCGAATTGAGCAGGGCGCGGGCATCGGCGTTGCCGGGAAGCAGTCGGACGAGCTGTTCGGCATAGTCGGCCGCCGCCGCGCGGTCACCGGCGTCCCGCGCAATGGTGACGAGCGCGCTCAGCAGGTCGACATCGGCGGGATGCCGCTCATGGGCGAGCTTGAGTGCGGCGAGCGCGTCCGCCGGGCGACCGGCCGAATTCAGTGCGACGCCATAGACATAGGCATAGCGGGCATTGTCCGGGGCCAGCGTCGCGGCGTTGCGCAGCAGGCCAAGCGCGTCGTCGAGCTTGCCCTGCCGCACCTTGAGCAGGCCGAAGGCGTGCTCGGCGGCGGCATCGTTCGGATCGGTGGCAACCGCCTGGCGCAGCAGGCTCTCGCCATCGGCGTCGCGGCCGAGGCCGCGATAGAGGTCCGCCAGGTTGACCATCGCCGGCACGAACCGCGGATCGAGCCGGAGCGCGGTGCGGTACGACGCCTCGGCGGCGGCGGCGTTGCCCTGGCGGGCCCTGAGCGCGCCGATCGTGACATGCGATTCCGGCCGCTCCGCCGCCGCCATCTCGGCCGCGACCAGCTCGTCGACGGCGGCGTCGAGCTGGCTCTGCTGTTGCACCGACAGCCGGCCGGGCGGCACCTCCGCCAGCGAGCGCGCAGCGGCGATGCGGACCGCCCGGACCGGGTCGGCCAGGTGCGGGGCTACCAGCTCGGTGCGCTGGTCGGGCCCGAACGGCTGGAGGGCATCGATGGCAGCGGCGCGCACCAGCGGGTCGGGATCGCCGAGCCCGCTCATATAGGCCTTGATCATCGCCGGCGTGACCTGGGCCGCGAAGGTCGGCAGCAGCGACAACGCCGTCGCCCGCACGATACCCGGCTCCGCCGGCGTCGCCGCAAGCGCGGCGAGGGCTTCGCCACCGCCGGGCAGGCCCTTGCGGCCGGCGTCGAGGGCGGTGCCGTAGTGCGGCTCGGCTCGCCGGCCGGGGCCATACCACGCGGCCACCGCGTCGGCCGCCCATTGCGCCGTCTTGTCGGCATGGCAGCCATTGCAGGCATTCGGCGTGCCGAGCGACACGCTGAGATCCGGGCGCGGAATGCGGATGGCATGATCGCGCCTCAGGTCGAGCACCATGTAGGTGTGCATGGGCATGTGGCAGTTGGCGCACTCGGCACCCGGCGATCCCGGCTTGTGATGAAAGTGCTCCGCGGTGTCGAACTTGGCCGGCAGGTGGCACTGGCCGCACACTAGGTTGCCCGCGGCCTTCAGCTGCAGGCTGTGCGGGTCGTGGCAGTCGGAACAGGTGACGCCCTTCTGGAACATCTTGCTCTGCTGGAACGAGCCGTATTCATAGACCTCGTCGTGAATCTGGCCGTCGGCGCGGTAGAGGCCGGGCTGCAGCAGCACCGGCACCGCGCTGTCGAGCAGCGGATGGCCGTAGCCGAAGGTTTGCACCAGCTCGCGGCGCCGCGAATGGCAGAAGCCGCAGGTCTCGAGCTGCGGATCGGATTGCCGCGGCGCCGTGCGTGTTGCGGTGCCGATGGCGGGATCGAGCTCCCAGTGTCCCTTGCCGGCGTCGCTCAGCGCCACCACCAGTCCCTTGCGCGGATCGGCGTAGGACGCGGCCTGCGGCGCCTTCGCCCAGTTGACGTGGCGCGAGCCCGGCCCGTGGCAGGCCTCGCAGGCCACGTTGATCTCCGACGAGGTCGTCCGATAGCTGTTGCTCGACAGGTCGAAGTTCCGCTGCAGGTTAGTCGAGTGGCAGTCGGCGCACATGTAGTTCCAGGTCTGGTTGATGCCCGTCCAGTGCAGCGGGCTGGTCGGCTTCAGCGCCTGGCCGGGATAGAGGTGGAACCAGCGCTGGCCACCGTCGGCCGCCGGCCGGCTGTCCCAGGCGATCCCGAGCGCCTGGTAGCGGCCGTCGGGAAAGCCGATCAGGTATTGCTGCAGCGGCCGGACGCCGAAGGTGTCGGCGATCTCGTAGTCGTGCAGCGCCCCATCCGGGCCGTCGGTGCGCACGAAGAACTTGCCGTCCTTGCGATAGAAGGTCGAGGTGACGCCGGAGTCGGTGAAGGTGGCGTCGTTGAAGTTGCCGAGCACGGTCGCGTCCGTCGCCACCGCCATCGCCTTGTCGTGGTCGGAGCCGTGCCACAACGCCGCCTCCGCCGCGTGGCAGCCGGCGCAGACCCCGGCGCCGACAAAGGTGGCGGCGGAGTCGGCGAGCGCGGGCAGGCACGCCGCCATCAACATCGCCAGCAGCAGCGACAGCAGACGCGCGACGTTCAAACCGCACATAGGCGATGCATTCCCCCAGCCCGTCGCCATTCAACGGGACTCAAAAGGTAATGTAGGTCCCGAGACCGATCGAGGCCGAATTGGAGGTGGCGGACGTTGTCGTGCTGCTCGTCGCCACCTTGTCCTCGTTGTACCAGAAGTAGGCGACCTCTCCCTCCAGCCTGATGCCCGGGCCGACCTCATAGGTCGCCTGCAGCGACACCGCATTGTAAAGATCGGTAGCGTGCTTGGCCGTCTGGAATGCCCCGTGAGCGTACTCGATCCCCAGCGTCCAAGGACCAAGGTCGTAGCTGCCGCCGACCGTCGCCAGCCAGCCATCCGAGCCGTTGTCGATCGGCGTGGCGCTGTCCGAATTGGCGCGGCCCGAGACGCCGTAGTTCTGCCACCACTCGCCGGAGGCGCCCAACGCCATGCGGCCATAGCCGAGCTGCAGCCCTGCCCGATAGAAGGCCGGGCGAGGCCCGGACTGGGCCGGGTCGATCCCGTATTCGAGCCCCACGCCGGCGTGGAGATCGACCGGGCCGAGCCCATGCTCGTAGCCGATGGCGCCCGACACCAGATTGTGCAGCACACCGTTGGTCGCCGCGGTGCCGGTGACCGGGCCGTGCGAGACGCTCTGGCTCGGCTGGTAGTCGACGGCGAAGCGGAAGCCGTCGAACGTCGGCGAGTAGTAGACCGCCTTGGTGCCCTTCTGGCCGGCGTTCTGGCAGGTGATCAAGTGCTGCAGGACCACGGCGGCGTTGGTGCCGACGTTGGTGAAGGCGTTGCTGTCCTTGTTGAGGAGGCCGAAATTGCGGGTGATCTGGCCGGGGTCGGTCACGCACATGGTTTGCATCGGGCCGTAGGCGTCACCGAACACCAGCCTGCCGAACGCGCCGTCGGCATAGAGGTAGACCTCGTCGATCGGCCCGTCGCTCTCGTTGTCGCCATAGAGGTGGACCTGCGCGCCCAGCGTCAGCCCGTCATCGAGCGTGGTCTCGCCACGAAACCAGACCTGGACGTAGTGCTTGAAGGCGCCGGCTTGCCTGTCCGCACTCGGCTCGCCGGGCTTGTCGGCGCCGCCGACCTCCGCACCGGCGGCGGTCTGGAAGAAGCCGCCGAGCGAGAGCCTGATCGGATCGGCGGCGTCTGCCTGGCCGCAGGCGAGCGCCGCTGCGATCAATGTCGTCGTGGTCAAAAGGATCCGCCTCGTCCTGGTCCCTTGGGCGGGCATCGCAGATTGGCACCCTCGCGCGGAACGACGATGCAACTCACTTGTCGAAGGCGAAGATGCGCTTCCAATCGTTCTTCATGCTGATGATCGCCCAGCCATCCTTCTTCGCCTCGTCGTAGAGGGCCTGGCTGAAGGCGCCGACCTTGGTCTGCGGCAGCCCCTGCGCCGGTCCGTAGGCGTATTCGCGGTCGGCATCGTCGTGCAGCACCAGCATCGCCAGCCGCGCGCCATCGCCGGCCTTGGTGTATTCCAGCATCTCCCGGTCGCCGGCCGTGTTGCCGAACGCTGCATAGGGGCGGCGGCCGATCATCAGGTTGATGCCCTCCGCCTTGCCGCCGTAGTTGTTGTTGAGGAACAGCTTCGGCTCCTTCATCAGGACGGGCCTGCCGTCCTTCGCGTAGCCGTATTTCGTCTCCAGCGCGCTTCCCACCACCTGCTCTGGCGGCACCCCGTAGGTCTGCTCGGCATAGCTGCGCACGAAGTCCTGGCCGCCGCCGGTGACGATGTAAGTCTTGTAGCCGTTCGCCCGCAGGTAGCGCATGAGCTCCTGCATCGGCAGATAGGCGAGGTCGGTATAGGGCCGCTTCCAGCGCGGGTCCTTGGCCGCCGCGATCCACTTGGCGGCTTCGGCCTTGAACTCCTCCTCGGTCATGCCGGACAGAGTCTCGAGAGCGATCTTCTCGAGGTCCCGTACCGTCAGCTTCGCGATCGCCTCGCGGTCGCCGGTCAGCACCGTCCTGAAGGGCTCGACGTCCTTGAGCGCCGGCTTTTGGGCTACCAACGCAGGCACCCGATCCAGGCAATAGATCACCTGGGTGTAGATCGGGTGCTCCACCCACAGCGTGCCGTCCTGGTCGAAGGTGGCGACCCTCGCCTCCGGCGGCACGAACCTCGGGCTCGACGAGTCCGTCGTCGCGTGGACGAAGTCGAGGATAGCGGTCTTGGCGGCACCATCATTCCACGATGGCAGCGGGTCATCCGCGTGCGCGATCCGCGGCAGGGCGCAAAAGACCACAAGCGCAACTACGCTCGCAAAACGCTTTGCCCGCACCAGCCTCATGATGAAGTCTCCTCTGCTAGAAACAAGGCGGGCGCCCCATGACAGGACGCCCGCTTCTTCACGCACCAGCGTTGGCTTCTACTGCCCCGCGTGGTCCTTGATCACCTGGTCGATCTTGCGCTTCACCGCCTCGAGATTGAAGCTGGCGGGATCCTGCATCGGCGGATAGTCGACCGCCGTCAGCGCCAGCTTGCCGACCGCCTGCTGGACCAGCACGAAGCGCCAGAACTCGCGGGCATAGAAGTCGTTCATGTAGCCGCCGCCGAGGTTGTTGAGGTTCTCGCCGCGGATCGACGGCGTACGCTCGAACGGATCCTGGCGAAGGTTGACGATCGTCGGCATGTCCGTCGTCACCTTCTCACCCGGCCAGCCATAGGGCTGCTGGTAGAACTGGAACTTGAAGTCATCGATCCTGAGCGCGCCCAGGGTCGGGCCGCCGAAATAGAAGAGCTCGTGCCGGGCCGATGGTCCCTTTCCGAGCAGCAGGTCCATCTGATTGTAGCCGTCGAGGTGGTTCTTGTAGGTGCGGTCGCCGAGCTCCACGCCCTTTAGCAGCTGGTCCGTGATGTCGGGGTTGCCCGCCGCCGCCAACAGCGTCGGGAACCAGTCGAGACCGGAGAAAATGCCGTTTTCGACCGCGCCCGGCTTGACCTTGCCCGGCCAGCGGATGATCGCCGGGACCCGGAAGCCGCCTTCGAACACGGTGCCCTTGGTCGCCCGGAAGGGGGTCATGCCGCCGTCCGGCCAGGTGAACACCTCGGCGCCGTTATCCGTGGTGAAGATGACGATCGTGTTGTCGGCCTCGCCGATGTCCTCGAGGTGCTTGAGCAGGGCGCCGATGCTGTCGTCCATCTGCGCCATGCCGGCCTCTTCGAGGCCGTAGTTGCTCTCATAGTTCATCATCGCCTGGTACTTCGGCGGGATGTAGGTGAAGACGTGCATGCGGGTCGTGTTGTGCCAAAGGAAGAAGGGCTTGCCGTCCTTCTTGGCCTTGTCCATGAAGTCGGAGCTGGCCTTCACCAGCACCTCGTCGAAGGTCTCCATGTCGTACTTGGCCTTGCGTCCCTCCTGCCACTGCTGCCGGCCGGCCATGTCGGGGAAGGGCGCCAGCGGGCCTTCGTCGACGATCCTCTGCTTTCCGACCTTGCCCCAGCGCGGCTGCACTGTCGCATCGTCGGTGTCGGTGGCCCAGGAGTGGATCAGGTCGCGCGGGCCGTACTTGTCGATCCAATCTTGCGGGTAGTCGAACCAGTAGGGATCCGACATCGCATCCAGGTGATAGAGATAGCCGAAGAATTCGTCGAAGCCGTGCACTGTCGGCAGGTACTTGTTGAGGTCGCCGAGGTGGTTCTTGCCGAACTGGCCGGTCTCGTAGCCGAGCGCCTTGAGCGCCGTGGCGATGGTGACCGCCTGAGCCGGAATGCCGACGTCGGCGCCGGCCTGGCCAACCGTGGTGAGGCCGGTGCGCAGCGGGATCTCGCCGGTGATGAAGTTGGCCCGGCCCGCCGTGCAGCTCGCCTCGGCGTAGTAGTCGGTAAAGCGCATGCCCTCCGAGGCCAGCTTGTCGAGGTTCGGCGTCTTGCCGGACATGATGCCCTGGTGGTAGGCGCCGACGTTGAACCAGCCGACATCGTCGCCCATGATGACGAGGATGTTCGGCTTTTTATCCTGGGCGGTCGCCGGCGCGGGGAAGGCGCTGGCAACGGCGATCGCGGCTGCGCCGAACAGCGCCGCCCCGAGCACCCTTCTCGAAACTAACGTCATGGTCATTTCTCCCTTCACGAAAGCGTGTCGTATCGCCTGCCCGATGCGCGCACTTTATCTTCGCATCGAGCCTGCGTTGACAGGGGCGAGAGTTCGTTCGCCAGCCCTTCGGTACGCATCGACTTTGCAAAAAGCTCCCAACCGAGTGCAATTGGACCTAGGTCTTACGACCCGGCGCTGAAGGTTCCTTCGGATAGTGCGCCAGGCCAGCGATGAAGGTTGTGTGACAGATTCCAAGCTGTCGCGCGCCAAGCCGCCGAAGCAGCGCCGCGATCGCTCCCAGGCGATTGATCGGCGGGCCGGATGCCGTTGACCCTCTGAAGACAATCCTGACGAGGGTGCGCTCGCCGAGACGCGCACCCACCTCTGCGACCGACGTGTAGACCAGGAAGGTGGAGCGACGGCCGACTGTACCGTTGGCCGTCAGGCCGGCGGCGCCGGATGTCCCTGGCCCTGGTCGACGCGTCTCCGAAAGCCGCGCGGCGAGACACCGGTCCAGCTTCGGAAGGCGCGAATGAAGTTCGCCGTATCGGCATAGCCCAGCTCGAGCCCAATATCCGTGGTCCTATGGCCGCTGCCGATCATTTCGACCGCCATCTCCAGTCGAGTCTGTTGCAGCAATTCGGAAAAGCTGTGGCCTTCCTCGGCAAGGTAGCGCTGCAGGCAGCGGCGCGAGAGGCCGGCGCGCCGCGCGATCTGATCGGCCCGGGTGCATCCCTCGGGCAGGACCGAACGCATCAGCGTCCGCAGCGAGGCCGCCAGGTCCGTGTTGTCCGATCGCTCGCTTATAGCCGCCTCCTCCCGTCCGACTGGCGCTTCAGGGGCTGGCCAAAAAGACCAGCCCCTGGCGCCGATAGCCGCGGCGCTACTGATTGGCGCTGCCAGCCCGCTTCATCTTGTCGATCACCTGGTCAAGCGAGAAGGTGCCCGGCGGCTGGCGCGGCGGGAAGGCCTGGAAGCTTGCGAGGTAGCGCGCGACATAGGCCTGCGCCGGCACCAGCAGGAAGACCCGGTCGATCCGCCAGCGCGGGTAGCCGATCGCCTCGTGGTCCGCAAGCTCGAACGGGTCGGAGCGCAGGTCGAACAGCTTCGGCAGGCGCAGGACAATCATCGGGTCCTGCCAGACGTCGAAGCCTTCTGCGCGCTGCTCCATGAACACCAGCTTCCAGCGCTCGTAGCGCAGGCCGGCGAGGTCGCCGTCGTCGGTCCAGTAGAAGAACTCGTGCCGCGGATCGGGACCGCTGCCCGAGAGCACCGGACGTTGGTCGTAGCCATCGAGATGCACCTTGTAGGTGGTGCCGCCGACGGCGAGCCCCTGCTGGAGCTTGTCGCCGAGATCGGGCTGGCCCAGCGAGGCCATAATCGTCTGCACCCAGTCCTCGGCGGAGAAGATGTCGTTGATCTCCGTCCCCGGCTTGACCAGGCCGGGCCAGCGGATCAGCGCCGGCACGCGATAGCCGCCTTCCCAGTTGGTGTTCTTCTCGCTGCGGAACGGCGTCGTGCCGCCGTCGGGCCAGGAGAAGGTCTCGGCGCCGTTGTCGGTGGTGTAGACGACGATGGTGTCGTTGGCGATGCCGAGATCGTCGAGCTTCTTCAGCAGCTGGCCGACCATGCCGTCATGCTCGACCATGCCGTCGGGATAGAGGCCGAGGCCGGTCTTCCCCTGCGATTCCGGCTTCAGGTGCGTCCAGATGTGCATGCGGCTGGGGTTGAACCAGACGAAGAACGGCTTGCCCGCCTTGTGGGCGCGGTCGATGAAGTCGAGCGAGGCGCCGAGGAACTCCTCGTCCACCGTTTCCATCCGCTTGACGGTGAGCGGACCGGTGTCCTCGCACTTTTGCTTGCCCCATGGGCCGAAGCGCGGCACCTCGGTCGGGTCGTCGACGTCGGTCGCCACGCATTTCAGCACGCCGCGCGGCCCGAAGGTCTTGAGGAAGTTGGGGTCCTCGGGATAGTCGACGTTCTCCGGCTCCTCCTCGGCGTTGAGGTGGTAGAGGTTGCCGAAGAATTCGTCGAACCCGTGCACGGTTGGCAGAAACTCGTTGCGGTCGCCGAGGTGGTTCTTGCCGAACTGGCCGGTGGCGTAGCCGAGCGGCTTCAGGAATTCGGCCAGCGTCGGGTCCTTGTCCGACAGGCCTTCCTTCGCGCCGGGCAGGCCGACCTTCGTCAACCCGGTGCGCAGCGGCGTCTGCCCGGTGATGAACGCGGCGCGGCCCGCGGTGCAGCTCTGCTGGCCGTAGTAGTCGGTGAAGATCGCGCCTTCCTTGGCGATCCGGTCGATGTTGGGCGTGCGATAGCCCATCATGCCGCGATTGTAGGCGCTGATGTTCCAATAGCCGATGTCATCGGCCATGATCACCAGGATGTTGGGCTTGTCGGCGGCAGACGCCGGGGCAAGGGCGCCGGCGCTGGTGGCGGCGGCAATCATGACCGCCGCGCCGAGGAGCCCTTTCGACAGCAACTTCATGTGCATTCTCCCCCTGTGCTGTTCATTGTTGCGCGATTCCGCACGGGGCTCGCGCGCAACAACGCGCCCCGCGAACGTTCGCTTGCCGATCTCCAGTCCCGGGCCTTCGACCCTATGGCGGGCCGAAGCCGCCGCGCAATAGGACCTAGGTCCGATCCAGGACCATCACTCGGCCCGGTAACCGATGTCGCGGGAACCCGCCGCGGCGTCGGCCGCCGCCTGCAGGAACGTTGCCTGGTCGAGCGGCTTGCCGAGATAGGCGACCGCCCCGGCAGCCTCGCAGCGAGCTTGGGTTTCCGGGCTGGCGTGACCGGTGATCATGATGACGGGCAGCGCAAATCCGGCTCGGGTCAGCGCCGCCAGCACGTCGAGGCCGTTCATTCCCGGCATGTGGAGATCGAGCACCACGACGTCCGGGGTGCCCGTCGGCAGCGAATCGAGAAACGCCTGGCCCGACTCGAACGTCGTCGCGTCGAAGCTCGCCGCGTTCAACAGCCGGGCCAGTGCCCGGCGAACCGACGTATCGTCATCGACGATGGCAACCCGGGGACATCGACTGGCCATCGTGCCAAGCTACGGCGTGAATCAGGCTGACCATAGTCAGACCTTGGTCCTATTGGGCGGCCGCTCGATCGCGGACGCTTTCGCTCTCGGCGGTCATGCGTACAAGGTCGGCGACCGACCGGGTGCCCATCTTGGCCATCACCCGACCGCGGTGAACCTTGACGGTCTTCTCGGCCATTCCCAGGTCCGCGGCAATCTGCTTGTTGAGACGGCCGGCGACGACCAGCCGGAGAACGTCGTGCTCGCGCGGCGTCAGGGTCGCCAGGCGCCGTTCGACCGCCTCGCGTCCGAGCCGCGCGGCTCGCGCCTGCCGGTCCTTCTCGATCCCCAGGCGCACCGCCGTCACCAGGTCCTTGGCCGCCACCGGCTTGGTCAGGAAGTCCGTCGCGCCCGCCTTCATCGCCGTCACGCTGGCTGCGATGTCGCCCCGTCCAGTGAGGAAGATCACCGGACGGTCGGCGCCGCGGGCCACCAGCGCCCGTTGCAACTCGAGACCGCTCAACCCGTCCATCGCAAGGTCGAGCACCGCACAGCCCGGGAGCGCGGGATCGTGCTGCTCGAGGAACGCCTGCGGCGAGGCAAAGCCGCGGACGCCGAATCCGGCGGCGCGCAGCAGCCGTTCCAGCCCTCTCAGGACCGACGGATCGTCGTCCACAAGGAACACCGTCGCTTCCGAAGCGGTCATTGCCCGGTCCCGCCGGCAACCGGCAGCGCCACCCAGAAGGTGGCTCCCCGGTCAGGATTGTTGGCCGCCCACAGCCGGCCGCCATGGGCGGTGACGATCGAGCGGCAGATCGACAAACCCAGGCCCAACCCCTTGGTCTTGGTGGTGACGAAGGGCTCGAACAGGCGGTCGAGCAGGGCCGGCTGGATGCCGCCGCCGCGATCGACGACCGAGACCTGGACCACCCCCGGCTCGCTCAACGCCGTCGCGATGGTCAGGCTGCGCTCCGCCGGGCGATTGTCGTTCATGGCGTCGCAGGCATTGACGACGATGTTGAGCAGCACCTGCTTCAGCTGCACGCGGTCGCCGCGCACCGCCGGCAGGTCCGGCGTCAGCGCCGCGGCGACGCTGACGTTGCGTTCGACCAGCTCGCTGTGAGCGAGGTCGAGCACCTCCGCCGCCACCTCGTTGAGATCGAGCGGCTCGAGCACTGTCTCGGCCTTCCTGAACATCGTGCGCAGGCGTTGGATGACCTCGCCGGCGCGCTTGCCGTCGGCCACCACGTCCTCGACGATCTCGCCGACCTCGGTCATGTCGGCGCCGGGCTTCGCCAGGATAAGCGCGGCGGCCTGGGCGTTGCCGAGGATCGCGGTCAGCGGCTGATTCAATTCATGGGCGATCGCGCCGGACAGCTCGCCGAGGGTGGCGACGCGCGCCAGATGCGTCAGCTCCTGCTGGCGCTGCTGCGCGTCGAGCTGCGCCTGCTTCTCCTGCGTGACGTCGAGGACCACGCCCATGATCCGGTCGGCCTGCCCCGATGCCTCGGGCCGGCTGCGCGCGTTGGCGCTGATCCAGCGCACCGACCCGTCGGGCAGCGCCATGCGCCAGGTCTGGCGCAGCGGCTGGTGGCCGGCGGCGGCGCGGCGGAACGACCGCAGGGTGGCTTCGCGGTCCTCGGCCTGGACCGCGCCCAGGAACCGCTCCAGCGTCGGCGAAACCTCCGGGGAGAGGCCGATCATCTCGCGGCAGGTATCCGTCGCCCAGATCCGGTTCTGGGCGATATCCCAGTGCCAGAGGCCGATGCGCGCCGACACGGCGGCGAGGTCCATGCGCTCCTCGCTTTCCTGCAAGGAGGCTTCGGCCCGCCGTCGCCGCCGCTGCTGCAGCAGCAAGGCCGCGATCAGAGCCGATTGCGCGACGACCAGGATGCAGGCCGCCATGATCTGCCATTTGTACAAATCCCAGAGCGACGGCTCCACGAATCGCACGACGGCACCCGGCGGCAGCCGCGACCCCGGCAGCTTCCACCGCTGCAGCTGGCGCCAGTCGACCATGACCGTCGGCTGCACCAGCTGCGGCGGCGGCAGCGCGCTCGGGCTCTCGCCGGCGAGCAGCCGCTGCCCGAGCTTTCCCGCCGCGGCGCCGAGCGCGTCGAAGGTCATCACGCTGCCGCCGACGATGCCGCGGCCGACATAGGTATCGTATGTCCCGTAGACCGGGGCGTTCGCCGCCGCCGACAAGGTCTCGGCGACGTCCCTCGGCAGGAACTGCTTGCCGGTCCCGTCGCGAAAGATCGTGAGGTAGAGAATGAAGGTGTCTGGCGGCAGATGGCTGACCTCGCGCAGCAGGTCGGCCATCGGCAGGCCGGTGAGGTAGCGGACCTCCAGCCGGCCCTGGTAGGCGCGCAAGGTCGGGTCGGCCGTTGGGATCCAGGTCTTGTCGATCGGGGCCGCGCCGATCACGACGACCACGCGTTGCGCCTTCGGCTGAAGCTGCAGCGCCAGATCCAGCGTCGGCTTCGGATCGGAGAGGCTGACGATGCCGGTGACGCCGGCGGGCAGCTGCCGGGCCTTGAGCTCGTCCTCGCTGATGCCGGCGAATACCAGCGGCGTTTCGGAGAACAGGACTGTGCGGCGCTGCAGCATGAAATCGAGCGCCTCCGAGCCGGTCGCGATCACCAGGTCGAAGCGGCTCTTGGCGTACTTGTCCGCGAGAAAGACCGCCATTCGCGTCGCCTGCTCCGGACCGGGAAACCGCTCGGTATCGAGGAACTCGCTGAACACCTCGACCCGGGCGGACAGCCCCGCCTGCAGCTCGCGCCTGATGGCGGCATCGGCCAGCACAGTGGCCGGCAGCACACTCTGGTTGGAATGGAGGATCAGCACCCGCTTCACGTCGTCGGCACGCGACGGGCCGGCCAGCCAAAGGCTCAACGCCAGCAAGATGAAGATGAAAACAGCGGCCCCGCCCGCGCGATGCGTCAGCGCGGGCGCTAACCAATGATCAGGATGCCCCCCGTGCATCCCGTTACTCTCCCAAGGCCAGAGTGCGCGACTGTTGCATTATGCATCGGCGCGCCGCACGGGTAGGGATATATTTCGGGCGTCACGCAATGGTGATGTCGTTTCTTAACGAATAGTTGCGCATCCGCACCCGATCGCCCGTTGTGCGTGTGCGAATTGTGTCCGGATACTCGGTCAGGGAGAGAGCGCGCCGTCCCCCGGCTCAGTCCTTCGGCGGGTAGGGGTCGCGGCCATAGGCCCAGTGGCGCTGCCAGGCGCCATCCGGGCCATGCACCAGCACCTCCGCCTCCCAGCCCAGCCGACCCGAGCCATAGGCCGTATAGATGGCAGCCTGCAGCGCCGCCTCACGGCTGGGGTAGTGGTAGTCCTTGCCCTCGTGATGAATCTTCCACCGAGCGCCGTCGCGGAGCACGTAGTATTCGGCGCGTGCCATTCTTCGAAGACCCGAGCCAAGTCAAGGGATTGTTCATGACATAGCAGGTCTCTTCGCAGCAGCGAATAGATTTTCCGGCCGAGCGGATGGCGCGGCAGATCACCACGCGGCGGCCGATTCGTGCTACACCCCGTCAGCGAGGGGCGCTGAGGAAGGAGTGGGGGGATGAGCATCGGAGAAGTGATCGCCTGGATCGTGCTGGGCCTGATCGCGGGCGCGGTGGCCAAGTTCCTGATGCCGGGCAGGGACCCGGGCGGCCTGATCGCGACGATCGTGATCGGCATCGTCGGTGCGGTGATCGGTGGTTTCATTGGCAAGCAGCTGAATCTCGGCACGGTCACCGGCTTCAACTGGACCAGTATCGGCCTGTCGATCCTGGGCGCACTGGTGCTCCTGCTCGGCCTCCGCCTGGTGCGCCGCTAGCGTTCAGCGGGGCTGACGCTGGGGTGACGCCCTGGCGGCTCGCGCTGCAGGGCGCCGGCGGCGGCACCGAGCGCCAGGATCGCGGCCGACAGCAGCAGGCCGGCGCGAATGCCGCCCGGTCCGTCGGACAGCCGGCCGGCCAGCACCGGCCCGATGCACTGGCCGATTCCGAAGGCGACCGTCATCGCCCCGATGACCGCAGTCCAGGCCGCCGGCGGCGCCGCGCGGCGACCGACGGCGGTCACCGCCACGCCGATCGCCGGCAGCGAGCTGCCAAAGGTCACCGCGGATAGCAGCAGCGTCAGGGTGCCGTCACCGGCCAGCGGCAGCGCGGCGCCGATGGTCTGCACGGTCATGACGGCCAGCACACCGTGGCCGCCGCGCAGGCGGGCCAGGATCGGCGTCCACAGAGGCCCCGCCATGGCGGCCAGCCCGATCGCCATCCAGAACAGGACTGTCGCCGCATCGGCGAAGCCGTGCGCGCGCAGGTAGGCGATGATGAAGGTCATGTAGGCGATATAGCCGATGCCGAACAGCGCATAGGCGGCGAAGGTCGGCAGCAGGACGCGCGCCGACCAGCCGCCGGTGCCGCCGCCGCGGCGGCGTTCCGGCTCGACGGCACGGCCGACCCCGACCAGCGCCATGGCACCCGCCAGCAGCGCCAGGACTCCCAGCGCCAGCCAGCCGCGCGGCCAGTCATGGCCGGCCGGGTCGTGCAGCAGCGCCGGCAGCAACGGCGCCGACAGCACGATGCCGGCGCCGGGACCGCAGAAATAGAGGCCGAGCATCAGCGCGATTCGACGCGGTCCGCCGCCGGCCCCCCTTTCCACTTTCCAGCACATTGGGATCCTAAGCTTAGAATTCCACGTGGACAAGTTGTCGC
>JADMIO010690353.1_pt1 | contig 27475 bp, 19 predicted proteins | sample 8958161 | NCBI WGS metagenome assembly JADMIO01 (sample SAMN16585339, study PRJNA669376) | soil metagenome | isolation source: Crop rotation soil | place: USA: Cullars Rotation, Alabama | collected 2011
CGCCCGCCGCAGCAGCAGTCCGGCGGCAGCTCGGGCGCCAGCTCCGGCAGCGCCGAGAAGACCGACGACGTCGCCAGCTTCGACGCCGAGACCAACGCCAAGTACGAGCAGGTCAAAGGCGGCAAGCTTTACATCAAAGACCTCCAGACCATGGACATCCATGGCCTGCACGACATTGCCCGCCAGGAGGGCATCCAGGACTACATCGGGATGAAGAAGCAGGATCTGATCTTCCAGATCCTCCGCTCGCGCATCCGACAGAACGGCTTGATGTATGGGGAAGGCGTGCTCGAAATTCTTCCCGACGGTTTCGGCTTCCTCCGCAGCCCGGAATACAACTACCTGCCCTGTCCCGACGACATCTACATCAGCCCTTCGCAAATCCGGCGCTTCGGTTTGCGCAACGGCCACGTTGTTCAGGGCCAGATTCGCCCGCCGAAGGAATCCGAGCGCTACTTCGCACTGCTGCGCGTCGAGGCGATCAACGGCGAAGACCCCGAGCGGATCACCGACACCGGCAACTTCGAGGACCTCACCCCGCTGCATCCCAACGGGCGGCTGGTGATGGAAAGCGACCCGAAAGACCTGAACATGCGGATCGTCGACCTGGTCACCCCGGTCGGCAAGGGCCAGCGCATGCTCATCGTCGCCCCGCCGCGTACCGGCAAGACGGTGCTGCTGCAGAAGATCGCCAACTCGATCAGCAAGAACCACCCCGAGGTGGTGCTGATCATCCTGCTGATCGACGAGCGCCCGGAAGAAGTGACCGACATGGAGCGCAACACCAAGGCCGAGGTCGTCAGCTCGACCTTCGACGAGCCGGCGTCGCGCCACGTGCAGGTCGCGGAAATGGTGATCGAAAAGGCCAAGCGCTACGTCGAATTCGGAAAGGACGTCGTCGTCCTGCTCGACTCGATCACGCGTCTGGCCCGCGCGTACAACACCGAGGTCCCGCACTCCGGCAAGATCCTGACCGGCGGCGTCGACGCCAACGCGCTCCAAAAACCCAAGCGCTTCTTTGGCGCCGCGCGTCACATCGAAGAAGGCGGCTCCCTGACGATCCTCGCGACCGCGCTGATCGACACCGGCTCGAAGATGGACGAAGTCATTTTCGAAGAGTTCAAGGGCACCGGCAACGCCGAACTGCACCTGGACCGCCGGCTGGTCGACCGCCGCGTCTACCCCGCGATCGACATCAACGCCTCCGGCACCCGGCGTGAAGAGCTGCTGCTTGACAAGAAGGAACTGGAACTCGTCTATCGTCTTCGCCGCGTCCTGAGCGATATGAATCCGGTGGAAGCAGTCGAACTGCTGAAGGGCCGTCTGGAAAAGGTCCCGAGCAATGCACAGTTCCTGATGAGCATGAACCTGGATTGACGCGTTTTGGTTCCGCACGTCGACTCCAGCCACGGCGATTCTTCGCCGTGGCTTCTTTTATTGCGGCTGCCGTCACATCTCTTGACTCGCATAGATAGCCCGCGGCCAAACTCTATCCACACCCCGCGCGCGCTTGCTTACCGAAATGTTACCGCAGGATTATGATTAGCCGCGGAGGGCGAGCTAACGTTCCCTCGTCACGCGCTAACGAATCGGAGGAACGCCCATGAACTACCAGAAATCGTTTACGGCCGCCGTCGCGGCCACGTCACTCGCGCTCTTGCTCATCGCGCCGAGTATTTCAGCCGCCGCCGATCCCAAGCCGGATCGCGGGGCGCCGCTTTTTCACGACCTCGGCGCGTATCACCGGGCCGTCACGACCAAATCTGAGGACGCGCAGAAATACTTCGACCAGGGCCTGACGCTGCTCTACGCGTTCAACCACGCCGAAGCCGTCCGCTCGTTCACCGAGGCCGCGCGGCTCGACCCGACCTGCGCGATGGCGTGGTGGGGCGTCGCGATCGCGTACGGGCCCAACATCAACAAACCCATGGACCCGGCGGACGCGCCCAAGGCGTGGGAAGCCGTCGCGAAGGCCCGTGAACTCGCCGGCGGCGCGAGCGATGTCGAGCGGGCGTTGATCGACGCGATCTCAAAGCGTTATGCGGAGAAGCCGCCGGAGGATCGCGCGCCGCTCGATCATGCGTATGCCGACGCGATGCGTGAATTGGTCAAGCGTTTTCCGGATGACCTCGACGCCACGACCTTTTTCGCCGAATCGCTGATGGACCTCAGCCCGTGGGACTACTGGACGAAAGACGCGCGGCCGAAGCCCGAGACGCAGGAGATGCTGGCGGCGCTGGAGAGCGTCATCAAGCGCAGCGCGGAGCATCCCGGCGCGAATCACTATTACATCCACGCGGTGGAAGCCGTCGAGCCGGGCAAGGCGCTGGCGTCCGCCGACCGGCTGCTGCACTTCGCGCCAGGCGCGGGGCACCTCGTGCACATGCCGGCGCACATTTACCTGCGCGTCGGCCTGTACCGCGAGGCGACGCTCGCCAACGAACTCGCTTCGAAAGCGGATCAGTCTTACATCGCGCAGTGCAACGCGCAAGGGTTCTACCCCGCGACGTATTACCCGCATAACGTTCACTTCCTCTGGTACACCAACGCGATGGAGGGCCGCAGCCAAGCCAGCATCGCCGCCGCGCGCGAGATCGCGAAGCATGGCGGGCACATGAAGCTCTCCGAGGCCGAACGCCTCACGCCGCTGCTGTCGATGGTGCTCGTCCGCTTCGGCAAGTGGGACGAGGTGCTTGCGCAACCCGTCCCTGCGGCCGATCACCAGTTCGCGAGGGCGATGTCGCATTACACGCGAGGTCTCGCGCTCGCCGCGACCGGCAAACCCGAAGAAGCCGCCGCCGAGTTGAAATCTTTGCAAGACGTTCTGAACTCCGACGCGGGCAAAGCGATGGACGATCCGCACCTGCCCGCTTCGGCGATCGTCCGCATCGCCGAACACGACCTTGCCGGCCACGTCGCGCTGGCGAAAAAGGACTTCGACCAGGCCATCTCCGAACTGACGACCGCGGTGAAGTTGGAGGACGAACTGCCGTACATGGAGCCGCCGTTCAGCTACATGCCGATGCGTCACGGCCTCGGCGCCGCGTTGCTGGCGGCGAATCGCGCGAAGGACGCCGAGGCGGTCTACCGCGAAGACCTGAAGCGGAACCCCAACAACGGCTGGTCGCTGTTCGGCCTGTCGCAATCGCTGCGGGCCGACGGAAAACCGGACGCTGCAGATGAGGTTCAACGGCAATTCGAGCAGGCGTGGATCCGGGCGGACGTGAAGATTACCGCGTCGCGGTTGTAGCGCGCTACGATACGCGCGATTGCCCTCGTCGGTTGAACATCTCGCCCGCGTCCGCTCGCTCGTTCTCGCGCACGGCTGGAACTCGACTGCGTACCAGATCCTCAACCCCGGGATCGAGCACTGGCTGCCCGATTCCGGCGCCGAAGCGGTCGTGGGCTTCGTCCGTCGGCGGCGACGGTGGATTGTTGCCGGGGCCCCGGTTTGCGATGCGTCTCAGCTTACGGCTGTCGCGAAGCAGTTCGAAGAGTCCGCGGAACATCGAGGGGGGGCGCGGGTCTGCTACTTCGGCGCGATGGATCGCACCCGCGCCGCGATCGGCGCCGACGGCCGTCATGCGGTCATCGCAATCGGCGCGCAGCCAGTGTGGGACCCGCACGGCTGGGCCGACCGAGTTCGGCGGCATTCGTCGCTGCGGGCACAGCTCAATCGGGCACGTAACAAGGGGATTACGGTCGTCGTGCCGCCGATGCGGCCGGCGCCGTATCGGCCGCAATTGCAAAAGTGTCTTGCGGAATGGCTCGGCGGCCGGCCGCTGCCGCCGATGCATTTCCTGGTCGAGCCCGACACGCTCGGCGGAGTGCTGGAAGACCGCCGGCTATACGTCGCGATGCGCGGCGGCGGAACCGACGACGTCGTCGCGTTCCTCGTCGCGTCGCCGGTGCCGTTGCGAAACGGATACCTCATCGAGCAAATCGTGCGCGGCGCGAGTTGCCCGAACGGCACCGCCGAATTGCTCATCGACGCCGCCATGCGCGACCTCGCGTCGCGCGGCGTCACATACGTGACGCAAGGCCTGGTCGCGCTCTCCACCCACGCGCGAGAATCGATGCAACAAAACCCCCTGTGGCTCCGCGCCCTGATGGCGTGGGCCCGCCTGCACGGCAACCGCTTCTACAACTTCCGCGGCCTGGAAGCGTTCCGCACCAAGATGCACCCCGACACGTGGGAGACGATCTACGCGATCGCGAACGAACAGCATTTTTCCCCGCAAACGCTCCACGCCGTCGCGCACGCGTTCTGTCAGGGCTCGCCGACGCGTGCGCTGGCGCGGGCGATTGGGAAAGCGATTCGGCAAGAGGCGCGATGGTTGTTCGGGAAGACCCGCTAATGCGACGCCGGATTTACGCCGTCCGCAAATCCCAATCCATATTGATCTCGTCGAACGCGACGCCCAGCTTCTGCCGCAATTGACTCAGCGGCGTCGCGCGGGGGACCGACAGCACGGCTTCGAGCTCGAACATTGGCGCGCCGGTGTACGGCGCCGGCGTCAGGCGCGTTTCGAGGCTTTCGATATTTACGCTCAGCTCGCGAAGCACATGCGAGACGTGATGCACCAGCCCCGGGCGGTCGATCCCCGTGCCGACCAGCCGGCACGGCAGTGCATCTGAAGTCCTGGCGGCGGGGCGGGAGCCCGCGGGGCGCACGTCGGCGTTCATGCCGGATTTTCGCGAGAATTCGGGCAGGTCGCGCTCGATGCGCGACGCCGTGTCCGCCGCGCCGAGCCCCACCAGCACTATCATTGCGAACTGCCCGCTCAGGTTAACCATGCGGCTGTCCTCGATGTTGCCGCCGCGGTCGAAGATGAATTGCGACAGCTCGTCGACGATGCCCGGGCGATCGGCGCCGATCGCGGTGAGGATCAGATGGTCCATGGTGAAAGACGGTTGTACGCGCAGGCGCGGCAGACGTGCAATCCCCCCCGCGATGCGGTTCGCGGTTAGAATCCGCGCCACGATGTCGAACGCGACGACGAAGCCGACGATCAGCGTCTGCATCCTGACTAGAAACGAAGCGGCCACCATCGGCCGCGCGGTGGCATCGGTGCGGGATATCGCTAACGAGATCCACGTGGCCGACACGGCGTCGACCGACGGAACCGCCGACGTCGCCGCGGCGGCGGGGGCGAGCGTCTCGCAGTTTTCGTGGGAAGACGACTTTTCCGCGGGCCGAAACTACCTGGTCGCGCAGGCCACAAGCGATTGGATCTTCTGGCTCGACGCCAAGGAACAGATGCTGCCGCAGGGCGCGGCGCCGCTGTTCGCCGCGATCGAGCAGCCCAACGTATTCGGCCTGTTCGTCAACGTCCGGCAGGTCCGCGAGGCCGATTCGCAGCCGCTCGGAGACGCTTCCGACCTTCGGCTCTTCCGCCGCCGGCCGGACGTGCGCTTCATCGGGCGGCTCCATCCGCACTTTGACCCCGCGCTGGTCGCCGCCGTCGGGCGCGAGGGGTTCGTCGTGGGGCCGTGCGACGTCACGCTGCTGCATTACGCAGAAGAGGGCCCGCCGAGCGAATCGAAGCTGCGGTGGACCGTGCGATTGCTGGAGTTGGAGCTGCGCGACCGTCCGGGGCAACTGCATTACATGATCGAGCTGGGCCGGACGCTGCAGATTTTGAAGGACCCGCGCGCCCACGACGCGATGGCGGCCGCCGCGGAGCAGGTGTCGGCGGTGCGGGAGTCGCCGCAGGCGCCGGCGGGCAACGTGCAGGTATTGCTGCGATACCTGCTCACCCAACCGCCGGCGAACGTCCGCGGCCCGCTGGCGGCGGCCGACGCGCGCGAGTTAGCGGTCCGCTGGTTCGCGGCCAGTCCCCCGATCCTCTGGCTCATGGCCGAGCAGGCGTTCGCCGCGAACGATTTTGCGGCGGCCGCGTCGCTCCTCGAACGCCTCGTGAACCTCGGCCGCACCGGCGAATACGACCGCTCGCAGCGGTTCGATCCCAATATCGTCGGCGAGCTGGCGACGCTCAACCTCGGCATCTGCTACGCCAGGCTCGGCCGCAACCCTGAGTCGGAGGCGTGCCTGGTCCAGCTCATCGCCAACCCGACGCTGGGCGCCCGCGCGTCGCGCGAGTTGCAGGCGATTCGCCGGCCGAAAGTCTGACCTCAGAGCGCAGCGACAGAAGCACACAGCCACAGACCAAAACACTCCGCACGCGCGCCCGAAAATTTTTCGATTGACGCACCGGCTACACTTGTAGTACATATCGGCTACACATGTAGCCGATGTTTCCGAAAATCGCATGGGAGGTCGTTCGCGTGGCCGCAGCAGCATCAGCATCTTCGCCGCAGATTTCCGACGCGGAATGGGAAGTGATGAAGGTCGTCTGGGCGCGCCAGCCGGTGCCCGCGAGCGAGGTGGTCGAGCGCCTCGCCGCCGAGCGCGGCTGGGCCGCGCGCACGGTCAAGACGATGCTCAACCGCCTCGTCGTCAAGGACGCGCTCGTCTACGAGGTGGACGGCAAGCGGTTCCTCTACCGCGCCAAGGTCAGCCACAGCGCATCGGTGCGGCGGGAGAGCCGCTCGTTCCTCTCGCGCGTCTTCGACGGGTCTGTCGCGCCCGCCGTCGTCCACCTGTTGTCGCATTCCAAACTGTCGGATGAGGAGCTCGCCGAGCTTCGGCGGCTCCTCGACGGGGAGGCAAAATGAGCACGCAATGGCCGGCGGTGTTCCTCGACGCGCTGACGCGCGGCGGGGCGGTGGTCTGGCGGGCGTCGTGGCAGGCGTCTGCCCTCGCCGGCGTCGTCCTGGTCGTGCAGCTCGCGCTCGGGCAGCGCATCTCCGCGCGCTGGCGACACGCGATGTGGATGCTCGTGCTGGTGCGGCTCGTCCTGCCCGTCGTGCCGAGCAGTCCGCTGAGCATGTTCAACCTGGCGCCCGCCGCCGCCGAGGCGCGACCGTCGGTTCCTGCTCCGGCAGAGGTGAAGCGGCCGGCGCCGAGGCCACCGTTCCCAATGCCGGTGCGAACCGTGCCCGTTTCGGCGCCGCTGCAGATGGTTGAGCGGACGCCGGCAGACGATGTCGTTTTGTCGGAAGCCCCCGTCTCGATTGCGGCGGGGTTGCCCGCACCGTCTTCGATTCCCGGCGCGATCGACGTTCCGCACGCTCCGCGTGAAACGTTCTCGTCAACTCTAAAAGCCGATTGGCGGACGATCCTCGCCGCGTTCTGGGCCGGCGGCGCGCTGCTCCTGCTCGCCCGAACCGCCGTCGCGACGCTGCGCGTCGCCGGCGTCCTCCGGCGTCTCGAGCGCGTGACGGACCCGGCGTGCGTCGAGCTCCTGCGCAGCGCCGCCGCCGAATTGCACGTCCGGCGGCCGCCCACTTTGCTCACCGGCGACGGCCCGTTTAGTCCGGCGCTCGTCGGGTGCGTTCGCCCGCAGCTGCTGGTGCCGCGCGACCTGCTGGAACAATTTGGGCCCGCCGAATTACGCCTGATTTTCCTGCACGAACTGGCCCACCAGAAGCGGCGCGACGTGGCGATCAATTGGTTTGCCACGCTTGTCTGCGCCGTGCATTGGATGAACCCCGTTGCGTGGCTGGTCGTCCGAAGGCTGCGGCTGGAGCGCGAATTGGCGTGCGACGAGATGGTCATGTCTGCCGCCGCCGCCGCCGGCGGAGACGCCGACCGGCGCGCGTACGGGCGGACCATCCTGAAACTCCTTGAAACCTATGCGCCGGCCGCCGGCCCGCGCCCGCTGCCCGCCGTCGCCGTCGTCGGCGGAGTCGGCATCCTCGAAGGCAAACAGCAGATGAAGCGGAGGATCACCATGATCGCCCGATTTGCGACACGCCGCACGCGTCTTTGGAGCGCCTTCGCCGTCGCGATCATGCTCGCGCTCGGCGCGTGCGCGCTGACCGATCGCGTGAACGCGAAACCCGGCGATCCGACCACCCGCCCGTCCGCGAAAGCGGACGACACGAACGCTCGCGAATCAGCGGCCGCGCCAAAATACGACTGGAGCGCGTCGCAACCGGCCGTCGGCCGCCGCGGGTCGGCTGCAGCGGGGCCGCAGCGGGGGGAATACGTCTTAGTTCCGAAAGATCTCGTCAACGTCACCGTTTACGATCTCGAAGGTCCCGGTCTTCGAACGATCAAAGCTGCCCGCGTCAGCGACGCGGGAAACATCGCGATGCCGTACCTCGATGAACCCGTGCACATTGCGGGGCTGACCGAAGAACAGGCCCAACGCACGATTGCGGAGCGATACAAGGGGAAGGCCGCCAACGTTTCGGTTGTCGTCGCGGAGCCCCACCCGCAAACGATTGTGTCGGCACTGATTGACGGCGGTGAAGTCCCCCGGCGTGCCGCTGCAAACGATCGGAAGATCCGGGCGGGGGACGCGATCGTGATCGACGTCCGAAAGGCCGGGGAGCCGGGTGCGAAAGGGAGCAGGTTCCTCATCGTCGTGCCCGATTCCGGCCAGGTTCAACTGCCGGACCAGCCGGACGCGAAGGCATCGGTTGCCGCGGTCGGACTCACCGAGACGGAACTGAAGGAGAAGTTGCTGGATGCGTACCGCAAGGCCGGCGTGGAGCACGCGGCCGACGATGTGATCCTCAAGGTGTCGGCGACGCCGCAAGAAGCGATTGACCCAAGAGCTTTCGAAGAGCCGGTGGCGCAAGACTTCAAACGCCAACTCGACGCGATCGACCAGAAGATCGCATCCAGCGGGCAAGTCGGCCTCCCGGCGGACGCGCCGGCGACGGCCGCGCTTCGGGCGCAACGTAAGGCGATTGAAGCGAAGCTAAGTGATTACACTCGCGCGCTCACGGAGGCCTATCGCGCCGCCGACGCCCGCGAAGGGGCCAAGGCCGGGGGTTCGCCGGAAGCGTGGTCCGAGCGGATCGCGCAGTTGAAAGCCCAGCGAGATCAGATGCGCAAGCAGTATTCGCCGAATCATCCGGCGATGCAAAAGATCGAGGACCAGATCGAAACTGAAATCGCCGCGGCGCGCATGCATGCTGAGCGGCCGACGACGATTGCCCGCGACGAGCGCGTCACGGTGTCGATCGTCGGGCTGCTGTCCAACGATTCCGAAAGCATCAAGACCGCGCGAGTCGACGCCGACGGCAACATCAACCTGCCGTACGTCGGCGCCGTTAAGGCAGAGGGTTTGAAGGCCGTCGAACTGGAGAAAGCGGTCGCGAAGCGGTACCAGGAGGCGCACCTGATGCAGGACCCGCTGATCGTCGTTTCGCTGCCGGACCGCGGCGAGTCTCACCAGCTCAAAAACAACGGGAACTACATCCCCGGCCCCGCCGGCGGGGCGGCGCCGGGCGCCGCCGCCGCGGGGGCAAAAGAGGAAGGAGCTTCGCACGAGGATCAGGCGGCCCGCGTGATGCTGGAGCGCAAGCTGCCCGAGGTGAAGTTCGACGGCATCCCGCTGCCTGACGTGATCGATTACCTGCGCGACGTGACCTCGGCCAACTTCACCGTCGACTGGCGCGGCATGGAGGCGATTGGCATCGACAAAAACGTCCCCGTCACCATGAATCTCAAGGACGTGGCGTTCGGCGAGATCATGAAGATCCTCCTGCGCGAAATCGACCCGCGGCTGACGTTCGACGTCGAACACAACGTCGTGCAGGTGGGGCTGAGAGCGGACGTGGCGGCGCAGCGGCCTGCACCGTCGGGCAACCTGACCGTCAAGACCTACGACGTCGCCGACCTCGTCTCGTCGCCGGACAATAAACTCGTCAAGCAGCGCACGGACGAGCTCGCGAAGGTCGTCGCCGACGGCGTGCGTCACGGCAGCGGCGGCGAGGCCAGCGTCGACGCGTTCGGCACCAAGCTCGTCGTTCATGCGAGCGAGAACGGCCATCGCGATATCGACGAGCTGCTCAAGCTCCTGCGAGAGCCGTCTGCCAGCGACGACCGCATGAAAGAGGCGGCGAAGCTGTGGCGCAGCAATTTTATGCCGCGGATCATAAACGTCGCGGGCAAAGACAACGCCGAGCAAGTGAGGGCGGAATTTGCGAAGGAGATGAAAGAGAGATTTGGTGAGAGCTTTCCGGTGTCAAAGGTGCCGACGCCGCGCGACAAAGCCGACGACAATAAGTCAGGCAAGTGATCAGCGTCTTACACAGTTCGTCGCGGCTTTCAAAAGCCCCGAAAACTTCGCGCCGGCCTGTGTAGCCCGTACACTTCGGGCAGACACGCCATGCGAAAGCTTTCGTTCGATATTGATTCCGTCATCGCCGGCCGCGCGCGGCTCACGGACGAGCAGGCGCTGGAGCTGTACCACAACGCGTCCCTCCACGATCTCGGCTCATGGGCGTCGGCGGCGGCGCAGCGGATGCACCCGCAGGATTACCGCACCTACGTCATCGACCGCAACATCAATTACACCAACGTCTGCACCGCCAAGTGCACGTTCTGCGCCTTCCGACGCGACCACGAGGACGCCGACAGCTACACGCTCGATTACGACAAGATCGGCGAAAAGATCCGCGAGCTCGTCGCGATCGACGGCACCCAAATCCTGATGCAAGGCGGCATGAACGACCGCCTGCCGATCGAGTGGTACGAGGACCTGCTGCGGTACATCAAGACGACGTTCCCGACGGTGCACATCCACGCGTTCAGCCCGCCGGAGTTTGTGGAGTTCGAGCGGTTCTTCGGCATGGACGTGCGGGAGATCATCCGGCGCTTCCACAAGGCCGGCCTCGACACGATTCCGGGAGGTGGTGGAGAAATCTTCGCGCCGCGTGTCCGCAAGCGCATCGGCATCGGCAAAGCGTCGGGAGATGACTGGCTCCGCGTGATGCGCGTCGCGCACGAGGAAGGATTGAACACCTCCTGCACGATGCTGATTGGACACATTGAGTTTGTGCGCGAACGGATCGAGCACATGAGCGCGCTGCGGGACATGCAGGATTACGCGTTGCAACTCACTGACCGCCGGCAGTGGCACTTAAGTGCCGCTGCCGGTGACGTGCGTACGCGACACCCCGGCGTGTTCGAGAAATCTTCCCTGGATTCACCTCGAGGTGGTGGCTCCTACACCGCATTCATCCACTGGCCCTTCCAGCGTGAAAACACGCCGCTCGGGCGCGCGCAGGAATGGGACCCCGACATCCACGGCCCCTTCGACGACAGCACCAACGACGACATCCTCCGCGGCCGGGTCGTTCGCATGGCGGGCGCCGACGAATACCTCCGCATGCTCGCGATCGCGCGGCTGTATTTTGACAACATCCCGTCGCTGCAATCGTCCTGGGTCACGATGGGCCCGAAAGTCGGCCAACTCGCGATGTTCTTCGGTGCCAACGACATGGGCAGCGTGATGATGGAGGAAAACGTCGTCAGCGCCGCCGGCACGACGTACCGGCTCGCGGAGCGCGACATCTGCCGTTTGATTCGCGATTCGGGTTGGGTTCCGGCGCAGCGGGATCAGTATTACAACGTGCTGAAACGGCATGACGGGCCAGATTCGCCTGATCTTGTGCCTGTGGAGCACCCGCCGATGCGGGATGTGAAAAAGGTGGATAAGCAGTTCATCGGGGCGGCGCCCGGGCTTGATGACGGGGCGGACCGCAGCGAGCGGCTTCAACTCCCGATCCTTGGCGATCGCTAGCATCGTCGCGTTACACTCCCCAGCCATGCCGCTCTGCGAGGTCCATTGGTTCAGTAACGTGCTTCAGAAGCACGTGACGACCAACGTGCTGCTCCCCGCAGCGGGACGTCCGCCGTTTGCCACGTATTACCTGCTCCACGGTTTGTCGGATGATTACTCGGGGTGGGTGCGCCGGACTCGCATCGAGTGGCACGTTCGCGAGATGCCGTTCATCGTCGTGATGCCCGACGGTTTCCGCGGCTTCTACACCGACAACGCCGATGGCCCGGCGTACGCGAAGCACGTCGCCGAGGAGCTCGTCGATTTCGTCGAGCGGAATTTCCCGGCGAAGCGCGCCCGCGCCGGAAGATGCATCGGTGGACTATCGATGGGGGGATACGGCGCGCTTCGGCTCGCGCTGGGCTACCCGCACCGCTACGCGTCGGCCAACAGCCATTCCGGCGCGCTGCTGTACGGCACGTTCAACGGCCCGCGCGACCCGAGCCCGCTTTCCCCCGGCGAGCAGCGGCAGATTTTCGGGGAGACGCCGGTCGGGACGGCGCATGACTTGCTCTGGCTCGCGGCGCGGGCCAAGGAATCCGGCAAACTGCCGAAGCTCATGCTCGACTGCGGCACGGAAGATCACCTGATCGGCGACAGTCGCGCGGTGCACGAAGGTTTGCAGCGGCTGGGCGTCCCGCACGAATACGCCGAGCATCCTGGGGGGCACGATTGGGATTACTGGGAAACGCATCTCCGCGACGCGCTTGCGTTCCACGCGAAGGTGTTGCGGCTGGATCGGCAGAACGTGCCGGAAGAAGCGGAGTAGTCGCGTTCCCCGTATTCCCGCATCCCCCGAGCCGGGTGCGAAGCGAAGCGGAGCCCCGGCTCGTTTTGCACGATTTGCCAAAGATCCGGGGCTCCGCGGCGTACCGCTGCGCCCTCGGCTTGGGGAAACTCGATTTGAATTACGCTGCCAAGGGCTGCGTCGAGAGATAGAGGCCCAGCATCCCGCGGTCCATGTCTTCCATGTCCACGAGCCGGCCCGCGACGTCGTACTCGTTCTCGCTCACCGGCTTCACGCGGGCGACGGTCATCCAGCCCGTCCACTCGCGTTTGGGGAGCGGGCGCCCGGCGGACGTATCCACGAACGGGCAGATGCCGGCGTACGCCGGGAGCTCCAGCCGCACGCGAATCTGATTGTCGACCTTCACGTTTCCCTGCCGCGTGCGGACGCGCACGCCACCGGCGGAGATGTCCATGATCTGTCCGAACGTGGCCTGCGTGCGGTAGCTGCCTTCCCAACGGTGCAGGCGGAGAGATTGGCTTTCCATGTCGTGCCGGCGGTATTGCCGCCGTTCGGCACCCGGGGGGGTGTGCTGGAGTTGCTGTTGGGTGCTTGAGTTTCCGCTGGTCGACCGCAGGTGTAGGGTGGTCATACTTTGCTCCTCAACTTGCCTGAATTGACTGCCACCATCGATATCGGCAATGGTTTAGGGGATCTTCTGTTAATCTGGGTAAAATCGCCGGGTTGATTGGGCAAACGGTGCACGACGCGCGTAACGTCCGTTTGCATGGCTGTTTTATCAGCACACCCCCGCCCACGCTCACGTATACTCTCGGCGAGCAACGCGCGAGTGGGCCGCCGGGGAAAATGACGTGTCGCGAATCCTCCTGGTGCTGATCTTCGTCTTTTGGATGGCCGCGCCGCACTACGCGCAGACGCCGTCACACGACGCGTGGATCGGCGTTGCGATCTTCCTCGGCTATTACGTCCTGCTCGTGCTGGTCATGGGCATCTGGGGCCGCCTGCTGGCCCGGCGGGTCAGCGCCACCAACCTTCGCCGAAAGCTTCGCCGGTATAACGTCACGTTATTGATCGCCCGCGCGATGATCCCGGTCTGGTTTGCGTTCGGAATCTTCGGGCTCGGGTGGGGCGAGGTCGTTCACCGCGCGATCGGCACCGGCACGCTCGGCGTGGCGCAACTGCCGTCACTCCTGCTGGCGACACTCCCCGCGATGGCGGCGTGGATGGGCCTGTGGTGGTCGCAATACCCCGCCGAGGTCGCGCTGCGCGAGCAGGGGATGCTCGGGGCGTTCGAGGCCGACCTGCCCGTCTATTCCCCGCCGCCGTTCCGGGATTATTTCCTGTCCAATGTTCGCCTGCGGCTGCTGTTCACGGTCGTCCCGATCTTCCTGATCTACCTGTTGCGCGACGTGCTGCTGCTGGTCGCGCGACTGCGGCCGTTTGGGCTGCCGGAAGACACGCTGGAAAATGTCGCGATGATCGGATCGGTCGCGGTCGTCTTTCTCTTCGCGCCGGAAATCCTCCGCCGGGTGCTCAACACCGCGCGCCTCGAAGACGGCCCGCTTCGCCGTCGGCTCGAGGAGATGTGCAAGGCGAGCAAGATGCGCTGCCGCGACATCCTGATCTGGCGGACCCACAGCAACGTCGGCAACGCCGCCGTCATGGGCCTGATCCCGCAGATGCGCTACGTGCTGCTCTCGGACCTGCTGCTGGAGACGATGACTGACGAGCAGATCGAGGCGGTCTTCGCGCACGAGATGGGGCATGTGGTGCACCGCCATATGGCGTGGTTCGTGCTGTTTTTCGCGACAATCATGACGTCCATGAACGGCGCGATCGTCTGGCTTCAGCAGCACGACGTTGCGCGGCAACTCCCCGAATGGTCGCAGCCGATCCTCGTGGCCGGCGGGTTTTTCTGGGTGCTGGGATTGTTCGGATTCCTGAGCCGCCGGTTCGAGCGGCAGGCCGACGTGTATGCCGCGAGGACGATGCAAAAGCGTCACGCCGAGCGCGCCGCGGCGATGATTTCGGTTGCCAGTCTTCCTGGGAACGCGATCGCGGCGTCGGATCGCGCGCACGTCGGCGCGTATGGTGCGATGGTCTTCGCGTCGGCGCTGGAGCGCGTCGCAGTCGTCAATAACATGCCCACCGGCACGCATGGCCGCTGGGAAGGGAACCTGCGGCAGCGGCTGCGATTCCTCTTCGAACAAACCACCGATCTGATGGGCAACTGGCTGCACGGCAGCATCCAGGACCGCCAGGCATACATCCGCCGGCTAAGCGAAGAGCCTTCGCTCACGCACCGCTTCGACCGGTTCATGTCGCGCCTGTATTCGACGCTGGTGTTCCTGCTCGCCGCGTCGATCGCGTTTTGTGTGGCGCTGCAGTGGTAATGTCACAGTGTCGCTGAAGTGAGACTGCCGCGGCGGGTCATCCGCCTTCCTGCTCGAACGAAAAGTCGTACTCCCAATCGTCAAAATAGAGGTTCTTTCCGTCGATTTCGACCTCGCCGCGTTGGAAGTCCGCCGGCTCGCTTCGCAGCGACGACTTCGGCGGCACGAGCGGCTGTCCGTAGTCGAGGTTGACGATCATCCGGTACGAATCCTGGTGACCGAAATAAAACTCGCGCACCTTGGGGTCTTCGGATTTCTGCAACCCGTACGACACGTCCGCCGGCAGCCAGCCCCACGGTTCGACGTAAAACTCGGCCCAGTCGTGCATGTTCCAGTCGACGGGCTTGGTTTCCCAGCCGCTCTGCCACCGCGCCGGCACGCCCGCCGCGCGGCACATGGTGATGAACAGCGTCCCCTGCACGCCGCAGTCTCCCTTGAGGCTCCGCAGCGCCTTGGTCGAGATGCTCGGGATGACGCCGTATTCCTCCTCGGCGCAGTATTTCACGTTCGTGTCGATCCAGTGATAAACCTTCCGCGCCTTCGCGAGCGGATTGGTCTCATCGCCGACGATCAATTTTACTTTATCCCGCATCTCCGGCGTCAGCGCAATGTGCGGCAGTCGCTCGGCGAGGTACGCGCGGTCGAAGTCCGCCGGCAACTGCTCGACGCGGCTGTCGTCGAGCTGCGGGTAATACGCGTACGACGTGTACCTGAAGACCGTCTTGATCTCGATCGGCTTGCTCGGATCCTCGATCGTGCGCTCAAAGTAAAGCGTCCGCTGCGGCGTAGCGTTGTCGGCGATCTTCGTCGGCGACGGCTCGCTCTTGACCAGCTCCACGCTCTTCTGTTGCCGGTACTCGTGCGGATACGGCAGCCAGATCCGCGCGACCGATCCCTTCTTCGCTCCCCGCGTATTCGCCGGCACCGTCAGCGTGTAGGTAATGCGATGCTTGACCGGCACGACCTCGGTCTTGCCGGATTGCTCCGCTTCCGCCACGACTTTCGCGAGGTGGTCGGTCAGCTTCCACGCGCGCGGCGCCGCCGCATCACTGCCGTGCTTTCGCCGGGCCTTGGCTTCCTCCGAAAACCGGAACAGGTTCGACGGCTCACGCCGGAAATATAGAACCTGCCCGTCGATCACGCGATATTGAAGCTCCCCGGCGTCGCGCCACCGCCGGATGTCGTCGGCGGTGAGGTTGGCAATCGAACCGTCGAGCTTTTTGAGCAAAGCGTCTTCGTCAACACTGTACTCGCGCCGCAATCGTCCGATGACGTCGAGCATCTCCACATCCGCCGGCGCGTCGCGCCCGGCGAGGAGTCTTTCGACCTTCGCGAACTCCCCGCGCATGACGAACTCGCGCGCCTCGGCGACGCGCGGGTCGTCGCTCGTCCACGCTTGCGACGCGCCGCTCGAATCTTCAGCGTAGACGTCGATTGCCGAACTCGCGTTCATCAGGCTCCCGATCACGATGGAAAAGAGGAAGGTGGCTTTCACGATCGGGAGATCATACCGACGGCGGGACGCGTTGCCGATCATCCGCGGACAAGGCGCGCGAGGCGCGCCGCCAGCTCATCGCGCGGAATCCATTCCGCACCGCCATCGCTGAGTAAAAACGCCCCGGCGGCCGGGCCGTCGATCATGTCGAGCGTGTTGGCGACGAGGTAGTCGGCGCCGCTCGCGGCGCGGCTGGCCTGGCCGATGCGGATCAGGTCGTCCTTGCCGATGCCGACTTCGAGCTTGAACTTGACGAGCAGACCGCGGAAGTTCCACTCGGTGCGGAACAGGTCGACGATTTTCACGGTGCGCTGCCCGAGGATCGCGATTTCGTTGAAGTTGCTCTTCACCTTACCCGCCTGGACGTCGCGCACCGTCCAATGCTCGACACCGGTGCCGCCGCCGCTTGCCTCTTCGCGGTTCACGACTTCGTACGTTCGCGCGGGTCGATAGTCCGAGACTGCCGCCGTCATGAAAACCGCGTCGTAGGGGTGATGAGACAGCAGTGCGCCGATCGCCCCGCGCAGCTCGGCATGATCGGTGAACGGGGAGGCCTTGATCCGGGAATTCTGCGACGAGAGTTCTGCGAGATGCGTTTGGTTACTCGTGAGCAGGTCGACGTCGCCTACATCAGCCAGCGCCCGGGCGATCCGCAGACCGGTGTTTCCGGTGAAGATGTTCCCCCAGTCGCGAACGCGGTCGATCCGCTCGCGCGTATTCCCGGCGGTGACGAGGAAGCGGGGCATATCTGCTCTGATGCCGCGCGACGGCAATCAGTGACGCTGCCGGGGTGGCACGGGCAAGTATTCTTGCCCGTGGGCGTCTGCCGAATCGCGCCCACGGGCATGCGTACATGCCCGTGCCACCCCTAGAGGTTCTAGGTTTTCGCCTTTGCCGTCACTGGCGCTTTCGCGGGCGCCGGCGGCGGGGCCGTGATCGGCTTGCTCGCTTTCTTCTTCGACGTCGAGGGCGCCGTTCCCGCGCCCGCGGACTTCTGCTCCGCGTCCGGCGGCGGCTTGGGCGCAGTGCGGTGCATCACGTCGGCAATCACACCCGTCCATCCCGTCTGGTGGCTCGCCCCGACGCCGCGGCCGTTATCGCCGTGGAAATACTCGTAGAACAGGATCAGGTCGCGCCAGTTGGGGTCTTCCCAGTACAGCTTATCGTCGCCGTGGCACGGCCGGCGGCCGTTTGGTTCCGGCAGGAACAGCTTGGTGAGCCGCTTGGCCAGTTCGGTGCTGATTTCCTTGAGGTTCATCTTCCTGCCCGAGCCGGTGGGGCACTCGAGCTTGAAGGAGTCGCCGTAGAAGAAGTGATAGCGCTCGAGCACCTCGATGAGGATGTAGTTGACGGGGGTCCAGATCGGCCCGCGCCAGTTGGAATTGCCGCCGAACATGTGCGTGTTGGATTCGCCGGGCACGTAGTCGACGCGATATTCCTGCCCTTCGCAGCTCATGACGTACGGCTGCTTCTCGTGCACCTTGCTGAGCGACCGTACGCCGTAGGGGCTGAGGAATTCGTTTTCATCCAGCACGTAACTGAGCACGCGCGTCAGGCGTTCCTTGCTCGGGATCGCGAGCATGTGATGGCGGTGGACGTGTTGTTGGTCGTCGCGCGTTTCATTGAAGCTGATCTGCCGCGCGAGGTCTTTGCGATGGTCGAGGAACCACTGCATGCGTTTCTTGAAGGCGGGCAGGCGGTCGATGACTTCGTCCTCGAGCACGTCGCAGGTGAACAGTGGGATGATGCCGACCATGGAGCGGACGCGCATCGGGATGCTCTGCCCGTACATCAGGAGCTGGTCGTAGTAGAACCCGTCCTTCTCGTCCCACAGCCCGGACCCGCCGAGTGAATTGATGGCGTCGGTGATCGCGACGAAGTGCTCAAAGAATTTGGACGCGACGTCCTCGTATTCCGGATCTTCGCTCGCGAGCTCCAACGCCATGGAGAGCATGGTCGAGCAGAAGAACGCCATCCACGCGGTGCCGTCGGCCTGCTGTAATGTCCCGCCACCCGGCAACGGGCGTGAGCGGTCGAAGACGCCGATGTTGTCGAGCCCGAGGAACCCGCCGCCGAAGACGTTCTTGCCGTCGACGTCTTTTCGGTTCACCCACCAGGTGAAATTGATCAGCAGCTTCTGGAAGGCGCGGGCGAGGAACAGGCGGTCGCGTCGGCCCTTGGGCGCGGTCATCTTGTAAACGCGCCACACCGCCCATGCGTGCACCGGCGGGTTCACGTCGCTGAAGCAGAATTCGTATGCCGGGAGTTGCCCGTTGGGGTGCATGTACCACTCGCGGAGCATCAGGATGAGCTGCTCTTTCGCGAAGTGCGGGTCGACCCGCGCGAACGGGATCGAGTGAAACGCCAGATCCCAAGCGGCGTACCACGGGTATTCCCACTTATCCGGCATCGAAATGATGTCGCGGTTGAACAGGTGCTGGGCCCACTCCCTGTTCCGCCCCCACTTGCTGTGGCCTTCCGGCGGCGGGGGCTGCCAGGGGTCTCCTTTCAGCCAGTTGTCCACCACGTAGTGGTAAAACTGCTTGCTCCAGAGCATCCCGGCGTACGCCTGCCGCGCGATGATCCGCTCTTCCTTCCCCATCGTCGAGGGGATCTTTTCGGCGTAAAACTCATCCGCTTCCGCGATGCGGTCTGCGAACGTCTTGTCGAATTCCGGCCCGAATGGCTGCGCGATCGCCGGCGACACGTCCGAGAGGCGGAGGCGCACGACGACCTGCCCGCCGGCCGGAACCGTCAGCTTGTACCAGGCCGCCACCTTCGTCCCGTACCCGCGCGGGTTTACTGCGTCTTTCTTACCGTGGATCACGTAGTCGTGAAACGCGTCCTTCAAAAACCGCGTCGGGTTTTCCTCGGCGCCGAAGACCTTTTTGTAATTCGTCTCGTTATCGGTGAAGAGCAGCTCCGGCTCGGCGCCGGCCAGCGGCTCGACGTAAAATCGGTAGGGACCGAAGTCGCTGCGCTTCTCCGACGTCTCCCGATCCGGCATCGACTTGTCGTCCGGCAACACCGAATTGTGCTCGGCGTGAATCCGGTTCGGCCCTTCCTTGCTCAGCCGCGGCTTCAGCTCGCACCCTTCGTACGAGCATCCCCACGACCACGAGTTGCGGAACCACAGCGTCGGCAGAAAGTGAAACGGCATCGACTCGCTGCCGCGATTCGCGATCGTCACGCGGATCAGGATGTCGTTCTCGGCGACCTTCGCGTACTCCGCGAAGACGTCGAAGTACTTCTTCTGGTCGAATACGCCGGTGTCGTCCAGCTCGTATTCTGAGTCGGTTTTGCTTCGCCGGGAATTCTCCTCGCAGATTCTCTGATACGGATACTCGTACGGATATTTGTACAGCCCCTTCATGTACGAATGCGTCGGCGTCGAATCGAGGTAGTAGTAGTTCTCCTTGCAGTCTTCGCCGTGATTGCCTTCGGGGCCGGTGAGCCCGAACAAGCGCTCCTTGAGGATCGGGTCTTTCCCGTTCCACATGCACAGGACAAAGCACAGTCGGCACTGCCGGTCGGTGATGCCGAGGATGCCGTCCTCGCCCCAGCGGTAGGCGCGGCTGCGGGCCTGGTCGTGGCTGAAATACTGCCAGCACGACCCGTCCGGCGAATAGTCTTCGCGGACCGTGCCCCACTGGCGCTCGGAGACGTACGGCCCCCAGCGTTTCCAGTTCGCTCCGCGATGTGCGTCCTCGTCCAGCCGGGTTACTTCAGCGCCTTTCACAACCTTGCGCGTCGCCATGTGATGTGCTCTCCTTGCCCACAATCCCTCTCGCGCGCGGCGGCGGCTTGACGTCCCGCCGCCGAAGTCGCACATTTCAATCCAACGGAAAGGGAAAATCCAATGAAAGACGGAAAGCTCGGGGCGGCAATCTTCGGCGCGGGATGGGTGGCAGGCGAACACGGCAAGGCCTACCAGGCCGGCGCCCGCACGCGACTGGTCGCTGTCGGCAGCCGAAAGCTGGAGTCGGCGAAGAAGTGCGCGGCGTATGCCGGGGCACCCGACGCGTTCACCACGACCGACTACGACGCCTTGCTCAAGCACCCCGAGGTGGACGTCATCTCGATCTGCACCCCGCCCGACATCCACCCCGACCTCACGATTCGTGCCGCGAAAGCCGGCAAGCACGTCTGCATCGAAAAGCCGATCGCCCTCGACTGGAAAAGCTGCCTCGACATGCAGAAAGCCGTGAAATCGGCAGGCGTGAGGAGCATCGTCTGCTTCTCCCTCCGCTGGAACCCCTCGATGCAGAACACCCGGCAGATGATCGACGCCGGCGCGATCGGCAAGCCGTATTACGTCGAGGTCGACTACTGGCACGGCATGAAGAAGTGGTACCCCCAGTACCCCTGGAGCGTAAAGAAGCCCCAAGGCGGCAGCTCGCTGCTCTCCGCCGGCTGCCACGCGATCGACGCCATGCGCTGGTACGCGGGCCTGACCAACGACGCGACTGAAGTCATGGCGTACAACGTCGAACACAAGGGCACGAACACCGACTGGGGCTACGACCCCACGACGGTGATGATCTGCAAATTCAAGGACGGCACGATCGGCAAGTGCGCCAGCATCCTCGATTGCGTGATGCCGTATCAGTTCAACATCGACATCGCCGGCACCAAGGGCACGATCCGCGACAACCGCGTCTGGAGCGAAGCCCTCATGCCCGGCCAGACCGGCTGGGCCACCGTCCCCAGCGTGTTACCCGACAGCGGCGACGTCACCCACCACCCCTTCAGCCACCAGATGGAAGACTTCGCGGCAGGGATATTGGACGGCAAGCCGATCAGCCCCGATTTAGATGACGCCGTGAAGACGCACGAGCTGATCTTCGCCGCGGATCGCAGTGCCGAGACGGGCAAGCCGGTGAAGCTGCCGCTGGAGCGGTGATTCTCGCCGGGACAAAGAGATACGTCCCCTTTGCGATTCTCCCTTGAAATCCGAGACCGAAAGGAACGAAAACCGCTTTCGTGAGCGAATTCCGCCAAGGTCTAAGAATCTCCGGGAAGCGTCCGAGCGATTCTCGGACGCGTCTAAGCCGCTGCCGCCCGGGTCTGAGACGCTTAGACCCGTCCGTCAGCCGTTCCCGGAAGGGTCCGAGCGACTCCCGCCAAGGTTTCCGCCGCTCCCGGAAAGAGATGCCGTGCCGCACTCCGGGCAGCGATCGGGGCTGGCGCGGCGGTCGTAGCCGCACTGCTCGCAGAGGTTCAGCAACCGCTTCCGACGCCTACGCCGAGCTTGTCGGAGCCACGCAATCGGCAAGACGGCCGTTGATGCTGTGACGAACCACAATGGAAGCGTCAACGCGAACTCGCGTTTGCTCGGCTGTGAGTCCACCCGCGTTTTCGGCCACGTCCGCTTGCTGTAATGCCACTCGAACCCTCCCCACGTGAAGGTCGCGGAGCCATTGGGGAGGAGCGGGTATTTCCCGCCGCTCAGTTCAAAGTCCCATCCGCGCTCGGGCAGCGACCCGTAAAGCGCATCCACCTCAGTTCTCGTCCAATACACTTCGATACCACCGCGTGCGACAGTGACAAATGCTTGGCCGTAATACAGCGGCCACTCGTGCGACTCGTAAAGACGGAAGTTCGTGAATTGCCAGCGAACCGTGTCATGCCGCACGTATGAATCGTAGCTCCGCACCCACAGCACGCAGACCGCCACGCACATCACCAGCGACGCCGCGGCGCAGAGCGTGAAGAGGTGGCGGCAGACGCGTCTCACGCGGCGGCCCCCTTCGCACCCGCGGCAAGCGTCCCGCACTCGGGGCAGCGGTCGGGGCTGGCGCGGAGGTCGTAGCCGCAGGCGACGCAGATACGCTTTGCGCGCAGTCGCCGGCGTCGCAACGCGCCGAGAACGACACAGGAGACGAAGATCATTGGGATGACGCTCGTCACCAGCGCGAGCGACGAGTGGCGAACGGTGAGAATGAAACTTCGCCACCAGGGACCCGCGTGTATGGGCCGGAACGTAAAACCCAGCGCGCCAGTCGCGCGTGGCCGATCGCCGTCTCGAGCGACGGGATGGTATAAAGACCATTCGACGAGACGGACCCGTTCGGGATATGACGCCGCGTTAAGTGACTGTTCCCAGGTCACCACTCCGCGGAGTGAATAAACCCTGTCCAAAAAATAATGGTCGGGGAAAGGGCCGGCTGACCACGCCATGCGATCGACCGTGTCGACGACGGAGTAGCTCCTCACCCACAGCACACACACCGCGACACACATCACCAGCGACGCCGCGGCGCAGAGCGTGAAGAGGTGGCGGCAGACGCGGCGGAGCATTGAGCAGAGGATAACGCGCGGGGCGTCAATTTCGGGGCATTTCAGCGGAATCTGAATGGCCCGCCCGCCGCCTCCGTCTTACGTCCGGCGACACCATCGTCGCCTTTGGCATCACACATTGAAGGAGAACACAGGCATGCGGATCGCACTCGTGACACTGCTGTGCACACTCGGCGGGCTCATCGCATTCGGTTCGACAGGGCTCACCGCTTGGGCGGAGGAGAAGAAGGACGACAAGAAGGACGCCAAGGCGGAGGTCGAGAAGGAACTGAAGAAGTTTCAAGGCGCGTGGACGTTCGAGTCCGTCGAAGTGGGGGGCAAGAAGCTGCCGATCGAGCAGTTTGAGGGGATGACGATTCACTTCGACGGCGAAAAGGCCGCCGTCAAGAAAGACGGCGAGACGCTCGAATCGAGCACGCAGAAGCTCGACCCGTCGAAGTCGCCAAAGACGATCGACGCGACGGTGGCGTCGGGAGAGCACAAGGGGGAGGTCGTCCTGTGCATTTACGAGATCGACGGCGACACGCTGAAGGTCTGCTTCGACCCCGAAGGCAAGAAACGCCCGACCGAGTTCAAGACCACCGCCGAATCCGGCACGCAGATTCTCGCCGTGCACAAGCGGGTGAAGAAGAAGGAGTAGGGATGCACAGGGCTGCGCTTACGCCGCGACCGGTGGCGCCGGGAAATGAGCAATGTCCAAGGCACCAGTGATCAATCAATGACCAACGGAAGGAAATGACCAATGATCAAGCACCAATGACCAATTGGGACTTTCCCCGTTTGGGGGTTGCGCGCCGACAAGTTCGCCGAGTGCTATCTCTTTGAGCCGCTCGGCATCACGGACTTCTATTGGTCGAAGTGGCCGGATGAGATCGTCCAGACCGGCGGCGGGCTGTTCCTGCGGCCGCGCGACATGGCAAAACTTGGTCAGTTGTTCCTCGACAAGGGGGGATGGAACGGCAAGCAGGTCGTCGGCGAGGCGTGGGTGAAAGAGTCGACCGCCGCGCTCGTCGATGCCGCGAAGATCATCCAGGCGGCGCGCGGGAGCGGATACGGATACCAGTGGTGGCTCGGGACGTTCAAGGTCGAAGGTCGCGAGGCGCGATCCTACAGCGCTCGGGGCCGCGGCGGGCAGTTCATCCTGGTGCTTCCCGATCAGCAGATGGTCGTCGTTTTCACCAGCCCGGCGGACAACCCGCTCACATTCCAGCCGTTGGACATCATCGCTCGCGACATTCTTCCGGCTGTCGGCGCGCGGCACCAATGATAAAACGGCCCTCTCGCTGATCCCGATCGCGGCGTCTTAGAACTCCACGCCGTACTTCTGCGTCATCTCCGCGCGGACCTTCGCCCGCGTCGGCAGAACTTCATTCAAGACTGCGAACGCCCGGTCGGCGGCGGCGCCGCGCTGGGCCTGGGACGCCGCGCGACGCTGTTGTTGGGCGTTGCGATAGGCGGCGCGTGTCTCGGGGGTGTTGTTGTTGGCGGAGCCGTTGGAGTTGTAGGTCGTGTAGGAGGTCGGCGAGGCGACGCCTTCGGCGGCGACCTTGGCCTGCTGCTGGCCGAGGGCCAGTTCCTGGGCGGCCCGCGCGAAGGTGTTGGCGACGGCGCCGCCCCACGTGATGAGGGCGGGGTCGACGTTCAGGATCGAGAGCTGTTCGATCTCCTTGGAAAGAGCGATGAGCGAGCCGGCCGTCGCGGTCGGGGAGGCCTTGGCGCCGATCGTGTCGAGTTTCTTGGAGACGGCCTTGTAGTATTCCTGCGAGGCCTTGGCGGTGGGGGTGCCGGAGGGTTTCGGCGCGGAGCCGGAGCCGGCGGAGCCGTCGCCCATGCCGTCGCCTTCCAGCGCCGCCGCAGCAGTCGCCGTGGCCGGCGGGGAGAGCAGGCCGAGCATCCGCTTCAGCCCTTCCTCCGTCATGTTGCGCTTGCCGGTGATCCGCTTGCCTTCGACCTTGAAGTTCCACTGGTCCATGTCGGGTTCGTAGCTCTCGGCGAGCGTCAACACGTCTTTGACGAAGGGTTTCACGTGCTCGCTGAGCGCCGAGACGTCCTGCTCGAAATCGATCGTGCAACGGCCTTCGAGCGCGCTGCCTGCGTGCAGGGTGATCGTGATCCCCTTCACGCTGGCGATGGCGGCGATCAGCTTGGCCTGGGCGGCGCCTTCGACGGGTTCGAGAGACGGGAGCTGGCCCATGTCGAGGGCGTATTGCAAAGCGGTGACGCCGATGACGTCGTCGAGGTCGATCGCGAAGACGCCGTCAGCTTCACCGGCGGATTCGAGGGCGCGCGTGATGTAGGGGCTGGCGCCCTTGGCGGACTTGGCGGAGACCCAGCGCGAGACGACCTGGCGTTGGCCCGGCCGCACGACGCCTAGCGTGCGGTCGTCGAGCACAACGTAGAAGACGTCGCGCGGCGACCACGCGGCCTGTTTCCCGCCGATCTCGTCGAGGTATCCACCTTGGGCGCGGAGGATCGGATCAAGCCGCGGCGCGGCGGCGAGTTCGACGACGGCGGCTTGCCAGAGGGAATCCATGCTCGTCGGATGGACGAACGCCCCAACGGTGAGGCGTTTCGTCGAAGCCGACACCGGCAGCGGCCGATCGGCCTGCCCGGCGGCGAGCTGCGACTGGAGCTTGGCCTGCTTGCCCCAAGGCGACGCGATCAGCTTCACGACGTCGAGCGTGAGGACGGCATTGGCCCCCTCGGGCAGTCGCGCCGCCGCAGAAGACGCTGCCGCGGCGGACGCCCACGCCGGAAAGATGTACAGGAGAGCCGCGATGACGGTGAGCACGTTGAGCGGGAATCGTTTCATGGAGCTCCTCAAAGCCGGGGACCGGCGGGAATGCTAGTGGCAGCAAGAAGTTGAGGGGTATTGGACTTTGGTCTAAGCGGGTTAACGCCCGGCGCGCCGGCCGGCTTTTCCTCACCCGTCCTATGCGATAAAACAACGGGTCTATGCCGACCTGGGAGTTAGTGCCGCGCGAGGTGCCGAAGGTTTCGACGCGGTTTCGGTCTATCGTCACTGCGATTCCGGCGCCGGGGTCGATTCCGATTTTGGAGGAGCTGCGCGTCTGGGAGCCGCAGTCGATGAGCGGGCAGCCGCCGATCCTGTGGGACCGGGCGGAGGGCTTCCATGTCTACGACCGCTGGGGGAACCGCTGGCTCGACTGGTCGAGCGGGGTGCTCGTCGCCAACGCCGGGCATTCGCATCCGGACATCGTCAACGCGATCGTCGAGCAGGCGAACGCGGGGTTGCTTCACAACTATTGCTTTCCGTCGGAGATCCGGGCCACGCTCGCCAAGGCGCTGGCTGACGTGGCGCCGGCGGGGTTGAAGAAAGTCTTCCTGCTCACGACCGGCGCGGAGACTACCGAGTGCGCGATCAAGCTGTCGCGAACGCAAGGCGTAAAGGTCGGCGGGCGGGCGAAGGTCGCGATCGTCACCTTCGCCAACGCGTTCCACGGCCGAACCCTCGGCGCCCAGATGGCCGGGGGCATCCCAGCGCTCAAGCAGTGGATCATCAACCTCGACCCGGCGATGGTCCAGGTGAACTTCCCCGACGGATACCGGAATCCCAACACGAGCTTCGAGGGATTCCTGTCGCAACTGAAACAACAAAACGTCGCGCCCGAGCAAGTAGCCGGCGTGATGCTCGAAACGTATCAAGGCGGCACCGCGAGCTTCGCACCGCGCGAGTTCATGCACCAACTCCGCAAATGGTGCGACCAGCACAAGGTCGTGCTGACATTAGACGAAGTGCAGGCGGGCTTCGGGCGGTGCGGGACGTTTTGGGGATTTGAACACTACGGGATTACCCCCGATCTGATTTGCTGTGGGAAGGGGATCACGAGCGGCTTGCCGCTCAGCGCGGTCATTGGACGCGCGGAGCTGATGGACCTGTACCCGCCGGGCTCGATGACGAGCACGCACACGGGGAATCCCGTGTGTGTCGCGAGCGCGCTGGCGAATCTCAAAGTGATCCACGACGAAAAGCTGGTCGAGAATTCGCGCAAGATGGGCGAGGTCCTGCAGTCCGAGCTCGGGCGAATTGCCAAGCGTTTCCCCGGCCGCGTCGGCGCGCATCACGGCAAGGGACTGGTCGCAGCGGTGCAGCTCGTCAAGGCAGGTGGAAACGAACCGGATGGCGACGCCGCGTGGAACACGATTCGCGGCTGTGTCGAGCGCGGCCTGATGCTCTTCAGTCCTGTCGGCCCGGGTGGCGGAAGCGTGAAAATCTGCCCGCCGTTGACGATTTCGGAAGATGCCGTGCGCGAAGGGGCGAGCGTGCTGGAAGAAGCAATCGCCGCATCCCTTTAGGACACAGCCCGCATGCCCGTCGAAATCACCATGATCGGCGGCGGGATGATCGCCCACGATCAGATCCTGCCGTCGCTGTATCACCTGCAGCGCACCGGCGTCGTGGGGCCGATCCGCATCGCAGCCAGGCATTCGAAATTGCTCCGAGAGCTCGCGGACGCGCCGACGCTCAAGAAGAACTTTCCGGGGCAGTCGTTTGAAGCGCATCCGGCGTTGACGGAGGACCCGCACGCGTCGCACCCGGACATGTACAAGCGGGTGATCGAGCGCACGAAGAAGCACCAGCTCGTCGTCGTGGCGACGCCGGAGACGACGCACAACGAGATCGTTCGCTTCGCGCTGGAGCACGACCAGCACGTGCTCGTGGTCAAGCCGCTGGTGATGACGCACAAGGACGCCGGCGAAATCGAAACGCTCGCGCGCGACCGCGGGTTGTTCGTCGGCGTCGAATATCACAAGCGGTTTGATCGGCGGAGTCTCGAAGCCAAGGCGCGGTTTGCGAGTGGGCAGTTCGGGGATTTCCGGCTTGGCGAAGCGAAGCTGCTCGAGCCGTACTACTACCGCGATTCGAACTTCC
>JADMIO010785052.1_pt1 | contig 27473 bp, 25 predicted proteins | sample 8958161 | NCBI WGS metagenome assembly JADMIO01 (sample SAMN16585339, study PRJNA669376) | soil metagenome | isolation source: Crop rotation soil | place: USA: Cullars Rotation, Alabama | collected 2011
CCGCGACTTCAAGTCACGTGAATTCCAAGCTTCGGATCCCACTGTGCTGGAAAGGTCCAGGCGCAGCAGGCTGCGCTGGATCGCGGCGATGGAGGTGGGGCTGACCAGGCCGTATTTCTGCGACACCTCGCTCTTGTGCTCGGCCAGGTAGTTCAGCAGCGCGCGCAGGTCGTCGAGGTCGAGCAGCAGCAGGCCCTGGTCGTCCGCGAGTTTGAAGGCGATGTCGAGCACGCCGGCCTGGACGTCGTTGAGCTCGAGGATGCGTGCGAACAGCGTCGGTCCCATTTCCGACACGGTGGTGCGGATCGGATGGCCGAGCTTGCCGTACAGGTCCCAGAACACGACCGGGTTGGCTTCGTTCTTGTAGCCCTCCGCACCGGTCTGTTGAACGCGGGCGGCGATCTTGTCGTTCATCACGCCGGCCATGGCCATGCCGCTGATGTCGCCCTTCACATCGGCCATCACCACCGGCACGCCCATGCGCGAAAAACCTTCGGCCATGAGCATCAGCGAAACCGATTTGCCGGTGCCGGTGGCGCCGGCGACCATGCCGTGCCGGTTGCCGTACTTGCCGAGCAAATTAACGGGAATATCACCTTTGCCGATCAGTATGTCGCCCATGGGGTTCCCTCTTTTTTCCAAACTCTAGCGCAATCCGCAGATTGCGCGGTACGCGGCACTCCCCGCGAGCGTCGGGAACCTTTAGGCTTGAAGACACTCGGAGAGCGCTATGCCCAAGATCAAACCTTCCTGGCTGCTGGTGGCGGCCCTGCTTGCCGTCATACCGTTGGCGCATGCCAGCAATTCGCAGAAAACCGCCGAGCTTTACCAGCAGATGGATGCGGCCAGCCAGCGCTACCGCGAAGCGCAAGTGCGTCTGCAGAACGACGACGAAACCGCGTTGGCCGCAATGAACAAGGCGCTGGAAGACCTGGAGGACATCGCCACGGCCTGCCTCAAGCAGCGTGGATGCGAGTCGGCGAAGGTGATCACCACCTACGAAACCCTGCTCAAGGCCCACGACATGGGGCCGGACAGCACGATGGTCGGCGAAGACGACGATGACGTCACCGAACCCGATCACGTCGCCGCGAATTCGCCGCTGCTGCAGGGTTCGGTGCAGGCGCAGAAGAGCATGAGCCTGCTGCCGGATGGGCATCAGTTCGACAAGATGGTCGAGTTCAACGAGCCGGTGCAGGCGGCGATCCGCGACTGGCTGACCAGCCAGCGCGCGTTCCTGATCGACGCCTGGGAGAACTATCAGTACATGCGTTACCTGATGTGGCCCGAGTACGAGAAGGCCGGTCTGCCCGAGGCGCTGCTGTTCGGCATCATGGCCAAGGAGTCCGGCGGCAAGGTGCACTCGATTTCGCACTCCGGCGCCAGCGGCCCGTTGCAGTTCATGTACAGCACCGGCAGCCGCTTCGGCCTGTATCGCGACGTGACCGGCTTCGACACGCGCTTCGACCCGCAGATGGCCGCGCGCGCCAACGCCGCCTACATCAACGAACGTTTCGCCGAACTCAACCGCAACCTCGAATTCACCGTCGCCGCCTACAACGGCGGTGAAGGCCGCGCGCTGAAGCTGTTCACGCAGAACGGCGGCCAGAGTTTCTGGTCGCCGCAGGTCTATGCGCAGATGCCGCCGGAAACGCGCGACTACGTGCCGGCGGTGATCGCCGCGGCCTGGCTGTTCCTGCATCCGAAGAAGTACGGCCTGCAGTTTCCCCGCATCGACACCACGCCCAGCAGTTTCGCGCTGGTGCGCAGCACCTCGATCAACGAGCTGACCATTTGCCTGGGCAACAACGGCATCCACGACGGCTGGTTCCGCGTGCTGCGCAACCTCAACCCGCGCTACGAGGCGCAGACGCTGATTCCGGCCGGCACCGTGCTGCGGGCGCCCAAGCGCCTGACCGATACCTATCGCGTCAATTGCGTGCAGGGTCCGCGCGCCGAGATGGCGGCGGAGCTGATGCGCGCGACCAAGGCCAACGACATGCCGGAATACGCCGCCGCCACGGCCGCGTACGTGCCTGTTTCCGTACCTGCGCCGGAACCCGTGTCGAAAGCGCATTCGAAGGCGAAGACCAAGAGCCATCGCGTGCGCCGCGGCGACAACCTGCTCGCGATCGCCCGCGAGTACAGCTGCGACTTGACCGTGCTGGCGAAGGCAAACAAGTTGAAAGGGCCGAATTACCGGATCAGTCCGGGGCAAAAACTCAAGCTGGCCGGTTGCGAAGGCTAGGCACGGCGATCGCCGCGTGAAAAAGATCCTCGCATGGCTGCTCGCCCTGGCGGCGCTCGCTTACGTCTGCGCGACCGTGTGGCTGTATCGCTCGCAGCGCGAAATGCTGTATTTCCCGCCGGCGGCGCTGGCCGCCCCGGAAGGGCAGTCCTTCCAGCTGCGCTCGCAAGGCATGGCCTTGCATGGCTGGGTGATCAATCCGGGCCAGCGGCAGGCGCTGCTGTTTTTTGGCGGGAGCGCCGAATCGGTCGAGCGCGAGGCGCCGTTCTTCCGCGCCAACCTGCCCGGGATCAGCGTATATCTGCTTCCGTACCGCGGTTACAGCGGAAATCCGGGATCGCCGACCGAAGCCGGGCTTTTCGCAGACGCGCTGACCGCCTACGACTACGTCGCCGCGCGGCATCCAAATGTGGCGATCATGGGCCGCAGCCTCGGCACCGGCGTTGCGGTCTATGTTGCCGTCGAGCGCCCGGTCGCGCGCATGGTGCTGGTCACGCCCTACGACAGTATCGAGAACATCGCCCAGGATCAGTACCCGATGTTCCCGGTGCGCCTGCTCATGAAGGACAAGTTCGAATCCTGGCGCCGGGCGCCGCTGGTTCACGCGCCGACACTGGTCTTGGTCGCCGCCGACGATGCGACCGTGCCGCGCGTCTATTCCGACAACCTGATCTCGAAATTCGCGCCGCGGCCGCAGGTGGTGGTGGTCGATCACGCCGATCACGGCAGCATCCTGGGCAAACCCGAATATGCCGGCGCGATAACGCGCTTCCTTGCGGTCGGCAACTAGGCCGACGCCCGGTTGTTCCTGGCCTGGACGAGGCAAAACGCCATATAGCCGGCAGCGCCCAGCAACAACAGCAGGAACGTGCTTCGCTGGCTCGATTGCATGCGGGAAAAATCCTCGACACCGAACACTTTCACGCCATCAACAGTGAGGCCGTGGATGTTGGCTATGCCGAAGCTGGAAGGTTGTGCGTCGGCGGAGTCCACCACAACGTCGACTTTCGCTCCGGCGTGCAGCGCGCCGGGAATTTGCGAGCGAAGGATCCGGGTGTAGGTGTCTGCCGCCAGTTCCAGTTGCCGCGGTGACTCGTTCAGATAGAGCAGGCACGACGTCGAGCGCGTGGAGTGGCGTCCTCCGCTTGTCGTTCGGCACGAGATATCACGGAGCGTGCCGGAGATCTGCGCCTGGTGGTTCGGGTCGATCCGGTGGGAACGCTGACAGCCGTACGCCGCCAACAGGATCAGGAACATCAGGAACGAGCCCATCAATCGCCGCGCGTCGGTCATGTCCGGAACAGTCGAAGGTCTCGCGGGCCAGTCTAGCCGATCGATTCGTGATCGGTCGGCCATCGCGCATGGAGAAATCGTCGCGTGGACAGGCTTGGGGCGCAAGTGCACTATTCCTTGCGATGACGTTCGATTCCGGGGCATGCCGCCCATGAAAAAAACCCTCGGCCGGATTCTGATCGTCGCCGGAGCTGCCTACGTGCTTGCCAGCACCTGGCTTTACCGCTCGCAGCGTCGGCTGCTGTATCTGCCGCAGCCGTTGTCGGCGACTCCGAAAGCCGATTCGTTCCATATCGAATCGCAGGGACTGCGCCGCCAGGGCTGGGTGGTCAACCCCGGCCAGAAGCGCGCGCTGTTGTATTTCGGCGGCAATGCCGAGCCGGTCGAGCAGGTCGACGATTTTTTCCGGAATACGCTGCCGCGAACCAGTGTCTACCTGATTCCTTACCGTGGCTACAGCGGCAACCCGGGCTCGCCGAGCGAAGCCGCGTTGTTCGCGGATGCGCTCGAAGGCTACGACCACGTCGCCGCGCGGCATGCGAACGTGGCCGTGATGGGGCGCAGCCTCGGCAGCGGCGTGGCGATCTACGTCGCGGTGAACCGGCCGGTCACGAGGCTGGTGCTGACGACGCCGTACGACAGCATTCAGAACGTCGCGCAGAAAAAATATCCGATCTTTCCGATGCGCTGGATCCTGGCCGACAAATACGAATCCTGGCGGCGCGCGCCGGCGATCCAGGCCAAGACCCTGATCCTGGTCGCCACCGACGACAAGGTGATTTCCAGGGCCAGCACCGACAACCTGATCGCGCGGATGAAGATCCAGCCCGATGTCGTGGTCATCGAAAAAGCCGACCACCGCAGCATCACGACCCGGGTCGAGTATGCCGAGGCGATCCGGGAATTTCTCGGCGACCCGCCAGCCGCCTAGACCTCGTCCCAGCCCGGGCGCGGCGCGAAGCGGCTGCCGTAACGGCTAGCGAGCACTTCCAGGCGGGCTTTCAATTTGGCTGCGCCGACGCTCTTGATGTATTCGATCGGGCCGCCGCGGAACGGCGCGAAGCCGGTGCCGAAAATCACGCCGGCATCGAGCAGCTCGGCATCGGCGACGACCTTGTCGTGCAGGCAACTCACCGCTTCGTTGAGCATGGACAGGACCAGCCGGTCCTCGAGGTCTTCCGGCGCCTGATAGTTGGCGGGAACTTCCGGCTTGACCGCCTTGCCGTTTTCCCATTTGTACAAACCCTGGCCATCCTTCTTGCCGCGCTTGCCGGCTTCGACCTTGAACGCATCGGGCAGGGGCTGGCCATGGAAGTCGGCCATGATCTTGCCGACCGACGCGGCGACGTCGAGGCCGACCGTGTCGACCAGCTCGATCGGCCCCATCGGCATGCCGAACTTGAGCGCGGTCTTGTCGATCACTGGGCCGGGAATGCCTTCGCTGAAGCACAGGATCGCTTCCTGCATGTACGGCGCGAGGATGCGGTTGACCAGGAAACCGGGCGTGCCGGCGACCGGCACCGGCAGCTTGTCGATCGCGCGGCAGAACGCCGCGAGGCGGCGCTCCATTTCCGGCAGCATGAAATCGTGCTTGACGATTTCCACCAGCGGCATCAACGCCACCGGATTGAAGTAGTGCAGGCCGGCGAAGGTGGACTGTTTCTTGAGGTTGGCGCGCAGTTCGGTCAGCGGAATGGAACTGGTGTTGGAGACCAGCAGCGCATCCGGCTTCATGGTTTCCTCGAGCTTGGCGTACAGCGCGCGCTTGGCGTCGAGGTTTTCGAAGATCGCCTCGATGATCAGGTCGGCCTTGGCCACGCCGGCGCCTTCGACATCGGCGGCCAGGCGTGATGCGGTCAGCTCGCGCTTGGCTGGATCGCGCACCTTTTTCTCGAACAGTGTTTTCGCGCGGTCCAGCGCCGGCTGGATGAACTGCATCTCGCGATCCTGCAGCGTGACACTGAAGCCGCGCAGCGCGCACCAGGCGGCGATGTCGCCGCCCATCACGCCGGCGCCGATGACATGCACGTGGGCAATGCCGTGGTCCTTGCCGCCGAGGCCTTTCAGACGTTCCATCAGGAAGAACACGCGGATCAGGTTGCGCGCGGTCGGCGTCTGCGCGAGCTTGGCCACCGACTTGGCTTCTTCCTTTAAGGCCGCGTTGACCGGCCAGGCGCCGGTGCGCGACCAGGTCGAAATCAACGCGAACGGCGCCGGATAGTGTTCCTTGCGCGCCTTTCGTCCGACCTGCTTGAGCATCTGCGGCGCAAGGATCTTGCGCGCCAGCCAGGTGTTGCTCGCCCAGGCCGTGAAGCGTTGCTTGAACGGCCGGCTCCGGCCGTGCTGGATCAAGTCCAACGCGGCTTCCTGCAGCATCGGCACGTCGACGACCTTGTCGACCACGCCCATTGTCCGCGCGGCCGACGCCGACAGCGTCCGTCCGGTCAGCATCATGTCCATCGCCGCCGGTGCCCCGACCAGGCGCGGCAGGCGCACGCTGCCGCCCCACGCGGGATAGATGCCGAGCTTCACTTCCGGCAGGCCGATGCGCGTGCTGTCGTCGCTGCTGGCGACGCGGTAACGGCAGGCCAGCGCCAGCTCGGTGCCGCCGCCCATGCAGTGGCCGTGGATCACCGCGACGGTCGGGCAGCGCAGAGTAGCCAGGCGCTGGAACACCTGCTGGCCGTGGCGGATGGCGTCGAGGACGATGCCCTTTTCGTCGAAGCCTTGGAACTCCTTGATGTCGGCGCCGGCGACGAAGCCGGCGGCCTTGCCTGAGCGGATGATCAGGCCTTTCGGCAGCTCCAGCGCGAGCCGCTCGAGCATGCCGTCGAGTTCGTCGAGGACGGCCTGGCACAGGGAGTTGACGCTCTGGTCGGCGCGATTCAGCGTCAATACCAGCACGCCGTCCTTGCGCAGCTCGGGCTGCCAGTGGCTGAAGCGAAGTCCATCGAACATTGCGGATTCCATACGTCTGGGCAGGGATAGGCCGTATCATCCGGGCTGGATTCTCGACTGGTCAATCTAAACCGTGATCGGATGCCGATCCGGGCGCGCCGATCCGTGCGGCGGGCGGGCTGAACTATTCCTGATCATCGATGTCTTTCGTTGCGGCCCTCGAGCCGCCGACTTATGGAGAAGCGGCCCGGATGGGCGAGAACGAACTGGACCTGGAGCTCGTCAAGCGTGTCCAACGCGGCGACAAGACTGCTTTCGATCTGCTGGTGCGCAAGTACCAGCATCGGATCGGTGCCGTCATCGGCCGCTTCATTCACGACTATTCCGAGAGCCAGGACGTCGCCCAGGAAAGTTTCATCCGCGCCTACCGCGCGATCGGAAATTTCCGCGGCGACAGCCAGTTCTACACGTGGCTGTACCGGATCGCCGTGAATACCGCCAAGAACCACCTGGTCGCCGCCAAGCGCCGGCCGCCGACGTCCGACGTCGATGCCGAGGACGCCGAACATTTCTCCGGGACAACCCGGATGCAGGACGGCGACACGCCCGAGCACGAGCTGCTGCGCGAGGAGATCGCGCGCACGGTGTCCGACGCGGTCGGCCATTTGCCGGAAGAATTGCGCCAGGCGATCACGCTGCGGGAAATGGACGGCCTTTCCTACGAGGAAATCGCCGAAGCCATGGACTGCCCGGTCGGCACCGTGCGTTCCCGGATTTTCCGCGCCCGCGAAGCGATCGATGCCCGCCTGCGCCCCCTGATGGACAGTGAACGAGTACGCCCATGACTTCCCTCGACCCGAAAACCCGCGAACAGCTTTGCGCCTGGATGGACGGTGAACTTCCCGCCGAGGAAGCGCTGTTCCTGGAACGGCGTCTCGCACACGACACGGAACTGCGCGCGCAATGGGAACGCTGGCAGCTGGCTTCTGCATGCATGCGCGGCCAGGCGCCGGCGCCGATGCGTGCGGATTTCAGCGAACGCGTGCTGGCGGCCGTTTCGCTGCCGGAGCAAGCTGCTTCGAAGCGTCGTCCGGTCTGGGGCTGGGCGATCGCGGCTTCGTTCGCGGCGCTGGCGGTGACCGTGGCTTTGCAAATGCGTCCGGAAAACCCGGCGTCGGCGCCGGCCGTCGCTTCCGCGCATGCGACCCCGATGACCACTGCACCGATCACCGCCAGTCCGGCATCGGCGGACATGGTGGCGGCCAATATCGCGGCCGCGCCGTCGCCGGAACCGATTGTCGCCGAAGCCGTCGTCAAGCCGGCGGCCGCCGTGCGCGCGCCGGCCGTGAACCGCAGCACCGCGACTGTCGCCTTGCGCAGCCCGTCGCCGACGGACAGCCAATCGCCGACCCAATTCCCGCTCTCGCAGTCCACGGAAGCGAAAGGCTGGCCGCGTTCACCCGTGGCGGTCGGCAACGATGCGTCCATGGAGGCGTATCTGGTGCGGCACAACGAGATGGTCAGCGACGGTGGCCTTGGCGGATTCGTTCCCTATGTCGACGTGGTCACGCGCGAGCGCGATGGCGCCGATGCCCAGTCGGGCGAGGATGACGGGCAGTGAGGCTATCTCGAGCACTCATGTGCCTGGCCTTGCTGCTGGCCGACACCGCCACTGCCCAGCCCGCGGCTGCCGCCAACGGTCATGGCTGGGTGAAACAGGCGCAAGGCTGGATCAGCCATCTGTGGAATCGCAACGACGAATCGTCGGCATGGCTGGCGAAGATCGGCGTTGCGCTACGCGAGAACGACTATCAGGGCACCTTGGTGCAGACCGCCGGCGGCCGCATCGAAACCGTCGCCGTTTACCACGCCTATGACAATGGCCACGAGCGCGAACGCCTGGTGACCTTGTCCGGTCCGCATCGCGAAGTGATCCGCAATGACAAGCTGGTGATGTGCGTCGGTACCGGCGACATTCCGGTGGCCTATGACGCGGGCCTTGGCGGCACATGGAATCCCGGCCAGGTGTTCGCCGATGTCGAGCACCTGCAGGGCTACCAGGCCAGCCTCGGCGCCGTCGGCCGAGTTGCCGGCCTGGATGCGCAGATCGTCGAACTGCGCGCCAAGGATGCGTGGCGCTACGGGTACCGGTTCTGGCTGGAAAAGAGTTCCGGCTTGCCGCTGCAAATCGCCTTGCTCGACGGCAACGGACGCGTGCTCGAGCGGATATTTTTCACCCAGCTGCGTCTGGGGCATCGGCCTACGGACGCCGAACTCGATCCGTCGACCAGCGAGGGCCTGCGTCGCGTGCAGACGCTGAGCCCGGGACAGGAATCGGATCCGGGCTGGCGCGTGGCCTCGCCGCCGGCCGGCTTCAGCTTGCGCGCGGCGCGTCGCCTGGGCCCGGCCGTGCAGCTGCTTTACAGCGACGGCCTGGCGAACATCTCGGTCTACGTCGAGCCGGTCGCGCCGAATGCCAGCGGCGCCACCGCCGCGCACCTCGGCGCGGTCACCGCGCGTTCGTATTGGCGGGGTGGCCGGCGGGTCGTGGCGATCGGCAAGGTGCCCGAGCTGACCATCGACTATTTCGCACGCAACGTGCAACCGGCATCCGGCAATGCCGGTGGCTGAAGCAGTGTGTGCCGCGGCCGGCAACGTGACCGCCGTGATTTTCTCGAAGGCCGGTGCAAGCGCCGACGGCCATCACGCCCCGGACGAACGGTCGATCCGCAACCGCCGGCCGGCGCGAACCGGGGAACTTTGAACCGTATATTTTTATCGAAAGCGACGATCCGGGACGATCCGATCGGACACCTTCCAGCGCACCAACAACCCGCAACGAACCCATCCGCAAACGCCATGAAAACACTTCCACGCATCGCCATCGCTTTTTCCACGGTCGCATTGGCTGGTCTGATTTTCGTCGAGATGCACGGCCAGGCGCTGGCCCGGGACGAATCCCCGGCGCCTTCGCTCGCGCAAGCCCTGGCCGCGCAGTCGGCCGCGAGCGCGGCACCGGCATCGGCGCCGCTGGTGAACCTGCCCGACTTCACCGGTCTGGTCGCGAACGCCGCGCCGGCGGTGGTCAACATCGAGGCCAAGATCGGTTCCGGCAAGCCGCAGCAACTCGCCCAGAACGATCCTTCCGACGATCCGAACGACGACGGGCAGGACGACGGCGACGACAGTGCTCCCGGCATGCCCGGCCAACAGGACATCCCGGAAATCTTCCGGCGCTTCTTCGGCCAGCCGGGCGGCCCGGGCATGCCGATGCCGCAACAGCCGCGCCGCGGCACCTCGTTCGGCAGCGGCTTCATCATTTCCGCCGACGGCTACGTGCTGACCAACCGCCATGTCATCGACGGCGCCGACCAGGTCATCGTGCATCTGTCCGATCGCCGCGAGCTCAAGGCCAAGGTGATCGGCAGCGATGCCGCCGCCGACGTCGCCTTGCTCAAGATCGACGGCGGCAGCCTGCCGGTGCTGCAGCTCGGTGATTCCGGCCATCTCAAGCCGGGGCAGTGGGTGGTCGCGATCGGTTCGCCGTTCGGTTTCGACCATTCGGTCACCGCCGGCGTGGTCAGCGGCCTCGGCCGGCCCAGCGTCGATCGCAGCCAGCAGTACGTGCCCTTCATCCAGACCGACGTGGCGATCAATCCCGGCAATTCCGGCGGCCCGCTGATGAACACGCGCGGCGAGGTGGTCGGCATCAATTCGCAGATCTTCAGCAACTCCGGCGGCTACATGGGCGTGAGCTTCGCGATCCCGATCGAAGTGGCGATGAACGTCGTGCGCCAGATCAAGGACACCGGCCATGTCACCCGCGGCCAGCTCGGTGTGGTGATCCGCGACGTGCAGAGCGACGAGATGGGCGATCTCGGTCTGAACCGCCAGGCCGGCGCGTTCGTGCAGTCGGTGCAGAACAAGAGCGCGGCCGCGCGCGCCGGCATCCAGGTCGGCGACGTCATCACCGCCTTCAACGGCCGGCCGATCGACAGCTCGTCCGATCTGCCGCCGATGGTCGGCGCGATGGCGCCGGGCGCGCATGCCGATCTGGACGTGCTGCGCGCGGGCAAGACCTTGAAGATGTCGGTCGTGCTGACCGAACTGGATGCCTCCGCGGCCGCCGCGAGCCGGCAGCCCGGCGCGCCGCCGGCGCATTCCAGCAACAACACGGTCGGCATCGCCGTCGAAGAAATCGACAGCCGCACCCGCAGCCAGCTCGGCTTGGGTGCCGGCGAGGGCGTGCGCGTGGCCAGGATCACCAATCCGCTCCTGCAGCAGAGCGGCCTGGCGGTGGGCGATGTGATCCTGCAGGTGGGGAAGACCAGCGTCGGCTCGGTCGCCGCGTTCGATGCCGCGGTCAAGGGGCTGAAATCGGGCGATCGCCTGCGCCTGGTCACCCGCAACCAGAACAGCACGGGGCTGATCACGCTGACGCTGCCTTGATCGGCTGATCCGCATCGTCTGGATGGCGGCGCGCCGGTCCGGCCCGTTCAGGGCGGGCCGGACTGGCGCGTTGCGCTCCGTCCCGCCGCGGGGTCCCGGGCCGGGCGCTGTGCGATAATGCCCGGCTTACCTCGAACCGACGGCGACCACGCCGCCCCCATGCAGCACATCCGCAATTTTTCCATCATCGCCCACGTCGACCACGGCAAATCCACGCTCGCCGACCGGATCATCCAGATCTGCGGCGGCCTGGAGGCGCGCGAGATGGAAGCGCAGGTGCTCGATTCCAACCCGATCGAGCGCGAACGCGGCATCACCATCAAGGCGCAGTCGGTGTCGTTGCCGTACACGGCGAAGAACGGCCAAACCTACCAGCTGAATTTCATCGACACGCCCGGCCACGTCGACTTCAGCTACGAAGTCTCCCGTTCGCTGGCGGCCTGCGAGGGCGCACTGCTGGTCGTCGATGCGGCGCAGGGTGTCGAAGCGCAATCGGTCGCCAATTGCTACACGGCGGTGGAGCAGGGTCTGGAAGTGGTGCCGATCCTCAACAAGATCGACCTGCCGACCGCGGACATCGAGAAGGTGAAGAAGGAAATCGAGGCGGTGATCGGCATCCATGCCGACGATGCCGTCGCGATCAGCGCCAAGACCGGCCTGAACGTCGTCGACGTGCTCGAGGCCATCGTCGAACGCATCCCGGCGCCCAAGGATCGCGGCAGCGAACAGCTGCAGGCGCTGATCATCGACTCCTGGTTCGACAACTACCTCGGCGTGGTCTCGCTGGTGCGGGTGATGCAGGGCGAGATCAAGCCCGGCGACAAGATCCTGGTGATGTCCACCGGCCGCGTGCACCAGGTCGACGAAGTCGGCGTATTCACGCCCAAACGCAAGGTGCTGGCCAAGCTCGGCGCGGGCGAGGTCGGCTGGCTCAACGCCTCGATCAAGGACGTGCACGGCGCGCCGGTCGGCGACACCCTGACCCTGGCCGGCAATCCGGCCGCCGAGCCGCTGCCGGGTTTCCAGACCATGCAGTCGCGCGTGTTCGCCGGCCTGTTCCCGGTCGATGCCGACGACTACCCGGACCTGCGCGAGGCGCTGGACAAGCTCAAGCTCAACGACGCCGCGCTGAATTTCGAGCCGGAGAGTTCCGAGGCCATGGGCTTCGGCTTCCGCTGCGGCTTCCTCGGCATGCTGCACATGGAGATCGTGCAGGAGCGCCTGGAGCGCGAATACAACCTCAATTTGATCAGCACCGCGCCGACCGTCGTCTACGAAGTGCTGCTGACCGACGGCACCGTGCTGCCGCTCGACAACCCGGCCAAGCTGCCGCCGGTCAACAAGATCCAGGAGATCCGCGAGCCGGTCATCCACGCCAACATCCTCACGCCGCCGGATTACGTCGGCAACGTGATCAAGCTGTGCGAGGAGAAGCGCGGCGCCCAGCAGGGCATCAACTACATGGGCAGCCAGGTGCAGATCAGCTACGAGCTGCCGATGGCGGAAGTGGTCATGGATTTCTTCGACAAGCTCAAGTCGGTTTCGCGCGGCTACGCTTCGCTCGACTACCATTTCCTGCGCTTCGACGCCGGCCCGTTCGTGCGCGTCGACGTGCTGATCAACGGCGACCGCGTCGACGCGATGTCGATGATCCTGCACCGCAGCCACGCCGACCGGCGCGGCCGCGAGCTGTGCGAGAAGATGAAGGAGCTGATTCCGCGGCAGATGTTCGACGTCGCCGTGCAGGCCGCGGTCGGCGCGCAGATCATCGCCCGCTCGACGGTCAAGGCGATGCGCAAGAACGTGCTGGCCAAGTGCTACGGCGGCGACGCGACGCGCAAGAAGAAGCTGCTCGAAAAACAGAAAGAAGGCAAGAAGCGCATGAAGCAGTTCGGCAAGGTGGAGATTCCGCAGGAAGCCTTCCTCGCCGTGCTGCAGTCCGAGTCGAAGTAAGGCCGCCCCGGTTCAACCCATAGGACGCTCCCAGTGAAATTCGATTTTGCCCTCATCCTGACCGTGCTCACGGTCCTCGCCGGCCTGATCTGGCTGGCGGACCGGCTGTTCTTCGCCAAGAGCCGCCAGCTCATGCAGAAGGACGGCGAGGAAGTCGCCGAGCCGATGCTGGTCGACTACGCGCGCTCGCTGTTCCCGGTGCTGTTCTTCGTGCTGGCGCTGCGCTCGTTCGTCGCCGAGCCGTTCCGGATTCCGTCCGGCTCGATGATGCCGAACCTGCTGGTCGGCGATTTCATCCTGGTCAACAAATTCGGCTACGGGCTGCGTTTGCCGGTGATCAATTCCAAGATCCTGCCGGTCGGCGAGCCCAAACGCGGCGACGTGATGGTGTTCCGTTATCCGGGCTCCGGCCCTCAGGACGCCGAAAAGGGCACGGATTTCATCAAGCGCGTGGTCGGCCTGCCCGGCGATGTGATTTCCGTGCAGGACGACCGCATCACCCTCAACGGCCAGCCGCTCGCTTACCTTCCGGCCGGCACCTACGTCGGCACCGGCACCAACCTGGGCTTCACCGGCGCCAGCCTGATAACGGAGAAACTGCCTGGCCGCACCCATACCGTCCTTGAGCTGCCCGGCCGTGCGGACCCCCGCGCCAACGGCACCTGGACCGTTCCGGCCGGCTACTATTTCGCGATGGGCGACAATAGGGACGATAGCGCCGACAGCCGTTTCTGGGGCTTCGTCCCGGAGCAGAACCTGGTCGGCCGGGCCATGGTGATCTGGCTGAATTGCGAAGGCTGGTTTTGCAAGGACGGGTTCGATTATTCCCGGATTGGCGATACCATCCACTGAACGGCTGGTCCGGTCGGTCCACGTACCCAGGGGAGCAAGGTCATGTATCGCAAGCAACGCGGCATCACGCTGATGGGTTTCATCTTGGTTGCCACCGTCCTTGGCTTCTTCGCCTTGATGGGCTTCAAGCTGTTTCCCGCCTACAGCGAGTACTACGGCGTCGTCCAGGCGATGAAGTCGGTCGCCGAACAACCCGGCTCCGGCAAGCTGGAATTGAGCGAGTTGCAGCGGATGCTGCAGAAACGTTTCGACGTCGGTTACGTCGAGACCGTCGAGGCCAAAAGTGCGACCCTGGCTCGTGCCGCCACCGGCAATCAGCTCAACATGAACTACGAGTATCGCAAGCCGCTGTTCTACAACCTGGACTACGTCGCCAAGTTCGATTACACGGTCACGTTGAACGGCAAAGACACCCCGTGAATGAAGGCTTCGGCCATCGATTCCGCAGTCCCGATCTGCTGCAACAGGCGCTGCGCCACCGCAGCGCCGGCTACCCCAACAACGAAAGGCTGGAGTTCCTCGGCGACGCGCTGGTCAACCTGATCGTCGCCGAAGTCCTGCACGCGCGCTGGCCCAAAGCCGACGAAGGTGCTTTGACCCGCGCCCGCGCCAGCCTGGTGCGCGAATCCTCGCTCGCCGAAATCGCCCGCTCGCTGGGCGTGGGCGAATGGCTCGAGCTGGGGCCCGGCGAGCTCAAAAGTGGTGGTCATCGCCGCGACTCGATCCTGGCCGATGCGCTGGAAGCGGTGGTCGCGGCCATCCATCTCGATTCCGACTTCGCCACCTGCCGCGAGGTCGTGCTGCCGTGGTTCCTGCCGTTGATCGACAACCTGCCGGCGGGCAAGGTCGAGAAGGACCCGAAGACCCGGCTGCAGGAATGGCTGCAGGCGCGGCAGAAGCCGCGTCCGGAATACCGTCTGGTCGAAAGCAGCGGTGAGGACCATGCCCTGATGTTCCGCGTCGAATGCAGCACCAGCGACCCGAGTTGCGCCGAATCCGCCCACGCCGGGTCGCTGCGCGCGGCCGAGCAGGCGGCGGCGGCGCAGGTGCTGGCGAAGATCGAGGCCATGCCGTGAGCGCCGCTTATCGCGCCGGACTGGTGGCGGTCATCGGCCGGCCCAACGTCGGCAAGTCGACCCTGGTCAATGCGCTGGTCGGCGCCCGCATCAGTATCGTCTCGCCCAAGGCGCAAACCACGCGGCATCGCCTGCTCGGCATCGCCACCTTTCCCGAAGGCCAGTTGCTGCTGGTGGACACGCCGGGAATCCACGGCCAGCAGAAAAAGGCCATGAACCGCTACATGAATCGCGCCGCGCGCGGCGCCGTCGTCGACGTGCAGGCGGCGGTGCTGATGGTCGAGGCCGGCCGCTGGCTCGAGGACGATGCGCTCGCCTATGACGCGCTGAAGGATTCCGGCGTGCCGGTCGTGCTGGTGGTCAACAAGGTCGACAAGTTCGCCGACAAGACCAAGCTGCTGCCGTTCATCGCCGAGGTCACCAAGGAGCGCGAGTTCGCCGCCGTGCATCCGATCTCGGCACTGAAAGGCAAGGGCCACGATGCCCTGGTCAAGACGCTGATCGGCCTGATGCCCGAGTCCGAACCGCTGTACGGCGAAGACGAAATCACCGATCGCAGCGAGCGTTTCCTGGCCGGAGAACTGGTGCGCGAGCAGTTGATGCTTCGCCTGGGCGAGGAGCTGCCGTACGCAGCGGCCGTGGAAATCGAGAAATTCGAGGAAGACGGGCAGATGCTGCGCATCGCTGCAGTAATCTGGATCGAGCGCGAAAGCCAGAAACCGATCGTGATCGGCAAGGGCGGCGAGCGCCTCAAGGCGATCTCGAGCAATGCCCGCATCGGCATGGAAAAACTGTTCGGACGGAAAGTCTTCCTGGAAACCTGGTGCCGTGTCCGCGAAGGCTGGTCCGACGACGAGGCGGCGTTGCGCCGGTTCGGGTATTCGGATTAGGGCGGGGAATCGAGCATCGGAAATGGGGAATAGGAAAGCGAAACGCAGATTTCTGGAGTGTGTTTAGAACCACGCCGCGCCGACTGTTGCGCCACCAGTTCCGATTCCCCAGTCCCCAGTCCCCAGTCCCGCCGCAATGCGCATCGAAAATCAGCCGGCCTTCGTCTTGCACACGCGGCCCTGGCGCGAAACCAGCCTGATCGTGGAGTTGTTGACCCGCGAGCACGGCCGGGTGGCAGTGGTCGCGCGTGGCGTGTCCGGTCCGAGGAAAGCGGTGCAGCGCGCCGCGTTGCAGCCGTTGCAGCGGTTGCGCGTCGACTATCTGCCGCGCGGCGAGCTGGCGCGCCTGATCCAGGCCGAAGCCGTCGACACCGCGCCGGCGCTCGCCGGCGAGTCGCTGATGGCCGCGTTCTACGTCAATGAATTGCTGCTGCGACTGTGCGCGCGCCACGACGCGGTGGCGCCGGTGTTCGATCTGTACGCGCGGGTGCGCGGCGAACTGGCCGGCGCGGCGCCGCTTGCCTGGACGCTGCGCCGTTTCGAGCGCGACCTGCTGGTCGCCCTGGGCTATGGCCTGCCGTGGGCGGAAACCGAAGGCGGCGAGCCGCTGGAGCCTTCTTCGCAATACCGGCTCGATCCCGAGCACGGCCCGATCCGGGACGCGCAACGCGGCGAGAACAGCATCAGCGGCGCCGCCTTGCTGGCATTGGCGGCGGATCGCTTGCCGGAACCGGAATTGCTGTCGGCGCTGCGACCGGCGCTGCGCGCGGTACTGACCGCGCACTTGGGCACGCAACCGCTGAAATCGTGGGGCATGCTCGGGCAGTTGGCGCGGATCAAGCCACGTCAGGAGTGAACGTGCGCGCCTGCCTCTGCAGGCGGGCGGCATCGAGGAAGTCCTGCAGGCTGGTCGCGTCCATTCCCGAGGCCAATCGATTCACCGCCGCCAGCAGGCGATCGGCCCCGACCAATCCGCAGCTGGCCTTGAGGCGATGCAAGTGTTCGCGGATGGCCTGGTGATCGGAAAGGGCGAAGGCAAGGCGCACGCCGTCCGCCTGCGCCGGAAGTTCTTCCAGGAAAAGTTCGCGCAGCACGCGCGCCGATTCGGGCTTGCCGCCGACCGCGGCGAGGGCGCGGCCTTCGTCCCACAAAGCGCCGCTGGCGGTGGGACTCGATTCGAGAGCGGCGGCCACGGCATCGGGCAGTCGCGTTCTCATCGCCGCGGTAAGCGCATCCGCCGAAATCGGTTTCTGCAGGACCAGCGAAAATCCCGCTGCGGAAAGCGCATCCAGCCGTTCGCGCAACGATTCCGCGGTCAACGCGATGGCCGGCGTCGTCTGCCCCGACGCGCGCAGCCGACGCAGCAGATCGACGCCGCTGCCATCGGGCAGGTTGGCGTCGAAAATCCACAGCGCGTGCGCGCTCGCCAACGCCAGCGACTCGGCCCCGGCGCAACTCGCGCAGCAATCGACCGTTGCCGGCAATGCTTCGAGGACAGCGCCGAGGAAGGCGGCACTGACCGGATCGTCTTCCAGCAGCAACAGCTTCGGCAAGGTCTCTTCAGGCATGGGTCCGTTGCCAGCGCATAAATCCATTTATGCTTGCAGCATGCGCAACTTCCCCGGCCCCGGCAAGCTGTTGATCCTGGCCTTGCTCGCGGCTTCACCGCTGCAGGCGAAGGTGCTGCACCTGCACGCCGCCGAACTCGACAGCGGCGTCGGCAGCATGCAGCAACTGCAGGTCGATCTTTCCTGGCCGGACGGTGCCGCGCGCGGCGAGCTGCGCTTGCGAGCGGACAAGCTCGATTTTCCGACGCTGTCCTACCATGCCGAAAAGATCGACTGGACCTGTCCGCTGGAACGCGGCGGTGGCGACGGCGGCTGGCATTGCGCGGGACCGGTTCGCGCCGCCAATTCGGCGACCGGCACCCTGACCGTGGCCGTCGCGCCCGCGGTCACCACGGCCAGCCTGCAGATCGGCAAGAGCGCGATCGCCTACGAATCGCGCGCAGCCAGTCCGGATATTTCCCGCATCCATCTGGAAAAAATTCCGGTGGCCTGGCTGAAGGCTTACCTGGCATCGATCTGGGCCGAAGGCAGCTGGACGCAGGGAACGCTGGGCGGACAGATCGACATCGTCGCGCCCGACAAGGCGCCGTTCGAAGTGCACACCGATCTCAATCTCGACGGCGTCAACCTGGAAACGCCGAGCGGCTTGATCGCCGGCGCCGGATTGAACGGCCGCGTGCAACTCGATTACAGCCAGCAATCGGCGCGGCGCAGCATCGACACGCAGCTCACGTTGCGTGGCGGCGAATTGCTGGCGCAGGAGTTCTATGCCGTGCTGCCGAAGACGCCGGTGGCCGTGCATGTCCGCGCCGAACGCGACGGCGAAGCGCCCTGGCGCCTGCCGCAGATCGCCTGGCGCGACGGTGACATCCTCGCCGCCACCGGCAACGCGACGCTGGACAAGGACGCGGGCATCGCCGACCTGGACATGGCGATCGCATTGGGCGATCTGGCCGTCGCCCGCGATCGCTACCTGAGCGGATTTCTCGCGCCCGCCGGGTTTTCCGACGTGCTGCTGACCGGCAAGGCGAATGCCGAGCTGCACATGCGCGGCGGCGCGTTGCAGGATGCCGCCGGGCATTTCGACCAGGTCAACGCGGTCGATGCCAAGGGTCGTTTCACTTTCGCCGGCATCGATGGCGACCTGGGCTGGACGCAACAGGCCGCTGCCCGCGCCAGCGCCCTGAAATGGACGAGCGGCGCGATCTACGGGATCGGCCTGGGTCCGGCGCGGTTCGCTTTCACCAGCGCGAACGGGCAACTGCAACTGGATGCGCCGGTCGCCATCGCCATGCTCGACGGCAAGACGACGCTGGACGATTTGCACTGGCAGGCGCCGAAGGGCGAGCAGGGCGCCCGCTTCCAGTTCGGCATGACCATGCGCGATCTCGACCTCGGCAGCCTGTCGCAACGCCTGGGCTGGCCGCCGTTCACCGGTTCGATCGGCGGCAGCATCCCGTCCGCGCATTTCGAGAACAACGTGCTGACGCTCGACGGCGGCCTGACCATGAACCTTTTCGGAGGCCACGTCGCGTTCACCGATCTGGTGATGGAGCGCCCGTTCGGCGTCGCGCCGACGCTTTCCGCCGACGTCTCTCTGCAGGACATCGACCTGGAGCCGATGACCAGCGTGTTCGGCTTCGGCAGCATCACCGGCCGGCTCGATGGTTACATCAACGACCTGCGCCTGGTCGACTGGTCGCCGGTCGCGTTCGATGCCCGCATGGAAACCGATACTGCCTGGAAGGGAAAGCGCCGGATCAGCCAGAAAGCCGTGCAGAACATCTCCAACGTCGGCGGCGGTGGATTGCTGGCCGGCCTGCAGGCGCAGGTGCTGAAGATATTCAAGGACTTCGGCTACGAGAAAATCGGACTCGGCTGCAAACTCAGCGATAATACCTGCCGCATGGACGGCATCGGTTCAGCCGGCGATGGCTATATCATCGTCGCCGGAGCCGGCCTTCCGCGCATCCAGGTCGTGGGTTTCCAGCGAAAAGTCGATTGGCCGACGCTGGTTTCGCGACTGCAGGCGGCAACCGAAGGCCAGGCACCAGTCATCAAATAAGGAGAGCGGAATGCGTGCGCGTACCATGAAGTGGTTGTCTTCCTCGATGCTGGTAGCGAGCCTGCTGGCGCTGGCCGCATGCGTCACCATCAACGTCTATTTTCCCGCCGCCGAAGCGCAGCAGGCCGCGCAGGAATTCGTCGGCAAGGTCATCGGCGACGACGGCAAGGCGCCTGCGGACGCGCAGCCCGAGCCTTCGCCGAACCATCCGCCATCGGCATCGGTGCAGCCCGGCTTCAACCTGATGTCGCTGCTGATCAGCGATGCCAATGCCGCCGAAGGCGTCGACATCACCATTCGCACGCCGGCCATCCAGGCGATCCAGGACCGCATGGCCGATCGCTTTCAGAGCTCGCTGGCCGCGCACTTCGCCAGCGGCGCGCTCGGTTTCGGCAACGACGGCCTGATCGTGGTGCGCGACGCGACCAAGATCGGCCTGAAGGACCGCGTCAGCGTCAACCAGCTGGTCGCCGACGACAACCGCGACCGCAAGGCGGTGTATCGCGAGATCGCGGTAGCGAACAACCATCCCGAGTGGGAAAAGCAGATCCGCGACACCTTCGCCAAGCAGTGGGTGACCCAGGCCCATGCCGGCTGGTGGTACCAGACCGCCGATGGCGCGTGGAAGCAGAAGTAAATCGGGATCCTGCGCGACTCGCCGGATCGCGCGCATGACGCGCGCTCCATGAAGACCCCACGGCCGGCCGCCATGCGACCGGCCTTTTTTTGGATTCCGCGCTGGGCAATGAGACAATTCGCGGCCAATTTCCCTGCGTGCCAGCCGTGTCCCGGAAAAACAACAAGCCCCCGCGCGAATTCGAACTCGATATCGTCGACCTGAGCCACGACGGCCGCGGCGTGGGGCGCATCGACGGAAAAACGGTGTTCGTGTCCGGTGCGCTCGCCGGCGAAACCGTCCGGGCGAAACAGACCGGCCGCAACCGGCATTTCGACGAAGCGGAAACGCTGGAAGTGCTGAAGGCCTCGCCGGACCGCGTGCCACCGCGCTGCGCGCATTTCGGCGTCTGCGCCGGCTGCGTGTTGCAGCATCTGGCCGAAGGCAAGCAGATCCTCGCCAAGCAGCAGGTGCTGCTCGACAACCTGCAGCGGATCGGCCACGTGCAGGCGGAAGCCCTGCTGCCACCGCTGACCGACGCGGCCTGGGGTTATCGGCGCAAAGGCCGGTTTTCGGTGCGCTTCGTCGAGAAGAAGGGCCGCACGGTGATCGGTTTCCGCGAGCTCAATCCGCGCTTCGTCGCCGAATTGAGCGAGTGCCATACGATCATTCCCGAACTGGCGGCGAAGCTGCCGGCGCTGACCGCTCTGGTCGAAAGCCTGGACGGCAAGCGCACGCTGCCGCAAATCGAATTCATCGCCGGAGACGGCCCGGTCGCTTTGGTGTTCCGCCATCTCGAGCCGCTGGGCGAGGCCGATCTGTCCCGCCTGACCGCGTTCGCGCGGGACACCGGATTTGCCGTGTTGCTGCAGCCCGGCGGCGTCGATTCGGTGCGCCCGCTGCATCCGCAAGACGTTCCGCTGAGTTTCCCGATTCCGGAATACGACCTGCGTCTGGCGTTCCGGCCGCTGGATTTCATCCAGGTCAACGCCGGACTCAACCAGAAGATGATTGCGCGTGCGCTGGAACTGCTCGATCCGCAACCCGGCGAACGCATCCTCGATCTGTTCTGCGGCCTCGGCAATTTCACCCTGCCGATCGCGCGCCGGGCCGGCAACGTGGTCGGCGTCGAAGGCGATGCCGCGCTGGTCGCGCGCGCCCGCGAAAACGCGGCGGGCAACGGCGTCGGCAACGCCGAATTCCATGCCGCCGACCTGGCCAAGGATTTGGCCGGCGAAGCGTGGATGCGCGCGCCGGCCGACGGCCGTGGCTTCGACAAGCTGTTGATCGATCCGCCACGTGCCGGCGCGGCGGAAGTACTCGCGCAGCTCCCGCTCAAGGGAATCCGGCGCATCGTCTACGTCAGCTGCCATCCGGGCTCGCTGGCGCGCGATGCCGGCTTCCTGGTGCGCGAGCGCGGCTTCAGGCTGAAGATGGCTGGCGCGATGGACATGTTTCCGCAGACGGCGCACGTGGAATCGATCGCGCTGTTCGAGCGGGAATAAGTAGGGTGCGCGAAGGCGCACCCTGCGACGTTCCCAAAAATGGATGTGTCATGGGCATTGAGATAGAACGCAAATTCACCGTGACCAGCGAAAGTTGGCGCAGCGACGTGGAAAAATCCGTGCGCATGGCGCAGGGTTACGTGAACGACATCGCCGCCATGAATTCCGGCACGCAGAAAGCCTCGGTGCGCGTGCGCATCGCCGGCGACAGGGCTTTCCTCAACCTCAAATCGCGCGAACTCGGCCACACCCGCCAGGAATTCGAGTACGAAATCCCCGTGGCCGATGCCGAAGCTTTGCTCAAGCTGTGTGTCGGTGGCCTGATCGAAAAAACCCGGTACTACGTTGGGCACGCCGGATTCCTGTGGGAAGTCGACGTTTTCGAAGGCGACAACGCCGGACTGGTGGTCGCGGAAATCGAACTGCCGTCGGCCGATACCGTGTTTGCAAAGCCCGACTGGGCTGGCCGCGAGGTCACCGACGAGTTGCGCTATTGCAATCTGGCGCTGGCCGACTATCCCTATTCGCGCTGGCGCGCCGAGGAGAAACTCTGATGTTGGTGGTGGGCATTGCCGGCAAGGAATTGGCCGCGGAAGAGCGCGACTGGCTGCAGCATCCGGCCTGTGCTGGCGTCATCCTGTTCACCCGCAACTTCGCGTCGCGCGCGCAGGTCATCGAGCTGACGCAGGCGATCCGCGCCGCCGCGCCGCGTCCGCAGCTGGTCTGCGTCGACCAGGAAGGCGGGCCGGTGCAGCGCTTTCGCGAAGGATTCTTCCGGTTGCCGCCGCTGGTTCGTTTCGGTGCTTTGTACCAACGCGATGCCGACACGGCGTTGCAGCTCGCCCGCGACCATGCCTGGCTGATGGCCAGCGAAATCCGCGCGCTCGGTCTCGATCTGAGTTTCGCGCCGGTGGTGGACCTCGGGCGCGGCAATCGCGCCATCGGCGACCGCGCCTTCCATGAATCGCCGCAGGTGGTCGCGGAGTTCACCCGCGCTTACGTCGGTGGCATGCACGAGGCCGGCATGGCGGCGACGCTGAAACATTTTCCGGGACATGGTTCGGTGCTGGAGGACACGCATTTCGACGCCGCCGTCGATCCGCGCCCGCTCGACGTGTTGCGCGCCGAAGACCTGCTGCCGTTCGCCGCGGGCATCGCCGCCGGCGCCGAAGCGGTGATGATGGCGCACGTCACCTATCCGGCCGTCGCGCCCGAGCCAGCCGGCTACGCACCGCGCTGGATGCGCGAAATCCTGCGCGGCGACATGGGCTTTCGCGGTGTCGTCTTTTCCGACGACATCGGCATGGCGGCGGCGACGTCCGCCGGCGGCGTGGCTGCGCGCATCGATGCCCACCTCGACGCCGGTTGCGATGTCGTCCTGGTCTGCGCACCGACGCTGGTGGCCGATTCGCTCAAGGCGGTGGATCGCCGCCAGCGCCCGGAAACCGATGCGCTGGCTGAATTGATGGGAAGGAATACGCCAGGCCAGGATGGCGCGCGCGCCGAAGCGCGCTACGATGAGGTCCGGACGGCTTTGTCCGGCGCTGATTTCCCGGTGGCCTGAATGCAGAACCTCGCCGACGCCCTGAAGAATTCGGAAGTGCTGTTCGATCGCGCCGAGCTGGAGCGCGCGATCGCACGGATGGCGCTTGAGATCACCGGCGATTACGCCGGCGATCGCCCGGTTTTCCTCAGCGTGATGCACGGCGGCATGATCTTCGCGTCACTGCTTTCGCTCGAGCTGGGGTTCGATGTCGAATTCGACTACCTGCATGCGACCCGCTATCGCGGCGCGACCACCGGTTCCGGCCTGGCCTGGCTGCATCGTCCGGCCACGCCGCTGGAAGGCCGGCGCGTGCTGATCGCCGACGACATCCTCGACGAAGGCCACACGTTGAAGGCGGTCAAGCACTGGTGCGAGGATCAGGGCGCCGCCGACGTGCGCATCGCCGTGCTGGCGATCAAGAACCACGACCGCCGCGTCGAGGATATCGACGCCGATTATGTCGGCGTCGAAGTGCCGGATCGCTACGTGTACGGATTCGGCATGGACTTCAACGAGCAAGGGCGGAATCTGCCCGGCCTGTACGCGCTGGCGGGCTGAGCATGGCCGGGATCGATCTGGCCGTGATCGGTGGCACCGGCCTGTATCAGCTGGCAGCCCTGGAAAACATCGAAACCGTGTCGGGCACGACCGTGTACGGCGACCCGTCCGGGCCGGTGCGCATCGGCGCGATCGCGGGCCGGTGGATCGCCTTCCTGGCGCGCCATGGCGAAGGCCATTCGCTGCCGCCGCACCGGGTGAACTACCGCGCCAATTTGCGCCGACTGCAGGATCTCGGCGCGAACCGCGTGCTGGCGATCAACGCCGTCGGCGGCATCACCGAACGCTACGGCCCGCGCGCGATTGGCTGTCCCGACCAGCTTATCGATTACACCTGGGGTCGCGTCTCGACCATCTGTGAAGAACCCGGCAGCGACGTGCTTCACGTCGATTTCGGCGATCCGTATACCGAAAGCCTGCGCCGCGACATATTGGTTGCGGCGAAGAAAATCGCGCTGCCGATGGTCGACGGTGGCTGCTACGGCGCGACCCAAGGCCCGCGTCTGGAAACGCGCGCGGAAATCGCGCGATTGCGCCGCGACGGCTGCGATCTGGTCGGCATGACCGGCATGCCGGAAGCGGGTCTCGCGCGTGAGATGGGGCTGGATTACGCCTGCCTCGCGCTGGTCGCGAACTGGGCGGCTGGATGCGGCGACGACGCCGGCGAGATCACGATGGAGGAAGTGCTCGCCAACGTGACGGCAGCCACCGCGCGCCTGCCGCAATTGCTGGAAGCGATGCTGTTGTAGGGTGGCTGCTCCTGCGCATCCTGCGACCGAAGGGAGTGCAGGGCCGCTCGCAGCACTCGCACATCCATGTGCTTCGCGCCTTGGCGCACCATGCTTTCCTGCGATAGCTGAGAGAAGACGGTGGGCCAGGGCCCACCCTACTCAATGATCGAACTGCAACCGCGCCAGCTCGGCGTACAAGCCGCCCTGCGCGATCAGCTCGCTGTGCGTGCCCTGGGCGATCACCCGGCCGTGATCCATCACGACGATGCGGTCCGCCTTCAGCACCGTGGCCAGGCGATGGGCGATGACCAGGGTGGTGCGGCCTTCCATCAATCGCTCCAGCGCCTGCTGCACGGCGCGTTCGCTTTGCGCGTCGAGCGCCGACGTCGCTTCGTCGAGCAGCAGGATCGGCGCGTCCTTGAGCAGCGCGCGCGCGATCGCCAGCCGTTGCTGCTGGCCGCCGGATAGCCGCGCGCCGCGTTCGCCGAGTTCGCTGTCGTAACCCTGCGGCAGGACGCTGAGGAATTCATGCGCCTCGGCGCTGCGCGCCGCCGCTTCGATGTCCGCATCGCTGGCTTCGAGCCGGCCGTAGCGCAGGTTTTCGCGCGCGGTGGTGCCGAAGATCACCGGGTCCTGCGGCACCAGCGCGATGTTCTCGCGCAGCTTCGCCGGATCCAGCTGGCGCACGTCGACGCCGTCGACCAGCACGCGTCCCGCTTGCGGATCGTGGAAGCGCAACAGCAACTGGAACACGGTGCTCTTGCCGGCGCCGGACGGACCGACCAGCGCCACCGTTTCGCCCGGCGCCACGCTGAGGCTGAAATCCTCGAGCGCGGAGGCGTCAGGCCGGCTCGGATAGTTGAAACGGACGTTTTCCATGCGCAGCTCGCCGCGCAACGGCGACGGCAGCGCCACCGGATGCTCGGGAACGCCGAGTTGGGATTGCTCATGCAGCAGCTGGTCGATGCGTTCCATGCCGCCGCCGGCGCGTTGCACTTCGTTCCAGACTTCAGTAAGCGACCCGAACGAGGCGCCACCGAATATCGCGTAGAGCATGAACTGCAGAAGCGTACCCGGAGACATTGCGCCAGCTTTTACCTGGTAGGCACCTGACCACAAGACCAGGGTGATCGCCGCAAAAACGATCAGAATGGCGGTTGCAGTCAACAGCGACTGCATCCGGATTCGCTTGCGCGCCGCCTGCAGCGTGCGTTGGACGGAGAGATCGAAGCGGCCGGACTCGTACTTTTCGCGAGCATAGCTCTGCACGGTGTGCATGGAATTCAACGTTTCCGAGGCGCGAGCATTGGCATCGGCGACGCGGTCCTGGCTGTCTTTCGATGCGCCGCGCACCCGACGCCCCGACAACATCAGCGGCAGCACCATCACCGGGATGCCGATCAGCGCATATCCTGCCAATCGCGGGCTGGTCACGCCCAGCATGATCGCGCTTCCGATCACGGTAACTGCACTGCGCAGCGCGATCGACATGGTCGAGCCGACCATGCTTCGCAGCAATTCAGTATCGGCCGAAAGGCGCGAGAGCAACTCGCCGCTCCGGGTACGTTCAAAAAAACTTTGGTCCAACGAAAGCAAATGCGTATAAAGCTGGCGGCGTAGATCCGCGATTACCCGTTCACCCAAATTCGATACGAAGAAGAATCGCATGCCCGTTGCGACCGCGAGCCCCAAGGCAAGCAGGAATAGGCTACTGAAACTGTGATTGATGACTGACGACTGCGTGAAGCCGACATCGATGACATGCTTCGCAAGGACTGGCAGCGCCAACGACGCCGAAGACGACGCAGCCAGCGCGATCAGCCAAAACACGACCAGTCTGCGGTGCGGTCGCAGGAACGGAATCAATCCGCGCAGCGAATTGACGCGCTGACGCGGGGTGCTGGCGGCTTCGGCAGGCGTGCTCATTCCGGCGGGTTCTCGACGATTCTTGTTTTGGCCGCGCCCCGGCTGAGATCGCCCAGGCGGCTGGCAAGAGTCCCATAACTGGAGGCGGGCAGGCGCAAACGCAAGCACAGGCCGTGCTCGTCGAAGGACTCGGCGGTCTTGCTCGCGCCGAGCTGGGCCATCAGTTCATGGACGCTGCCGGCCAGGGCGAACGCGCAGCTCAATTCGATCTCGACGAGGTCGACCAGCTCGCGCCGCGCCGCCGTGCGCAGGCATTCCGCGGCACAGCCGCCGTAGGCCCGGGCCAGGCCACCGGCGCCGAGATTGATGCCGCCGTACCAGCGGGTGACGACTACCAGCACGTGGTCGAAGCCCTGGTTTTCGATCGCGGCGAGGATCGGGCGGCCGGCGGTGCCGCCGGGCTCACCGTCGTCGGAAGAGCGATAACTTGCGTCGATGCGGTACGCCCAGCAGTTGTGGGTGGCGGCCGGATCGGCGCAGCGCTGCAGCTGCGCCAGGGCAGCTTGCGGGTGGTCGGTCGGAAACGCTTGCGCCAGAAAGCGGCTTTTCTTGACTTCGAGGGTGAAGGTTGCGGGCGCGGCGAGCGTGCTGCGGCTCATGGGTCGAGCAGCGGCCTGAGATTTTCCGGGACGGTTTCGTGCGGATAGTGTTCGACGAACAGCCGCAGGCTGGCGCGCGCGCCGGCGGTGTCGCCATGGCTCAGTCGCGAGCGGATCTTCAGGATCCACGATTCCGGGTAAAGCCGGGCATCCAGGCGCACGCGATGCCGCGCGGCCTCATTGGACTCGACCTGCGGGGCCGCCGGCTTCGCTGCTTGTGCGGCCGGCGCCGCGCCACCGGCGAGCAGGCCGGTTTCGCTGCTGGTCTTCGCCAGCGCCGCCTGTTCGCGTCGTTCCGCATCCGCCGTGGGCGGCGGTGGCGCCGGCGCGGCCGCGGTGGCGGGCGCAGGCGCTGCATTGGCATAGGCTTCGGCCGGTGCGTTGGCGGCCACGGCATCGCTCGCCGCCGCGGCATCGTCGCGCGCTTCGGCCGCAGCTTTCAGCGCGTCCGCTTCCTGTCGCTCGTCCTGTGTAGTCCGGGCGATCCGTGATCCGGTCACCTCGACGCTATCCAAAGTGCGCACCGATTGATCGGCCGAAGTTCGCGCCGCGTCGGCGGTCGCCACGTGTTCGTCGATGAAAGGCCGCGGCACGTCGACCGGTTTGCTTTCTTCGCGCATCGGTTCGGCCATCGCCGCGCGTTGCTGCAGCTGTCCGGCCGGCTGGCTGGCGGCCGGCGCCGCGGCCGCGGCCGGGAAAG